>Ga0068862_100000386_pt1 | contig 47538 bp, 46 predicted proteins | sample KBSSwiS52_FD_66598 | JGI IMG/M metagenome (GOLD analysis project Ga0068862, IMG submission 66598) | Switchgrass rhizosphere microbial communities from Kellogg Biological Station, Michigan, USA - KBS Switchgrass S5-2 | ecosystem: Host-associated > Plants > Roots > Rhizosphere > Soil ...
CGCGCGACCTCGAAGGGATGAAGAAAACGCGAAAATGGCTGCGACATGGCCGTGTCTCCTTTCCTTGTGTCGCTTTTTCGTGGCTGCGGCGGATGCGCCGCGAACAAAGGATTTTGGCATGAGGACGAGCCGCGTCAAGAGCGATTTTCATGTGCAAGCCTCTGGAATCGCCGGTATTGTCACTCTCGATGTAAGAGTGCCAAAATTTTTTGCCCAACCTCTTGAAGGCAAAAATCGGTTTTCCTAGCTGAGCGAAACCTGTCGTTCGGGTGAACGCCAGGGCCATTACATATCGTTCTGCAACTGGAGGTTCTGCCTATGCAATTCCGCCCCTTGCACGACCGTGTGGTCGTCCGCCGCATCGAAGCCGAGGAGAAGACCTCGGGCGGCATCATCATCCCCGACACCGCCAGGGAAAAGCCGCAGGAAGGCGAAGTCGTCGCCGCGGGACCCGGTGCGCGTGACGACAACGGCACGCTCGTCGATCTGTCGGTCAAGGCCGGCGACCGCATCCTGTTCGGCAAATGGTCGGGCACCGAGGTTAAGATCGACGGCGAGGATCTGCTCATCATGAAGGAGAGCGATATCCTCGGCGTGATCGACAATGTGGTGCCGATCAAGAAGGCGGCCTGACGGTCGCCATTCCTCAACATTCAGGAAGGACATGGAAAGGAGTCAGACCAATATGGCTGCCAAGGAAGTCAAATTTGCGTCGGATGCGCGTGATCGGATGCTGCGCGGCGTTGATACGCTTGCAAACGCAGTGAAGGTCACGCTGGGGCCCAAGGGTCGCAATGTCGTGATCGAGAAGAGCTTCGGCGCGCCGCGCATCACCAAGGACGGCGTTACCGTCGCCAAGGAAATCGAACTTGCCGACAAGTTCGAGAATATGGGCGCGCAGATGCTGCGCGAGGTCGCGTCCAAGCAGAACGACAAGGCCGGCGACGGCACGACCACCGCCACCGTACTCGCCCAGGCGATTGTCCGCGAGGGCGCGAAGGCCGTGGCCGCGGGCATGAACCCGATGGACCTCAAGCGCGGCATCGACCTCGCCGTGACTGCGGTGGTCAACGACCTCGAGAGCCACGCCCGCAAGGTCAGCGCCAACAGCGAGATCGCGCAGGTCGCGACCATCTCGGCCAATGGCGACGAAGAGGTCGGCCGCATCCTCGCCGAGGCGATGGAAAAGGTCGGCAATGAAGGCGTGATCACCGTCGAGGAAGCCAAGAGCCTCGCGACCGAACTCGAGACGGTCGACGGCATGCAGTTCGACCGCGGTTATCTCTCGCCTTATTTCGTCACCAATGCCGAGAAGCTCAAGGTCGAACTGGATGACCCGTACATCCTGATCCACGAGAAGAAGCTCTCGAACCTGCAGGCGCTGGTGCCGCTGCTCGAAAAGGTCGTGCAGTCCGGCCGCCCGCTGCTGATCATCGCCGAGGACGTCGAGGGCGAGGCGCTGGCGACGCTGGTGGTCAACAAGCTGCGCGGCGGCCTCAAGGTCGCGGCGGTCAAGGCGCCGGGCTTCGGCGATCGCCGCAAGGCCATGCTCGAGGACATCGCGATCCTCACCGGCGGCAATGTCGTCAGCGAGGAACTCGGCACCAAGCTCGAGAACGTCACGGTATCGATGCTCGGCCGGGCGAAGAAGGTCACGATCGACAAGGACAATACCACGATCATCGACGGCGTGGGAACCAAGGCCGATATCGACGGGCGGGTTGCGCAGATCCGCCAGCAGATCGAGACGACGACCAGCGACTACGACCGCGAGAAGCTGCAGGAACGGCTCGCCAAGCTCGCCGGCGGCGTCGCGGTGATCCGCGTCGGCGGCGCGACCGAGGTCGAGGTCAAGGAGAAGAAGGACCGCGTCGACGACGCGCTCCATGCAACCCGGGCCGCGGTCGAGGAAGGCATCCTTCCCGGTGGCGGCGTCCCGCTGCTCCGTGCGTTGAAGGCGCTCGACGGCCTCAAGGCCGCGAACGACGACCAGCAGTCGGGCATCGACATCGTCCGGCGGGCGCTGCGCGCGCCGGCGCGCCAGATCGCCGAAAATGCCGGCGAGGACGGCGCCTGGATCGTCGGCAAGCTGCTCGAGAGCGAGGATTATAGCTGGGGCTTCAACGCCGCGACCGGCGAATATCAGGATCTCGTACAGGCGGGTGTGATCGATCCGGCCAAGGTCGTGCGCACCGCGCTCCAGGACGCGGCCTCGGTCGCCTCGCTCCTCATCACCACCGAGGCGCTCGTTGCCGAAGCGCCGAAGGAGGAGAAGGCCGCGCCGATGCCGGCGATGGACTATTGATGAAGACGGGGAGCCCGATTTTCGGGCTCCCCCATTTTCCGCACGTTGGCAGTGCGCACCGCAACCAGACGGTCCGGGCAATATTGCCGAACTGGTCAGGCTCGATGCCCGCTGTCAGGCGACGCCGAGCCTCCCGCGCGTCCCGTCACGGGGCGTCGAGAGTTCCTCGGGCGTCAGGAACTCCGCCAGATCCGTCGCCTCCAGGAACGGCCGGAGTTCGATCTCGCTCGGACCCGACATCGGATTGGGGCAGCGCTTCGCCCAGGCCACCGCCTCGTCCATGTCCTTGACCTCCCAGATCGAGAAGCCGGCAACCATCTCGCGGCTCTCGGCGAACGGCCCGTCGATGACCGTACGGCCAGCACCATCGCAGACGATGCGCTTGGCCTGGGCGCCGGGTTTGAGGCCGGCACCGGCCACCATGACGCCGGCCGCGACCAGCTCCTCGGTGAACCGGTCCATCGCCTCGAATGCCTCGGCCGTGGGTGGCACGCCCTTTTCGCTGTCCTCAGTGGCGATCATGAACACCATAACCCGCATTGCCTGTCTCCTTGTTCGAGCCGGCCCCTTTGGCGTCTCACGGACATGACGAACGAGCTTGTCGGAAATCGACATGGTTCTGCAAATTTTTCTCGGCGTTCGCGCGAGGCTCAGTCGTCGCGTGTCTCCAGCACCGTGCGTAGCGCTGTGATGGCGTTCAGGGCGGCAGGGAAACCCGCATAGAGCGCCATCTGGATGATGATCTCGACGATCTCCGCTTGCGTCGCGCCGACGTTCAGGGCGGCGGCAAGATGCACCTCCAGTTGTGGACGGGCGTTTCCCATCGCCGTCAACGCAGCGACCGTCGCCAGTTCACGGGTTTTCAGATCGAGACCCGGCCGGCTGTAGACGTCGCCAAAGCCGAACTCGATGATGTAGCGGCCAAGGTCGGGGGCGATGTCGGCCAGGCCCGCGATGACCGCTTCGCCCGCCGCGCCGTCAATGTCTCCAAGTCGGGCCAAGCCGCGCCGATACCGATCATCTGCCATGTTTCATCTCCGTTTCCCGATCAATACGATCTTGTCGTACCCTCAGAAATGGTCGACCATGGAGATCGGTTTTCCATTTATGGAGCAGCAATGGGCTGGGACGATCTGCGCTATTTCACCGCGGTCGCGCGTTGCGGCGGGCTGAGTGGCGCCGCGCGAGACCTGGGCATGAGCGCCCAGACGGTGGGGCGACGGATCGCCGCGCTGGAAGCCGATGTCGGCGTTCCGCTCTTCGTGCGCCATCCCAGCGGCTACCGATTGACGAACGATGGCCGAACCATGCTGGTCGATGCCGAGGCGGTCGAGGAAGCGATGGCGCGGCTCCGTACCAATGCGATCTCCCGGACGGACCAGCTTGCCGGACTTGTGCGGCTGGCGGCGCCTGAAACGCTGTCGACGCAAATTCTCCTGCCCGGTCTTCGACCCTTGCTGGACCGATACCCCTTGCTGACGCTGGATGTGGTGACGGGTATCGCCCCGATCGGTATCGCGCGTGGCGAGGCTGATATCGCATTGCGGCTGGTCCGCCCGGATCGCGGCGCCCTGACTGTCAGGCAGGTTGGGCGTATGGCGCACGCGCTCTATGCTGCGTCCGACGGCGACGTCGATCGCGATCATGCGCGTCTGGTCGGGTGGAGCGAAGCCTATGATTTGCCGGCTGCCCGTTGGCTCCGGCAGATCGCCGGGCGCAAGCCCGATATCCTCATCAATGGCCTCGCCGGACAATATGCGGCCATTCGGGCCGGCATCGGTATCGGCGTGCTTCCCTGTTTTCTGGCCGATGGGCTGACCAGGCTCGAAACGCCCCCGGCCCCGATCGAACCCTTATGGCTCGTCGCTCATGACACCGATACGATCAGCGATCGAACGAAGCTGGTCTATGACGCGATCGTCGAGATCATCGAAACGAGTATGCCGCGGCTGCTGGCTTGCTGACGCGATGCTGCAAACGCGTCGCCGGCGTCGTCGCGATCATGCCGTGTTTCCGGCTTGCGGCGCCAGCGGCAACAGGATGTCGGTGATCCGGTCGGCCTCGGGGACGCGGTCGGGGTCGTCGTGAAAATGATGCACCATCGGTGCGTCGGCGGGATCGCGCCCCGAATGCAGCAGCCATTCGCCGCCGAGTCTCTGGCGGGCGGCTTCCAGCCCGGTGTAGGCGCCGGCATGGCGCAGGCGGGCATAGTCGCCGCCCGCCAGCATGATCGTGCGGAACGGCGGCGGCGGAGCGGCGGCACCGAGCGCGAGGCAGGCGTCATAGGAGCGATCCCGGTCGGCCGGACTCCAGGGATCGCCGAGCGGGATCCCGTAAATGCCGGCGAGACGGCCGGCGAGTCCTGCCGATTGCGCCCATGCCCAGACTTTGCCGAAGGTCGCTTCGAGATCGTCATGGCCTTCGTCGTCGCGGTGCAGCGCGACGAGCAGCACCGGATCGCGGCGGACGATGGTGACGACGGGGGCGCCCGCGGACGCCCGCGTCGGCGCAGCCGATTGCCGGAAGCAAGAGGGACTCATCCCTTCATACCGCCGGAAGGCCCGCGCGAAACTCTGCGGCGTCGCGAAGCCCGAGGCCATCGCCGCGTCGGTCACGCGCGACCCGGTCCGCGCCAGTTCCTGTTTCGCCATTTCGATGCGCAGGCGCATCACGGTCGCGCCGACCGTCTCGCCGGTCAGCGCGCGCCAGATCCGATGGAAATGGAACGCGGAAATCCCGGCGGCGGCGGCGAGGTCGTCGAGCGATGGCGGTTCGTCCAGGCGGTCGGCCAGCAGCGCGGCAGCCGCATCGATCCGCTCATGCCATATGTCCAATGTCCGGTCTTTCACGCTGATTCTCCTCGCGGCCATTCTCCTCGCGGCGAATCCTGCCTTAGCAAAACGACGAACCCGCCGCGGTCCCCTGCTTGCGGTTTTCGGCGGCGTTGCGTCGCAGCATGGGGCCGGCGCGAAGGCCGACGGAATTTTCTGTCCGGACGTCAATCTGTCTTGCGCAAGCGTCAATATTCTCGGTTCGGCGACAATCGTGCAGACACCTCGACATGACGGGAAATGACGTCGCTGACGTCATGACGTCACGGCAAAAAAATGACGCCGATGACGGCGCGGCGTTTACCTTATGAATACCATTGCGGTAGAAATTCGATGTGGGGGCGTGACACTGCAAAAAGATGTCGTGACCATGAAGGCGAGGAAGTGGGAATGCAAATAGCTCTGTCTTCACAGGATTATTCGAGGTTGATGACGTTGGCGGGTCAATTGGCCGCACGTAGACGAATCACCTCGACTGAAGCGGTGGACCTGATCGAATCCGCCGTCATCGACGCCGAGAGCGTTCCGCGGCGCCGTTCGGTCACCGAATTCGCCTCGGGCATGTTGGCGGTGCGCAATCGTTGCAACGACACGATGGGCGCGAGCGTGTTTCGCGACCCCGCGTGGGACATGATGCTCGACCTGCTGGTCGCCGCACATCAGGGGCGCCAGGTGTCCGTTTCGAGCCTCTGCTATGCGTCGGGCGTGCCCAATTCCACCGCCTTGCGGCACATCGAGTATCTCGACCAGATCGGTCTCGTCGAACGGATGCCCGATCTCGACGATCATCGTCGCGCCTATATCGCGGCGACCCCGCCGGCGATCGAGCAGATGACGAAGATCGTCGCACGCATCCAGGATGCGGCGCTCGTGGCGCCGCCGATGGTCGCCGAACAGCGGGCGCCGCTGCATGCGATGGAGATCGTCGCCGCAATCTAGATCAGGGCGGTCTGGACCGGGTTCGACTCTCGGCACGAATCGGCGCGGCGAGACCAGCCGGCGCCGGTCCGCTCGACAATACCTGAGCTGAACGGTGGAGCCACGGCCGGTTCAGCGGCGTTGTGTCACTCATGACTGCAGAATGTTGCAGAACAGGAGTGGTTCGCCATGACCATGATCAGGCCCCGTATTCGATATTGGCCCAGCGCGCTGGCCGCCGCGCTTGCGCTTTCCGCCTGCCAGCAGGATCCGGCCGCCGTCGCCGACGAACTGGCATCGGCCAATCAGGCGCTCCCCGCTTTGCCGGAATCGATCCCGCTGGCGGCAGGCGTCCCCGAAGGCCCGGTGCGTCTCGCGCCCGCGGCTGACGCGCTTCCGGCCGCGAAACCGATCCCCTATGCCCGGGTCGCCGATGCGCGCGACAGCTATGGCTATATCGATCGCGCTGCCGCCTTCTCCGATGCGATCGGCGACGCGCCGCCCGATTATGCCTGGGAAGATGACGATGGAAGCGAACCCTGGGGCTGGGAAGCGCAGGACGATTCCGCCTATTTCGTCGAACCGATCGACGGCGGATATCGCAATTATTATTACGCCGCCGGCAGCGGATCGCCCTATCTGGTGAGCGATCCCTGGTACAGCTATGGCTATGACGACGACCGGCTGGTCGTGGTCTACGACAATTATGGCCGCGCGCTGCCTTATGACCGCTGGCCGCGCAACGATTATGCGACGCGCTATTATCAGCGCGGCGGCAATCTCTATCGTGCGTCGCGGGCGCGTGATCGCCGTGCGGTCTATGCGGCGCGCTGGCAGGATCGCCGGCAGGATATCGCCGCCGACCGGATCCGCTGGAACCAGACCCGCGAGCGCGAGCCGCAATGGCGCGACTATCACGCCCAGCGGCGCGACCGCATCGCCGACCATTGGCGCGACGAACGCGCGCTGCGCGTGGCTGAGACCCAGCGTTTCGATACATGGCGGGCGCGCGATTTCCGGGGCGACCGGCCCGCGCTGGTCGCCGGTGCGAACGACGATCGCCGCCGCAACGCGTTGATCGCGCAGCGCGCCGAGGCCGAACGCCGCTACGACCAGCGGCAGGCGCAGCTGTCCGCCGCGCAGCGGACGGCCGTCGAGCAACAGCGCCAGGCGGTGGTCGAGCGCCGGCAGGATGTCCGCGAGCAGCAGCGCGCGGCAGCGGTGCAGGCCCAGCAGGCGCGACAGCAGGCCGAAGCGCGGCAGCAGCAGGTCGCTGCACGCCAGCAGCAGGCGCAGGTGCGCCAGCAGCAGCTGAAGGCGCAGCAGGCCCAGGCCGAACAGCGCCGGGCACAGACCGTGGCGCGCCAGCAGGCGCAGCAGCGTCAGGCGCAGGTCGCCCAGCAGCGCGCCCGCGCCGAGGCGCAGCAACAAACGCGCGCACAAGCCCAGCAAAAAGCCGTCGCGGCGCGTCAGGCGCAGGTGCGCGAGCGGGCGGAGGCGCAGCAGCGCCAGCGTGCGGCCGCCCAGCAGGCGCAGGTGCGTCAACAGGCGCTGCAGCGGCGCGAGCAGGCGCAGCAGCGGCAGAGCCAGGCGCGCGATCGCCAGGCGGCGCAGGCGGCGACCCGCCAGCAGGCGGTAGCGCGTCAGCAAGCCCAAGCCCGCCAACAGGACGCCGCGCAAGCCCAACAGGCCCGTGCCCAGGCGCAACAGGCGCGCGCGCAGGCCCAGCAGGCCCGTGTCGCGCAAGCCCGGCAGGCGAGGGCCGAACGGCCGCAGCCGCAGGGCGAACGCCCCGCACCGGTCCGCGCCGGGCCCGAGGCTCGGAAGCCGCGCCCCGAAGTGGTCGACCGCCGATGAGTCCAGCGGGGGCGGGCGATGCCCGCTCCCGGCCTTTCAGCGCCCGGCCGCCGGCGATCCGCCGCCGCTGCGCGCTTCGGCCAGGCTGGTGAGCCTGATGAACTCCTGCCGCCAGAAATTGGTCTGGCCGCCGGCGAGCGCCCTGATGTCGGCGAAGCCGTAATTGCCGAGATATTTGTCGCCGCGCAGCCGCTGGCCGAACGCCGCGACCGCCACCGCGAACGCCATGTCGCCGCTTGGGGGCCGGGCCGAAGCGATCAGCGAAGCGGACACGGGCCTTTCGATCAGCTTCGAGACATCGCCGGTCGGCGCCTTGTAACGCAATTTGACGAACGCCAGTTCGCCGCCCCTCGCCGGTCCGGCGTCCGCTGCCGGGCGGTTGCCCTCATAGCGGCGGTCGGGCAGCCAGCCCTTCGCGCCCCTGGGCACGATCTCGTAGATCGCGGTCACCTGATGGCCTGCGCCGATATCGCCGGCATCGACCTTGTCATTGTCGAAATCCTCTTCGGCGAGCGCGCGATTCTCATAGCCGATCAGGCGATATTCGCTCACCTGCGCGGGGTTGAACTCGACCTGGATCTTCACGTCCTTGGCGATCGTGAACAAGGTCGAGGCGAGTTCGTCGTCGAGCACCTTCTGCGCCTCGGTCGCGCTGTCGATATAGGCGTAATTGCCGTTGCCGACGTCGGCGATGCGCTCCATCGCCGACTCGTTGTAATTGCCTTCGCCGAAACCGAGCGTCGTCAGGGTGATGCCGTCGTCGCGCTGGCGCTTGACCAGTTCCTCGAGCTCCTTCGTGCTGCTGACGCCGACGTTGAAGTCGCCGTCGGTCGCCAGGATCACGCGATTGATGCCGCCGGCGATGCGGTGCGCCCGCGCTGTCGCATAAGCGAGCTGGATGCCGGCGCCGCCCGCGGTCGATCCGCCCGCCTGCAATTGCGACAGCGCCGCGCGGATCTTCGCCGGATCGCTGGTCGGCTCCAGCACCACGCCCGCCGCGCCGGCATAGACGACGATCGAGACGCGATCCCGGGCCGTCACCTTGTCCGCGACCATCGACAGCGCCGCCTGCACCAGCGGCAGCTTGTCCGGGCTGTTCATCGATCCCGACACGTCGACGAGGAAGACGAGGTTTGCCGCCGGCCGCTCGGCGCGCGGCAGGTCATAGCCGCGGATGCCGATGCGCAGCAGCCGGCTGTTCGGGTTCCACGGCGTGGTCGCCAGATCGGTGGTCACCGTGAACGGCGTGTCGCGATCGGCCGGCTTCGCATAATCATAGCGGAAATAATTGATCATCTCCTCGGTGCGCACCGCGTCGGCCGGCGGCAACTGGCCGGCATTGAGGAAGCGCCGCGCGTTCGAATAGGCGCCGGTATCGACGTCGACCGAGAAAGTGGAGACCGGCGCATCGGCGACGCTCATGATCGAGGCGACATCCTTGCCGTCATAGCGCTCGCGTTGCTCGGGCATCGGCGTCGGGCGCGGATAGGGCCGCGGGACGATCATGCCCTGCGCCGCGCTGCGATCCATGCTGCGTGAGACGCCGCCTTTCGGTGCCGCGAGAACCATCCCCCTCGTTTGGCCCGCGGAGGCCGACGCTGGTGGTGGTGCATACACCGGCGGCGGCGGAGCGGGCATTGGCTCCATCGGGGCCGGCGCCGTGGGCGGTGGTGCTTCGACGATCTCCCGACCGTCGGGCGCGCTCGCGCACCCGCTCAGCACCGTCGCCAACGCGCTTGCCGCCAGCATCGAATTTCGCAGCGTCCCAGTACGTGCCATCATCTGCTCCATTTGATGTGATAATGTCACACATAGGGGAAGGGCGGCGCTGAATTTGTGCTGAACGTCACTAAGCGCGTCAGAAAGCGTCAGTTTTCCGCCTGTTCGCGCGCCGCTTCGCGCCAGCCGATGTCGCGCCGGCAGAACCCGCTCTCAAAATCGATCGCGTCGACCGCGCGATAGGCGGCGGCCTGCGCCGCGGCCACGCTCCCTGCCGTCGCGGTGACTGCCAGCACGCGACCGCCATTGGCCGTCAGCCGGTCGCCGTCCACCGCAGTGCCGGCATGAAAGACCTTGGCGCCACCCGCTTCCGCCGCAGCAACGCCAGCGATCGTGCCGCCTTTTGCCGGCGTCCCCGGATAGCCGTTCGCCGCCATCACCACCGTCAGCGCCGGATCCGCCGAGAACGACGGCGGCGCGGCATCCGCCAGCCGCCCCTCGGCCACCGCCAGCAGCAGCGCCAGCAGATCGCCCTCGAACCGCATCATCAGCACCTGGCATTCGGGATCGCCGAAGCGGACATTATATTCGATCAGCTTCGGCCCCTGCGCCGTCAGCATCAGCCCCGCGAACAGCACGCCCGAACAGGGCATCCCCTCCGCCGCCAGCGTGGCGACGGTCGGTGCGACGATCCCGGCCATCACTTGCGCCTCGAGATCTGCAGTCAACACCTTCGCAGGGCTGTACGCGCCCATGCCGCCGGTGTTGGGTCCGACATCGCCGTCGCCTACGCGCTTGTGGTCCTGCGCCGATCCGAACGCCAGCGCGGTCGCGCCATCGGTCAGCGCGAAGAAACTGACCTCCTCGCCTTCGAGAAATTCCTCGATCACCACCTCGGCGCCGGCCGCGCCGAAGCCGCCGTCGAACATCAGCCGGCACGCCGCCTCGGCCTCGGCGGCGTCGGCCGCGATGATCACGCCCTTGCCCGCGGCGAGGCCATCGGCCTTCACCACCACCGGAAAGCCGAAGCTGCCGAGCGCCGCCAGCGCCTGGTCGAGCGACGTGCAACGGCGGTACGCCGCGGTCGGGATTCCGGCGCGGTCGCACAGCGCCTTGGTGAAGCCCTTCGATCCCTCGAGCCGTGCCGCCGCCTTGCCCGGCCCGAACACCGCGACGCCGGCCGCGCGCAGATCGTCGGCGAGGCCGGCGACCAAAGGTCCCTCGGGTCCGATCACGACCAGCCCGATATTTTCCGTGGCGCAGAACGCCGCCACGGCCGGGTGATCGGCCGGATCGAGCGCTACGCCATGGACTTCTGCGGGCGACGCATGGTCGGCGATGCCGGGGTTGCCCGGCGCGGCGAACAGCGTATCGAGCAGCGGCGATTGCGCGAGCCGCCATGCCAGCGCATGTTCGCGCCCGCCGGACCCCAGCAGCAGGACATTCATGGCCGATCCCTTCTTTCCCGACGATAGCGGCCGGCTGGTAGCCGAGGTGGCGGCGGGCGACAACGCGGCACCGCTTTCGGTCAGCGAGCTTTCCGCCAGCCTCAAGCGCGTGGTCGAGGATCGCTTCGGCCATGTCCGGCTGCGCGGCGAGATTTCGGGCTGGAAGCGCGCCGCCTCGGGCCACGCCTATCTCGCGCTCAAGGATGATCGCGCGGTGATCGACGCGGTGATCTGGAAGGGCAGCGCCGGCGCGCTCGCGTTCAGCCCGCAGGACGGGATCGAGGTGATCGCGACCGGCCGGCTGACGACATTCCCGGGCCGCTCCAAATATCAGATCGTCATCGAACGGATGGAGCTGGCCGGCGAGGGCGCGCTGATGGCCCTGCTCGAAAAGCTCAAGGCGAAGCTCGGCGCCGAGGGGCTGTTCGATCGCGACCGCAAACGTGCCTTGCCCTATCTGCCGCGCGTGATTGGCCTCGTGACCTCGCCGACCGGCGCGGTGATCCGCGACATCCTCCACCGGCTCGAGGATCGCTGTCCGACGCATGTGCTGGTGTGGCCGGTGCAGGTCCAGGGCGACGGCGCGGCGGCGCAGGTCGCGGCCGCGGTCAGGGGCTTCGACGCGATCGTGCCCGGCGGCCGCGTGCCGCGGCCCGATCTGGTGATCGTCGCGCGCGGCGGCGGGTCGATCGAGGATCTGTGGGCGTTCAACGAGGAAGTCGTGGTGCGCGCCGTCGCCGGCTGCTCGATCCCGATCATCTCCGCGGTCGGCCACGAGACCGACACCACTTTGTGCGATCATGCCGCCGACGTCCGTGCGCCGACGCCGACCGCAGCGGCCGAGATCGCCGTGCCCGTCCGTGCCGAACTGCGATCGCAGCTGCGCGAACTGGGGCTGCGGAGCGAACGCTGCGCGCGCCGCTACCATGACCGCGGAGCCGAACGCCTGACGGCGCTGGCGCGGCTGCTGCCATCACCCGACCGGCTGCTGCAACCACAGCGCCAGCGCGTCGATGATTATGGCGAGCGGCTGCGGCGCGGGCTCGGCCGCCGGCTGTCGGACGCACGCGGCGATCTCGCACGGGCATCGGGCGCGCTGCGGCCGGCGATGCTGACGCAGCGGGTGAGCCGCGCGACCGAGCGGCTCGCCGCGACCTGGCGGCTGGTCCAGTCGCTCAACCCGCAAAAGCCGCTTGAACGCGGCTATGTCTTCGTCACCCGCCGGATCGGCGGCGCCGTCGTCAAGGATTCGACCGATGCGCGCGCCGCCGGATCGCTGGTGCTGCATTTTGCCGACGGCGCGGTCGATGCGCGGGTTGAGCGGCCGGGCGGGGCGGCTTATGGTCGGTCGGAGGAAAAGCAGCCGAAATTGCTGTGATGTAGAGAGCGGAACGAACCGATGTTGATGTCCCAGGGCGGCCGGCCGGCGCGGCTGCATTATATGGCCAATGGTTTTCGCGTGCTGAGTTCGGGCGATCATGTCGTCTGCGCGGTCAGCGGCGAGAAGATCGCGCTGGAGGTGCTGCGCTACTGGAGCGTGGCGCGGCAGGAACCCTATGCCACCGCCGATATTTCGGTCCAGCGCGAACTGGCCGCATGATGAGCCGTAAAAACCCTCTACCGCTTGCGGGAGAGGGACAGGTTCGCGCAGCGGACCAGGGTGAGGGCCTGAAGGGCGAGACCCGCACAGGCCCTCACCCTCGCCGCCTGCGGCGGCTTTCCCTCTCCCGCAAGCGGTAGAGGGAGGTTCAGATCGCTCCGCTCCGCAAGCAATATCGCGGCCGGCTGGTGATCGGCTGGCCGCTGATGCTGCTGCTGGGCAGCTGCACCGCGATTCCCCGCGCTGCGCCACCGCCGCGACGCATGGTGGCGGTGCCGCCGTTGGCGCCCCGGCCGCAGCCCCAGCCTCGGCCACAACTGCAAGCGATATCGGCACCGTCCGACCGCGCCGATTTCACCCTCGAAGGCGCGATGAGCCAGGGCGGCGTCGTGCTCGGCACCGTGCCATCGGGCACGCGCAGCCTGACGCTCGACGGCAGCGCGGTGCCGGTGGCGCCCGACGGCCGCTTCCTGATCGCCTTCGGCCGCGATTTCGGGACGGATGCCGATCTCGTCGCGACCACGGTGCGCGGCGACGTCGTCCGCCGGCACCTGACGATCGCGCCGCGCGCCTGGAAGATCGAGAATTTGCCGACCTTGCCCAAGGTGTCGCAGCCCAGCGCCGAATTCGCCCGCCGCCGCCCGGCCGAACTGGCGCAGATCAACGCGGCGCGGCGCCGCAACGTCACCAGCGACGGCTGGCGCCAGCATTTCATGTGGCCCGCCACCGGCCGGATCTCGGGCCTGTTCGGATCGCAGCGAATCTATCGCGGCGAGCCGGGATCCTTCCACAGCGGCGTCGACGTCGCCGGCGGCGTCGGTGCGCCGGTGCTGGCGCCCGCCGATGGCGTCGTCATCCTCGCCGCTTCGGCGCCGTTCACGCTGGAGGGCAATCTGCTGATGGTCGATCACGGCATGGGCCTCAACAGCGCCTTCCTCCATCTGTCGCGGATCGTCGTGCGCGACGGCGATGTCGTCCGCCGCGGCCAGAAGATCGGCGAGATCGGCCAGACCGGCCGCGCGACCGGCCCGCATCTCCACTGGGGGATGAAGTGGCGCGACCAGCGCATCGACCCGCTTTTGCTCGCCGGACCGATGGCGCAATAAAGCTCTGGTTATGGTTGCCATTATGTAATGATTGTGCGTGCAACTGGACATCGCTGCAACTGCGATGAATCGATGTTGCATAACTGCTACACCGCCCGCCAAAACGCGCCATTTTCCTGAACCTAGCCTTTACAAGGAACAACGCCGCACGCCATCACTTGTCCCAATGCACCGGCGCGAACGTGTCCGGAGCGATTTACAGATAGCGTCGTGGCGGCGGGGCCAATTCGAAGCCTGGCGCGATTCTAGCGAGGGATCATTGATGAAGAAGACCAATTTCGTGCGCTGCGCGTTGCGCGGCGGTTCGGCGTTGCGTGCGCTTGCGTTGTTCGGAGCGGGCGTTGCGGGGCTGATCACGCCGGCCCATGCCCAGGAAGTGGCGCCGTCGCCGGAGCCTGCCGACGACGACGCCATCATCGTCACCGGTTCGCGCATCCAGCGCACCGATCTGACGTCCAATTCGCCGATCGCGGTGCTCAATTCCGAGGCCATCCGCTCGACCGGTTCGACCAATATTCAGGATTTCCTGAACCAGCAGCCGCAGGTCGGTATCGGCACCAGCCGCACCAACACAAATTTCCTGACCAGTGGAAACGGCGTCGCGACGGTCGATTTGCGCAACCTCGGCGAGAGTCGCACGCTCGTCCTCGTCAACGGCCGCCGGTTCGTGGCCGGTCTCGCCGGCACCTCGGCGGTCGATATCAACAACATCCCGACCGACTTCATCGAGCGCGTCGAGATCGTCACCGGCGGCGCCTCCGCCGTCTATGGTTCGGAAGCGATCGCCGGCGTCGTCAACTTCATCCTCAAGGACGAGTTCGAGGGATTCTCCGCCCGCGGCCAATATGGCATCACCTCGCGTGGCGACAATGCCCGCTACCTCGGCAGCCTCACCGGCGGCACGAGCTTCGGCCCCGATGGTCGCGGCCACATCCTCGTCAACCTCTCGTACGACAAGGACGAAGGCCTGCTCTCGCGCAAGCGCGGCATCTCCGATCAGGACTGCTTCCTGCCTGCGTCGCCCGACCAATGCGGTCCGGCGAGCTACAGCACCTTTGCGGCGCAGGGTCGCTTCCAGCTGCTCGATGCCGATGGCGACCCAAACCCCGCGTTCAACAACGGGAGCCTGTTCACCTTCAATCCGGACAACAGCCTCGTTGCGGGCTTTCCAGTCGGCTACGGCTTCAACCGCAACGGCGTCCGCCGCATCTCGGTGCCCGTCGAACGCTATCTGGCGACCGGCATCTTCAACTATGAGGTCACCGACGACGTCAAATTCTATGTCGAGGGGACCTTTGCGAAGGTCAAGTCGAGTTCGCAGATCGAGGCGACGCCGCTCGCCTATACCGACATCTATGCCGACGGCCAGGGCATTCCGATCACCAACGCGTTCATCCCCGCCGACATCCGGGCGGCGATCGCCGCGCGCAACAGCGACGGCGATCCGACCAACGACGTGACGTCGATCGGCTTCCGCCGCCGTCAGAACGAAGTGTTTACCCGCAGCAACACCAATGATCGCGAAACCTGGCGCGTCGCGACCGGCCTGACCGGCCAGTTCGCGGCCGGCTGGAACTTCGATGTCGGCTATGTCTATGGCCAGCTCAAGGATTCGACCCTCAGCCAGGACATCGACAGCGCGCGCTATCGCAACGCGCTCGACTCGATCATCGTCGGCGGTCAGGCCGTCTGCCGCAGCGAGGCGGCGCGGGCGCAGGGCTGCGTTCCGATCAACCTGTTCGGCTACAACACCGCGTCACCTGAAGCCTCTGCCTATGTGCAATCGACCATTCCCAAGTCGGAAGACATCAAGAACACCGAACATGTCGCGACAGTCAGCATTTCGGGTAAACTCCTGACCTTGCCGGCCGGTGATCTCGGCATTGCCTTCGGTGGCGAGTATCGCCGCGAAGCCAGCGTCGACAATCTCGACGATCTGACCAATACGGGCGGCAATTCGGGCAACCTGATCCCCGACACCCGCGGTAAGTTCAACGTCAAGGAAGCGTTCGGCGAAGTCAACATCCCGCTGCTCGCCGACAAGCCGTTCTTCAACTATCTCGGGTTGACGGGGGCTGCGCGTTATTCCGACTATTCCACGGTTGGCGGCGTGTTCAGCTGGAACGCCGGGGCCGAATGGGCTCCCGTCGATGGCCTGCGATTCCGCGCCAACTATGCCGAGGCGAATCGTGCGCCGAACATCGGCGAGCTGTTCTCGGCGCCGTCGGAGACCTTTCCGACCGGCATCACCGACCCCTGCGATGGCGTTTCGGCGTCCGGCACCGGCAACACCACTGCCGCGATCGCCACGGCCTGTCGCGCGCTTCCCGGTTTTGCCGCCAATGTCGCGGCCTCGCCGGACGGCAAGTTCTTCTATGAGCTTGCCGATATTCAGGGCATCAACGGCTTCGATGGCGGTAATATCGACCTGCAGGAAGAGACTGCCAAGACGTTGACGATCGGCGCCGTGATCGCTCCGAAGCAGGTCCCCGGCCTCAGCCTCACGATCGATTATTTCGACATCAAGGTCGAAAATGCGATCGATACCGTGCCGCGCGACGTCTCGATTGAGGGTTGCCTCGCGAGTGGTGACGCCGCGTTCTGCAACAATGTCATCCGTGATGTGAACACCGGCCGCCTGCTGACGATTAATTCGCAGTTGATCAACGTCGCCAACCTGACCACCCGGGGTGTCGATGCGAACCTGCGCTATACCAGCGCGCTCGGTCTCGTCGGCGATGACCGGATCGACCTGAGTGTCAGCTATACCTATCTGCTCAAGCTGGAAAAGCGCTCGTTTCCAGGCGCTCCGCTCGAGGAGAACAAGGGGCAGCTGGATGGCGACGGCCGCCTCGGGGCTGGTTTCAAGCACAAGGGGACGGCGCGGGCGATCTATTCGGCTGGACCCTACACGTTCAGCTGGTCGACAACCTATCTCGGCAAGATCCAGGATACGCTGGGCGGCTATGGCGATGCCGATCTCGACCGGCTGAACAGCGTCAAGGCGAAGGTCTACAACGACGTTCAGGTTCGCGCAGCCGTGGGTGAAGAGCGTCGCTTCGAGTTCTTCCTCGGTGTCGACAATCTGTTCGATGTCGCCGCGCCGTTCCTGCCGAGTGGTTTCGCGTCGGACATAACGGGCACGGAGACCGCAGCGGACACTTATGATCCGTTCGGCCGGCGGCTCTACGCCGGCTTCCAGGTCAAGTTCTGATCGAGCCTGAATGACTGCGAAGAGGGGGCGATCGGATCGCGCCCTCTTTGCCGTATCGAGTTCTTTCACGATCACGATGGAGTGCATGATGGTCGTGTTCTTGCCCGCGATATTGCTCTTTTTCACTGCGTCTGCGGCCGACGCGCGATCGGCGTCCACCGATGGTACTGGCTCGCCGTCGGCTTCGGACGTGAAGAAGGAGGACAGACGAATCTGTCGAACCGCGCGTTCGACCGGTAGTCGCCTGCGCCGCACGCGGGTCTGCATGACTACCCGCGAATGGGAGAACCAGGAACGGGCGCTGCAGCAGGATTTGAATCGCCGTCCCGCCCTGGATAGATCCCAAATCTGAGATATTTCTGCGGCAGACCCGGCTCCAGCACGCCGCCCGTTCGCTCGAATGCGGCAAAATGGCTGCCCGGAGAGTCATTTTTTTCAGAAGGATTTTCGCCCTCTATACCGGACAGCGTTCGCTTCCCCTCGTGCAGATGCTGCTTGTCAAGGATGGCGACGTCCTGCGATTCTTTGGCTGCGTCGAGCGAAGCGACGTCGCGGTCGTAACAGGCAAGCCGCTCCACGACGCCTGATCGCGAACGATCGACGCCGTGCTGAAACGGCTGCGCGCGGAGCGGTGCCCCTCCTGCCGTCGGGCCGGGGACGATCAAGATTCGACAAGCATCACCTGCGAGAATCCACCGGCGCCGGATAAAGCAATCCTGCCGCTCGGGCGATGTGGCAGCAGTGCAACACCATTGCGGCAATTCCATGCGTCGCCAACCAACCCGGTTTACACTCCCCGGCCAGAGGGGCACTCTCGTTCCATTGCCGGGCGCAAATAAAAAATTGTTTGCAGAACGGCCACAATCCCGCGGCGGGGCCTGCGGATACGAAAGGAATAGGGGCATGAACAACCACGCAAGGATCGCGCTGCTCAAGAGCAGCGCGGCACCGGTCGTGCTGGGTCTGGCGCTGATCGCCGCGCCGGCATACGCGCAGTCGACCGCCGCCGCGCCCGCTGAGGACGCCCAGCCCGCAGATACGGGCGGCGACATCATCGTGACCGGTTCGCTGATCAAGAATCCGAACCTCATCGCGTCGAGTCCGGTTTCGGTGATCGGCAAGGACGAAATCGTCCTTCGCCAGTCCAATACGGCGGAAGAAATTCTGCGCGATCTGCCGGGTGCGGTGCCCAGCATCGGCTCTGCGGTGAACAACGGCAATGGCGGCTCATCCTATGCCGATCTTCGCGGCCTCGGCAATTTCCGCAACGTCGTGCTGCTGGACGGTGTACGCATCGCTCCGTCGAGCAAGGAAGGCCGCGTCGATCTCAACAACATTCCGCTGGCGCTGGTCGAACGCGTCGATACGCTGACCGGCGGCGCCGCAACCACTTATGGCGCCGACGCCGTGTCGGGCGTCATCAATTTCATCACCCGTCAGGACTTCGCGGGCGTCGAGCTCGCGGTCTCGGATGCGATCACCGAACGGGGTGACGGCAATTATTTCCGCGGCGACCTGACCCTCGGCGCAAATTTCGACGACGGTCGCGGTAACGCGGTGCTCTCGGTCGGCTATCAGAAATCCGATCCGATCTATCAGGGCGCACGCAAGATTTCGCTCAACAACTACACTTCGACGACTGGTGCTCAGGGCGGCTCGGGTACGACGGTGCCGGGTCGCTTCACGCTGCCGACCGCGTTTAACACGATCGTGCCGGGAACCGGCACGCTCCGCCCCTATTCGCGAGGGCGGGACGGGTTCAACTTCAATCCGTACAATATCTTTCAGACACCGTTCGAGCGCTTCAACATCTATGGCGCCGCCCATTATGAGGTGTCCGACAGTATCGAAGTCTACACCCGCGGCATGTTCTCAAAGAACACGGTGGACACGATCATCGCGCCGTCGGGTGTGTTCGGTCAGCTGCTGACGATCCCGGTTGCCAGCCCGTTTCTTCCAGCTGGCGCCCGCGCCCAGTTCTGCGCCAACAATGATTTCAACGCGAACATGGCGGGCGTGCAGACGATCAGCCCGGCCGAATGCGATGCGGCGGCGTTGGCAACCAACCCGAACGACCCCAATTTCCGAGCCTTCACCACGACCGTTGGCCGGCGCACGACCGAAGTCGGTCCGCGCCTTTCCTCGTTCGTGACGCATTTCTTCGATTACCGCGCGGGCACGAAGATCGGCATCACCAATTCGATCTCGCTCGATCTGTCGGGTGCCTATGGCGAGTCCGAGAACCGTCAGACCCAGTCGAACTATGTGCTGATCTCGCGCCTCCGCACGGCGGTCTACACGACCAGCGCCACGAATTGTAACTTGGGCGCATCGCCGACGATCGCGAATCCGACCGCCGGGCTTCCGCCGCTCGCCGGCGCCGGTGCCGGCACCGATGTGGGTGGGGGCTGCGTTCCCGTCAATATCTTCGGACCTGACGGCTCGATTACGCCGGCCATGGTGCCGTATCTGACGGCGTCGGCACAAACGTCGCAGGAGACTTCGCTCGCGCAGGCCCGTGCCCTGCTGAGCGGCGACATCGGCGCATCGACACCCTGGGCGACCGACCCCATCGGTTTCGCGGTCGGTGCCGAATACCGCAAATATGATGCGAGCCAGACCGCCGATCTCCTGTCGCAGACAGCCGGCGAGCTGGGCGGCGCCGGCGGTGCCGTGCCGAATTTCTCGGGCAGTTACGACGTCAAGGAAGCCTATGGCGAAATCATTGCGCCGATCGTTGCCGATGCGCCGTTTTTCAAGAGCCTGACCCTGGAAGGCGGATTGCGCTATTCGGCGTACAAGGTCGATGCGCCCGGCAAACCTAGCTACAACACGACCACCTACAAGGCGGGCGGCAGTTGGGAGCCGGTCGACGGCGTCAAGTTGCGCGGCAATTATCAGCGTGCGGTGCGTGCGCCGAACATCGCCGAGCTTTTCTCGCCGACGAACACGGGGCTGACCAATCTGGCGACTGATCCGTGCCGTGGTACGAACAAGGCGACCAATGCGGCGGACCCGGCTTACAACCCGAATCTGGTCGCAGTCTGCCTCGCGCAGGGTGCGCCCTTGTCGTCGATCGGCTCGATTGCAAACCCGACGGCGGCACAGGCAAACGCGACCACTGCCGGCGGCACCTATCTGAAGCCCGAGACATCGGACAGCTACACCCTCGGTCTGGTGTTGCAGCCGACGTTCGTGCCCGGACTCTCGATCACGGTCGATTATTACCACATCAAGATCAAGGACGCGATTTCACAGCCGACGCCGGGCGACCTCGTCACGGGCTGCTTCGGGGATAATAGCGGCGCTGCGGCGAACGTCGCCAATCCTATCTGCGCACTGTTCTCGCGCAACCCGGTCACCGGCGCCCTCGACGGCGACCCGGCGACGACCCGTGGCCTGATCTTCCCGTCGTCCAACTCGGGCAGGATCCTGACCGACGGTATCGATCTCGGGGTCAATTATCGTCGGGATCTCGACTTCGCGAAGCTGAACCTGAGCTTCAACGGCAGCTGGACGCACCGGTCGGTGTTCCAGTCGCTGGTGCCGGGCTCGGTCATTCCGCCGGGCTTCCCCGGCGCCGGCGGGCCGCTGCCGGTGACCGTGCCGCGCGAATGCGTTGGGTTCTACAGCCAAAACTGCGGCTCGCCGGGTTCGGCAGGCCCGTCCTCGTCGGCGGGTTCGCTCCAGCCGGAGTTCACGTGGAACCAGCGGACGACGTTGACGTTCGGCGATGTCGATGTATCGCTCCTGTGGCGGCACCTCAGCAGCATGAAGGCCGAGGCGGGCATCGTCACCTTCAATGGCACGATCGAAACCGGTGCGCTTGCGGGCAAGAAGGTCAACTTCGGGCGCATCCCTGCATATAATTATTTCGACTTCGCGACGCGTTTCGGTGTCGGCGAACATTTCGATCTGACCTTCACGGTGACGAACCTGTTCGACAAGCAACCTCCGATCGTTGGTGGCACCATCGGATCGACCTCGTTCAACAGCGGTAACACCTACCCGTCGACTTACGACGCACTTGGCCGTCGCTTCGCCGTCGGTGCTCGCGTCAAGTTCTGATCAGGGCAATCGAAAGACATCGGGGCGAGCCGCGAGGCTCGCCCCTTTTTTGCGCCTTCGTTCGGAGCACGCTGCCGATCGCTATGATCCCGAGCCGAAGCGCGCGATCCAGGGCGCGAGAATCGGCAGCACCGGGGCGAGTTCGTCGGCATAGCGTCGCCATTGGCCGCCGCCATCATAGAGACCCCTGCGCACTTGGGACTCGCTCGCCGTCCGCACGCCGCGTGCGGTTGCGGTGCGATCGAAGCGCGTGAAATCGTCGGTCCAGGCGAGACCGACGAAGTCGGCCAGCGCGCGTACCGTCGGAACGAAGTCGGCGACGAGCCGGTCGTAATAGACTTCGTGATACGCGAGTGGGAGGTTCGCGCGACAGCGATCGATCAACCGCATCAACGCATCATAATGGAGGGATGCCTCGCTCAGGTCGCTGAACGCCCATGCGCCGGGACCGGGCGTGAAATTGATCCGGAAGCAGCTCAGCAGCACGTCGCGCGGATCGCGTCGCATGATCACGATCCGGGCATCGGGGAACAGTCGTGCGAGGATCGGCAATTTGATTCCGTTGAACGGGTTCATATCGACCAGCATCTTGCCCGCAAGCGCACCGCCGAGCCGGGTCGCCCGCGCCCAATAGGCAGCGCGCAGCTTCTCGATCAGCACGGGATCGAGCGAATCGAGTGCCGGCATCGTGCCGTCATTGGCCAGCAGCGCCGTATCGACATCGGCCAAAGTGTCGCGTTCCTCGAGTGCGACGACATCGGGTGCGCTGGCAAGGACGTTTTCGACCAGGGTGGTGCCCGACCGCGGATAGCCGAGGAGGAACACATGAGTGTCGGCAGCGCCTGCGACGGGCGTAACCGGAGACAATTTCTGCAAAGGTCCCGTTCGATCGACCTGGGCCGTGATCTTCTCGATGAACGATCGGTGCGATGGACGGTCGGCAGTCGGTTCGAGCAACGGAGCATAGGTGTCGCGAAAGCTGCGTTGTGCGCGGGCATAGGCAGCGAACGCATCTGCCGCGCGATTCTGTCGATCGAGCGCGTCGCCCAGCAGTGTCAGCGATCGGGTCCGGTCCTCGGGACCCAGCCTCGTCGCGAGCAGAGGTTCGATCAATCCCTGCGCACCGGCGGCATCCTTCGCTTCCAGCGCCAGCAGCGCCAGCGCGAACACCGCTGACGGTTCCGTCGGATTAAGCGCGAACGCCCGGCGCGCATAGCCTTCGCTCGTGGAGACCTCGCCGCGTCGGGCTGCGGCATCGGCTAGCTTCCCTAGTGCCGGCGCCAGATCGGGATCGATCGCGAGTGCGCGCTCGTAACTCGCGGTCGCCGCCCGATCGGATCGCAGCGCGTCGAGCACATAGCCGCGCTCGAGCCATGCCGCCGCGTGCCGCGGCTCCGCCGCCACGACGCGATCGAGTATGGCGAGCGCCTCGTCCAGATGTCCCTGCTTGCGCAGCACCGCGCCGATCGAGCCGAGGATCAGCACATCGTCTGGCGTGATCGCCAACGCGCGCCGAAGTAGTTCATGGGCGCCGCGATAGTCGCCCGCCTCTTCCTTCTGCCACGCGGCGAGGTTCAGGACGAGCGCGTCGATATGGCCGCCCGCGAGCGCGGAAGCCGCCAGTTTCGCGGCAAGCGCGACGTTCCCGGCGGCTAGCGCCTGCTCGATACGCCCCCGATGCGCCCTGGGATCTGTCGCCGTGCGGCGCCGCTTGATGACTTTGTTTGACATGGCTCGCGGACAATCCTTATCATCGCCGCGGCGCAGCGCCATATAATCGTTTTCTATGAGGCCTCATGGTGTCGGTATTGATCGCATTGGCGCTTTTCGCCGCTGCCGAGTCTGGATCGCAGGTCGTGGCGAAGGCCGACCCGCCGAAAGTCGATGCGCCGGAGCGGGTTTCGGATTCGCAGGACAAGATGATCTGCAAACGCTTCATCGAAACCGGTTCGCTCGTGCGCGGCTACCGCACATGCAAGACCAAGCGCGAATGGGAGCGCGAACGCGACAACATCCGCGCGTCGGGACCCGGAGTCGATTCCTGCAGCGCACGGGCGAATGGTGGAGCGTGCTGAGCGCTAGCCGAGCAGCGGCGCGGACGGCTTTGCGCTGAGCCCGGCACTCGCGGCGACCGCCTCGGCCCATATCGCGACCTTGTCGATCTCGTCGCGATGGATGGCCGCGGCGTCGCGATGCTCGGCGGCGCGGTTGCGGGCGTCGAAGGTGGTTCCGGATTTCGAATGCGTCCCGAACGCCGGTCCCCGGGCGATCGCATCGATGACCGCTGGGTCGGCGTGCAGGCCGAATAGCGTCGCCATCGCAGACAGCGCGGCGTGCGGATCGGCCATCAAGGTCGCGCTGTCCAGCGTCCGGACGCGCGCCGCGCCGAACCGCTCGACGATCTGCGCGAACAATTTCTGATGCGCGAGCCAGCCCACCGCGGCAACCTGAAGATCGCTCTGACCCAGATAATCGCGCGTCGAGAAACCGAGATCGATCAGGCCGTCGTCGAGCATGCCGGTCAACAGCGTCCGCACCCACAGCCGACCGTCCAGCCCCTTCTTCGCGATCGAGGCGAGATAGGTCGGCAGCGGTGCGTAGAGCAGGATCGCACGCGCGTCCGGGCGCAACGCCATCATCGCCGGCGCGAGGCCGTTGACCGCGGTCGACGGCTTGACGATCACGGCTTCGCCCGGCGCGAACGGCCGTGACAGCAAGGTGAGCGTGTCGTTCAGCACGCTCGCCATGTCGGGGCCCTTGCCGCCGCGCCGTCGCCAGCCGATGATGTCGTTGAGGATCACCGGCTCCTTCAGGCCCATCGCCCAGCCGGGGCGATCGAACGCGCGTGCGAGCAGGGTCGAGCAGCAATAAGCGGAGTGGAACAGGAAGTGCAGCGGTGCGCCCGGCGGCCCCGCGCGGACGGCGTCGGTGCGCCGCAGCACCAGCGGCTCCAGCCCCTTGGGCAGATACTCGTCGGTCAGGAAGATCGCCTTGCGATGCTCGGCGCGGGGCACGGGCAGCATGTGCACCGCATCATGGCCGGGATCGTAGCGATGGGCGAGCCAATTCGCATCGCCCGCCACATCGGCGATGGACGCGGGCGGGCGCATCGGGCTGGTCGAAGACGGCGCTGGCGGCATCCCGTGGCGGTATGCGGAACCCGAACCGCGTTGTCTAGTCGCCGCCATGACGATATGCAGCGCCGATGAATCAGGCGGAAATCCAGCAGATGCTCGCGGCCGCCGTCCAGGAGCGACGGGCCGGCCGCCACGAGGCGGCGGCCGGCCTGTTTCGCACGGTGATCGCACGCGCTGGGGAGCAGCCGGTCGCGCTGAACGCACTCGGGCTGCACGCGATGGCGCAAGGCGATTTCGCCGAATCGGCGGCGCTGCTGCAGCGCGCGATCGCCGCCGATCCCCATTCGCCCGAATTGTGGATGAACCTTGCCCGGACGCGGCGCGAACAGCGCGACGATCGCGGCGAGGAAGAAGCGCTGCAGGGCGCGCTGTCGATCGATCAGCGCCACTTCATGGCGATCGTCCGGATGGCCGAATTGTTCGAGCGCCGCGGCGACCAGGCGCGCGCCGCCGAACGCTGGGGCAATGTGCTGGCGATGGCGCCGATGATCGAGGAGCGGACGCCCGCGCTCGAAACCCTGTTCGCGCACGCCCGCGACACTGTGGCGCGCCAGCGCGAAAGCTTTGCCGGCACGATCGATCGCGGCCTCGCGGCGGCGCGCAATGTGGTTGCGCCGGCCGAGCTGCGCCGGGTCGATGCGTGCATCGATCACGCGCTGGGCCGTCGCGAGATCTATGCCAATATCTGCGCGGGAATGCATTTCCCGTTCCTGCCCGCCGACGAGTTCTTCGCGCGTGCGCACTTCCCGTGGCTCGAAACGATCGAGGCGCAGACCGCATCGATCCGCGCCGAACTCGAGGCGGTGCTGGCCGAAGGCGCCGCCGCGATCCGCCCCTATGTCGCGATGGAAGCGGGCACCCCGGCCAACAAATGGTCGCCGCTCGACCACTCGCTGGCCTGGGGCGCGATGCATCTCTGGAAGGACGGGAAGCGCGACGACGCCGTCTGCGCGCGCTTCCCCCGCACCGCGGCCGCCGTCGAAGCGCTGCCGCTGTCGGACCTGCCCGGCCGCACCCCGACGATCTTCTTCTCGCTGCTCCGGCCGGGCACGCATCTGCCCGCGCATACCGGGGTCAGCAACATCCGCACGATCATCCATCTGCCGCTGATCGTCCCGCCCGGCTGCAGCTTCCGCGTCGGCGGCGAGACGCGGACGTGGCGGGTTGGCGAGGCGTGGGCGTTCGACGACACGATCGAGCATGAAGCCTGGAACCGATCCGACCAGCTGCGCGCGATCCTGATCTTCGACGTGTGGAATCCCCACATCACCGCGGTCGAACGCGACATGCTGCGCCGCTTTTACGCGGTGGCGGCGGACACCGACGGCACGCCGGCGAGCGCGATCAGCCTGAGCGAGTAAGCGCCGCCGCAGCCAGCGCGGCATCGGGCGCGGATCGCGCTGCATGGCGGCCGACCCAGGCCTCGGCCGCGTCGAGTTCGGGTGCGATCGCCTGTTCCACGTCGGCGCGGCGCGCGATCCGTGCGGCATTGTCGAAGGCGAGCGACGGATTTTTGGAGTAAGTGGCGAACAGCGGCCCGGCGACCGCCGCCTCGAGCACCGCGTCGGCGATCGGCACGCCGAGATGCCGCGCGGCCATTTTCAGCACCGCGACCGGCTCGGTGAAAAACAGCTCGGCGTCGAGCGCGCGCGCATGCGGCATGGCGGCCAGCACCTTCGTGAATCGATCGACCTGCGCGAGCCACAACGCCGCTGCGCGCTCGGCATCGGACAGCGACGACAGGTCGCCGAGATATGGGGCAAGCTGGCCGGTCACGTTGCGCAGCCACGTCCGGTGATTGTCGCTGCGCAGGATCGCGAGCAGATACGCCCGCAACGGCAGATACAGCAGGATGGCGCGCGCGCCGGCATCCGCCGCCGCCAGCTGCGGCAGCAGGAAGTTCACCGGCACGTTCGCCTTGATCAGCGTGGGCGCGTCGGTCCGGTAGCGCTTGGCCGCCATCGCCAGCACGAGCGCCAGCCGGCCGGCGTCGGGCCGGATCGCGGTCTGGCGCAACGCCAGCGGCTCGCGCAGCACCAGGCTCGCGCCTGGATCGTCGAGCGCACGGGCGAGCAGCGTGGAGCCGCAATGCGCCATGTGAAAAATCCATGCGGTCGGCGCGGTGTCGCGCTTCTGCTGCGTCAGCGTCGCCACCGGCAGCGCCATCGACCCGTCGGCGGCGGGCGAGATGCGGCCGTCGAGGAAGATCGAACGGTGATAGGCGGCGCGGTCCATCGGCACGAACACCGCCGCATCGCCATCGAACGAATGGAGATAATGATCGGGCGAGGCGAACAGATCGTCGAGCGTCAGGGACATGGCGGTGGGCTATAGCCTGAGGTCGCGAACGCGGCTATCCCGCCGCGATCATGCCGCTCGTCCATCTGCCAGCACCCGGCCAGCCGCACGCCGTCATCGAAGCGACGGTCGAAACGGCGATCACCGATCTCGATCCGGCGCGGATCATCGATCTCTACACGCGCCACGGCGCGCTGCTGTTCCGCGGCTTCGGCACCGACACCGCGCAGTTCGGCCGCTTCGTGAAGCAGTTCTGCACCACCTCTGTGGTCAACGAGAGCCCGGGCCGGCAGCCGGTTGACGCGGCCGCGAACATCCACACCGTCGACGGCGGCACCGGCGCCTTCTCGCTCCATCCCGAACTGTCGCGCGAACCGTGGAAGCCCGACGTCGCCTTTTTCGCATGCATGTCGGCGCCCAGCCGCGGCGGGCAGACATTGATCTGCGACGGTGTCGCGATGGTGCGCGCGATGCCCGAAGCGCTGCGCCGCCTGCTCGAACCGCGCCGCCTGCTCTACATCAAGCCGACCTGGCCGACCTTGCTCGACTATTGGCTCGGCACGCCGCATCCCACCGACGCGCAACTCGCCGCGCCGCCGCCCGACTGTCCCTATTATTTCCGCCGCTATCCCGACAGCGGTATCCTGCGCGTCTTCTCGCGGCCGATGCTGCACAAGCCGATGTTCGTCGATGCGCCGGCGTTCGGCAATTTTCTCCTTTTCGCGCGGTTCAATCACGGGCGCCCCGATCATCCCGTGCTCGACGACGGACATCCCGTGCCCGAATCATGGCTGCAGGCGATCAAGGCGACCGGCGACCGGCTGAGCGTCGCGATCGACTGGCGCGCGGGCGACGTGCTGATGCTCGACAATACGCGCTTCCTCCACGGGCGGACGGCGATCGTCGATCCCGGCGAACGGATCATCCTGACCTATTTCGGCTATCTCGGCTTCGCGATCCCCGATCCCGAGGAGCCGGCGAACGCGATCTGGCGCCGCCAGGATTTCGAACCTCCGCTGCGCCCCGATCACCCCCGATTCGCGGCGAGCCTGTCGCGGCAAAATTGAAAACGCCTCTGGCTCCGAGGGGAAACCAGAGGCGCCTTCAGTGTCGCCGGGCGGGGCCAACCGGTCGGCGACGGTAGAGCGCGCTGCGGCACCCCACGGAAGCTCTTTGCCGGACCATGCCGTGCCCTGACTCGATAGCGCGGATGCGCCGCGGCGCGCAGCACGGTTTCGATCGACGCTACGGCAAGCTCGGCAAACGCCACGTGCCGCCGATCAACGACATAAGGCGCCGACGAACGCACGATATAAATCCTCCCCATCGCTGCGCGACAGGGAGGATGGCGCCTCACCCGCGTTCACCCTCTCCTATCTATCAGTCACCGGGTGGGACCTTTTTGTGAAAGGGTCCGTGACATTCGACGGGCCGGCGCGTGCACGGCTGCGACGCCCGCTCGGACACGGACAGGGGAGGAAACGACATGATTTTCGTGGCAGGCAGCATGACCATCGCCGCCGACCAGGTCGACGCGATCGAGGCGGCAATCCGGGCGATGGTGGGCGGCGTGCGGCAGGAGCCGGGCTGCATCCATTATTCGCTGCTGATCGAGGACCGCGCGGCCGGCACGATCAACGTGCTGGAAATGTGGGATAGCGAGGATCTGCTCAAGCAGCATCTCGCTTTGCCCACGACGCAGAGCTTCTTCGCACGCTTCGGGTCGTTGATGACCGCGATGGACGTGCAGGTCTACGACGCGGTCAACGCGCGGCCGGTGCCGCTGTAGGCGCGAGTCCGCGGCCATCGAATTTCCGAGAGCGTGACCATGCAGAATCGCCGAATCGTCCTCGCCTCGCGCCCTGACGGGATCCCGTCGCGGAGAATTTCCGGCTCGAGACGGTGGCGCTCCCCGATCTGGCCGAGGGCGAGGTGCTGCTCGAGAACCAGATATTCGCGATCGATCCGGCGGTGCGCGGCATGCTCGACGACGTGAAGAGCTACATGCCGCCGGTGGCGATCGGCGGGCTGATCCCGACGATGGTGCTGGGCCGCGTCGCGAAGTCGCGCAACCCCGCGTTCCGCGAGGGCGATTATGGCCGCGGCTTCATCGGCTGGGAGGAATATTCGATCCTCAATCCCGGCAGCGTCGGGTTCGAGAACGTCCATGTCGATGCGGACATGCCGCTGACCGCCTATATGGGTGCGGTCGGCTGGTCGGGCATCACCGCCTATGCCGGGCTCAAGCGCTATGGCGAGATGCGCGCGGGCGACGAGGTGCTGGTCAGCGCCGCCGCCGGCGCGGTCGGGAGCGTCGCCGGCCAGATCGCCAGGCTCAGCGGCTGCCGCGTCGTCGGCCTCGTCGGCTCGGCCGAGAAGGCGGCGATCGTCACCGGCCAGCTCGGCATGGATGCGGCGATCGACTATCGCGGGACCCCGATCTCGACGCCGCGCTCGCCGGGGCTTTTCCCGACGGCATCGATCTCTATTTCGAGAATGTCGGCGGTCGCATGCTCGATGCGGTGCTGCCGCGGACGAAGGCGTTTGGTCGCATCCCGGTCTGCGGCATGATCGCCAACTACAATCACCAGCAGGAGCCCTGGCCGATCCGCAACCTCTGGCAGGTGCTGGTCAACCGCATCACGATGCGCGGCTTCCTCGCCTATGAGGCCGCCGACATGCTCGGCGAGGCCGAGGCGGCACTCGCCGACTGGGTGCGCACCGGCAAGCTGATCGCGACCGAGAACGTCGCCACCGGCCTCGAAAACACGCCCGCCGCCTTCATCCGGCTGATGGCCGGCGAAACCACCGGCAAGACGCTGGTGCGGCTGAGTGACAGTGTCTCGACCCTGGCAACCGGCGCGGCGGCCTGATCGCCCGGCGGGTGGCGCCGTGAGACCAGCTGGCCGTCACGCAATCTGGACTGTCTCACGCGAAGCGTGCCATTCAGGGCGTCCCCGCAACATCCAGCTCTTGCAGACGCTGGACAAGGTCGCCGTTCGACACCGGCTGCACGTGCAAGCGCGGGAAAACATCTTCGATCGGCTTGGTGTCCGGCAAGATATAGACGACGCCGCCCTTCCGCCGGAAAATCGGCCGAACCTTCCCACTATAAAACGCAAGCGGCACATTGATGCACCCGAATGTGATCCGGTTGTCCTCCGAAGTGGGCGACAGCAGCCGCGCACGGCGCCGTTCCTTCTTGTTGCCCGTCGGCACCGGATGGAGCGCGACCGATGTGCCGTAATCGACCCACAGCACCCGTTGTTTTCCAACCGCGAGGCCGAACTTGGCAAGAAAGCGGCCCGCGGGCGTCGTCCGCTCGGCAGGCCCGATCTCGGCGAGACTCTTGCTGCCGACGCCCGGCGTGGCGTCGTCGCCGATGCCGACACCGATCAGGACCGGCGCTTCGCCCAGCGATTTGCCCTTGGCATCGAACAGGAAGAGGGCGGCGGCATGTTTGTCGATGATGATATAGGGGAGCGCGCCATTATCCCCTGACGCGCCGATCCAGTCGGCCACGCGGGTTGCCGCCTCCGATGGTCGGGTTGCGGTCTCCATGTCCGTGCCGGCCGTCTCGGACGGTGGAGAAACCGTCTCCACCGGTGGAGATCCTGGCGCTTGCACATCCTGCGCCGACCGTGCGGGCACGGACGCAGTCAGCCCAAGCGCAACAAGCGCCAGGACGACGTGATTCATCATTCCGCTCATGCGAACGGATCGATCCGCCGGCATGAGGGGAACGTCGGCGCGCGCGATCACGATATCATGCGCATTCGCAAACCTGCGGCATCAATTGCGCGCTTTCTTCTGCACCAGCCGCTGCTCGATGCCATCGACGCGGGAATTCAGCTGGTCGAGCCGCTGACCATTATTCTGTGCCTGCCCGGATGCGGCCTGCGCCTCCGCCAGCGCCTGCTTCGCGGTGCCGTCCGTGGTCTGCAACCTCGTATCGAGCGCATCGATGCGCTGGTTCACCACGGCGATCTGTTCGTTCACATATCCCTTGGTCGCGCAGCCCCCCAATCCCGATGATGCAGCCAGAATCAGGACGGCAGGCGCAAGTTTCGTCAGCGTAGGGGACATGGAATTCTCCTTATTATGAAGCGACACGGTCGTCCGGCAACGACTCGTTGGGCAAAGCGATCCCACGCCACCGATCATATTCTGGCGGGCCGTGCATGTGTCGAGACGGATGGATGCGGATCGCCTTCGCGCTCCGATCGGACGTATCGGCTTGCGGTCTTGCCGGGCCGCGCTCCAGGCGCAGCGATCGACGCCGTCAACCGCAAGCGTCGGCGCGGGCGCGGAGAAACGCCGCCTCCGCCAGGTTGCGGGTGAGCCTGGCCGCCGCCTCGAATTCGGCGCGCGCCTCGGCCAGCCGTCCGGCCCGGAACAGAAAATCGCCCCGCGCCGCCGGCAAGGGCGCATAATCGCGCAGGGCGTCGGCATCGGCGATCTCGTCGACCAGCCGCAGCCCCGCTTCGGGCCCGAACGCCATGCTGTGGGCGACCGCGCGATTGAGCTCGACCACCGGCGAAGGCATCACCGATCGCAGCCGGTCATAGAGCGCTGCGATGCGGCGCCAGTCGGTATCGGCGGCGTTTCGCGCACGGGCATGGCAGGCGGCCAGCGCGGCCTGCAGCGCATAGGGACCATCTTTTCCCCCAAGCGCTTCGGCGCGGGCCAGCGCGTCGAGGCCCCGGCGGATCAGCAACGGGTCCCAGCGCGCGCGATTCTGCATGGGTAACGGCACGACGGCGCCGTCCGGCCCGGTGCGTGCCGCCAGGCGCGATGCCTGGATTTCCATCAGCGCCAGCAGGCCGAACACCTCCGCAGTCTCGGGCATCAGCCCCGCCAGCATGCGGCCCAGCCGTTGCGCCTCCAGGGCCAGGCCCGGCCGGACGAGGTCGTCGCCCGCCGTGGCGGCATAGCCCTCGTTGAAGATCAGATAGATGACCTCCAGCACCGACGAGAGCCGCGCCGCCCGGTCGGCGCCGCGCGGCACTTCGAAGTCGAGTCCGGCCTTTGCGATCGTCTTCTTCGCGCGGACGATGCGCTGGGCGATCGTCGCCTCGCTCGACAGGAAAGCGCGGGCGATCTCGTCGGTCGTCAGGCCGCCGACGACCCGCAACGTGAGCGCCGCGCGGGCGTCGGCCGAAAGCACGGGGTGGCAGGCCGTGAAGATGAGGCCCAGCAGCTCGTCACCGGGATCGTCGTCCATCGCCCGTTCGATCGCGTCGGTATCGTCGGACACGTCATCCTGGTCCCGCGCGATCTCCTCATGCTTGCGCGCGCGCATCTTGTCGCGACGGATCGCGTCGATGGCGCGGCGTTTGGCGGCGGTCATCAGCCAGGCGCCGGGATTGGCCGGAACCCCGGTCGCGGGCCATTCGGACAGGGCGATGACCAGGGCATCCTGCGCCAGTTCCTCGGCACGGTCGACATCGCGCACCACGCGGGCCAGACCCGCGATGAGCCTCACTTGTTCGATCCGAAAAATCGCTTCGATCGCCTGATGTGTCTCGCCCGCACTCATGCCGCCTTGTCGGCCGGGACCGCCAGCGAGGCAAGCAGCCGCGACCGGGCGTTCCTGTCACGGCAGATCGGCCATCTCATAGAGCGGCCGGATTTCGATCTCGCTCGGCCCATACATCGGATTGGGGCAGCGCTTCACCCAGGCGAGCGCCTCGTCCATGTCCTTGACCTCCCACAGCCAGAAGCCGGCGACCAGTTCGCGGGCCTCGGCGAACGGCCCGTCGATGACCGTGCGGCCGGGTCCGTCGAACGCGACGCGCTTGGCCTCCGAGCTGGGCTTGAGGCCATCGGCCATCAGCAGGATGCCGGCATCGCGCAGCTCGTCGTTGAACCGGCCCATCGCCGCCATCATCTCGGACGTCCAGGGCTCGGGGAAAAGGCCCTTTTCGCTGTCTTCGGTCGCCTTCACGAACACCATCACACGCATCGTCTGTCTCCTTGTTCCAGCGGCCGCATCGGCCTGACATCGGAACGACGAACGGGTTTTCCGGAAATCGACATCGCCGTGCAAATTTTTTCGTGCGTGCAGGCGCGGGGCGCACATGGCCGCCGCCGCGTCCACATGCAGGGGTCGCGATGAGACGCGAGCCCCGCGATTGTCGATGGCGGGCGTTTCGGATAACGGACCACGGACTCGATCGACTGACGCCGCATCGCCCGCACACAACCGGCCGGTCACGGCGCGTCCGGGTCGGATAGAGGGAATCATGGATCGTCTCGACGCGATGCGCGTCATTCTTGCGGTCGTCGATGCGGGCAGTCTGTCGGCAGCCAGCCGCAAGCTGGGTGCGCCGCTGCCGAGTGTGAGCCGCAAGGTTTCCGAACTCGAACGGTTCCTCGGGACCAATCTCCTCGTCCGCACCAGCCGCCGCATCCAGCTCACCGATGCCGGGCGCGACTATGTCGCGGCGGCGCGCCGGATCATTGCCGACCTCGAAGAGGCGGAGCGCCGCGCGTCCGGCGAATATCAGACGCCGCGCGGCGCGCTGACGATCACCATGCCGGTCGAGTTCGGGACGCGGCACGTGATGCCGGTCGCGCTCTCCTTCATGGCGCAATTCCCCGAAGTGACCCTGCGCATCGCCACCGCGGACCGGCTGACCGACATGGTCGAGGATCAGATCGACGTCGCCATTCGCCTCGGTCACCTCGCCGACAGCGCGCTCTATGCCGTGAAGGCGGGCGAATTCCGTCTGCTGACATGCGCGAGCCGCGACTATCTCGCACGGCGCGGCACGCCCGCCGACCCGCGCGATCTTGCCGACCATGACGGCATCCTCTTCGGCACCCAGCCGATGTTCTGGACCTACGCCGTCGATGGCGAGGAATTGGTCTGTGCGCCGCGCACGCGGATGATTGTCAACACCGCTGCGAACAATCTGGCCGCGGCGCGCGGCGGCGTCGGGGTCGCCCGGCTGTTCGATTACCAGCTGACCGACGAGATCCGGTCGGGCGCGCTCGTCCCGATCCTCTCCGATTACGCCGGGGACCCGCGCCCGGTGCATATCGTCTACCCGCGGCAGGGTCTGCTCCCGCTCAAGGTCCGTGCCTTCCTCGACTGGGCGGCGCCGCGCCTGCGTGACGCCTGCATGCGATTCGACTGCGGCTGAGCGCCCAGGGATCACGAAGATGTTGTCGAAAACGAGAGGCTTGCTTTCGCCTTCGCTCGCTACCGCAAAATTCCCACAACCTTAAATCGCTTTCGACCGCCCCGGCCCTTCCGGCCGAACGCGCGAAAGGAAAAGCGATGAATATAGTCAAGGGCACTGCCCTGATCACCGGAGCGTCGAGCGGAATCGGCGCACTCTATGCGGAACGCCTGGCCCGCCAGGGCTATGACCTGATCCTGGTGGCGCGCAACGCCGGCAAACTCCAGCGTGTCGCCGACGCGATCCACGCAACCACCGGCCGCGACGTCACTCCGGCGGCCCGATATCTCGCCGCCTGAACCGCCTGATCCCCAAACTCGCAACAAGGAACAAGATCATGTCACAGACGATCGTTTATACCGGAAAGACCCACACCATCGGCGGCCGTGATGGCGCCTCGCAGAGCTCGGACGGCGAACTCGACATCAGATTGTCGCCGCCGGGGTCCAGGCACCCGGGCACCAATCCCGAGCAGCTGTTCGCCGCCGGCTGGTCGGCCTGCTTTCTCGGCGCGATCGGCAAGGCCGCCGCGGAGCGCAAGCTTCGCCTTCCGGCCGACGCCGCGATCGACGCCGAGGTCGATCTCGCGCTCGACGACGCCGACGGTTTTTCGCTGATCGCCCGCCTCAACATCAGCTTGCCCGGCATCGATCGCGACACCGCCACAGCGCTGGCCGCGCGCGCGCACCAGATCTGCCCCTATTCGAAGGCGACCCACGGCAACATCGCCGTCGAGACCGTCATCGCCTGAAGCGCGGGGCCTTTCCCAGGGCGATCGGGTGAACGGCGCAATCGTCCTCCTCTCCGTCGTCCCGGCGAAGGCCGGGATGACGGACAAAAGATCGCGCCAGTCGCCCGATTGTCCTGCGCTCCCCCCAAGTAGCTGCCGCCAATCCCGAAAGGATCGACAATGATCAAACTGCTCCCCCTCGTCGCGACGGCGGCCCTCGCGCTCGGCGCGCCCGTCGCGTCCGCGTTCGCCCAGACCGGCGCGCAGCAGCCGCAGCCGGCGCCCGAGATCTCCTATCTCAGGCTCGACGACGACATCACCCTCAGGCGAATGGTCGTTCACACCCCCGATCCCAAAGGGGTTGTGCTGCTCCTGCACGGTTTTCCCGAAACGCTCCACGCCTGGCGGGACGTGACGGCCGATCTCGCCGGCGACTTCGAAGTCCACGCCATCGACTGGCCCGGCTACGGCCTCTCGTCGCGCCCGTCGGCCGACAAATTCGCTTATGGACCGCGCGACTATGCCCGCGTCCTGCGGCTCTATGTCGAGAAGGCGGGTATCGATCGCACGAAACTCACCATCTATGCGACCGATATCGGCGGCCTTCCCGCGCTGCTCGCCGCGCTCGACGAGCCGGGTATCGCCCGAACGATCATCGTCGGCGATTTCGCGCCGTTCGACCGGCCGCGCTTTATGCAGGAACGGCTGCAGGCGCTGAAGTCGCCCGCAACGAACGAGCAGGTCCGGGCTCAGTTCGAAGCGACCCGCGATGAGATCCTCGAGAATGCCTGGCGCCGCGGTTTCAAGCCCCAAGAGCAGTTCGAAATCTCCGCCGCGTTCAAGGCCGACATGACCCACGCCTGGAGCCATGGAGACCTGACCACCGCCGACGCCTTTGCGCGCTATTATGCGCAGTTCACGCGCGACCAGAATTATCTGGAGGACAATCTCGCGCGGCTTCGGACGCCGGTCAAAATCGTCTGGGGCGATCGTGACATCTATATCGACAAGGCCATGGGTGTAGAGTTCGCCGCGAGGATCGAGTCGAACATCAGCATCCTCCCCGGGATCGGCCACTACCCGCATCTTCAGGACCCGCGCCAGACAGCGGCGGAGATCCGGTCGACCTATCCCGCCGATAGAAAGTAAGGACCCCGAAGATGAACCCGACCCCGATGCTCGCTCTTCTCCTCGCGGCCGCATCGACGAGTGCGCCGATGCCGCCGGCACCTGCCGGCGTCACCCGCACCGACCTCCAGCGGCACGATCTGTCGATCGAAGGCCGCGAAACCATCCAAGCCCGGATCGACATCGCGCCCGGCGCGGTCGCGCCATGGCATCGTCACCCCGGCGAGGAAATCATCTACGTCATCGAGGGCACATTGGAATATCAGCTCGAGGGCCGGGACCCGGTCACGCTGAAGGCCGGCGAGGTCCTCTTCGTGCCCGCCGGAGTCGCGCACAAGGCCCGCAATCCGGGCACCGTCAACGGCGCCGAGCTTGCGACCTATATCGTCGCGAAGGGCAAGCCGCTGCTCGTCCCCGCGGACGTTGCCGAGCGGTGAGCCCCGCGTGCGAGACCTTCGCAAATTTCGGGTCACTGACTCCCCTCCACGCCTTCGTGGAGGGGGTGATCTGGATCGCCCGGGCCAATCATGCCCCCGGCATGATTGAGGGATTGCCGGGGGCAATCCCGACCCAATCGACCGACCATGCGGCCGACCGGCCGCTCCTTGGCCGGAACCGGCGGGGTCCTGACAGGCAGGCATCGGGGCGGCCAGGTGCTGTAAGCTGCCCCTGATCATGTCCTTTTCACTACGGCTCGAGCGACGCGCCGCAACGGCACTATATCGGTGCCAGCCTGACACAAGCACCCAGGCAGCACGTCACCGAGGAGCGCAAGGCGCCACGCAAGCAGGGCCGACAGTTTCGGCGGGCATGGCAGGCTTTGCTTCCGTCTGCACCCCGGACTGCGCTTCGGATGCCTGGCCCACCGATTGCGCTGGTGTCTGCTCTGCGGCCATCGCTTGGAGCCGTGCCTTGCGGCCACCCATGCGATTGACCAGTCCGCCCAGATGATTGCCGAAGCGGACCTCCCCGGCCCATTGGACCGGCTGTGCGATCCCGGCAAGAACCGGCGGAAGTCCGATGTCCCCCGCACCACGCGCGCGCATGTCGATGGCCTTGGGCATGGGCGGCGGCAGCCTGCTGCCGAAGATGCCGCCCATCAGCGCACCCTTTAACAGACGTCCCGCAGTCAGCACGTCGCGCTTCTCGCCCTCGGGGAAATCGCTGTAGACCGTGACGACACCGAGATCGGTTACGCTGCCCGCCGCGAGTTGCAGCGTGGAAGAGCCGAGCGAGAACGCCGTATCGTTCGCGCCTTCGATGACCCACAGCCCCGGATCGAGCACGGCGATATAGAGCCGCCTTTCACCCACCTTCATCGCCGGCTTGAGCAGATACACGCGATCGTCGTGCTTCCAGCCTCCGCGCGGGATTTTTCCGCCCGGCGGCGGGGTCGGCATGGCGATATCCTTGCGGGCCACATCATAACGTCCCAGCACCAACGTGCCATAGAGCAGTCCGTCGTCGAGTTTGCCGATCTCGACCACGACATAAGCCTTTGCGGGATCCAGCGTGGCAGGCACCTTGTTGAGCGTCTCGGCAAGGGCCGGAGCCGCAGCCAGTGCGAACGTCGCCAGAAGCAGCGACAGCAAATACCGCATCATTCGACCAGGGCCTTTCCTTGGGGCTGCTCAGCGGAGACGAGACCGAACATGCGATCTATCTTCGCCTCTCTAGACAGCATCTTGATCTCTCCGTAGCTCGTCTTGTCGATCGAGCGGCGCTGATAGCCCTTGTCCGCCATGCATGTCCGCTCGACCCGCGAAATCAGGCGCCGTCGCTCCCGGCCCTCGGTCAAGGCCGCAAAAAACGAACCGATGCCCGCGGCGATCGCGTTGTTGCTCGCGCTGGAGCCATAGGCATAGACCTGATAATGCGCGACGCGAACGCCACCACCAAGTTCGGCGCAGTCATTGACGTCATCCATATAATGTTCACGACTGACGCCAGCCTTGTGAAAATAATATGGCTCTTCTGCCCAGGCAGGGGCTGCACCCGCGCACAACCCGACAAAAATCATTATGCTGCCGATTTTGTACTTCATGCAAACTCCCCGCCGCACATATAGCAGGGGCGAAAAGGATCGCAACGGTCCGTCAGTCTGGTCTGAAGGCCGCCGGCAGTTGCGCAATGCTCGCGGAGGAGATCATGGTACAGCGCACGATCTTCATAGCGGAAGAGCGCCTGCGCGCGGCCGTTGCCCAGCTTCGTCACGTGATTCGGAAGTTCCGCAAGGAGCCGCGATACTTGGACATGCGGCAGCGGATGTCGATCCGGAAAGGCTGGCGGCAATGTCACGTGCCTGGGCAAGGCGCCGCTTGAGCGCGGCGCGCGGGTCGAAGTCCGCGGGCAGCATCGCGCGCAGGCGTGGATCGAGGCTCACGTCGATCAGCAGCGAAGGCTCGACGATTCGCCCCACCAGCGCCGCCGCCGCGCTCTTGTCTCCGGCGTCCGCCAGCAGCGCGGCATAGTCCCGCTTGAAAGGGTCGCCCGTCACGAGCGCCTGCTCCGGTTGGAAGGTCGGTGCGGTCAGAACCGCCAGCAGCCGGCGCCGCAGCGCCGCATCCTGCTTCACGTTCCTGCTCAAGGAATAGAACCACTGGATAGGCACGCCATTGAGTCCCTCGGCATTTTTCGACGCGAGCGCCTCGATCGTCGCGACCGCCGGCGCATTGCGCTCGTCATTCAGCTCTCTGGCGAGGCGGACACGCCAGAGCCAGGCGCTCGCTCCCCTTAACCGCGTCCCCTCCAACGCATAAAGATACGCTGCCTCGCCGTCCTTCACCTCCGACGCACAATAGGACGCGGTCTCGTAAACCATTACCCGCACCGGCTCGGCCAGCGTGGCAAACTGGGCCTGTTTCACCACGTCGCGCGACATCGCCAGAGTTGATTGGCAATCACCCTGCTCCGCCTTCTCGGAGATCGCCTGCAACCGTTCGGCCAGCTTGCGCTGCCCGGCGGATGGCTCCGCCGCCACCCTCGCCCCGACAGTTGTACCCAGCGTCGCAATGAGAGCGATTGCGACCAGCTTGCCCACATATGACATCGACGCACCCCCTGTTGAACGCTCGCCTCGGAAGACGGCCGATCACGCTCCGGACGCGTCTAGCGGACTGGTCCCGGACATGTAAGCGGACGTCGACGCTGGCGGCGCAGCCGTGTCGGCGTCGGCTGTTGGTGAACCTGGCGATCGGCTGCTATTGCCTACATCAGCAGACGATAATCGTAGCTCGCTTCCCCATATCCTTCCATGAGCTTCCCTATGCGAGCAATCTTGCTCGATGTTTCAATCGTCACGGGTACTTGGGTGTAGAGATCGAACGTGTTCCAATTCATCTTCGATAGTCCCAGGATTTCGGTGGCCAGCGTTTGTAGTTCTGTCGAGCCTGCGTGGCGTCGTATCAGCAGTGGAGCTGGAATTCGCCGCTTGCCCTGATAGTAGCGCCAGTTATTGCGGATCGCTGCAGCGCTACCATGGACCCATAGAAGCGCCTCGTAATCGCTCACAGGAATGACAGTACCACGCGCTACCGGAAATTTGTCGACCTGGACATGGCTGCCAACGAGCTTCGAGTTCAGGTAGCGAAAGGCATCGTCAACAGTGATCTCGATCATATCGACCTCCGCGATCCCTGCCAGACCCTCGATCAGACCTTCTCGCTCATCCTTCCGGAATTCAGTGCGTTTGTGCATGACGACGCGGTTTGGAAGCGCGCTGCGCGCTTCGAAGAACAATTGCTTGATGGACTCCCCGACGCGACGCGCATCATCGCGCGAAAGGAAAGCGTTGCGCCGACGACGGTCGAACGTGGGGTTCTCTATCTTGCTCAGCCGATATTGCAGCCCCTGACCCTGAGCATTGAAGATGTGACTGCAACCAAGCACGACCTTTCGTCCCTCGGGGCCATGCCGATCAATACTCGTACCAAAGCCGACGAAGGCGGTATCATCCGCGACTGTTTTTAAGACGAATGGAGTCCGGAAGCTTTTTGCATAGAGGGCCAGGGACAACCACCAACGGATTCGACAACTCTGCGGATCACTCAGAGTTTCCTCGTCGATGAATTGGGTCGCAATCCCTTTACGGGCGCAATAGGCTTTTACGAAGTCATGCAGGTCGAAGCGCTCGTCATCGGTTTCGTACCAGCGCCAATTTACCCATCGCCGCGGCGTGATGATTAGGATGACGTTGACCCGGTTAGCCCCACGCAATTCCTCAATGGCCTGCACAATGGCACTTGCCGCATATCTCGCACCCTGCTCCTTTCCCGCATTGGCAGGAGGTTCGTCGGGCGTTTGCCACGAGACGTCGCCTAGCTGCGGGATAGTGAGGGGCAGTCCGAAGGCCTGATGAAATCCCGGAAAATCCAGCAGATAATCTTTTTCGCTATCGCTAGGGGTGGCTGACTGTTCCAGCATCTGTAGTCGCGGCGCGACCGAGCGCGATTCCCGCTCGGGACAAATGACGCCAAGCTTCACGTCAGGCATAAGGCCAGAACGGGTAAGGCTGAAATCAAACGGGCGGTTGGAGACGAGTCCCCTGATCGGATGCGGATCAGAGGGGGACCCAGTGACGCTTTTGCTGCCAAATAGCAGGTGTGGTTCCATGACCTTGAACCCGCGCTGCGAGGTTTTATCGATCGCAACGGCGGGCAGAGACGGTTCTCCCGGCCCGGCGATAATGGCCGCCGAGATGGGCGCTCGGTCGACGATGAACGCAAATCCGGTATCTTCGCCGGCTGGGCATGTCAGCTTGGTACCCGGCCCAAATAGCTTCCGCCGCCAGCCTTCGACTGCATCATTAAACTGTTCGTTATGCTGATAGCCGAAAATACTGAGCTTAATTGCCTTCTCGTCTTCGAGCGATGCGGCCGACCCTGTTGATGTGAAAACCCTTACGGTGGGCTTGATCACAAGTGTGACGTTCCGACCGATCCTTCGAATATATAGAAGAACGGCATCATGGATCTTGAAAACACTGCCGTTCAGGCGGCGATCTTGAGCTGTGCTGGGATCCCACAAAAGCGAGCCAACTGACGGGAGGTTGCGCGCTCCGGATATCGACGCCGCTAGGGCACGAACGAGCAGGTGGGTGATCGCGCCATCCTCGTGACGCAGTTCGTTAGCATCGAGCGGCGCTCTGACCGGCTTTTCGGTCATAGTATCGCCAAACACTTCATAGATGGCTGTCAGCGTTCCCAGGGTCCAAATCCGGCCTTTGAACGGGACGGCCACGAGGTCGGGTCGATCGACCAATCGCTCGCGCACCCAAGCCCACGCGCCTCGATCGGGCATATCGTTCGGTTTGAAGCAATAGGCTTCAACGGGACATCGCACCCTGAAGGCAGTGCTTTTAAGGATTCCTCCAATCCGTCCGGATGGTGTGCTAAAGGGGGAGCGTGCGAGATTGTCCGCTCCGGACTGAGCGATGATCGACAAAGCATCTGCCCGCGCATCACCGGACAGCACGGCAAGAGCGAGGCGGCGCATCACATCGTCGAAGGCCGCGCCGGAAACGTAAAAAGCCATTCGACCGCTGGCTCGTGCCTTGGCGATGAGTGTCGCAACGGAACTCGGAGGTGGGCCATCGCCATAGCCGCACCAATAGAGTACGCCAGCGCCTGGCCGGCTGTAGCTTTCGAAGAGGGCTTCCATGATGGAATGGTCCCGGCCGCTATAACCAAGGACGATCAAGGGTGAGGACGCTGCCTGGTCAATAAGCGCGGCGCGCAGTCCCTCATCCAATCGCTGCAGCTCGGCGTCAGTATTCTTGAGCGCATCGTAACGGTAATCACCGTGGAGAGCGACGCAGGACATCTCCCCGGCGCGATCGATGCGAACCACACGATTTGCCGAATCCATTCCCACGTCGATCGGCGTTACAGATGTTTCCGCAAGCGCCCGGGACATCAGGCCGTCAAAATTGGTTGTCCAGACCGTTCGGATAAGATTCGCCTGCGCCAAGCGTGCCGCCAGCCGGTAGCCTCCACTCGGACGAGCCACCTGTACATGACGTTGAAAGAAGGCCCGTCGGTCGCCGACAACCGGGTAGCATCGCTCGATGTAGAAGCCGTACTCCTCGGCCGTTCCGGGTTCTGGAAACTCGGCCTGAGCGTCCAGCCAGATTTGGATGCGCTCTTGTACCGAACCGAGCGAAAGTTCATCAAAACTCTGCTCAACGCCGGGGTGGTTCGAAAGAAAGATGGACCGCTTCCACTGCCAGACGCAGTTAGCTCCGGAGGGGACATTCGATGAGATCGATGCGCCTGCACCCAAAAGCAGCATATGGCCGGCCTGAGCATTAACGGTCACTGAGCGAATGAAGGCGTCTAACGGAAGGGTCGCGGCCTGTGCAGCCGCCGCGTCCGCGGGAATAACGAGGGCATCGCCTGCGCCTGAAGCCAAAACGCTACTCATCGGACCGTCGCTTTCTCTTCTGGCGCTGCCGGCTCGATCCGGGGCAGAAAGGATAGGGTGTTGACATAGTTACGGTTGCGTAACACCAACCTGCATGGTGAACATGACGAGGCGCGGCCATGCTTTGGGACTGACGGATAGGAATGGGGCGGGGAGGGGCATTCTTGAGTTTTCGAGCGGCACATACTCTTCTGGCCACATTCGACGTTGTCGATGATCTTCTTTGGCAGGCGCGGGAGGGACGTCTCAAGGGGCGTGGCCAACTCGTGATCGAACGGTCGGGACGGATTGGACCCCTTGTTGAGTTGGCTTTTGCCGCAACGGCACTGCCGGCTGCCTATACCGGCGTGACTAAGGCGCCTCCGTTCTTCACGCAGGTTTGCGAAAGTATCTCTCAATCCAGAATAACCGGCGCGGGCGCCAGAGATGCTTCGGGCGTGTTCCCGCTGGTGCACTACGACCCTGAAGCGGACGCCAATGTTCTGTGGGATCAGTGGGCCAGTCATGTTGAAAATGCCGCGGCTGCTAATGGGCTTGCGCGGGGACTGGTGGCGGGGCTGATGGGGGCGCTGGGCGAGCTCCAGGAAAATGTGATTCAGCACAGCGGGCGGCGCCAGTCCGGCGTCGTCGCATATGCTGCGGGCAAAGGCGCATTTGAGTTTGTCGTCGCTGATGCCGGCATTGGTGTCCTTGCAAGCTTGCGTCAGAATTCCGAGTTCGCCGGTCTCGCCGATGCCGGAGAGGCGCTGCGCGCTGCGGCGTCCGATGGTGCGTCGCGCCACGCGCGCAGCACAGGTCGGGGCTATGGCATTGGGCGGCTTTTTCGTTCGCTGGCGCATGATGCTGGTGACCTACGCTTTCGCAGTGGCGATCATGTGATGCGAATCTCCGGCGATGCCCCCAGCCTCACTGGCCAGGTCGAAATAGCGCAGAAGGCCGTATTGGGCGGTTTCATCGTTACTGTTCGCTGTGCGCCGCGCCGACCTTAGTCGAAGTTCTGGCTCTAGTCCGAGTTCGAAATGAGCCCGCACCACTGCCACGTTATTCGCAAGAAGTTCGTCGATAGCAGCACCTGCCGGCGTTAGCTGCTTTGCCCATTTTAGCCGGCCCGCCTCAGTGAGGTAGGCCCGACGCCGGCGATGCGCTTTGTAAAAGGCGTCTGTCTCTATCAGGGTGACTTGCGCAAAGTGCTTCCGAAGAATCGGAAGTTTTCGGCCGCCGCCGCGAATGACCAGCGCCAGTCCTCTGCCCACGCGATCCGCCAATTTACTAAGCTGTTCGACATGCCAGTCGATGCGTTCACCGCGGCCACCACCTGTTGCAAATTCGAATGCAATGATTTGAATTTCGGCCCGCTCAGCGATAAGGTCGCCCCAGCGCTGGTAGTCTTGCTCCGTCCGACTGTTAACGTGGAGCGCGGCAGCCAGTCCAGCCGCTGCCATTTCTATCCAGGTGAGCAGTATGCGCTTCATCGCATGGAGGTTGTCTGTGCGAGGTACGTCCGTGAGCACCGAATAGTTGGGCGAAGTGACGACACCGATGCCGAGTTCGAAGAGCTTTTCCAGTATCTCTGGGCGGTTTTTCAGGGCCCACCAGCTTTCGATCGGCGCATCCTTGTCCACACCGCTCAGGACGATCGTTGAGTTAACCGGGATCCGAAAGCGATCAGCGAGCGCCTGGCGCGAAGTGACATGCACTTCGCCGGTTGCCATGTTGACAACCTCGTAGAGCGAGAGAGCGACCGTAGGCACGTCGAGCATCGCCGACCGTGCGTAGCGATGGTCCACAAACGGCGCGATCAAGGGCAGGGCTGGAGTGGAGCGGACGGGAACACGCGGCGCATTCTCGAATCCAAGGCCCTCGATTTCGCGCATGCGGGCTACGAATAGGCCCGGATTGAACCGACAGACATTATCGCAGCGGCCCCTGTCCGTGCAGGAGCAAAGGTCATGGCAGTCCAGTATGCCCGCGTCGGTATGCACGCCACCACATCTGTTGAATTCCTGACAGGATGGACAACCCAGCGATGATGCGTGCCGCGAGGGATCGTCCCAGAGACGGTGCGGCTGCGGAAAGTGCCGGGAGGGCTCATTTGGGGGGCGCTGGTTCATCGAATGCTGACCTCCGCAGTATCGCCGAAGAGACCGATGCGCTGGAGCGTCGCTTCCGCATAGCCGCCGCCTTTGGCTACGCCAGCGGAGAGTTCGGCCGAGGGGTTAGAGATTACTCCGATGGCGTAAAGGCCGTCGCTGATTGTCAGACGACCGGCGCATTGTTGAACGATGACCGTGTCTCCGATCGCCACCTTAGCGCCCGGTTCAAGGTCTGCGGTGACCGTCCGCGCTGCCTCCGACATGTTGAGATCCAGCAGTGATGGTTGCTTCAGAAGATTGAGGCCGCCATCCCACCGCTTCTTCCACGGCTTTCCAGTCTGCGCGCGAATGTAATCTACGCCCATTACGTAAACTCCAGCAAAGGGCTGAACGACTTGGTCTTCCCGAGGCGACGCTCGACAAGAAGACCTTTCGCAACGAGTCCGGAAAGGCGGTTATTCCATGCCGTCGCACCGATTTTCTCATCGGGCGATCGGGCAGAGAGCTCTGGAGCGGTTGCGGAACCGATCAGCGTTACCATTTCGAAAGTGGTCCGCTGGGTGGGATCCAGTTCGCCGATAAGACGTGCGTCCGTGACACGCTCCGCCTCGTCGAGCGCACAAGTCCAGAGCGCGTCCGTCCTCAAGCGCAAGAAGAAATCGAGTTCTTCGAAAACGGGTCCAGCCAAATTGGCGAGGACGGGATAGAGGTGAGGGGAAGCCAAACGCGCATAATCGCGAAAGCCTACGACCGACTCTCGAAGGAAAGAGGCGGTCGCCAATTCGATGCCGGTGAAATCGAGGTAGGCTGTCGTCGGCACGCCCACCAACTGCGTGTTAGCAATGAAAGCGTTCAGCAACTTCCTGCCGGCTATGCCGCCCGAGAGGATCGTCTGCTCGTTCACCAATTCCAACACACGGTATCGCAATTCATCATCCTCACTTTTCACAATGAAGATGGTGAATGATTCGCCGTTCGTCAAGGCCCATGTGACGTCGGCTCGTCCTGATCTAAGGCCCGTTGCGCATTTATGTGCCATCCCAAATGACCATCGATCTTGTCGATCGCCTTCCCTCTCCCCATGTCCCCCCACGGAGGGGCTATGTCGGACGACGAACTTATCAGAATTATTGCCGCAGCGCAGCGAGCGCCAGCGGAGGACTACGTGCTGTGGGCAGAGGTCGGCGCCGACAACGTGGAAATCACGCTGCAGACGGTGCGCATGCCGCTGGGAATGTCGCCAGAAGTTTCGCTCGACCGACTTCGGACCGAAGCCCGTAGGTCTCTTGCTGCCGCCGGCTTCCACGGCCGCGACGCCGATACAGCGCGGCTCCACCTGGACCGACTTCCGTCCGAGGAGGAGGTGAGAGCCATCCTCGATCCCATGGTGTTGGCCAATGAGGAAATGATTTTCGTAGACTTCACGTACTGGGAGGCGACGCGCTGCCATCTGCATCTCGACCCAAAGCCGACAAAGTTCGGTGGCGAGCCCGAACTGGACTACAACGGTCTGAAGATAAGGCGGAGCGCGGTCTCGTAGGGCTGCCACCGCGCTGAATCAACGCAGTCGAAGCCGGACTACATCTTGGACGGCAGCTCCGGGTTGCCCGAGGAGGAGAATGACCTGCCATCGAGCTGGACCTAAACGTGCAAACCCTCGGCCAACGGACAAACCGACTAAAGCGGACCGCCTCCTAATTCCGCCAAGCGTTAGGACGAGGCGGTACGCAGAAGATCATGGGACTGCTCTACATCGCCGAAACTCCGCAATCTGAGACGGCGGTCGACGGTATCTCTTCAACCGCGCGACGGTGGAAACCCGCGCCGCTGAAAAATACCGCCCCAAAACTGGCAATCGCCATATGTTCATATTATGTTCCAGATTGTCGGTGAGTCGCCCGATGAAGGGGAAAACGAATGCCTGCAATAACAGCGGAAAAGCAGCGCGGCCGCCCGCTCACGCCCGACCAGTCCGGCAATCCCGCCGGCCGCCCCAAGCGCGCGCGCAACAAGGCGACCATCCTCGCCGAGGCGCTGGTGGAGACGCTGATCGATCGCGCGCTCGCCGGCAACGTTGCGGCGATACGCGTGTGCCTCGATCGCGTGGCACCGCAGCATCGCGACCGCGCGGCGTTCGACCTGCCCGAAATTCATTCGCTGTCCGATGCGGTCGATGCCTCGGCGGCGTTGATCGCCGCCGTCGCCGCCGGTCAGATCGCGCCGCGCGAAGCAGAACGGGTCATGATGCTGATCTCGCAGCACATGGTGCTGCTGGACAGACAAGCAGTCCAGGCGCCTGAGCCGACTAACCCAGCCCATTGCCTACACTGATCCCCGCGCGCCGAATGGGTCAGTCCGGCGGAAGGTTCGCCATGTGCCGCGACATGGCTGATCTCGAACGGTGATCGCGACCGACGGCCGGGATGACGGAGTCGGAGGGATCATGCATTCACCCGCTCGCCCCAGCTTGGCCGTCGGAGCTTGCCGCCGCAGCCGGGACGTAACACAATGTAGTACAGGAACGGAGAGCCATCCATGACACAGCGCGAGGGTCTGGCGAGCGTAAACCTCGGCTCGGCCAAAGCCATCGGGCAACGTCTCGTGACGGAGGGCCGTTTCGAAAACCTGTCCGAGGCGTGCTGGGCTGGCCTGCGCCGGCTGGCGGAAGATGCACGCATCGTCGACCGGCTCGTCGCGCTGGGCGAGGAGGGGATGGCGAGCGGCATCGACGAGACCTTCGACATCGATACTTTCGTGGGCGCGATTTCGGCGGGCCAGTGAGGCTGGCCTGGTCGGTCGTCGCGCGGCAGGAACTCGAAGATCTGCGCCGCTACTCGGTCGAGACCTGGGGCGCGGCGGTCGCCCGTCGCTACCTCGAGGTTATCCGCGACGCGGCAAAGGCGGTCGCGGAGCGCCCCCAGCGGAGCCGGCCTCTGGAGGGCATGTTCCGCATCCGGCGCGTTCGCTCGCATTATCTCATTCTCCACGTTGATCCGGAACGAGGGCGTGTCACGGTCGCACGCTTCCTGCACACGGCCATGGACATCGAACGGCATCTGCCGAAAGCGTGAACGGGCGTTTTGCGGAAAGGCAATTTTTGGCCATTTGTGAAACGTCGATCCGGTAGGGCAGGCTATCGTCCCGGTTTCCGTTGACGCGCTATGTCCGATGTCACTCGAAGGCGACTTCGAAATCCTGCCTCAAAGCTGGTATTCGCCACGTGTTCGTGGTATGTTCCGTCCGCTCTATGAGTCGCTCGATGGAAGGGAAGAACCAATGTTTGCGATAACAGCGAAACGCGGCTCGGCGCCTCAGAAGCGCCCGTCTGGCGTGCAGGGATAATGGCGCAAAAGTTCGGGATGATTTGTCCGTTCCCCGGCGGAGGCCGGGGCCCAGGAGTTGGGCACGTCGAGCATGTGACTCCTGGGCCCCGGCTTGCGCCGGGGAACGGGATAGTCTCGAACTCCCGCCTGGGCCTT
>Ga0068862_100000387_pt1 | contig 47437 bp, 72 predicted proteins | sample KBSSwiS52_FD_66598 | JGI IMG/M metagenome (GOLD analysis project Ga0068862, IMG submission 66598) | Switchgrass rhizosphere microbial communities from Kellogg Biological Station, Michigan, USA - KBS Switchgrass S5-2 | ecosystem: Host-associated > Plants > Roots > Rhizosphere > Soil ...
ATACATGAGATAATGTGAGAGAAAGGAGTTACTTCTATGTCTATGCAAACAACAATACTCCCAACACTAGGAACTTTTTATGAACTGGCGATAATCAAACCACAAGCTTTGACATTCCCAAATAGGAGACTGGCGGAAAAATACAGATTGAGATTGTATAATCATAGGAGGAGTAACAAACATTTGCCTAAGCTAACAATAACCCTGGAAGAGAACACAATAACAGCAGGACCAGAAGGATGGGATTTGTTAGATGCAATAGCAATAGCAAGCCCGGATGTTATCGAAGCTATGAATAAGCATGAAAAGGAGGAAGATGATAAGATCAATAAGATGTTTGAAGAGCAGGAGAAGACAAGTGTTAGGAAATTGAGAGAAGAAAGTGAGAGTGTTATGGAAAAATTGGGATTTAAGAAATGAAAAAGAAAAGGGACAGGATTAACCTGTCCCCATTATTAAATCTGGCCATAGGTGTTTTTCATTCTCAAAAACAATAACTGCTGTTCTGTCGTGGCATTGGATTGAGATAGTTTCTAGCTGCGGTTCAATGCCACTATTCTTTCTCACCTTGAATGCGTCATGAGCACGATTGAGAGCTTCATCAAAAGACATAAGCTCAGGATCGATAAAGACATTCGCTGTTCCATCCTTGTAATTCATAGCAAGAACATAAGGATCGCTCATGAGGGGATAACGGGACTGTTGATTGACTGTCATAGTTCAAATTCACCTTTCTTTCTTCCATCATAACCACAATCTTCAATGAACATAAGCTCTTTGAAGTTTGGATTATCTGCTTTGAACATAACGACTAGGTTATCAACTGCTTTCCTAATCGCATAGGTGTTAGTCTCATTAGATGATTTCTTCATTACCTCAGCAATAGCTTTGTAATGACGAGATTGAAACAAGCTCATTAGTTCATTCCTCTTTCAAGAATGTGTATAACCATCCTTCTCTATCCCAAGCCACATTCCGCACCAAGGGATCATGATGCAATCATAACCCTGTTGGACAGTTTTGCGGAACTGGCGATAGCTCTTAGCTTGATAGCTAGGCATTTCATCACAATTCCTATTCATCCAACTGGCAAGATTGCTACCAATAACGTTTCCATCGCTAAGCTGACAGCGATCATAAACGCGCTTCAAGGCTAGCCTTTGCGCTCTAGTTATCTTAGCCATTTTCATTTCCTTTCATTCGTTCCATTCTCTCTTACTTCTCTAATATGGGGATAGCTCTTACTAACTTCAAGAGCTATCCCCAAAAATTTTTTCGTTCTAAAAAGTCTCACTAGCAATCAGCAATCAGGATCGTAATCATGCCATTCCTGCAATTCGCTTACGTTATCATCAAATTCATTCAATTCATTCTCATTCCTATTATCAGAGTGCTGCCAATTGGGATCACCTTCCCAATCGTTATCATCGTATTCCCCATGAACGCCACGCAAAGAGCGATCAAGCTGAGCTAGAGTGCAAGCTAGGTTAGCAACTTGATCCTGTGTGAATTCGATAGGATCACCTAGCACACTTCCAACAGGATGCTGGATATGCATATCCATAGTTCCAAAGTCATTCAAGCGAAGGCGAATGTCCCTAGCATGGACGTAATCGCTAAATCGAGTTCCATCATACTGACCGGAAGTTTGACAAACGATCATAGTTCATTCTCCTCTTGTTAATCCATTGGAAGTGAGAAGCTCTTGACAAACCGGTTTAAGCTGAGCTATCGCCGGATTACTGCAATCGCTTCGGCATTCGCGCCTAACTCGCTCCTCACTTCCATGATGTTAACTTAATCCTTGTCTCTCACAATGTCAAGAAAAAAAAAGTTAGCTCTTATGCATTTTCTTTCATCATTCCAGTTGCGCCCATAGTGCTTAACAGGATGCCGATTTTAATCCCTTTCTCACTCAAATTATGCTCACTAGGATCAATTCCCATCTTTTCCCACAAGAAGCAAGCTTGAGTGTTGTAAGCCTCTTCCTCATTCAGCATGAGAGCCATAAGCCCATCGCGAGGCTTAGCACCCTTTCCATTCTGGTATTGAAGATAATGAACTAGCTCATGGATGATAGCACTTTTAAACCAGTTCAAGCTATTCACTTCATCCAGTTGCATCCATAAGGATTGCTCCTGTGGACAGAATGCCATAAAGCACCCTTCTCCCTGAGCTTCTTTAGCAAGTTCCTTATTAGTCATAATCTTAATATCAGGAACTATCCCATTCCAATTCATGTTTGTCTTTTGAGCAATCCAAGGAAGATGTTTCTTAGCGTATTCAATGATTTGAGCTTTCGTCCAATCAACTCTCATTTTCTTGCTCCTATTTGTTAGCTCATTCTCTAGGAGTAAGATAGGGATAAGGAAGCAAGTTGTCAAGAAAAAAAAGAGAGAAGCTAAAAAATTAGTTTCTCTCTTTCCTAATTGCTCACCTGCGAGCGACCCCTTATTCCTCATAGATAAGCGTACAGGCATCGCTCCCCATAGCTCTAGGACCATTGGTGCAAATTGAGCGAACTTTATTCAAATCTTCCATTAGGTGAAGTTCGACCCTTATTCCTTTCTTCTTAGGATTACCTCTGCACTCTTTAGGAGGGTTAATGCTAGCCATATCGCTTGAACTATGTGTCCATTCGGGACAGTTAATATGTCCCCATTCATGTTCAAGCATTTGCCTCCTACTCCATGTAGGACTGTGAACAGCCATAGTTATAATAGCAAGAGTAACTTTACCGAACAAACTTAGCATAGTCAACATTGTTATTTTCTCCATTCCTTTCTAATTGCTCTAATATGACGACTAACCGCCATAAAAGAAAGATCAAGAAGTTTAGCTATTTCTCTTTGCGTAATGCCCGGATAGTGAGCTAACGCAAATCGAATGTTAGCGCGATTAAGCTCACCTTGTTCGATTGGCGTTAGCTTCTTAGTCATAATATTTGTTTCCTTTCTTTCATCATTTCTCGTTCAATAGGTCGCCTAAGAGCTGGAGTGTTACCTTTTTCCAAACCAGCATTAAAAGCATTCTTATCCGTTGGGTTATAGTCTATCCTAGCATAAGTCGGTCTTTCACGGAATGTCTTAGCCAAATGTTCATCGATTAGAACATTCTTTAAGGGAATGAGAGCGATAGAATTGCTATTTTCTACATTCTCCCTTCTCTTCCTTACTTCATCAAGCATTCTTCTGTTCAAACGCCGACAAATGCCCATTTGATAATCGTAGCTAGATGTAAGCCCACCAAATAGCTCTTGGTGCAAAACTTCACCATGAACAAAGCCCACAAGAGCATTGAGCAGCCATTCCGCAAACATAGCGTCGGACTTAGAGCCAATGAACTTGACAACTTCAACCTCACGCCATTCAGTTTCATTATTCTTCCGATCTTTAGGCTTTCTACCTCTACCTCGATATTCCTTAACAAATTCCTTCTGTTCTTTCTCTATTAGCACAACACAATCACAAAATTTCCCTACTTGAACAGAAATAGAATTCGCAACTTCATCGAAGCGATAAGATGTTTCTCCTGCACCTTCTTCCTTAAACTCTAGATCACTCAAGCTTAATTGATACTTCTCTAAAAGCTCATAAGCCTTATTCATAGCCGAAAGTGCTTCCGCTTCGGTAGCACCAGCGTCAAGCGTTTTGCTCATAAGAGCTTTGATCTTAGCAATCAAGCTAGCTTTATCTTTTCCCTGATCAGACATAACTTGCTCCTATTTCGTTGTCTCTCTTATGTAGCATGGACATAAAATTATGTCAAGAGGGATAAGAAAAAAGAGGCAGGAAAAAGTTCACACTAATTCCTGCCTCTCATAACAATCGTTAACGGGTGATTGTTATCCCCGGCTTAGCAATAAAACTAACTAGCTAAGCTTAGTATTAGAAATCAAGTGCTTCCTGTCCTGCTTCCTTAGCGGCCTTCTTAGCCTCATCGCGACGGGCCTTAGCATTCTCAAACTTGATATCTTCCATTGCCGCGACGACAGCCTTGTTAGCGAGAGCCTTCTCACTAAATTCGGTATTCTTAAGCTTCTCGATAATCGAAGCCTTCCTAGCATCATCTACAGTCTCACCCTTTGCTTCAAGAACTCGAACAAGCGCCTGAGCAAGAATAGTGACACGCGGAGCGCCGGAACGCGGTTCGATCCAAACGCCATTCTTCAAATCTTCGATAGTTTCGTTAGTAGCTTCAACGCACTTATCAACTTCCTTCTCACCCTGATAAGAACGCTGGAGACGAGTGGTAATTCCCTGCAAAACAGCGCAATTAGTAATCTCTGCACTAAGGGAGCTAACGTCTAGATCACTGGTAGCACCATTAGCAAACTTCATCCGAACGATCTTAGCAGAAGCAAGAGGAAAGTTATGTTCCTTGCCTTCTCCGTCGACATAGAGGGAAAAAGACTTCTGCTGCTTTTTGTTAGCTTCGGTAGCGGCGCCATTCGACGCAGCGACGGGAGCGGTTACGGTAGCGGCCTTAGCCATTTGTCAATCTCACTTTCTTTAAAGGTTAATTTCGGTTTCAGGTTTCGTTTCGAGTTTCCTTGCTCGATGGCTATGAGATAAGGGAACTGGGAGCAAGTGTCAAGGAAAAAAGTTCGAAGCAAGAAACTTTTTTTTGAGAGAGTGAGCTGTTTTGACCAGTCGGGGAACCGGCTCGAATGGCACTCATTATATATAGGCGCGCTGAGGCTAGGGCGGCGCGTGGCTGGCGAGAGCGGATCGGGCCGTGCTGCGACCCCTGCGGGCGACCCTGCCTACGGGCGACCCTCCCTTGCTAGTCGATTAACAAATTTAATATACCTGCCCTAGCTAATTAACCCTTGCCTTTCTGCCCTACCTGTTCTATATTCGCAACACTGGCTAGCCGCTCCAACGACGACGCCAGTAGTTGTAACTAGAAACGGGTAAGAGCAACGAGCATTGGGGTTGTTTCTATGTCAAACCAAGTAAAGGAGTATACAAAAAATGGCAAGTGTAGCGAAACAGGGAGCAAAGACACTAATTGCTTCTGGAAAGCCAATCTTCACAACTGGCTTCGACTTGCTTCATAAGACTAACTTGTTCTCGATTGAAGTAGCAGACCATGAAGGAAAGAGAACAAAAGTTAGTTTGAATGAAAGTGAAATGGAAAATGGGCTAAAAGAGTGGAAGAAGCAATTTAGTCCGAAGCAAATTGAAAGAGTGGCGACGGTCACTAGGCGAGTAACTAATCATCGAAAAGAGGCAAGAGTTAGGTAACAAGAACTAACTTTTGAGAGAGAGTGAGCAAGAGAAACAAACTTAGAAATTCAAAAGAAGTTAATAATCTTGCAACGGCTGCGGTTGAGAAGAAGGGCAATTTAGGGAGTGCTTTTCAACCGCAGCAGGTTGTTAAAACAAACAATATCGCTAGTGTTGTTTTAGAACTAACAAGCGACCATTTCACAGCTACCGATCATCTTGGACATAGGGTAAGTATACCCTGTGATCTGAATGGCTTGCGCGTGTTGAAGCTAATGCTCCGCGCGAAGCAACTATCTCCTCAAGCGAAACTAGGCTCAACCGCTGTTCCAACGCAGCGGATGATTGATGATTTTTTAAAGAATAAGAAGCTTGAGGAGGAAGTAAGAGAAGAAGAGAGTTACAACGAAATAAAGGATTTGTTCTAATGGCAATTAAAATCATCAAACGAGGAATACCTCAAAAAGAAAAAACCTATACAATTTCTTGTATAGATTGTAAGAGTAGGTTTTCGTTTCAAAGAGAAGATGCTATTTATTTCTCTGATCAGAGAGACGGTGAGACTTTATCAATTCATTGTCCTGTATGTAACAGTAGAATATGGGTGGCGAAATGAGAACAGAATTAACAGAGCGTGAGCGTTGGGAGATTGGAGCTTTTTGTCAAGCTAAAATCCATACTCTCAGGTTTGGAAGGTTTAAGGAAACAAGAGAAAACATGGAAGAAGAAAAATTCTTTTCATCTTTGTATGATAAGATGAAGATAGGAAAGATCGACATAGGCAGGCTTCTCAAGGAAGAAGAAAGGAACAATAGTAATGTTGAAGGAACAGGACAGAAAGGAAAGTAAGATGGCTACAGTTGTCAAAGAAAAAGATAAGCCTAAAGCTAAAGCTAAAGCTACAGCTACTACTACTGATACTAATTTTCTCTCCCCTTACAAAAAGGCCGCTGATTGGATTAAGGATCAGCTAAAGAAAGCAAAATATAACACCTGTGTAGCTGAACTAACCCCTGAGCTAGCAGAGTTCTTGCTAGAGAATAATGAAGATAACAGGAAGCTTAGGCAAGCTCAGATTAACGCTATGGTGAGAGACATTCTTGCTGGTAATTGGAAGCTTAATGGAGAAGCTATCATTATCAGCGACGATGGGAAGTTGAATGATGGTCAGCATAGGTGCTGGGCAGTCATAGAAGCAAAGAAGCCTATTAAGACTTTCTTTTCTTTCGGTGTTAGTAGAGATAGCAGAACAACGCTAGATCAAGGTGCTAATAGGCGGCTTGCGGATTATCTAGCAATCAAAGGGAATAGGTATAGCGTTGAAACCGCAGCCGCAGCCGCTTATGGCTTCGAGTATGTTCACAAAAACACCCTTCATATGGGAAAAAGCTCAAGACCGACAAGAGCAGAAGTAGGAGAGTTTGTTTCTGCTTATCCTAATCTTGATAAGAGTGTTGAGTTCATCGCTCCGAATAAAATCCCTCAAGCTCTTGGGGGAAGAGGCTTCCTTTGTTTTGTTCATTGGGTGCTAGCGAGGAAGAACAAAGCTAAGGCTGATGAGTTCTTCAATCACTTCATAAGCGGGTTTGAGTTGGAAAGGAACTCTCCTATTCTTTATGTGAGGAATAGGCTTATTAATGAAGGACATTTGAGAAGGAGTATCAAAGCAGAGTTGATCTTTCGTGCATGGAATGCTTGGAGAACTGGAAAGAGCTTCGGGACGATCCGTGTCCAAGGCGGTGCTTTTCCAGAAATAGAGAGTTAAGAATAGAGTAAGAGTAGAGTAAGAGTTCAAGGAGTAAATGAAAGTGAAGAAGTTGCTTATTATTACGTCTCTTAGTTTGCTGGCTAGTACAAGCTATGCCAGTTCAAAAAAGCTAGACTGTCATGATCATAACACTAATCTTATCAATTGGTTTAGTTGTAAGGATAGTGAACGTCATGGAAATAACAGGAATGGGAACATAGAAAGGAATAATCCTAATGACCCTTCTCCTAATAATCCTGATAAGCCTTCACGCCATCCTCATGGGGGTGACCCTATTGCTGGTAATGATAAACCACCTAAGAACAATGGAGGTTCTTCTAGTGATCCGCAAACTCCTCCCGATGACGGAGGTAACGACAATCATGGCGGTAAAGGAAAACATAGGAACAACGGGTTTGGGAACGGGGATCAAGACGCCCCCGGCAATTCACTAAACCATAATAATGCAGAGAACTCACAACATGATCGTGGGCATTCTCACAACAACAAGTAAGAAGTGAGGAAAGGACTAAGACTATGACTAAATCCCATGACGTTTCGATCATAGAAGCTTGTAATCAGGCAGAGGAATTGGTAAAACAAGGTTTCACAGTCTATCAGAAGTGGACTTGTGAACATTGTAAAGTTAGGCAGTCAATGCCAGTTCCAAACACCTTTTACACTCAAGGCTCTTGTGAGGAATGTCATGGGATAAGTTCTATTAAGAAATGTGGCTACTTGCTAGTAGGAGGAGGTACGCCAGTTAGTGAGATTGAGAGATTGGAAGCTATGAGGAAGAGTGCAGAAGAGGTAAAAGAAAGAGGGGTTAAGCAATGAAGATTAGCTTAGCTTATGAAATCCCCGAAGGCTTCGACATTAGCTCAGTTCACAAGCAAGTCAGAAATGGGAAAACTTGGTGGATTATTTGGACTTGTAAACTCGCACCCGAGGTTGATCAAGATCACAGAAAACACTTCGGAAGAGGAGAGAGTGAAGAGATTAATGAAGCATTAGACCGAGCAATTCGAGCAAGCATTAGCCATGAGGAAGCTTACAATAAGATAAAGAATTTGCCTACTCCTACCCACGACCCTATGAGTGATCTTAAACTAGAGGATTTGTTCTGATGAGTGGCACAATGATATTCGTCTTGGGATTAGCTCTTATAGCTATCTTCATGACAGGCTATAGCATCGGTTTCTCCGAAGGGATAAATCATGCCATTAGACGACTTAGTGAGAAAAACCCAACATTAAAGTAATTAGAGAAAGAAACGAGAGAAAGCTAACAGGGAGTTATCAAACAACTATGAAAAGACTTACCCACTACCGTACCAGTGGAAACTGGATCACGGTTCCCCGAACAAGCTATCGGAGTATCGTATTGTTCCTACTTCTTGGTAACTTCAAAGAACTTCGCTTTGAAGATAGAGAAGGGATTAGTACGATCGTAGCTTTGAGTAATGGAAAAGGAAATAATCAACATGAGCGTCAAAAACTACTCTCCACACTTGCTTGATATCTTCAAGCATGTTGGTGAAAAGGGGGAATTTACGTTCAAATGCAAGGACAAGAAAGCAGCATATGCACTTAGAGCTAGATTACACGGACTAAGACGAGCTATGAGAGAAGAAAAGCACTGGCTTACTCCAGTAGCGGAAGCTTGTCATGTTAGTGTTATTAATGAGCATGTCTTGTGGGCGCATAGACCTGATCAGAAGATAGAGGGGGAGATAGCAAAGGCGTTGAAGGAACAGGGGTTTAAAGGAAAAGAGAAGGCGGCTTAAGATGGCTATGAAAACTAAGCATTGGGCAATTCAAAATAAAGATACTCATGAGTTCTTTCACACAAACAACAGTAAGCTAATCCGGCTCTTTTCATCTTTTGAACAGGCGGAGACTTATCGAACAAAGGTGCTTGAAATTTGGATAGAAGATGACGAGAGGATAGACGATTATGAAACTGTGCAAGTTGTGATCTTGAGAAGGATAGCGTAAGATGGAAGTCGGTGCTGGTGCTTATGACAAAACAAAGAAAAAGCTTTTGCCTAATACAAGCTGTGTGAGGCAATTAGTCGGGGTGTTTTATAGAGGGGAGTTGGTAGATGTTGAATTCACAGTTGATCGAGCAAAGGCTACGGCGAGTAGGCTTAGTCAACAAGACAGCGCAGCTAGGAAAGTTATCCCTACATTAAAAGATTATACAATACGAGAGGTATTTGTAGTAAGCACAGATTTGAACACGTTATTCCTTAATCAAGCGAGAGCTTTGCTCGAAGACGCTGTAGCTAAGCATGGTGATTTGCAAGCTTCGGAGACTAGAAGGATTAATAGTGCTAAGAAGGAAGGAGAAAAATTAGCTGATCATCATTGGCAAGAAAGACACTCTGCGTTCTTGAAAGTAGAGAGTTTGAGGAGAATAGTTAGTGCTCTAGAGGAAGGTTTAAACACCGAAAAATTTGGCTTAGGGGCTTGACTTTTCCTGAAAATTATGGCATTTTACGCAGATGCTTCAAGTCCTCCCAAGACAGAAGCAAAGTAGAAATTCCAAGTAAGGTTCTCTTAGCGAGGTCTCACTTTACTTGGAATAAGGCGAGAAGGAAGTAACTTTGAAGAAGGGTATTCTGTCCCTGCCCCTTCTCGGTTGGCACGGCTTCCTTCTCGCCACTTCTTTCAACAAAGGAATTCAACATGACTGATCGCTCTGTTTGGATCGCCGCAGTTGATAACGCAATAGCCGAAGCTATAAGTGAAGCGGTTACGCCACTTAACGCACAGATTAATAGCCTCCAGCTTACAGTTACCGATCTACAGAATAAGCTGACAGTTGCTATGGAGACAATTAGAGTTGCTACGGAAACAATTGCGGTTGATACAGCAACAATTCTTGACCTTCAAGCAAGGCTAGCAGCAGCAACCGTGCTAAGACCAGAATGGCCCAATGCTACAAACACTGGTGCTAAAGGTCCATTCACTCCTTACACTGGTCCTAGGAACATTACTGTAGCGGGTACAGTTCTACAAAACCTCGATCTATCCGGCGGGCAGCTTGTTATCAAAGCTGCGGATGTAGTCATCCGTAATTGTATGTTCAACGGAACAAGCTGGTATGCTATTCGTGCGGATGATCCGGCTGCGAATAATCTAATCGTCAAGGATTGTACTTTCAAAGGTCCGGGTACTGGTGCAACTACTAACACCAATACGGCTGCGATCTATGGTAGGGGTAAGTTTGTTAACAATGATATCTCCGGCTTCGAAAATGGTATTTCTTTTGTCGATGGTCCGGCTTCTGCTATTGGTAACTACATTCATGACTTGGCTGATGGCGGCGGTCCGCATTACGATGGTATTGAATGCCACGGCGGGCAGCATGATATTCTAATCGAAGGCAATCATGTTGAAGTTCTACATTCACAGACAAGCACTGTGTTCTTGAAGAATGATTTCGGACCAATTACAAATGTCATGGTAAGAAAGAACAGGCTTATTGGCGGCGGTTACACTGTCTATGCTGACAACACTGGAGCTAACGGCGGTGCGCTAACCGGAATTAGCTTTGTTGATAACGTGATGGGAAAGGGAACATATGGATATGCTTCTCTCAGAGTTTCAACAACATGGACTGGTAACGTCGATATGAATTCGGGAAATCCAATTTAACAGTCGCCGGCGCGGGGTAGCTCCCCGCTGAGGGAGAGGAAGAAAAAATCGGGGAGCGTGGCCCATAGGCAGCGTCCGATTGATCCTATGGTCGAACATAGCGGTGAATGCTTCCTCTCCCAAAGGCGACTAGCTTAGCGTTATCTCAGCGTTATATGATCTAGCTGTTCTACCAAAATCAATTTAGTTCTGAAAGGAAAGGAATTCCTCCTAGCGCCCAAGCCCCCGAGTGGCTAGGAGGATAGAAGGCGGGAAAGGCTAGAGTGGCAACCATCCCATCCCACGCTCGAAACCTCTCCCGCCTTCGCTCTTATCAAACCAATGCCCCAAAAACGATCTGTTGTTAGTAAGAAGCGAACCACAATTTACATTGAGGAAGAGCTGTTTGAAAAGTTCCAAGAAAGCCATTTACGCTTTGGGGATTTTTCCAACATCATGAATGATTTGTTGAGAAAATATTTAAACGAGAAAGACAAGAGTAATGAATTTAGAGGAATTACACTGTGAGGAAGAAAGGAAGTTTCTTAATCAAACTTTCATCATGATCGATCTTCTTCCTTCAGAATGGAAAAGGCTTGTTAGCGATTATGGAGAAGACGTTCTTAATTACTTCTACATTGAAAAGAAATCTTATCTAGACACAAAGTGTTTGTTAGAACAAGAATATGGAAAACCAATCAGAAAAAGAACTAAAGACAAAACTTCCCCCGCTCTTCGACGATATTACCGATGAAGAACTTATGGAGAAATTAGGAATGGAACAGGCGGAGATTGTAAGTAAAATAAATGGCTATAGGATGAAAGCATTAGAAGGGGGAGGATTAACCGACGATGAAGTTCGGGATGGAATAAGACTAATTGTAGAATTGAGAAAAATTCGAGCCGGTGGAAAAGGACAAAGTGAGCTTCCTAAAGTGCTTGAAGAAAAGCTAGAGGAATTGTTCTAATGACTTGCGCTAAGTGTAAAGGTAGAGGCTTTATCATAACCGATATCATAAGCGGTAATACGAGTAAGTGTACCGAATGTCAGGTTTTTAATCTATCAGAAGGACAGGAAAAGCAAGTTTCTACTCTTGTTCCTGTTAAAGACGCCGCACTTCCTTCTATTTTGTTCAGCAAAAATCCCGGTCAACATTTTAGTAGAAGCTACGAGGTTATGTTCTATCCTAGTGATGGAAGCCCGCCTTTTCATATAACATTTGATCAACATGATAATGCTATTAGTGTGAGCTGCACATTTGTTAAATATATTTTGAAACCTTATTCTTGGTTCCTAGCTAATGGTAAAGTTGATTTCTTGAGGTTTCTTTAATCATGACAAAAAGAGCTAGACCTATCTGCGACGATTTAATGGAAATAAAAAGAATTGTCCAATTCATTGCTGATGATGAAGGAAAAATATTGAAAGAGATTATCAAGCTCTGTGATGACGCTCTTGGTAAAGCTAAAAGAATGCAAGCTAGGCTTCAACAGAATAAAGCAGATATTCTAAAACTAGCTCTTATGGGAAAGAAATAACAATGACCCCAGTAAAAGAACTTCTCGATAAAGCTACTTTCCCAGAAGTAATAGACAGTTCAATCCTTACTACTGTTTCTTGTCCGACAAAGTTCTTCTATCAATATTGCATGAATTTATCTCCTAGTACCAAATCCGTTCACTTACATGCTGGCGGGGCTTTCGCTCATGGCGTTGAAACAGTCCGTAAAGCTTATTACCTCGATAAAGTACCACTCGATCAAGCCCTCTACACCGGCTGGAAGGCGCTTATCCATTATTGGGGAACTTATGACGACGTGCCGCTTGAAGGAACTGGAAGTTATAAAGATTTCATTAATGTCTCGGCCGCGCTCTTTGATTACTTTCGAAATTATGATCCGGAAACCGATCACATTCAGCCGTATCGAAAGCATGATGGATCACCTGCTGTTGAGTTCACATTCTCCATTCCCCTCCCTATCATACACCCTACGAGTGGAAACCCGCTGCTTTATGCCGGGCGCTGCGACATGATAGGAGAATATAAAAAGAATGTTTGTGTCGTTGATGAAAAAACATCTTATCAATTTGCTTATAACTGGGCTGATAGTTTTTCTATGCGTGGTCAGTTTCTTGGTTATACTTGGGCAGCTAGAGAATTTGATATCCCTGCTACAATGTGTGTAGTTAGAGGGATTGCTATTCAACAGAAATCAATAAAACACGTCGAAGCTCTTATTCAATTCCCTGAATTCCAGATTAAACAATGGCATGAGGAAATGTTGGAGAAAGTCCAATATCTTGTTGATTGTTGGAATAACAAGAACTTTCGAATGAGCTTTGGTGATGCTTGTTCCTCATACGGCGGTTGTAGTATGATGGATTTGTGCAAAAGTCCTAATCCTGAAGTATGGACAGATAGCTTCGCGGTGAGAAAATGGAACCCTTTAGATGTGGGCCAAGTGAAGGAAACTGCTTCGATATGAACGAGAGGAAAGCTAAAATCCCTAGAGCTAAATGGACCTATCGCTTCGCTAGAAGGGAACTAGCTAAGGAAGAAGCAAGAGAACAAGGAATTCATGTTAGCAAGCTTAAAGGCTGGCGACTTAGTGGAAGTAGGAAAGATGAAAGAAATAACCCCTAGACAACGTGCTCTTATGGAGGCTGTTATTCAGGGTGAGTCCTACAAGGTGACGGCCTTCAAACTAGGCATAGCTCCGAATACTCTGAAAAGTCATTTCTTCTGGATCAAGAAGAAACTAAAAGGTAAGAACAGAATAGATACAATCATTAAGTATCTAATCCATGAAGGGAGATTGATTGAAAATGAAACCAGAACGGTATATGAACGAAAGACAGTTCCGGAAAAACGTTGAACTTAGGACTAGCTTAGCAGGAGGTAAGGTACCAGAAGGAATGGATTGGAGAAGGATAACATTAGAGACTTTGCTAAAGAATAGAATAACTCTTCCTAAAGTAAGTATTTTGGAGAAAAGTAAGTGAGCGAAGAAACTAATGATGAAAGCAAAAACCCTAACTCCAACGGAACAAAAACTCTTCTTATCGGACCTCCCGGAACGGGAAAGACTACTAGTCTTGTTACATTCATTGAAGCAGGACTTGATCTTTTTGCAATCGGAACTGACCCCGGTTTTGAAGAGGTCATTCTTGACGCGATTAGAGAAAGAGGACTTGATCTGGATAAATTCCACTATCAATACATTGCTCCTGCAAGTGTTGATTTCGACACGATGATAGCACAGGCTAAGCAGATAAGTAGTTTTGGGTATGATGCTCTTAGTTCTTTGAAAAGTGGTCCCGGTAAGGGTAAGTATAATCAATTTGTAGAATTGCTTTCTTGTTTGAGCAATTTTATTGATAAGAGGACTGGTAAAGAATATGGCCCAGTTGATGCTTTCCCGCCTAACTGCGCTGTCGCTATTGATAGCCTATCTGGTATTAATGTCATGGCTATTGATTTGGTACTTGGCGGGAAAGTAACTGCCCATCAAGGCGAATGGGGAGTGGCGATGGCGGCGGAAGAAAAGCTAATTCTTAAGCTAACTGGTGATTTGAAATGTTTTTTTGTGCTTACGGCACACATAGAGAAAGAACCAGACATCGTATCCGGTGTGCCAATTACAATGGTGGGAGCGTTAGGCAAGAAGCTTGCGCCGAAGCTGCCGAGGACTTTCTCCGATGTTATTTTGGCGCAAAAGGAAGGCGACAAGTTTACGTGGAGTACCGCTGCCGTGAATGTGGACTTGAAGTCTCGTTCGCTTCCAATCAAAGATAATCTTCCTCCCTCGTTCGAACAGATTGTGGAAATCTGGAAAGCTAGGAATGAAATGAAATGATCTGCCCGCATTGCAACAAGGTAATTATTAAAGCTCCCGATGAACTTGTAGAAGAAATCGAGAGACTAGACTTGCCTCGTAGGCAATATTTGATCGTATTAGGCTTATTCCGACATTGGCCGGGTTATACAGATAAAACAATTCTTATGAATGAAGTTTGGGACGAACGAGACATGGCTAAGATCATTCAGCCAAATCCAGAGAAACTACTTAGTCCGCATGTTAGTCGCATTAATTCCGCCTTGGAAGCAATCAAGAGCCGCTGGAGAATTCAGAATTTCCGCTATCGTGGGTATCGTTTCATGGCGGAAGTATTAGGGTAATCAGTAAAAAAGGAGTAATCAATAGAGTAATCAGTAATCAGTAAAACTACCTCTAACATAACTAACCTCTAACTAATTAACTTTGGAGAAATAAAATGGCTACTTCTACCTTCGATCCGAATGTCTTCCTCTCGCAAGAGATTAAGGGAGCAAACGAAACGAAGTACACTCCCATTCCCAAGGGAGAATTCAAAGCTTACGTAGACGACCTTGGGATGGACGAGTATAATGGTCAGCCGATCCTTATTGTTACTTGGGCTATCATGAGCGACGAGCTTAAGAAAACCCTTGGACTGGAAAAGCCGACTATTCAGGATCGCTTGTTCCTCGATTACGAGAACGGCGCTCTTTCTTTCGGTCCTAACAAGAATGTGAAGCTTGGACGTATCCGTGAAGCTGTTGGGCAGAATGACCCCAAGGCTAAGTGGACTTTCAACTCGCTTCGCGGTGCTGGTCCGGTGGCGATCATGGTTGATCACAAGCCGAACAAGGACAATCCGGAAGAAATCTTTCCAAGGATCACACGCTACGCTAAGAGCAAGTAATTGCGTTCTACTTAGTTATTAAGTAGCGTGTTGGTGAGAGTGGGCGAGGTTTTCGTGAGAGTTAGCCTCGCTCACTTTTCTATCTTAGGAGAAGAGAAATGAGAACAGACGATTATGAAGACTATGAGGTAGTTTATAAATTCGCAACAAAAGACGCTATTCTGGTTGCTCAGAATAATGAAGAGCATTGGATACCAAGAAGTGTGTTGGATTATTCTACAGATAAGAAGATAGGAGATAACTATTTCGGTAAAGATCAAGACATTAAAATTCGTTTAAGAGAATGGTTCGCAGATAAGATAGGATTAAGATGATGGTTGATAGAGCTAAAGACAGCCGGCCCGAGAACTTCACTCTTGAATACGCGAATGAGGATGGCTGGTCTGATTGGATACATCCCCTAGAAAACTATAAGATGCAATGTTGTGACTGTGGTTTAATCCATCAAATAGAGTTCCGTATAGATGCTATTAATCAACTTAATTTTAGGGTGAAACGCAATGACTGATACGCCCGAGGACGTGGCGGACCTAATCGAACGGTTCAGTGGTGATTGGTATCGTCTGACAGATGCCAAGACCCGGCGTGAATTTGCTGAGTTGCACATCACCCGCTTGGCGCAAGAGCGCGACGTTATGCAGGGCGATTTCAACGATTGCAACAGCGAGCGAGCGCGGTGGCGTCGAGTTGCCGAACGCTGTGAGACTGAGAAGCAGGCAGCCGAGCAAGCCCTCGCCGCCGTTACGCAGGAGTTGGCCGACGAGCGCGCCGCTTATCTCATAGTCAAGCCGCATCTTGTAGCTCGCGCCGAGAAAGCCGAGCAAGAACTTGCCGCCCGCGAAAAAGAAGCGGCGGCAGCATGGGACAAGTGCGAAGAAAGACGGCTTGAAGGAGTAAAGTATCGCGATGCGTTGAAGCCGTTCGCTAAAACAAACGAACGTTTGGAACGAGATTACTCCGAATATCCCGATAAAAGTCACTTGTTTTTCGGTGTAACGCACGGAGACTTTCGTAAAGCAGCAGCCGCCCTAAAGGAACACACAGACAATGGCTGACATCAAAGTGAATTATCGACAAGAACGCATTGAGCGGCTTTTGAAAGAGCTGCAATATGAGATAACTCGCGGTATGTTGGAAGCCGAGATAGATGAACAGATTGGTTTCCGTTTCATCGTTCCAGTATCGCGCAAAATATCGAACGGCATCGTCATGTGTGAGTTCATCACTCGTCCGCGTCCGCGTTATGATGCGCTGTCGTGGAGTGAAGATCAACATCCGCCCAAACTGCGGATCGTCAAACAAGAGGAAAAGAAATAATGGAACTCTCACCTAAGCAGCAAGAAGCCATAGCAGCTATAAAGCAATGGTTCGAAGATAATGATAATTATGCTAGCTATCACGCTGATCATCTAGAGAGCGAATTAGCTTCTCTTCCTAAACCAATCTTTAGAGTATTCGGCTATGCGGGCACAGGTAAGACAACAATCATCAAACATTTTATGGCATCCCTTGGGATCGCCAGATCGACTTACTTCGCTGCCTTTACTGGAAAGGCCGCTATGGTTATGCGTAAACAAGGACTTCCTGCATCGACCATTCACTCTCTCATCTATCAGCCTGTCCCGCCAAGTGAAGAAGAATGCAAGAAACTACTCAAACTTATTGAGGAAGAAACAGAGATTGAGAAAAAGGCAGAGCTTAAAGCCGAGTATAATGAAATAAGCAAAGTTCATTTTCACTTGAGGGATAAAGAAGAGAGCAAGCTAAAAGATGCTCGATTGCTTGTTCTTGACGAATGCTCTATGGTCAATGATGAAATGTTGGAAGATTTGCTAACCTTCCAAATTCCTATGATTGTTCTTGGTGATCCGGGACAGTTACCTCCTATCGATGGTGAAGGCGCATTAACTCGCATTACACCAGATGTAATGTTAACAGAAATCCATCGTCAAGCTGAGGGAAACCCTATCATTGACTTCGCAACAAGAGCCAGACATGGCATTTTTATCCCCAAGATACGCCTTGGAAATTCAAGCCACACTAGTCAACAAGCCATCGGTAAGGACGAGGTTCTTTCGGCTGATCAAATTATTTGTGGCAAGAATGCAACTAGGCAAATGCTCAATCAAAGGATCAGAGGACTTCACGGCTTTACGGAACTCTACCCGCAAGTGGGTGAGAAACTTATCTGTCTCAAAAACAACATCGAAAAAGGATTGTTCAATGGCCTAATGTGTAAGGTTGTTGAAGTTGGGAAAATGCTAGATGTTGGACTTGAGCTTAAGATTTGGAAAGAAACCGATGTTGAAGGACAGCCTCCTACTCCTGTGATTGCACTTCGCGCTCATTTCGAAGTCTATCAAGATAAAGATGCTGTTAAGAATTTGAAATGGTGGGATAGAACGGATACTGATGAATTTGATTTCGGCTATGCGATAACCTGCCATAAATCTCAAGGTTCTCAGTGGGATAAAGTATTAATCTGGGATGATAAGTTCCTAGTGTGGGACAGAAAAGAAAGAAACAAGTGGTTGTATACTGCTATAACTAGGAGTGTTGAAAGTGTCACAATCGCAAGTTAGGAGGAAGCAATGAGTGCAGAAATCTGGCAAAGAATAAGAAATAGTGTTGTTGAAACTCGTCCAGACTTAGCCGAAGAGTTTAACTCTTGTCGGGATAGAGAAACTATCGTTAACTTCATGAATAAGAACTTCCCTCTTACAGAAGCTATGGTAGGTAGGGGGAAAGAAAATTGGGATAATCATTTCTCTGTCAAAATTCCTGATATGTTGAAGGTGCACAAATGGGAGAAGGAAGAGAAGGAAAGTAAAGAATAATGCCCGTCACCTGCTTATTCGGTCCCGCTCATGGCAGAATAGTTCCTTCTCCAAGTAATAAGGGGGAGGAACTTTGCTATAAAGTAGCATTATTCCCGGAGGAATTTGAAGTTACAGCAGTAGAAACTAAAGAAACTAATGTCGCAGTTATGACCGCGCAATATCGTCTTTTCACATGGACAGCAGACGATCTTCCTAATAGAGTTTTTGTTCCAATAAATATGACTGATAATCAAGTTGTTAGAAAACTCCTTAAGATAGCTTTTGATCATGCTAAGTCCTAGCACATTCTATGGAACTAGGGGTAATCGCTCTGGTTCCATAATGATGATTGGTGAAAGTTGGGGTAAAACCGAAGCTTTCAAACAACAACCTTTTGTTGGAGAAACAGGGATAGAGCTAGAGAAAATCCTTTACGAAAGCAACATACCTATAAATGAAGTCTTCTTTACAAATGTCGTTAGTTCTCGTCCAACAGACAATGACATGAAAGAATTCTTTTGGAAGACTGGAGAAGCTCGTGAGAAGAAAATCCCTGAGTTCAAAGGTCTCTATCCGCAGCAAATCGTGTACGATGGACTTCAAACTCTCAAAGAGCAAATTGACGCCATCAAACCAAAACTCATCATTGGACTTGGAGCTTATGCGCTCTGGGCTCTTACAGCTAACAACTACCGCATCGGCGATGATACGGGCTATAAAGTCCCAACCGCAATTAGCGAGTGGCGCGGAAGCCAGCTATACACTGACCCCTATTTCGGGCGGATACCATTTCTCCCTACGTATCATCCTGCCGCAGTCTTACAAGGGTCGTTTGCTTGGCGATACATGATCAAGCATGATTTCTCTGTAAGAGCACAGAAGATACTTAAGGGAGAAAATTGGAATGAACCGAATTATGAATTCATCGTACAACCAAGTTTCGACACAGCGACGCAATACTTATTGCGCCTCTTGTCCCTTCTTGACAAAGGGCCAACTAAAGTCGTTCTTGATCTTGAAACATCAATTACTAGACAAATCATCTCTTGCATCGGACTTGGGTACGAGCGTGGTGTGGCTATGTGCATCCCGCTATTGTCTAAAGCTAGAGAAGAAGGTTACTGGTCCCAAAGTGAGGAGTATGAAATTGTTCAAATTCTTCGCAACATTCTTACTCATCCTAATCTTCGCCTTATTGGTCACAATTTGCTTTTCGACGTGCAGTATATCGTCGATCAACTATTCGTAAGGCCAAGAATTTGGTTCGATACTATGGTAGGGCAGCATGTTCTTTGGCCCGGAGGAGGCGATCCAAGTGATAAAAACAATCAACAGAATTTTGCTCAAGGCATTCAACGAAAGGCACTTTACAACTGTGCCAGTCTATACTGCGATCACTACTACTTCTGGAAAGATGAAGGAAAGAACTTCGACGAGGAAGGAAGTAGAGACGAACTCGAAGGCTGGAAATATAATTGTCGAGACATTGTTAAAACATTCGAAGTCTATGAAGAAGAAGAAAAGCTAATCAAACAATTCGACTTGGAAGAGCAGTTTAATTTCCAAATAGAGATTACAAATGATTTCGCTCTCGATATGATGATAAAGGGCGTTCATGTTAATAAAGAAATTAAAGAAGAAACAAATCGCTCGCTTACAGACGCTCTTAAGGAATTCGACGACAAATTACTTAATCTCATTCCAGAAGAAATCCGACAGCAAGTTGAGCCGAAAGCTAAGGGCAAGAAACTTGCTCCTGGTGTCTACAAGAAAACCCAATGGCCCACTTCTAGTAAGCAGCAGAAACAAATATTCCATGAGATTATGGACATTAAACCAGTGCTTGTTAAAAGCAAGACTGGGAAGAATAAAGGTGAGAGGAAGATTACTTTAGATAAAAACGCTCTTCCTATTCTTGCAGAGCGTGAACCTATTCTTATTCCTATTGTTGAACGTTTAGAAACGAGGCGATCCATTGGGGTATTTCAAAGAACATTCGGAGAAGCAAAAGAAGACTCCGACGGGAGGCTCAGATGCGAATATGCCGTCACAGGAACAGACACGTTCCGGTTCGCATCAAGGAGTAATATTTATGGTCGCGGTGGGAACTTTCAAAACATTCCCTCCGGAAAAGAAAAAGGTCTTTTTAACTTTCCAAACATGCGACGATCTTTCGAGCCCGATGTGGGCTATGAATTGTCGGAGTATGATCAAAGTGGTGCCGACGCCACTGTGGTTGCTTGGGAAGCTGATGATCAAGATCTTAAGGATGCTTTTCGTGCGGGGAAGAAAATTCATCTTGTAAACACAAGGACGTTGTTTCCTAAAGAGACGGAGAATATGACAGATGATGAAATCAAAGCTGGTAACGGTATTCCGGGTTCTTACTATGATAGTGTTAAGAAAGGGGTACATGCTACAAACTACGGGGCCGAACCCCAGACACTTTCACATCGTCTTAAATGGACACTCAGCAAAGCAGAAGAATTCCAAGAACGTTGGTTCTCCGCGCATCCGGGAATACACAAATGGCAAATGAGGACAGAATTCTGGCTGAACGGATTGCAATGTTGGAAGTGCAACTCTATGACAAACGGGCAGAGATTATGTCCAAATTGCGGCGTGGTGTGTGGGAGAACAGTCCAGAACAAGTTCGGCTACAGGATAGTTTACTTCGATCGGTTCAACGACTTGAAGAAGCGTGCGCTAGCTTGGCTGCCGCAATCAACGGTAGCAATAAATGTAAACAAGGGAGCTATGGCGATAAGGAAGAAGTCTTCGCTCTCCTCAAAGATAAATTTCCTCTTACAGGTTCACGATAGTTTGGTTCTTCAATATCCAATAAAATACTCAACTAGTATCCAACAAGACATAAAAGACGCATTGTATTCTGTTGAAGTGAAATGCGATAAACTCTCTTATAACGATCCATTAATTATTCCTTGGTCAGCAAAAGCTAGTCGAAAAAATTGGGGTGAAACAGAAAAGATCGACTGGTAATGGTGAGAAGGAATGGCGAGAAGGCTAAAGAACTGGATTAAATCTTATGCGGATTTCACAGAGGTTAGCGAAGCTCCACTTACTTTTGACTTTTGGACAGGTCTTAGTACAATCTCTGGAGCTTTGCAGAGAAAGGTTTATATCGATGAAGTAAAGTTCAAACTCTTCCCAAATATGTATGTGTTTTTTGTAGCCCCGCCAGGGGTAGCAACTAAGAGCACAACAGTTGGCGTAGGTATGAGAATGCTACGTGAAGTGGATGGGGTGATAATGGGGCCAAGTACAATGACTTGGCAAGGCTTGACCAAAGGTCTAAGTGATGCTCACCAAAGTTTTCCTGTTAGTTCTCCCGAAGTTATTGATCCTCTTGCCATTGAGTATCGCGAGCAGTCCGCCATTCTCTGCGAAGTTTCCGAACTTGGGACTTTCCTTAACATGCAGGATGATGGGCTTGTCTCGATGCTCATCGACCTATGGGACGGACGCGACGTACCGTGGGAAAGATGGTTGTCTACTAAGGAAAATCTAAAGATCATAAACCCATTGATCGGAATGGTAGGAGCAACTACTCCCGCTTGGATGGAAAGACACTTCGATGAAATTGCAATTGGGAACGGGCTCACCAGTAGGATTGTCTTTGTCTACGGTGAGACGAAACGTCGCTTCATTCCTTATATTAGTGATCTGGTGGAGAGTGAGCAGGCGCAAGCATTACAAGATGACCTTATCAATGACCTTCGTGAGATTGCACAACTTAAAGGGCAGTTTGAAATTACCAGAGAAGCAAAGAACTTAGTTGGAGAATGGTATGAGCAACATTGGACAGAGCCGGAAGAACATTTGCGTGACCCACGTTTTGCCGGATACCGTGCTAGAAAATTTGCACACTTGCATAAGATCGCAATGTGTCTCAGTGCCAGCAAGGGAGATAGCCTTAAGATCGATTACGAAGATATGGCAATGTCCTTTGCCATCCTCACAGGTGTCGAAGCAGATATGTTGCGAGTCCTCAGTACAATCGGAAAAGTCGCAAGTTCAAGACAAATGGACTCAGTGTACGAAACTCTCAGAACTGGTGGAGTTCATTCGCGCAATACGCTTTGGAAAAAAGTTATGAATTCTATGAGTTCGAAAGAATTCGGAGAGGCTTTGGACGGGCTTGTCAACGCGGATATGATCAAGATAGTTAATCAACAAGGATCGTTGTTTATCAAAGCTCTTGAACAAAAAGTAACTGAACCTCTGGACCAATCCCAATTCGATGAAGTTAATGACGAAACAAATGCTGCTTAAACAAATAGAGCGCGGCTTGCTTACCGCGCTCCTCATTTTCTTTGTTGTTTTTATTCTCTGGCCGATCTTAACTCTCGGCCTATGGAATTTAACTATTTCAACAAGCTACCTCCAGTAGCAGCGCCGACCTTACCGCCGATTTCAGGAACTACTTTATTCCTGAAAATCTTTCCTGCTGTCTTAGTAATAAGCTTCTCGGCAGCTATCTTGCTCTCATGGCTTTCAAACAAACTACCATATAACGATTGAGCAAATCTCACCCCCGGCGAGGCAAAACTATCTCCAGACCAACGAGTTAAGCGATTAAAGAACCTCTTACTAATATCTCCCGTAGCGATCTTTTGAATAGCTTCCTGTTCTTCTTTAGTGAACCATTTGCTTATCTGACTCTTATTTTTAGTATAGAACTTCAAAAACTCATTCTGCAAAGCGTTTTCAAAACTTATCTTAGCTGAACCTGCCTTTGCTTCTGCGGTAGTAATTAGCGTCATAATCCTTTCTGTTCTAAACAACCTATCATTGAAATCTTTCATTGTTCCCCAAGCTTTCAATCCATCACCTATGTTCTTACCAGTACCGGCTTGAAGAAGAGTTCTTTTAATATTCAAATTCTTCATGAAATCATCAATAGACTTTCCGATCTGTGTTATTCCTTCCATATCTTTCAATACTGCTGTATCTTTAGCTAGACCAGAAGAGTCAAACACCGCGTCTCGAAGAATTCTTTCTTTCAAATCATTCAAAGTTCTGAGATTAACAGGTTCTCCAGCTTTAACAGTCTTAATAACTTCATTAAAAGCTGCTTGGCTATGGGGGTAATTATACTTTGAATTAATCGGCCCTCCGAGGTCTTTTGTTATCTTCTTCTGCAATTCATTCAAACCTCTTTTACTTACCATAACCCCGCTATCGTCCATAGCTTTTAAACTCTCATCGACAACTTTCTTATTCTCATTCATTAATCTTTCTGCCGCTTCAGAGAGAGTTTTATCTCCTACTCCAAGCTTAGAAAGTAAGCTTGTTCCCATCTTTCCAAGATAATACCCACCAACGCCTGTAACGCCGCTAGTTCCGGCGCTAATAGCATAATCAACAGGACGTTCGAGAAGCGGTTCACCTTCTCTCATTTTATCGATAGCGGTACTAACAACTCCCATTCCGGCACCACTTAGCAAAGCCCTACCGGGAGTAGCGAACGCCGCGCCGGGGAGAGCTATAGCACTACCGATCTGCCCAGTTGTTTCAAGCATATTTGGAAGCATTTCACTCCCTGTTTTCAAAGCCATCATCATTCGAGCTTTAGAAGTCTTTTGTGCTTCTTGACGAATAGCTTCGGGGATAGCGGTTAAATCTCCCTGACCTATGCCTTTTGCTACGCCTGCAACAGCATCACCAAGCGGTCCCGCTGTAACCCGCATAGTGTTGTCGATGTTCTCCATAGAACTGGGCGCATTGATCCTAGCATCTTGGGGCGTTACACCCGCTAGCGGAGCCAGAGAGCTTGCTACAGCGTCCGAAAGGGGCAAGTCCGCTGGAGCTGGAGCATTCGCCGCAGCAGCAGCTTTAGACCCTGCTAGGATAGCCCCAACAAGCCCCTCCTGTTCGCTCTTCTTCGCCGCAGCAACAGGGGTGATATTAGTTACTGTCTCAGGATTTTTAATCCCTTGCTCAGCCAAAAGGCTTTGCATAAGCCTAGCTTTGCTCGCAGCTATTTCATCTTTGGTAGGCATGTTTTACTTCCCCTGTTGAGAAGAAATCCACTGATCAAAGCTAGCTTGATCCTCTGGATTGAGCCAATGGGTTCTAATCTCATCCGGCATGGATTTGATAAAACTTCCCCAATTTGCTCTTACATCGGGATCAGTTATATAACTCGGCGGGGTAGAGAAGTCTCTACTAACTCCGCCAGCACCATTCATTCCTTGATTAATGTAGTCTCGAAGGAGGTTGTTATAAGCATTCTCTCCCTCTGCTACACTCATACTTTTATCATTAACAGCCTGAGCAATACTAGATTTCTGTGCTTCCATGCTCGGATCGAAGACGAATTTAGCGACTAGCAAGTGTTGCTTCAGATCACTAGCTCGCATGGTTTGCTTAAGCACAGTTTGCGTACTAGCAAGCAACTTATCTTCATAATCCGAAATGTTACCGAAAGCACCGCCGGTAGGACTAGCAGCTCGAATAGCATGAAGCTGATCAACAGTCATGTTAGAAGTAATCTGCTGTATTGCCGCTCCTACAGCTTGGCTTTCTGTCATAGGAACAAAGTTCAACAAACCGCCAAAACCAGTAACAGTAAGATTTGGGTTCTTGGCATTATCGATCGCGGTCATAACCTGATCAACTGAGATATTAACAAGAGCCGCTTTACCTAGCTGATTTTGCCTTTCCTGCTCTAGAACATTCTTAGCATGTTGGGCTTCCAAATCAGCCTTACCACCGGGAACGTTAGTGATAGTAGGATTGCCCTCACTATCATAACTTGTAACTTGTCCCTGCGGTGCAGAGAACTCATTAGCTATCTGATAAGCCCTGCTCATCATCAAGTTATAAGTCTTTTTATCTCCATTAGCGTCTGCTTCTTTAGCCGCTTGGATGGTTTTCATAAGCTCGCTAGGAGTACCTTTAGCGGTAATATCTTGACCTCTAAGATCGATATTCTGACCCCTTTCAGTCAAATCTAGCCTACGATCATTCTGAGCAAGTTCTCTCTCTTCTTTCGTCCTTTTCAACGCCGCTAGTTCCATCCTAGCTGGCATCTGCATAGCTTTGCTAATCGCGCTCATGGGACTTCCACCCCCAAGCATCGTAGTAGCAAACTGCATCATCATTCCCTTAGTCGAAGGGTCTTCCAGAAAAGCCCTATTATTACTAACTCTTGTATCGTAATCCTCAATGTTAGCACTGGGCATATTCCTCCCCTGACTGGGAAGAATTAAATCTCCAAGCCCCGTAGGAGCCGCCGGATTAACTCCCGGAATAGAGCCCGTCGTTGCTTGATCCATCTCCTGCCGTGAAGACGAACTAAGAGCTTTTCTCTTCTCCGATTGCTTATCGATGAATGCATCATAGCCTCCACCGCGACCTTCACTAGCCATTGATTAAGCCCTTCCCATAAGTTGAGTAAGCGACGGAAGCCCCTGCCCACCAGCAGGAGAAAGCATCATTAGCATGAGCTTCATAGCATTGGTATTATCGTAAGGTATTCCACTACGCGGAGGAACAGCACCGGGAGCTTTAGGCAAGTTCATATCCATATTACTCCAACCATCACCATTTCCACCATCTTGCAATGCTGCGGCCAGATCGGCTAGGCGAGAATTCAAGCCTTGAGGAGAATTAGTTGTAGTATTCCCTCCATAACCAGAAGGAACACCATTAGCTCCAAGGCTATCATTACCACTTCCTCCCGCCATAACATCGCCTTTTGAACCTCCTCCCCAAGAGTTCAAAGTTGTTCCATTATACTTATTCTCCCACATCTTAGCGAACTGTCCGGCGCTCATTCCTGCCTTACCGCCATTAGAAGTAATCGCACTATCGCCGACAAACTCACCAGCAGGCTTGTTAGGATTAGTCAATAATTCAGCCGCCCCGGCAGCACCTTGCTGATGGGCGAGGTACAACTCCCAAGGCTGAGGCTCACGACCAAGAGCGTTTGTTAGATACTTCTTATTATCTATGCTAAGCTTGATAGCTGCATCTGTATTTGCCTTCCAATCGAATGGGTCTTTCAAGCCATATTGCTTAGCGGTAGAGGGAATGAACTGATACAAACCACTAGCCTTACTGCCTTCATTGAAAGCCTTGGGATTACCGCCACTTTCAATAACAGCCATCCTCATCATGTAATTAGGATCAAGCCCATTCGCCTGAGCCTGCTCACTAATATAACTTCTGATATCTCCCGGCATATGAGTTTCAAAAGCACCCGCTCTACCACTTGCAGGACTTGGGCCAGTTATTCTACTACTTTGCCCAAGCATAGGAGGATTACTAGCCCCACTCCCTGCTATTACATCTGTCGGCGGTGCAACAGGAACAGGATAAGGGTTAGTCTCTGTTCCGGCAAGAGCATTCCCCGGAGCAGGAGGAACAACAGGGGGAGCAATAGGAACAGGAGGTTGAACAACTCCAGGAGCATTACTTCCTGCTACCATGTTCGGATTATTCCCAAGATAATCTCCAGTAATTCCCCTGTTACCTCCATTACTCTCACCAAGAAAGAAATCAAGAAGAGTTTGAGGAGTTATGAAATTATCCGTATTAGCTGCTGTAACGTCTGGATGATCCGGCCCCGGCTGAACAATCCTAGTTCCATTAGGAGAGAACACATCATTCGAGGGATTTTGCATCCTCATATCGCCGCCACTAACGTCCCCCGGTTGCATCAAATCCCTTAAATGCGGGGTGTTATTACTCCCCTCTCCACGATTACTGCCGGGATTTTGAATAGGAGTATTCCCATTCCCATTCCCTAGCATTTGTCCCAAATCCCTCGGCGGAGGAGTTCCACCGGGAGTAGGTTGCATAGAAGTAGACAGATGATCGGTTATTCCTTGCTTGAACTGATCAGGAGTAACACCAGCATTAGCCATATGCTCCGCCATCTTCGCCGGATCACGCAAAGCCGCTTGAATAACGCTAATCACATTACTCGGATTACTCGCCATAGGAGCAGGACTAACCGGCGGAGGAAGCGCCGGAGCCATAGAACTACCCGCAGCCGCATTAGCAGCAAGAGGACCAGCACCAGAACCAAACATTAGTTAAGCCTCCAAGAAGGAACTTGCTCATACTTCACAGTCTTGTATCCATGACTTGTGACTGTGACTGCATCGGGATAGAGTTCTTCAACCTCATCTGCCATGAGCCCAACAACCCGATTATCAGTACCAATATAGCGATACTCATAAACATTAAGGCCGTCAGACAAGGTGTAAATAACCCTCGTTTCATCCTTAAGTCTCCTATCGCTCTTACCAAGCATCATAGGCAGCATTCCAAGAGCACCCATGCCCATCTGCATACCCATCATAGGATTACCCGGCTGATCACTCACTGACTTTGTTGTTCCACCCGGCATACCAAATGCCATCTGAGCAACATCTTGAGCAACGCTAAAGGGTATCATCTGTCCATTAACGAACTTCTGAACCTTCTCGCTAAGCAATTGCTGCTTCATCATTTGTTGCTGAGCGCCGACACTTTCTTTCAATTGCGCGGGAAGGAGAGACTGCTGGAGGATATTGCTCTGGTTTTGTAATAGATCACTTCTTCCAGCAAGAGTCTGATTAGCATTCTGCTGACCTTGAACCATAGCCCCAAGACCAGCTTGATAGTTCTCGTTACTCATCTTGCTAGCTATATCGGCGAGAGATTGAGTAGCAGCTTGTCCTGCAATACCACTGGCAATCCCCTGCCTAGTACCGCCGTAAGCACCGCTATTAATACTCTCATTCTGTATTCCCGGCAATATCTGCTGCTGGAATTGCTGAATAGTCGGTCTGCTCGCAGCTTCAATAGCCCCTTGCAAATAAGGATTACTATCGGCCCTAAGAACATCACCGCTTGTCAAGAACTGCTGTTGCTGCCTAAGCTGATCATAGCCAGCTAGACCTTTCAAGTAATTATTCCCTGTCTGGCCTGTTATTGGCAACATCTGATCCGCCGCAGACATAGTCATCTGCTGAGCTTCTTTTTGAAGAGGATCAAACCCAGCAATAGCACTTCCCTTGTATTGCTTGGGAGGGTTCTTCAGATAATTCTTAGCGATCGGAATAACAGGCTCAATCAAAGCCCTCTGCTCAGGAGAAAGCTCTTGAGTGGTTGTAGTAGTGGATTGTCCACCGCCCATACTCATTAGACTAGTTCCTTTCTATAAACCACACCGGGGACGGTGTAATCTAGTTTAAGTAGAAGCTTTCCCCACTCTTTTCTTCCAAGAACATCGACCATAACAGCACCCTTTTCCTTACCCCAATTCTCTATCTTTTTCAACTCTTTTATCATAGCTCTAGTCAGCCCACTCCCACCGCAATAAGAAATTCTCAAAACTTTCTTCTCTGGATATTCGTCGAGTTGAGTAATACAAGCCATTATAACATCTTTCTCGTCTTTTATCATAATCCAGAGCTGTTGCTGTCCAGCAAGTAAGTTTCTTCTAATTTGATTAAGAGTATAGAACTTATCCCAATGCTCTTTTCCATTCATAATATGAGGAAGGACTTTAATCCAAACGTCCATGACGTGTAACGCGGGGACTATTGCTATTCTAAAGCTCATTGTTAAGCCAGCTTCAAATATTCAATAACAAGCATCCAACCACTTCCACCATTACCGCCAGTACCAGCAGCGCCGCCAATAGTTGAAGTTGCTCCGCCGCCACCGCCACCAGAATTTGCTTGTGCAGCACCACCGCCAGCACCACCCGCACCACCGGAAGCCGTTCTTGCTCCTATGCCAGCACCGCCTCCCCAATTACTTCCACCATTACCACCTTGAGTAATAACAGCAGCCGTTATTCCCGGCGTCCCCATAGAACTCCATCCTTTATATAAGCCTGTCGCGCTTTGAGTAACAGCGTTAAACGCACTTATTTGCCCAACAGCACCAGCACCCATAGCAGCGCCACCGGGACCGCCACCGGCAGAAAGTAAAGCTCCTAGCGTCGTTGCAGCTCCCGCATTGCCCGCCGCTCCAGCGCCCGCGCCTGTGCCACCAGCGCCTATAGTAACAGCCTGCGAAGCACCGATAGTAGTTTTAGTAAACCGATCATAGGCGAGTGATCCACCATGCCCGCCGCCACCAGCAGTTAATTGCCCCGCTGCCGTTGCTGCCGCTCCACCGCCTTGCCCACCGCCACCAGAAGCCCAAACATCGCACTCCAACATCTTACTATCAGGAGTGAAAGTTCCATTAGCGGTAAACAAAGTTCCTTTCCTAGAACCAACAAGTAACGTTTGATCGCCAGAAAGCAATCTCCAAACACCATTTATATAAGAATAAAGCCCGATGCCTAAACCGGGGTTCCAACTTGTTCCATCGGCGTATAGAGTATCGCCTTCTTGAGGCTTATCAAGAAGAACAAACTGCTCTTCGAAGTTAAAAACATTAGCTCCTTTTAACGCATCCGCAATTCTCCCATATTCTCGCTTAAGATACTCTACGAGATTTTTCTGGAAATCAGGATCATCCGGCTTAGGAGGATTTTCCGGAGAATACCTAGTTCCAGTAAGAGCACTTGTAGCCATTACTGTTCACCTAGAACTTCAATATCTAGATCGAAGCCTTCAATAATAAACTCATTATCGCTCGATCCAACGTTGCTAAACTTAATAGCTATGAACCTAGCATTCACAGGATAGAAGTCCAAATATTTAGTAGTCCCTGGAGTAAACACTTGCGCTGTCTGGTAAGTTACAGTTTGGCCTTTAAACTCCGCACCGCCAATTTGAACATTAAACCTACCGCCTGTTGCTTTAACCCAAACTCGACTAACGAGCTTCATAGCATCGTTGTCGGCTTTAAGCTCGCCACTTACTCTATCTTGTCCAGTTACTGCTATGCCTGTTCGTTCGATATATACTGTTCCAGCAGAACCAGAGAAAGTATTTGAATTCTCTTGTTCTACAATCATCGTGCTAGCAGGCCTAGCAGAAAGCATCTTTTGAAAATGCGGCGAGAACAAAGCAACGTCCCAAGCCGTCGCATCCGCATTCCACTGTCCACTATCTTGATCCCAAGGATCGCTAGTGGAACCAGTAGGGCCAACAGCAGAGAAGGAAGTATTAGCTCCAAGGTTTCGAATAGTAGTAGTGTTATCTCTCCAATTATACACAATAGCGATAGAAGGATACGTATCACCGCCGACTGTAATGCAAGCCCAAGCCTCACTCATTTCAGGCAAGGCTACAACATAGCAGTTTTGCGATCTAGCAGGAGGGATAGTCTCAAATACATACTTACGAAGTTTCTTATCCAGAACACTTCTTGAATTCTGCCCATCATGGATGATAACATCTTCACCAGTTAGAACAAAATGCGCCGCACCTTGGTCAATAGCGCAGACACAGTGTCTAGCCATAATACCAGAGTTAATGAAAATAGGATAAAAACGGAAGATACTATTTCCACCGATATACTGCATTCCCCAAATTGTATTGTCTTTATAAATAACCAGAATATCGCGCAGGATGAGAGCATCTTTGATAATGCCGGGGAATTCATCAACTATTTCCACTTCACCAGCGAGCTTAGTAGGATCAGTTTCATCCCAAGTAGAAGGAACCGCACCGGGAACAGCAGGGTGAGACCATTTTACAATATGGGGATAGTTAGTGCCGCTTCTTGTTATATTACAAGCAACAAGAAATCCCTTGAAAGGCCGAATAACTTCACAACGATCATTCGCGGGCCAGTTAGTCAAATCAGCAAAGTCATTCGCCAACGCTGGCGCTGCAAAATATTGCGGCTTATCACTACCATTTGTAATGACAGGAATACCGCTAAGTATCCCGCCATTCCAAAGATTATCCGCATTCATTGCATAAGCGCCGCCGACCGTTCTACTCACATCGGCATGACTAGACCCATCAGTAAGATACAGTTTGGTTAAATCGGCATAAACCCAATACGCCGCAGTTCCAGCCTGTACTGGCATAAGCCAATAAGGATTACCGCTTGGCGTTCCAAATATCTGAGCAGGGCTCGGCGCTCTTATTCCTTTTCCATCCCTGAACCTAAAATCCCTCCCTTCACTCCAAGCTCTCGGATCAATCTCCTCCGCAGGGATATCTTTAATAATCCCAATTGCGCCAACGCTATAAAAAGGAACCTTACCCATTTCTTTTCTTGCTTTCTTCAATCCTATCCAATTGCTGATCTATATGCTGGAGCTTGATCATGATATCAGTCAATTGTCGTTCGATTGTACTTATTCGCCCATCGACAGTTTCAATTATAAAAGCCTGAACTCTAGGAACAGCCAACCACCAAGTCGCAGTAACTATCAAGACGAAAGTAGTAAAGTGGCGTAACACAATCTGCCACCAAGGGTCTTTAATTGGAAGTTTCGGCGGCATGATAGTCTCCTAACCGTTTGGATGGTTTTTCTTCCACAAGTCTTTTTGATGCTTTACCTGTTTATCTACACTTTCTTTTGTTATTCTTGGCTTAGGGGGTTCTCCCTTAAGCTTGAGAAGAAGGGCTCGAATAAACTCCAAGCCCTTCCTCACTACCTCAAACCACGTCACAAGCCTTCATTTGCTTGCTACACCAGCGCGAAGCGTAGCAAGACCAAACGCTTCAAGCAGATGCAAAAGCCACTGAGGATCGGACGGGAGACCAGGAATATCCATTCCCAGAGCACTACCAATGCTCCCAAGAGCCATTAGCAATGCTACAATGTAAGTTTTGTAACCGCTCAACATTTCTATTCTCCGTTCTTGTACGCATCAACCGCAGCACCATACGCCGCGATGATCTTCTTCAACTGAACTTCCTTGATATTACCCGCAGAGCAATACTCCCTCACACTGGCAATAGCTGCTCGCTCGGCTTTCTTAGCATTTGCTGTGACCTTCGGGGTATGTGCAGCAAACACGAGAAACGCCGCATGAACATCCTCTGCCACCGCACAAGGATCACGCGAACCAAAGAAGTTCTTCAACTGCAAACCAAGTCCACTAGACTGGCATCCAGTAAGGACTGCCATTGAAGCTAGGAACATGGCGATGATTGCGCTTCTCATCACTATACTTTCCTTCTTTCCGTAACAGTTACGCTGTTACACCGTAGCCTTCTTTCTTAAGAAGGTTATCGTAGACCCAAGCATAGCTTGCGATCAATTGAGCATCATCGAGGCGATTGACAATCCGTCTAGCTTCGAAGAAATTACTTGTTTTGAGAGTGATATAATCACTCAATTTCTTCCCTGTGAACCAGCCGTCTTTCATTCCCTTTACGAGAATAGGAACAGCATATTCGGGAAGGAGAAGTTTCTCAGGAAGTTTCATAAAATCAACTCCGAGGAACTTCCCGGCTTTGATATAATTATAATCCCAAGTAAGCTGTACTAGACCCATTCCAACATAGGGATAATAGTCCTTACTCTTAAGATACTTCAGACTCCCTTGCTCTTTCACTGGGTTCATTGAATGGGCGCTTTCGTGATACGCCGTTGCCAGCACGTAAGCTAACTGGTTCCTTAACAACTTCTGCTTCTTTGCTTCCGTTATTATCCGTCTCGTAGTACCTAAGTCGAGTTTCATTTTCGCTCAACCTCTTCTTCAAACTTTCTTTCTCAGTAATTAGATTTGCTATTTCCTGCTTTTGAGCATTCACAACTTGTTCGAGAAACTTCACTTCACTTCCAAGATTGATAAGCTCTTCCGTTAGGGCAGTTTTAAACATTCCTTTTTCCTTCTTTTTAACCACAATGCAACGTAGCGGGAACAACAAAGCTCCCATCATCATAATCACAAACGTGATAAGTGGCTGTGACTTTCGCTACAGTATGAGGACCAAATATACTATCCTGCTGCGGAACTCCACAACCATTTATCCCATTCATGATCAGATCACCAATTCTCACAGTAAACCCGGCTTCTATTCTAACAAACCCAGCTCCAAGACCAGCGATTATGTGCTTCCCCGGCTCATCGTTCATTTCATTAGAATAAACCCCGTAAACCTTTTCGCTCTTATAATCTTCACAGACCTGAGCTTTAGGCAGTCTCAGATTATCTCTCTCTGCAAACTTACTCGGCTCGTCAACAGTCTCCATGATGCTCCAAGGAAGCGGAACTTCTCCAACTATCTCCGCCCAGTGCGAACCCATGAAAGCATTATAGCTCACCGTGGCGCCACTAATGCTAACCGATCCTTGAATTGTTCCGGCAGACCCAAAGAGAAGAATACTGCCATCGCCAGTTTTACCTAGCGAATGGGAAGAAGAAGTATTAGCCGCCAAAGCTCCAACTGTTGAAATCGCCGCTCCTACAGTATTATTACCATTACCGGGAGTAGTTGTACTGTTCTGTTGAAAGAATGTAGTACCTCCAGTAAAAGTAGTCTGAATATAAAACTCATGCTGAGCATCGCTGCGGTCGTAAGAGTATTTAAAAGTTCCATTATCTGCAATTACAACATCACCGGCGTTAGTAGCATGAGTATTGCCATAAAGTAAAAGCATACCGCCGCCGTTAACCGCAGTATTGCCGCCTTGAATAGTTAGCTGATTAGCATCTGCTCCACCAGCGATAGTATCAACTGCATCTGCATCGGCATCGAGTAGAGTGAACCCGCCTTCATTAAAAGTAATCCAGTTCTTATCTACAGCATTCGACAACCCACCGATAACAACCCTACCATCTTCACTACCATTAGTGATAACTTTAGCTTCGCCTCTGATCCAAGAATACTTAGTCTTATTACCAGCGTCGTCTTTGCCGTTAAAATCAATCTCACCGAGAACATCGTTAGTAGCCGGACTGGCGCTATTTCTATACAAATCTATAATAGGCCCAGCCGTAGCACCAGCATCAGTAGAAAGAAACTGAGCTGTATTCGCCAAAGTAGTAGTATCGAATAGCAATCCTGCTGTCATGCCGGGGAAAGTTGCTTTAAGAACAGTCTTAAGCAACCTAAGATGATCATCACCTTGGCTCTTCGCGTCCGTTCCAACAGGATTAGACGTGTTCAGATCATTGAGAAAGCTTGCAACTTCGAGACCCATTAGTCTTCTCCACCAGCTACAGGTTTACTACCCGCTGCTTCATTACTAGTATTACGTTCATTAAGTTTCTGCGTAGCACGTCCGAGCATACCCGCGAAATCTTGCATAGCAATCTGATCACGAAGACCACTAGCGATAACAAAACCGGCTTTACTTACTAGTATCTCTGGAATAAGAGTGCTCCAGAAATTAGTAGAAGCATCAGCACTTAGCGTAGTATCACTACCATAATAAGTTCCTTGAATGCTATAAACTGCATCAGGAATAGGATAGAAATAAAACACCTTATTGATAATATCATATCCTTTAGGCGTTCCAGTACCATCACTAATAGGATAGCGTTGACGGAGAAAACCTCTCTGATCCGCTACAACAGGAGTTTCCTCATTATCAGTATTTCTAAGAAACAACTGATCATCATCAAATTCTCTAATGAAATCCGCAGGACAACTCACCGTCTGCGTACTAGCAACAGTGCTAAGACCAGTATAGGCTTTCTTCAAAAAGTCTGGAAGTTCAGCCTCTTGTTCTAGCTCTAATTGCGCCTGCTGTATCTGTGTGTTAATATCATTATCAAAAACCGTCCCGACTTTGAAGCCGAGAATAAGTTTAATCCTCTGAAGTATCTCGCCTCTGTTCATTAGTAACCTCCATCTTCCTCATCATCCCCGGCGAGCTTACTAATCCCCTCAGCTTGACTATTCCCCGTCTTCCTCATCTTCTTCTCAGTGAGTTTTACTCCAACCATCGAATAATACTCACTTCCTTCAAGCCGACAGATGCACCCTCGAAGAGTAATAACCACCTCTTGCCCTAGTTTCAGGTCCGCCAAGTCTTCTATATCAAAGGGAACCGACATTTCCTCCTCATAAGAAACCGCCGGTTGGGGTACATCTGTCAGCTTCTTGCTCATTTTACTTACCCTTAGTTCCTTCTTTATCCTTATCGCCGCTCCGAGGAACTACCCCACCGGGGATTTTCGTCGGCGGCATCGAGTCCGGCATCATGTTATTCGGACTGCCATAAGGAACAGGCTTATCCAAATTCCCAGTTCCAGCCATTTACTTACCCTTCTTCATATGCTCAGAGGAAATAGCCTTCCCTCCAGCCATTCCAGCAAGCCTATTTCCGGCTTCCTTTTTCCCATGACCAGAAGGGTTGCTCTTAAGCCCACCACCACCAGTCTTAATTCCACCAATCTTCGCACTCATCTCACTTACCTTTCTTTCCGCCCTTCATGAAATTACCAGCTTTCCCGCCCTTAGTAGAAGCCTGCGGGGGGTACTTTCCAGAAGGAGAACTAGACTTAATTCCACCCTTCATTTTAGACATTTCACTTACTCCTTACACTCTTCGGTAGAGGCTTAGCCCCTTTCATTCCGGTTGGCTTACTTCCCAGCATAGGTTTTTTAATCTCTTGTCCTCTAACTCGCTGAACCATTGTTACTCCAACCCGTATTTCTTCATACTAGCTTTAGTAGGGCTCTTACTTTTTCCTACTTGGCCTTTTGAAGACTGTTTTTTCGACAACGGGCTCTGGTTCTTTGACTTCTTCAACAACTGGCTCTTGTTTGGTTTCTTCATGTTCTTCAATCAACTCCTTCTTCATCTGGTCTTGTGCTGCCTGAAAGACATTGATACTAGGTTGAATTCTATTTCTATCTCTTGGCATTTTAAAATCCTTTCGGAGGGACGAACAAGCAAATCGTATGACCGGCGTCTATTCCTTGTCTATGCGCGCACCAATGATATTCTCCATCAGGAGATTGTTTAACTCGCTTATCCTGATATCCAACAACTTCTCCTGTTGAGTTAATGACGTATCCTTCTGGACGTTCACTAACGGCCTTTTGGGAAACTTGCTCACAATCCATATTCGAGCAACATGCCCAAGGGTATTTCCATCCGAGCGGTGCAGCCGCAGTTGGTATCGCTTCATGAGCTATCACCGGAGAAGCAATAACACCAAAGCTTAATATAACTCCAACTAGAACTTTCATTTGTTGCTTCCTCATGCTAGGAAAGGACGAAGATAATCAATATCCCCACCAAGGATATTCTGAGTTTTGCCAGTTAGATTTGCATCTATAGTAGCAGCACTAGCAAGAACACTAATCTCTGGAATAATACTTGCTAGCCTAAACCCACTCATATCCGCATCGACTTTATGAGTAGCAACTCTAAGAGCCGCTGAAGTAGTAGCTCCGTTATCAACATCATTAGCAAAGATGAATGCCCACACAGCCGCGCCAGCATCATCACAGATAGCTTTGTAAGCTGCACTAATACTAGTCAAATCAGCATTCGTACCTGCATAGGTGAACATATTAACGCCATTCTTCCTAGCGTTAATCGCCGTCATCATCATATTACTCTGGTGATACCAGTTATAGTACACACCATCATGAATTTCACCTGCTTGATACCTATCCAAATCAAGCATAAGCATCGCTCTATTCGGCATCAAATGCCCTGCATCTGGATTATATCCGCAGATCGGCCTAACAACACTATCTTCTTTGACGAAAGTATCTGCCATACTGTCGTTCAAGATATGTTTTTGTTCATTAACACACCAATCAAACACATCTCTTCTATTAGTGATAATCGCCGCTAGCATAGCCGCATGAGTAGCCCAACCAAGATGGTTATTTTGCTTACTTCCCAAGGTATCTGTAGTATATTGATAATATCTCATGATATCATCAGCCATACCACTGAACCAATCTTCCACACTTACTTTATCAGCGTAAGAATAAACCCAATGGTTTCTCGTTTTGAGATAGCACCATGCAAACATGGCACAACCCCAGTTTCTTTTAGTTACAAAATCTCCTTCATCCATACCAGCAGGAAATACCTGCCCTGCAGAAAGCCTCATAGCTCTTTGTCTAGCAAAGTCTACAAGCCAATTCCTAACACTCTGAGCATTTACAGTATTGCTCCTGCCTTGCTTGATATAGCTATCAGCATAAGGAGAGAGCGTGTTTGCTCTACTATCCCAATTCGGCTGATCGGCTAGAGTGTAAGCATAGGTAGGAGGAGCACTAATCGCTGTTCCTGTATTTGTATGAGTATCGGCATCGCGTAGAGTTAGAATAGCTTCAAAATCCGCTGGAGGAACAAGGTCCATACTACGCTTAGGCAAGTAGTAATTCCACATAGCAGTTGCTTGGGCAGTTGAAACCGGCCCAGTAACCATAACTTCCCTAATCTTACCTCCCCAAAATGCACTGGGAGAGTTAGCAGTATTCGAACCAAATCTAACTCTAGTGCTACCAATAGCGGGAACTACAGCAGCAGAAACAGGAGTTCCGTTATCTATGGTAATTGTCGTGGTTGTTGGGGTGAACTGTGCTCTGACAACATGCCGCCAATAGCAATTCGTCGCGCCGTCCTGTGTAGGCTGAGCCGCAGCGCCGTCGCCAGTATCGCAACGTAGCCTGCTAGTCCCCGCCACATTGCCCCTAACAAGCGCCAGCCTACTACCATTCGCCGTACCGCCCATAGACAGCAATTGCCTAGTAGTGGCATCCGAAGGAACAACATCTTGCGTGAAAACACACCAAATTTCAAAGTTAACCGCACCCGTAGGAAACGGCATACTTTCAAGATTTAGAAAATCATCCGTCCCGTCGAACGTAATCGCCGGTTTACCGTTCATACTCGTAGCAGAGTAAGTCGGCCTAGAAGCATCTGTACTTTGCGCCATATCATAGCCGAAGAAATACCCCTTCCAGCTAGACACTTTATTCGGCGCGACAAGAGTTATAAGCTCCGTCCTATCCGCGCTCCAAGCTTCAAGCAAGCTCGTTCCTAGAATAGCCAGCGGCCCGCGCCAAGTACCATTAGCGATACTCCTCGCCCTCGCACGCATCCGGGATTTCTTAATCCTAACTCGTGCTTCACTATCATTCGGGGAATTAAAGAAGCTCATTTTCACCAGCGCCGGTTAGTAAGATTGATGGAGAAAAGGGGGCCATTACAGCCCCCTCTCTTTTCTTCTTACGGCAGGTCCGCAAAAGTCGGAACGGTATTGCTGCAAACAAGACCTTGGACAAACCAATTGGTCCCATCGCAAACAAGTTTCAATCCGATCAAGTTCTGCGGAGTGACGAGAGTAAGCTTAGAGTTAGTTGTTCCATTCGGAAACACAGGGATCAACTCATCCGCACCCGAACCCGCATCAAGGTCACAGTGAACAACACCGCCCTTCATGAAGTTCGTCGCGCTAGCAGTACGGATGATATGGTTCTGCGCATCCGCTGCAACACCACCATAAATAAATTCATACTCCAAGCCAGCCGCAGCCGCCGGAAGTGTGATGGTGATATTTGCAGTAACATCGGGGATGATATGCACCTTCCCCGAATTGAACTCAGACGGAGTATAAGCCGTCACGTTCGGAACAAGCACCGGAGTGCGATCGAGAAAGTAGCTTTCTCGGCTAGTGGAGTGGTCTCTTAGTACGGCACCCATTTCAATCTTCTCCTTTATCCGGATTACATATTGTTGAAGCCGCCGATCCACGCACAGGTGAGACCGCCATGCCACAACTCAATGCCAGCTTCTGTCATCCAGAAACCTTCCCGAATGTCTTCACGCTCTGTCTGCACGTCATCCTTGAACTTAGTATCGCGATTACGCAGCGGACGCCACTTAAGCGCGCTAAAGTCCACAATCAACATGCTATTAGTAAAGAGCGAGTTCCTGTTGAAAAGCGGGTGAGTTTTCAAGAGAATACGCCCCTGCGGAAATACCAACTCTTGGAAATTAACACCGTAGACTTTCGTCCCGCCTTCAAAGTTCAGGTTAAGCGCGCTCTGACCACTCGCCGAAGCAATCGCCTTATTGATCTTATTCAACGCACCATTGCCGCAGAAGGCAATACGAGTATCACCAGCGTCACTATCGTAGTTAAACACCGGAGAAACTGCATCGAGAAGATCGTTAAGGGTCTTACCACCTGCGGTCCAGACAGTGGTGTTACCAACCAGCCTACGCAGACCATCCATAGTACGAAGCGGCTTACCGTTAGAACCAACGGTCTCGTTCTTCTTACCAAAGATCATTGCGTATTCGATAGCGGCAGAGTGATTAAACGCCTTACGACGCTTATCATTCTTGATAACATCACCCGTCCTTGCACGAGTTTCCGCCGCAGTACCAGTAATCGAATACGAGTCTTTGAAAATCTGACAAAGGTTCGTATACTTCACCGGATTGCGAGTGGAAGCCTGCGGAGAAGAAGTACCTTCCGCAAAAGCACTGCCAATGAGAAGCAAGAAGCTATCATCAGGAATGCTAGCTGCCGAAGTACCGCTCTGCCCGCGAGAAACTGTAAAGGTCGTAGCACTGATAACGCTAGTAACCTGCACAATTTCGTGAGTGAACGCAGCAGTTTCCGTAGCAGGCTCAACAAGAAGCAAGTCGCCCGGCTTCAAGTTCAACGCACTACCATACTGTAGGCTCAGGTTAGACGAAGTAGGATCAGTCGAGTCAACAATCAAAGTAGTATCGCCAGCGACGAAACCACCACCCTGATTGATCTGAAGTCTGATCTGATCGTTCGGCTCGCACCACCAAGAGAATTCCGGATCATCCGTAGTTTCTTTAGGCGCCTTACTAGAAAGCGCAAAAAGCGGAGCCGTTCCATTGGGGTTAAGCCAAAGAATCATCTCTCGGAAGTTTTTGGGGCGTTCATCGGTGCCCCAGTCACCAGTACCGCGTAGACCCGCGATAGCCATTTTCACTTACTCCTAGTTAATTCTCGGGCAGGTCTTCGAGACTAAACTCTTCGACCATCTGCTCGAATGGGTTACTTGGTTGCTTCCTAGGAGGATTAGACGCCGGATTACCAGTTGCAGGAGCGAAAGGCTTAGTTGGGGTAGTAGGAACTTGCATCTGCTGGCTTTGTCTCGGAGGTATCCTCAACGCCACCATCGCCTGTGCTCCAACTTCCTTAATAAAAGTCTCCGCATCTGCATCAGGGTTACTCGCCCTGTAAGCCGCACCCAAACGAAGAACTGTCTCGTGATGTTCTTTCAACTCAGGCCACTCGGAATAAAAAGCATTCGCTCTCTCATCCCTTGTTTTCCTTCCTTCCAGAACTTGATCAACTAGCCTTGGAAGGTAAGTTGTAAATTGCTGGAAAGCCGCTGAAACACTATCAAGATACACTCTCGAAGCCATCTTGGCAACGAACTTCTCCGGAGCTTCATTAAACTCCTCGATGTCCTTTTCCTTAAGCTTATAATGATGTTCGGCAAGAAGACCTTCCGTCTCATTCCGCCAATCACTAAAAAGCTGCGTAGCTTCTTCGTTCGAAAGCTGCTTAGCTGGTTCTTCCTTCTTCTTCTCCTCTTTCGGTGCGGGTGCGGGCGCGGCAACGGGTTCAGTCTTAGCAACAGGCTCAGTCGGCTTTGTAACTTCCTCGGGCTTTGTTGCTTCACCCGCAGGCTGTTCTTCAACCTTCTTCGTCTGATCTACGACTTCCGCTTTGCTCTTACCTTCCTCTTCACCTTCTTTTTTAACAGCGGGGGGAGTTCCGGTTTTGTCTTCGGTCTCACTTCCCGCTGCATTTTCTTCTTTAATTTCCTCGTTAGCTTCTTCGAGTTCGTCTGTGTTTTCACTCGACTGCTTAGCTGCAAGATCTTCTTCATCTTCGCCAGAAATATCGCTAGCAAAGAGATCATCGATATCGCTTTCACTTACTTCCTTCGCAGCTTTCCTATTAGCTGCTCGGTTCTCACGTCCGGCCATGTTCCTTACTTCCTTTTGTTAGCCAGCGCCTCATACGAATTAATCAACCCCTCCGCGCCGTTGAAAAGAGATTGAGGAAAAAGCAAAGCTGCTTGAAAACCTCTAATTTCCGCAGCTCTAGCAAGATTTGTAATCGCTCCATCTATACCTTTGATTTCCGTAAAGACCGCGAGAACCCTAGCATCGAGATTGCTTTGCATGACCGCTGTGAGCCACTTAAAGTCATCATTCTCTCGCAAGCGATTAACCTTCGCTCGGATCGCAATGGCTTCATTGTAGTCTTTATCGTCTCGTTCTTCTTCATTAAGCGTTAGCTCTTCCGCGAACAAATCTGGTTCGTTATCGTCAATCATCCCGTCGGTCCTACTCCAGCTATTTGCCTCGGCTCAGCCATGTTAGCATTAAGCCCACCCTGCGGCTGCATCGGAACAACGTTACCCGCCTGAGCCATCATAGCAAGTTGTTCCGGAGAAGCCATTTGGATTTTGAACTGATTGATGTTTTTCAATCCACCAAGCTGAGCTGTCCAAGCAAATATCTTACCCACATCGTATTGCATGGCTACTTGAGGCATCTTTTGGATTGCCATCAAGATTTCTTTCCACAAATTCGCCTGTGCAAGACGATCAACCGGCAAAGTCCCATCAACAGGAACAAAATCATAAAAACCAGTAATATCATCGGGGTTGACATCTAAGAACCTCGGCCCTGCCATTTCAGCAAGATCACCTACGAGCTTCAACTTCATCGGAGCATCATAGTATTGCTGACAATTCTGAACCATCATCTGCGCCATAGGAGCAAAACCCATAGCAGAGAAGAACTCGGCGTTAGTTTTAAGCCGATTAATTCCAAAAGTAGAGGCACTTCTTACTTCCGTAGCAGTCTTTCTTCCACTTCCTTGAAGAACTCCCATAAGTTGATCATTCACACCTACCGCTCTCATTCCCATTTCATACATTACTTGAATGTCTTGTAAATGAGTACGAGTAACATCCATAGCACTAAGCTGCTGGACAGTCTCAGCAGGTATCGAGCCATAACCGGCCGGTTTAAGGCGAATAAGACCACCATGTTGAGGATCAAGCATATCGCTGATGTTAACCCTACTAGGGTCCACGATATATTGTCCATTCAAAATCTTCCGAACAGAGTAAAAATGACTGTTGATAAGCCAGTTAACCGTGTTCTGAACCGCTTCAAGTATCTCGGGCTGTCCTCTCGGCACAACTCCATAGCCTTCCGGCTCGTAAACAAGCACATTGAAGGGGAATTTGTCATGGTTCGCGCCAAGGGGCATCGCTCCGAAGACTGTCTTGAAGTCCGAAGTAATAGTAAACACCCACTTTTCAGGCAATTGTCCCGTCCCGACACCCCAATCGCTAGGAATGAGGTTGATGTAGAATTCAAAAGCGTTAACAGTAGAGTTTCCTTGAGCATCTTTCTTACTCGAAGGCTCCGTGAAGAGGGGACCAGAGATTAAACTATCCCCCGGACGCTCTAGTTGACTAGAACCCTGCTCTCCATTATCGCTAGAATTCAAATTCTTTGCTGGTTTGATAGCATCAAGGTTCATATAATAACCCTGATCAGCTTTTTTCAGTATTTCATTCCAGCCTATTTTCCTGAAAACAGCGCAAAACTCCCCCTGCTGGAAGTTACTAAAAGTTACCCTTGGGTCTGGGAAGAAATCAAAAGGCCTTACGTTATAATTCTTATTCCCAGAATACCCCTTAACTCGCCTATTTACCTTAACCCTCTTCTTCGCGCCGGGAATAACTCCCAGATACATAGTCTCTTGTTCTTCAATAGAGCTAATTATGCTGAATTCTTCCGCCCAATAAGTACCAAGCACTCCCACTCCATACTTACCAACGTCATAAAGCCAAACATACCAAGGAACAAGGCTTTGTCCTACATCGACATTATAAGCAATCATAGCCTCAAGGGCTTGAACTTGCTGTTCACTCTCTCCATGACGACCAGTAAACTGAAGAACAGGATTGCGACTTAGAAATACTGTCGTCCAATAGGTATGAGATGTCATCAGCATCCCATAGGAGTAAGGAACATAAATAGTCGTATACTGTGGTATTCCCGTATCTCGCTTAGTTCTCCTAATCGCATCAATATCCTTCTCCGGCATGAACGCCAGAGCGGTATCTTCATTCTTACTCCACTGTTCGTACTTGCTATCGAAATTCCTTTTCGATGCAAGAATTCTTTCCTGAGCACCAGTTATAATCTTCTTGTGCAGCTCAGAACGAACATTAATCTCTAGTGAAAGACTGGGCATTATGGCGCCATGTTCCTATTTATTAATCTCGGCAACTGATCTTCATCATCCATCAAACTTTGAAAGCTCTCAACAGGTGTGTCGAATTGATGGCCGCTTAGCTTTTCTACACACCCTGCAACTGCTTCAATAATATCATCATGAGCAACATTCGGATAATCAAGAAACTGTGTTATGAAGTCATGATGTTCTTTTTCTTTGACAAATAGCTTGAAATTACTAGCAGGTCCACTAAGCCCATCGATAATCCTCTGGTGCTTTTTCCGCTTATCCGTCACTTCTTCGATAACAAAATATTGTCGTTGGCTTTCCATAGCTTTACGCAAGAGCCATGAGAGTGTTCTTTGATACGCAACACTCTCAACGTAAATCCTTCTCGGACGATACTTAATCGCGAGTCGAAAAAACTCGCTGATCGTCCAGCTAGGATCATGACCGTGTTTGGCGGAATACTCTCTGAGAAAATAGTTATCCTTAACTTTCGTAACGACAACGATCGCCTCATAATCCTTGTCTTTTAATCCCCGATCCAACTCCGCCTGAGACGGTGGAGGAACAGGATCAATCCACATAACGGAATGAAAGTGATTGTCAGGCTCCAGATCGTAATATCTGATCCACGTCGGGAGAAAGGCAGAATTTTCCCTTGCGACGAGCTTGAGTTCCATTTCACGCGAGAATGTGGAAACATTATTACGTTCGATGGCAAGTCGCTTTTCTTCTCTGAGCACTTCTGAGGGGAACCGCTCCTCCCACGAACTAACACGATGCTCAAGAGCTAACTCCTCTGTCTCTCTCGTCCAGCAGGGAATTCTAACTGCCTTCCATTCCCTGTCCTTCAAACTCTTCATGCTTATGTCATCACGAGCAATCGGTGTTTGTAGCAGAACCATTTTCGCGTCGGGCGCTTCACTTGCAGGAGCAAGAGATTGCTTGACCGCGCCATAGACAAGGTTTTCAACTGCCTCCATTTGCAGTTTACTAGCTCCGATTTCCTCATCTATAATATCATCAAGCAATATAAGATCAGGCCGATAGTCGTCAATATTAATGCCTCGAATAGGGCCAGTGATACCATAAGCAAGAATAGTAATAGGTACCTCGTCAACGCCATGATAAACTTCACAAGCGATATCCTGCCACTTACTACCTGGGCGTAGACCAAAGGTTTCTGCATAGAGCTTATTAAACTCCACTTGCTTCCTAAACCACCTAACGCTATCTATGCTTTTGTCTTGGCTTTTCCCGATCCAGAGGATCGTCCTTGCTTGAGCATAGGCAATCTTACGAGCAGCAAATACCCGGCAGGTCGTCGTTTTGCTTGCACCACGGAATAGCTGTAATGAAATGAGCCTAGCTTTACTGTCGAGGGCATCCCATACCTCCGTGGCAAATGGGGGTGAGTTCATCCTCATAGTCTTAGGAAAGAATGTCTTCGCGAACAGGTCTCCATCAAGAGCACCTAGTTCGACAAGTTCCTTCAAATCAACATAGCTTGAAGGATCGAGATTATTTTGATCTAGGGTTTCCAACTTAATTTCTCAACCCTGCAAGTCTATCCCAGACTGTTCCGTCTTTGAAGAAAAGAGCAAAAGCTCCTTCAGGATAACCAAATTCTTTCTTCCAATTTATAACAGTCTCATCACCTTCATTATTCGTATAGCCAACAAGTGGCCCATGCTTTTGCTTAATCCTAACAAACAAATCCACATTCATTCTCAGCATTATTGCATCCTAGCTGCTTCTTCCACGCGGTTTATGAATGTGAATTCCGAGCTTCCCTTCTTCCGCCTTAAGAACATCTTCGCAATAATAGAAAGTCTCCGAGTAAGGCGTGTGAGGATCAAACCACTTACAGACTTCCAAGAGAGCGAATTTTTTGTCTTTATAAATCTGCTTAAGAACTGGCTCATATACTTTTCTAAGCTGTATCCAACTATCATTCGTATGAGCCAGCTTACACTCGATAATAGTAACCTTAGTTCTTTCAACAAGCAGAATATCAGGTTGACAAAAGTTAACAGCAGTTGGACCGTCCCGGCGAGTATGAAACAAAATCCAAGGATTAAGTAACAACTCGAATTCTTCAAGTCCTCCCACAAGTCGCTGAATATGCTTCTGAACTCGCTGCTCATACCTAATCCCATCCTTCTGAGACTTAGTATGTCTTACCGGCGTAGTTGTGAACAGGGGAGCGGAACAAAAAGCCGCAGAGTAAACTTCCCCCGCAGGTCTAATTGTTCGCGCTATCAATCTCCCTCTCCTTAGTTACAGTAGTTGCTTCTAGGAGATTTTTGGGCTCAGGGCGGCTCTCTGAGTCGATAGTAATAGCAGAGCGAGCCTTAGCTTCCCTAGCTCTTGCAAGAGTATCCTTATCAACAACATAAGTGTTAACATTCACAACAGGGGCGTTGTTGTTACTCTTCTCTTTAGCCCCGAAGCCGAGGCTCTTCAAAGCCATCGCACTTACTTCAGTAAGCGTTTGAATTTTAAGCTCGTTCTTCCTCTTAGCTTCTTCGATCTTATCCGTGAGAGCATCAACAGTAACCTCAGCAAGAGCAGTCACCTTCTCACTCAAATTCGAACTTACTCTTGAGAAATGCTCCCCTCTCCTTTTTGCCCACAGCTCCTTGAAAGCATCACTGTTCTTCACAGTCGATAGCCAAGCTTCCGTCACGTTGAAGTACAACGCTATCTCCGCCCCGCTTGCTCTCGGGTTCGCTAGAATAAACTCCAGCAACTCCTCATGCCAAGCCCTAACTGCTTTGATCTGCACCATTCCCACTAGCTTGCTCTCGTTTCCGTGAACAGGGCTTTGTTCCTACCTTGAGAGCTAGGCACAAAACCTAGTAATGTCAAGGCCTTGAGCTACTAGAGCTTGTGTCTGGTAATGGTTTCTTTGACATAAAATAGCATAAGCTTGGAAACAACCTTGAGTTTCGGAAGAGTAAGGGGCGTCCACAACCTGAGGTTGTATGCTTGGGGGTGCTGGTGGGTAGTCTTACTTCATGCAACCTGCGCGAGTAGGAGTAAGTTCCTTGTAACAATTCGTGAAGTAAGCACAACTAACAGTTGCTTGACTCGAAGCAGGAGTAAGAAGATAGTACCCAGACATTGAAGAAACTACTGTCGCCTTCTAGATCGAGGCGAGACTGGCGGGACTGAGCCGCCCTAGTAACTACTAACTCTCACAAGTATAAGGACAGTACAATGAAAGCTTATCTCACCTCTAAGCTTCGCCGTCACTGGCACAAGTGCACCATTGGCGGTAGTGTTGCTTACTTCCTTAGTGCTTTGATCGAAGGTAATCATGCGGCGGCGGTAATGCTGGCGCTTGTGGTTATCGGCGGCGTCTTTCACTTGGGGGATGTAGAATGAACAAGAAACATTTGATAACAACAGTCTTAGTTATGACTGGCTTGTTTGCTTCTACTGTCCCGACTTACGCTAGTGAAGCGTTGGTCATAAACGCAATCGCTAATCTGTTCTGGATTTGGATAGATTAGTCTAAACAAAGAGGAGCGCAAATGCTCCTCTCAACTCTCACAGGAGAATATAATGGAACACTCTGCACAGTTGATCCTGATAGCAGCTAGCATGGCTTGCATCCTGTTTCTGGTCTATCAACTCTGGCCTAAAGAGGAAACAGCTAGAGATAGGATCGCACGTCGCGCCAATGATTACAGGTACGCAAGGCGCATCGAACAAATCAACAATATCTGGTCGGATAATGGGAGGCTGTAATGTTGTGGCTTAATTTCGTCGGGGCCGGCTTCTGGTGTGTACCGTTCATCCTCACAATCCTCTTCATGAAATAGGAAAGGGAGCGGCGCAAATGCCGCTCAATCAACTCATGTCAGACTTCGCTAAGGCCGTCTTGTTCGAAGCAAGATGCTATTACAAACATGGGCTTAACCTCCCGCTCAAAGAGCGGGTTATTCGTGCTCGCAACACCGTGCTAATCGCATGGGCAATGTGCAACAAACTACCAGATTGTAACTACCTAGTAAGAGGAGAGGCGCGCTAATGCGCCTCTTTCTTTTTTATCCTATTACTTAACAAGTTAGTTGTTACTTGCTTCTAAGAGCGACCCTAGAGTTACTTCGAGCGACCCTCGATATATCCACGTTATTGCATATTCTTCCAGTTACCCCATTTTCACCTAGTGACCGAGAGCGACCCC
>Ga0068862_100000390_pt1 | contig 47221 bp, 33 predicted proteins | sample KBSSwiS52_FD_66598 | JGI IMG/M metagenome (GOLD analysis project Ga0068862, IMG submission 66598) | Switchgrass rhizosphere microbial communities from Kellogg Biological Station, Michigan, USA - KBS Switchgrass S5-2 | ecosystem: Host-associated > Plants > Roots > Rhizosphere > Soil ...
GCGGTGGCGCTGGTGTTCGAGGGGGAGAGGATGACTTACGGCGAGCTGGCCCGTCGTTCCGGGCAGCTCGCCCGGGAGCTGGGAGTGGGGCCGGAGGCGCGGGTGGCTGTGTCCCTGTCGCGCTCGATCCGCCTGGTGGAGACCCTGCTGGCCGTTCTCCAGGCGGGAGCCGCCTATGTCCCCCTGGATCCGGACGATCCTCCGGAGAGGCGGGAGTGGATCTCGGCCGATTGCGGCGCGGCGCTGGTGATCGATGACAGCGGGGCCGGGGGTGAGGGGGCGGGAGCGCCTCCGCAGGAGGCGCAGGCGCGTAGCCCCGGGTTTCAACCCGGGGTCAGGGAGATCAGGATCTCCTGTTCGAGCCCCTTCAGGGGCGTCGGCGAGGGCGCGGACGGCCGCTCCACCCGCCCCGGGTTGAAACCCGGGGCTACGCGCCTGCACCCTCCTCCGGAGGGCGCTGCTGCGCCAAAATCGGCGCCTATGAGGGGTGACGGCGACAACCTCGCCTACGTCATCTACACCTCCGGCACCACCGGCCGCCCCAAGGGCGCCATGGTCCCGCACGGCGCCGCGGTCAACCACCTGCTCTGGGCGCAATCCGCTTACGGCCTGAAGCCCGAGGACGCCGGCCTGCTCAAGACCCCGATCGGCTTCGACGTCTCCATCCGCGAGCTGTTCTGGCCGCTCTCCGTGGGCGCGCGGGTGGTGATCGCCCGGCCGGGCGGGGAGCGCGATCCGGAGTATCTGGCCGGCCTGATCGAGCGCGAGGGCGTGAAGGTCGTGAACCTGGTGCCGTCGCTCCTCGCCGCGCTCCTCGACTTCGATCCCCCTGTGAAGCGGATCATTGCCGGGGGCGAGGCGCTGTCCGCGGAGCTGGCCGAGCGGGTCCTCGAGAAGGGGATCTCGCTCCATAACCATTACGGTCCGACCGAGACCGCGGTCAACGCCACGGCCTGGGAATGCCGGCCCGGGGAGCGCCCGGTGCCGATCGGCCGGCCCATCGCGAACGTGCGGATCGACCTGCTGGACGGGTGGGGCAGGCTGGGAGCCGTGGGGGAGGTCCATGTGGGCGGCGCCGGCGTCGGGCGCGGCTATCTCCATCGGCCGGACCTCACGGCCGAGCGCTTCGTGCCCGATCCGCGCGAGCCGGGGGCGCGCAGATACCGCACCGGCGATCTCGCCCGCTGGCGGGCGGACGGCGTGCTGGAGTGGGTCGGCCGCATCGACCATCAGCTCAAGGTCCGAGGCTTCCGCGTCGAGCCCGAGGAGATCGAGGCCGCCCTCGCCGCCTGGGTGAAGGAGGCCGCGGTCGTGGCCCGGGAGGGCGCCCTGGTCGCCTATGTCGTCGGCAACGTCGACGGGCTCCGCGAGAAGCTGGCGGAGCGCCTCCCCGCCTGGCTGGTGCCGTCAGCCTTCGTGGCCATCGAGGAGCTGCCGCGCACCCCGAGCGGCAAGGTGGATCGCCGGGCGCTCGCTCGCCGTGAGGTTCAAATCACGGAGACGGGCTTCGAGCCGCCGCGCACTCCGGTCGAGGAGCAGGTCGCGGAGATCTGGAGCGCGGTGCTGGGGCGGCCCCGGGTGGGAGCGCACGACGACTTCTTCGCGCTGGGCGGGCACTCGCTGCTGGCGCTCCAGGTGGCGACGCGGCTGCGCGAGGCGTTCGGGGTCGAGATCCCGCTGCGCAACCTGTTCGAGGCGCCCACGCCCGCGGCGCTCGCCCGCGAGGTCGAAGCGGCCCTGCGCACCGGGACCGGCCCGGCGCCGCCGCCGCTGGTCCGGGTTTCGCGGGACCGAGAGATCCCGCTCTCGTTCTCCCAGGAGAGCCTCTGGCTGATCCACCAACTCGACCCCGCGAGCCCGGCCTACAACGTCCCCGCCGCGGTGCGGGTTTCCGGCCGGCTCGATTCTTCCCGGCTGGAGCGCACGCTCACCGAAATCGTCCGCCGGCACGAGGCGCTGCGCACCACGTTCCCTGGCGGCCGGCCGGTGCAGCGGATCCATCCGCCGGCTCCGGTCCCCCTGCCGGTGATCGACCTCGCCGGATCTCCGGAAGAGGCGTCGCGGTTGGTCCAGGAGGAGGCGCTGCGGCCGTTTGATCTCTCGCGCGGGCCGTTGCTGCGCGCCACGCTGATCCGGCTGGGAGACGAGGAGCACCTCGTCCTGCTCACGATGCACCATGCCGTCTCCGACGAGTGGTCGGTGGCGGTGCTGGTGCGCGAGCTGGCGGCGATCTACTCCGGCTCTCCGCTCGCCGAGCTGCCCATCCAGGTGGCCGACTACGCGGTCTGGCAGCGGGAGTGGCTGCGCAGCGAGGCTCTGGAGGCCCGGCTCGCCTGGTGGAAGGAGCGGCTCGCGGGAGCGCCGCCCGTGATCGATCTGCCGCTCGACCGGCCGCGGACCGTGGCGCGCACCTTCCGCGGCGGCCGGGTGCCCGTCCAGGTCCCGGTGGAGGGGCTGCGGCAGTTGGCGCGCGAGCATGCCGCGAGCCTCTTCATGGTGCTGCTGGCGGGCTTCGAGGCCTGGCTCTCGCGCCACGGCGCCGGGGACGACTTCGTGGTCGGCGTGCCGGTCGCCAACCGTTCGCATCCCGGCACCGAGGGGCTGATCGGGTTCTTCGTGAACACCCTGCCGCTGCGCGGGGACCTCTCGGGCGATCCCACGTTCGGCGAGCTGGTTCAGCGGGTGAGAGAAGAGGCCCTGGGCGCCTTCGCCCACCAGGACCTGCCTTTCGAAAGACTGGTGCGCGAGCTGCGGCCGGAGCGCAGCCTCGCCTACGCTCCGCTTTTCCAGGTGATGCTCGCGGTCCACAACGTCCCGGCGCCGTCTCTGGAGCTGCCGGGTCTTTCCCTCCGCGGGCTGGAGCCCGAGGCCGGCACGGCCAAGTTCGACCTGGTGCTGGAGCTCTCCGAGGACGGCACGGGCTCGCTGGAGTACGCCGCGGACCTGTTCGACCCGGCCACCGCCGAGCGTCTGGCCGGCCATCTGCGTGTGCTCCTCGAGGCCGCGGTTCCGGACCTGCCACTCTCTTCGCTGCCGATCTTGACCCCGGCGGAGAGCCTCCAGATCGCCAGGTGGAGCGAGGCGACGACGAGCTTCCCCACGGCCTGCCTGCACCACCTCTTTGAAGCCCGGGTCCGGCCGGAGGCGATCGCCGTCGATCGAATGACCTACGCCGAGCTGGACCGCCAGGCCAACCGTCTGGCCCGCCGCCTCCGCCGCCTGGGAGTGGGGCTTGAGTCCAAGGTAGCCCTCCGCCACGAACGAGCGCCGGGCCTGATCGTCGGAATGCTGGGAATCCTCAAGGCCGGCGGGGCCTACGTGCCGATCGATCCCTCCTGGCCCGAGGAGCGGGCGCGGCTCATCCTGGAGGACGCCGGCATCGCGATCACCGTGGATGAGGAGCTTCTCGCAGCCTGCCAGGAAAGCGACGAGCCGCTGGACGTGCCCGTCTCACCCGAGAATCTGGCCTACGTTATCTACACCTCCGGCTCCACCGGCCGGCCCAAGGGCACGCTGGTGACCCACGCCAACGTCTCGCGGCTGCTCGCGGCCACGGAGCCCTGGTTCGGCTTCGGGCCGGACGACGTCTGGACCCTCTTCCACTCGACGGCCTTCGACTTCTCCGTCTGGGAGATCTGGGGCGCGCTGGCCTACGGCGGAAGGCTCGTGATCGTTCCGTCTGACACCGCCCGCTCGCCGGAGGACTTCCGCCTTCTTCTCGAAGGCGTGACCGTGCTCAACCAGACGCCTTCGGCCTTCCGCCAGCTCGCGTTTCCTCCGCCGGAGTCCCTCCGCTGGGTGATCTTCGGAGGCGAGGCCCTGGACGTGAGCAGCACGGCCGGCTGGCTGGGCGGCCCCCGCCTGGTCAACATGTACGGCATCACCGAAACCACCGTCCACGTCACCTACCGTCCGCTCTCGCCGGAGGATCTGAACACCCCGTGGCGCAGCCCGATCGGCGTGCCGATTCCGGACCTCTCCGTGCACCTCCTCGACCGGCACGGCTCGCCGGTACCGATCGGCGTGGCGGGCGAGCTGTGCGTGGGCGGGGCCGGCGTGGCGCGGGGATACCTCGGCCGGCCGGACCTCACCGCCGAGCGCTTCGTGCCTGCTCCTGGGGGGGAGCGCCTCTACCGCAGCGGCGATCTCGCGCGGCGGCTCCCCTCGGGCGAGCTGGAGTACCTGGGGCGGATCGACCAGCAGGTGAAGCTGCGCGGCTTCCGCATCGAGCCGGCCGAGATCGAGGCTGCGCTGGCCGCGATTCAGGGAGTGCGCGAGGCCGCGGTGATCCTCCGGCACGACCTGCCCGCGGGCCCCGGGCTCGTGGCGTACGTCGTGGGCGAGGTCGCCGCGGGAGAGCTTCTCTCCATCCTGCGCAAGAGGCTGCCCGACCACATGGTCCCCGGCCATTTCGTCTTCCTGCGGGCGCTGCCGCTCACCGTCAACGGCAAGCTCGACCGCCGTGCGCTCCCCGCGCCGGAGGGGGCGCGGCCCGACCTCGCGCGCGCCTGGGTCGCCCCGCGCACGCCGCTCGAACGGGTGCTCGCCGGCGCCTGGGAGGAGGCGCTCGGCGTGGACCGCGTCGGCATCGACGACGGCTTCTTCGACCTGGGCGGGCACTCGCTCCTCGCCACCCAGATGATCTCCTGGGTGCGCGAGACCTTCGAGGTCGAGGTGCCGCTGCGCGAGCTGTTCGAGCGCCCGACCGTGGCCGCGCTGGCCGAGGTCCTGAAGAGAAGCCCCGGCGCGGAGAGGACGGCCGAGCTTCTCCTGGAGATGAGCGAGCTGTCCGACGAGGAGGTCGCCGCGCGATGACGGTTGCGCCAGGAAAATTCTTCCGCGCCTCCCGCGAGCGGCTGGAGCTGCTGCGCGAGCGGCGGCGGGAGGAGGGGCTGGAGAGCCTGGCTCCGATCCCGCGCCGGAAGGACCTCTCCGTCCAGCCGCTCTCCTTCGCCCAGGAGCGTCTCTGGTTCCTCGACCGGCTCGACCCGGACAACCCGGCCTACGTCATCCCCTCCTCGCTCCGGCTGAAAGGAAAGTTGGATGTGCCGGCCCTGGAGCGGGCCCTCACGGAGGTAGTCCGTCGGCACGAAGTCCTGAGGGCGACCTTCCACGACGAGGGCGGCCGGCCGGTCCAGCGGATCGCGCCGCCCGCGCCTGTCGCCTTGCCACGGGTCGAGGCAATTCAGCGCGAGCCGATCCGGCTGGAAGAGGGGCCGCTGCTTCGGGCGAGACTGCTGCGCCTCGGAGACGAGGACCACGTGCTGTCCCTCGACGTCCACCATATCGCCTCGGACGGCTGGTCCCTGGGCGTCCTGGTGCGCGAGCTGACGGCTCTCTACGCCGGGGAGACGCTGGAGGGACTTCCGATCCAGTACGCCGATTACGCAGCCTGGCAGAGGGAGCGGCTCACGGGCGAGGCTCTCGAAGAGGAGCTTGCCTGGTGGAGGGAGCGGCTCGCAGGGGCTCCGCCGTCGCTCGACCTGCCCTTCGACCGGCCGCGTCCGGCGGTGCAGACCTTCCGAGGAGGGCGCGCGGCCCGCGTCCTGCCGGCCGTCCTGGTAGACCGCCTGAGGGCGCTCGCGGGAGGGGCAGGGGCGAGCCTCTTCATGGTGCTGCTCGCCGGCTTCCAGCTCCTCCTCGCGCGCTGGAGCGGCCAGGAGGACGTGCCCGTGGGCTCGCCCATCGCGGGCCGCACCCGGCGCGAGGTCGAAGGGCTGATCGGGATCTTCCTGAACCACCTGGTGCTGAGGACCGATCTGTCGGGCGATCCCACCTTCCGGGAGCTGCTCAGGCGGGTGCGCGACGTCGCGGTCGGGGCCTTCGCCCACCAGGATCTCCCCTTCGAGAAGCTCCTGGCCGAGATCGAGCCGCAGCGCGATCTGTCTCGAACGCCGCTCTTCCAGGTCTTCTTCAACCTGCTCAACTTCCCCGCGACCGAGGTGCGCCTTCCCGGGCTGACGGTCGAGGGCCTCGGCGTGCCCGAGCCGCAGGCCAAGTTCGACATGACTCTCTACCTGGTGGAGGACCAGGGGGCCGTCCGCTTGAACCTGGTCTACAACGCCGACCTCTTCGACGCTCCGAGGATGGAGGAGGCGCTCGACCAGTACCACTTCCTCCTGGATCAGGCCTCGGTCTGTCCCGACACCCGGATCGGCGCGTTCTCGCTGGTCACCGAGGCCGCCGAGGAGGTGCTCCCCGACCCCGAGGACGATCTGGATGCGAGCTGGCCCGGTTCGGTGGCGGATGCGGTGGCGCTCCACGCCTGGGAGGCGCCCGGCCGTCCCGCCGTGATCTGGGAGGGGGGAGAGCTCACCTACGCCCAGCTCGCCGAGGAGATGGAGAGGGTCGCGGCCGGATTGCGGGCGGGGGAAGTCGTGGCGATCCAGGGTCACCGCAGCGCGCCGCTGGTCGCCGAGATCCTCGGAGTCATGAGGGCCGGAGGTGCCTTCGTGATCCTCGACCCGGCGTATCCGGAGGAGCGCAACAAAGCCATCCTCGATCTCATCAAGGATGTCAGAGGTCCCGATGAACTCGCTTACATCGCCTTCACCTCCGGCTCCACCGGAGTCCCCAAGGGCGTCCTCGGCCTCCATCGCTCCCTGACCCACTTCTACCCCTGGATGAGCGAGGCTTTCGAGCTCGGGCCGGACGACCGCTTCAGCCTCCTCTCGGGCCTGGCCCACGATCCGTTGCACCGGGACGTCTTCACGCCGCTCTGGCTCGGCGGCGCGGTGGCGATCCCGGACCCCGAGCGCATGGGCGAGCCCGGCTGGCTCTCGGCCTGGATGGCGCGCATGGGCGTCACCGTCGCCCATCTCACCCCCGCCATGGGCCGGCTGCTCACCAGCCCGCCGGCCACGCCCATGCCCGCCCTCCGCCGCGCCTTCTTCGTGGGCGACATGCTGACTCGCCGCGACGTGGAGCGCCTGCGCGTCCTCGCCCCGGACGTCGAGGTCGTCAACCTCTACGGCTCGACCGAAACCCAGCGCGCCGTGGGCTTCCACGAGGTGAGGGAGGACGAGGAGCGCTATCCGCTCGGCCGCGGCATGCCGGACGTGCAGCTCCTGGTGCTCGGCCCGTCCGGCCGCCTGTGCGGCATCGGGGAGGTGGGCGAGATCGCCGTCCGCAGCCCCCACATCGCGGCCGGGTATCTCGGTGGGAAGCGGTTCGAGGGCCTCTATCGCACCGGCGACCTCGGACGCTATCTGCCGAACGGCGAGGTCGAGCCGCTCGGCCGCGCCGATTTCCAGGTCAAGATCCGCGGCTTCCGCGTGGAGCTGGGCGAGGTCGAGGCCGCGCTCGCTCGCCATCCGGCCATCCGGGAGACGGTCGTCGTCGCGCGGGGAGAGGGCGACGACCGCCGGTTGATCGCCTTCGTGGTCCCTGCCGTCGAGGACGACCTGCGGGCCTTCCTGCGCGCCCGCCTCCCCGAGTACATGGTGCCCGCCGCGTTCGTCTTCCTGGATGCCCTGCCACTCACCCCGAACCGCAAGGTGGACCGCAAGGCCCTGCCCGAGCCGGCCCGCGAGGAGCCGCAGAAAACCGAGCTTTCTCCAATCGAAGAGCTGCTCGCCGCGATCTGGACCGAGGTCCTCGGGGTGGATCGCATCGGGGCGTCCGACGACTTCTTCGGCCTCGGCGGCCACTCGCTCAAGGTGACGCAGGTGCTCGCCCGGGTGCGGGACGCGTTCGATGTCGAGCTGCCCGTGCGGAGCCTCTTCGAGAGCCCGACGCTCGCCGGGCTCGCGGCGCGCATCCGGGAGGCCTCGGCTCCATCGGCTCCGCCCCTGGTGCGCGTGCCCAGGGAGGGAGACCACGGCGACCTGCCTCTCTCCTTCGCCCAGGAGAGGCTCTGGTTCCTCCACCGCCTGGCCCCGGAGAGCCCGGCCTACAACATGCCGGCGGCGATCCGCCTCTCCGGCGATCTCGATCCCGCGGCTCTGGAGCGGGTCCTCCAGGAGATCGTGCAGCGGCACGAGACCCTGCGCACCACCTTTCCCGAAGTGGACGGCGAGCCGCGCCAGCGCATCCACCCCTTCCGCCCGTTTTCCCTGCCCGTGATCGAGGTGCCGGAGGCCGAGGCGGAACGGCTCGTCCGGGAGGAGGCGATGCGGCCGTTCGATCTCCGGGAAGGACCGCTGTTGCGCGCCGCCCTGCTCCGCCTGGGAGAGCGGGAGTGGATGGCGCTGCTCTGTCTCCACCACATCGTGAGCGACGGCTGGTCGGTCGGCGTGCTGGTGCGGGAGATCGCCGCGCTCTACGCGGGGCGGACTCTGCCGGAGCTGCCGGTCCAGTACGCGGACTTCGCGGTCTGGCAGCGCCGGTGGCTCCAACTGGACTCCCACCTCGCCTGGTGGCGCGAAGCGCTGGCGGGCGCTCCCGCGGTGATGGAGCTCCCGCTCGACCGGCCGCGCTCCGCCGGCTCCGGTCGGGCCGGCCATTTCTCGATGGCCATGCCGATCGACAAGCTGCGCGAGCTGGGCCGGCGCGAGGGCGTGACGCTCTTCATGGTCCTCCTGGCCGCGTTCCAGGCGCTGCTCCACCGGCTGACCGCGGAGGACGACCTGGTCGTGGGCACGCCCATCGCCAACCGCACCCACGCCGGGCTCGAAGGGCTGATCGGCTTCTTCGTGAACACCCTGGCCCTGCGCAGCCGCCTGGACGGCGATCCGACGTTCCGCGAGCTGTTGGCCTCCGCCCGGGCCACGGCGCTGGGCGCCTACGCGCACCAGGACCTGCCGTTCGAGAAGCTGGTGGAGGAGCTGCGCGTGGAGCGGAGCCTCCAACACGCGCCGGTCTTCCAGGTGATGCTCGTCCTCCAGAACGCTCCGCTGGCGGAGCTGGCGCTGCCGGGGCTCACCCTGTCGCCCGTCCCGCTGGCGTCCGGCGTGGCCAAGTTCGAGCTGAGCCTCTCCTTCTCCGAGGACGGAAGGGCGGCGCTGGAGTACGACGCCCGCCTGTTCGACGCGGCCACCGCGGCGCGTCTGCTGGAACGGCTCGGCGTGCTCCTGGCGGGGGTCGATCCGGACCGCCGCCTCTCCGAGCTGCCGGTGATGAGCGAAGCCGAGCTGAGCCAGGTCCTGGAGCCGGGCGAGCTCCTCCAGCCCGCCGTCCCGGTCCATCGCCGGTTCGAGGAATGGGCGGCGCGCTCGCCGGAAGCGCCCGCGGTGGGCAGTCTGACCTACGGCGAGCTGGACCGGACGGCGAACCGGCTGGCGCGCGACCTGCGCGCTGCGGGCGCTGGAGTCGAGACGCGGGTCGCGGTCTCCACGAACCGGCCGGAGGGCTGGCCGCTCGCGCTCCTTGCCGTGCTCAAGGCCGGGGCCGCCTATGTGCCCCTGGATCCCAAGCTGCCCGCGGAGCGCCTGGATCTGCTGCTCGCCGCCAGCGGCGCCGCGGTGCTGCTCGCGGACGAGGCGCTGCTCGGCAGGGCCGGAGGGCTGCGGGGCATCTGCCTCGACCGGGTCAGCCGCTTCGGGCCGGAGACCTTCTCCCCCGTGGAGATCCATCCGGAGGCCCTGGCCTACGTCATCCACACCTCGGGCTCGACCGGCGCGCCCAAGCCCGTCGGCGTGCCGCACGGCGCGCTCGCCCGGCACCTGGACGGCTTCGTGCAGCGCCTCGGCCTCGGCCCCGGCGACCGGCTGCTGGGCGCGCACGCGGACGGCTTCGACGTCTCGGTGGAGCAGATGCTCGCCCCGCTGGTGAGCGGCGCCACGTTCTTCCCCCGGGGTGGGGAGCTGTGGAGCGTGGCGGAGATGGTGGAGCGCATGGAGCGCTGGGACATCACGGTCGCGGAGATCCCGACCGCCTACTGGAAGCAGCTCCCTCCTCTGGAGGGCCTGCGGGCGGTCGTCGCCGGGGGCGAGGCCATGCCGGTCGAGGCGGCGCGGCGCTGGAAGGGAGCGCGCCTGTTCAACGGCTATGGACCGACCGAGACCGTCATCACCCCCACGCTCTTCGAGGTGACCGAGGTGGAGGACACGCCCTCCGGCTCCGTGCCCATCGGCACTCCCGTGGCCGGCCGGTCCGTCCGGGTGGTGGACCGCCACGGACAGCCGGTCCCGATCGGCGTGGCCGGCGAGCTCTGGCTCGGCGGCGTGCTGGCGCGGGGCTACCTCGGTCGTCCGGACGCGACCGCCGAGGCCTTCGTCCCCGGGGAGGGAGGGGAGCGCCTCTACCGCACGGGGGACCGCGTGCGCCGGCGGGGGGACGGCAATCTGGAGTACCTCGGCCGCCTCGACCGGCAGGTCAAGGTGAGGGGCTATCGCATCGAGCCGGGAGAGGTCGAAGCCGCGCTCCTCCGCGATCCCGCGGTGCGGGAGGCCGCGGTCGTGGCGGACGGCGAGCGGCTCGTGGCCTTCCTGGTGCCGCGCTCCGAGCCCGCGGACGTCGTCCTGAGCCTGCCGGAGCAAATGATCCCCTCGGCCTATGTCTGGCTCGACGCCCTGCCGCTCACCTCGACCGGAAAGGTGGACCGCCGGGCGCTCGCCGGCCGCGAGGTGCGGTCGGAGTCCGGTCGCGTGCCGCCCCGCGACGACCTGGAGCGCCAGCTTGCCGGAATCTGGGAGGACCTCCTGGGAGTCCGCCCGGTCGGAGCGCGGGACGACTTCTTTTCTCTCGGAGGCCACTCGCTGCTGGCGGTGCGGCTCGCCTCCCGGATCGAGGCCCGCTTCGGGAGACGGATGCCGATCGCCACCCTGTTCGAGCGCCGCACCGTCGAGGCGCTGGCCGGCTGGCTGCGGCCCTCCCTGGCCCGCTCCGCCTCGCCGCTGGTCCGCATCCAGCCGCGGGGGAGCAGGTCGCCGCTCTTCATGGTCCACCCGGGAGGCGGGGGAGTCCTCTGCTACGCGGATCTCGCCCGCGCCCTGGGACCGGACCAGCCGCTGTACGGCCTCCAGGCCCCGGGGCTCGACGGCGAACGGCCGCCGCTCGACAGCATCCCCGAGATGGCCGATCTCTACATCGACGCTCTTCCGCGGACCGAAGGCCCCTGGCATCTCGGAGGCTGGTCCTTCGGAGGGCTCGTGGCCTACGAGATGGCCTGCCGGCTGGGGGGCCGGGCCGGGCTGGTGGCGATCCTGGACGTGCCGGCGCGGGAGGAGATCGCAGGCGACGAGGCCGAGCTGCTGCTCCGCGGGCTCGACGAGGAGATGCCGCTCTCCGCCGAGGAGCTGCGGGGGCTCGATACCCGCGCCCAGGTCGCGCTGGTCCTGGAGAGGATGCCGCACCGGCCGCCCGACTTCGACGAGCGCCGGGCCGTCGCCCTGGTCGAGGTCTTCAAAGCCAACCTGCGGGCGGCGCGCGCCTGGAAGCCGCGCTGCTACCCCGGCAAGGTCACCGTCTTCCGGGCTGCCGGCAGCGACCGCCTGGGCCGCGATGGGGGCTGGGGGACTCTGGCGGGGAGCCTGGAGGTGGTCACCGTGCCCGGCGATCACCACAGCTTGGTAAAGCCGCCCCACGTGGAAGCGCTTGCCCGGGCGTTGAAGGGGGCGCTCGGTTGAAAGGACCTCAAGGACACCAGGGACCTCAAGGACACCAAGGACAAGGACCGGCTTCTTCCGGGTCCTTGAGGTCCTTGGTGTCCTTGAGGTCCTTTCCGGAAATGAGCCTCCACCTCACCGTCGGCGACGACCCCTGCCTCTTCCTGGAGACCGTCCGCCGGGCCGAAGAGCTGGGCCTTTCCGCTATCTGGCTGGCCGAAGGCCCCGGCCTCTTCGTGAACCCGGCGGTCCTGGCCGCGGCGGCGGCCGTGGTCACCCGGCGGATCGCGCTGCGCGGCTGCCTCGCCCTGCCGTTCCACAACCCGATCCGCGTGGCCGAGGAGTGGGCGCTGGTCGACAACCTCTCCGGCGGCCGGGCCGGAATCGCCGTGGAACCGGGGGATGCCGTGGAGACCGTCCGCCGGCTCTGGCGCGGCGAGGCGGTCCAGGTTCCGGACGGCGAAGGCCGCCCGATCGACGTGCGCATCCTCCCCCGGCCGGTTCAGCCCGAGCTGCCGCTCTTCTCCGTGGACGAGACCGCGCTCCGCACCGATCTCGCCGGCGCGCTGGACCTGCTGGAAAGCCTCCATGGCTGACCTTACGAAACGCCTCGCCGGCCTGACCCCGGAGCAGCGCGAGCTGCTGCTGCGTCGTCTGAAGAAAGAGGGGCTGGCCGTTCCGGGCGAGGAGCAGCAGGAAGAGGGGGCGCCTTTCACGTTCGACCCCGGACCGGAGCCCGAGCCCTCCGACCGGCCGATCCGCTTCAGCCTTTTTTTCTTCTCGGACGGCGGCGCCAAGAGCCCGGCCGAGAGCTACGAGCTGCTGCTCGCAAGCGCCCGCTTCGCGGACCGCCACGGCTTTGCCGCGGTCTGGACGCCGGAACGGCACTTCCAGGGCTTCGGCGGCTTCTATCCGAACCCGGCGGTCCTGGGCGCGGCCCTCGCCGCCGCCACGGAGCGGATCGGCATCCGGGCCGGCAGCGTGGTCCTCCCCCTGCACGACCCGCAGCGGGTCGCCGCGGAGTGGGCCGTGGTCGACCGCCTCTCGAACGGCCGCGCCGGCATCTCCTTCGCCTCGGGATGGCACCCCACCGACTTCGCGCTGCGCCCGGAAGCGTACGCAGACCGCCGCGAGCTGATGTTCCGCGGCATCGAGACCGTGCGCAGCCTCCTGGACCTGCCGGTCTGGGTGACCTGCTCCACGAACGCCGCCACCTGGACCCGGGCGGGCGAGATCGGCGCCCACGTGCTCACCATCGTCCAGCCGCTGCCGACGCTCACGGAGAGGATCGCCCGCTACCGCCAGGCCCGGGCGGAGAGCGGTCTCGATCCCGAGGCGGGAAGAGTGACGGTCATGGTGCACGCGTTCGTGGGCGAGGACGAGGAGGCGGTGCGGGCGAAGGTGCGCGCGCCCATGACCTCCTACCTGAAGACCTACTTCGACCAGCACGGCGGGGGCAGCTCTGCGGACGTCGACGCCCTGCTGGCCTCCGCCTTCGAGAGCTATTTTTCGTCGCTCTCGCTTCTCGGCCATCCCGACAAGGGAGCGCGCCTGATCGACCGCCTGCGCGCGGCCGGCGCAGACGAAGCCGCCTGTCTGATCGACTTCGGAATGGATGCGCCGTCGATCCTGGAAGCCCTGCCCGCCCTCGACCGCCTGCGGCAGCGCTGCGAAGCTCTATGTCGCCCAAACCTTTGAAAATCCGTCCCGAAGCTTTCTTGATCCGACGTAGAACGGTTCCATGTCGCCCGAAAATTTGTTGGGCGGCATAGAGATCCTCTGCGTCGCCCATCCCGGTTTTTGGCGACACGCAAAGGCTCAGCGCCGCCCAAAAAAGTTATGGGCGACGTAGAAAGATTCTACGTCGCGTGTAAGGATCTCTGCGCCGCCGGGAAACTTTCTGTGTCGCCCAGAAAGTTTCCCGGTGGCGCTAAGGGATTTTGGGCGACGTAGAAACGTTCCGATCCGTTTCGAGCCGCTCCCGGAAGGTCTTCTCGTTCCGGTCGAGGTAGCTGCGGTAGCCGTCGGGATCCACGAACGGATTCGCGCCTTCGCCCTTCTTCAGGCGCTCCGATTTTTCCTTGAGGTTGTAGAACGAGCCGTGCGCCGCCAGGAAGAGGTCGCAGGGGAGCGCGCGCAGCGTGCGGAAGGTGCGGGCGTAATCCTCGGCGATCCCGGGATAGCTCGGCTCCGCGCCGAGCTTCATCATGGGCAGGACGCTGGTGCTGCAGACGATCACGGCGTTCAGGCCGCCGGCCTTCATGGTCCAGGTGGTGCAGCCCGCGGTGTGGCCCGGGGTCAGGTGAGCGGTCAGGGTGGAGCCGCCGAGAGTGACGGTGTCGCCGTCCTTGACGAGCCGGTCTGGTTTCACTGGGGGGAAGAGGAACTGGTCGCCGAAGAGCGGATCGTCCTTGCCGCCGCGGGCGAGCGCGGGCGCGTCCGCCGCGCTGGCGTGGAGCTTCGCGCCGGTGAGCTTCTTGAGCCCGGCGAGACCGCCGGCGTGGTCGTAGTGGGCGTGGGTGTTGAGGAGGATCTTCACGTCCTCGATGCGGAAGCCGAGCTTCTTCACGCTCTCGCGGATCAGGGGCACGGTCTCCACGAACCCGCCGTCGAGGAGGATGTGCCCCTCGGGCGTCGCCACCAGGTAGGAGGCGATGTCGCTCGCCCCCACGTAATAGAGGTTGCCCGCGATCCGGAACGGCTCGACCGGCTGGTTCCAGGAGCGCGACGCGGGGTCCGCCTGGCAGGCGGCCATCGCGGGGAAGAGGAAGAGGAGGAGGACGGAGGCGAGCCGTTTCACGCCCGCGAGGATAACAGAGCGCAGAGCGCCCCTCGGGATCGTGCCCGAGGGGCGCTCTCCTCCTACTTGATCTCGCAGACGCTTTCGAGGACCGCGGCGTCGTACCCGGTCGACAGCCCCTGCTGCGTCGACTTGAGGATCGTCACCCAGCCCTGCGACACGGTGCCGAAGAGGTTCGAGTCCTGGTGGCCGAGGTCGATCTCGGTCCAGCCGAACGGCTCGGCGATGGGCAGCGCATTGCTGCCGACCTTGACCGCCTGAGTCGCCAACGGGAAGCGCGCGCGCGACGCCGGGAGCGACGTCACCCCCTCTTCCTCATCCCAGACCACCTGATCCGTCGCGCTGAGCGGCGCCCAGGCGGGCCGCGCGCCGCAGGCGACCGGCGCGGCCGCGGGGCTCTTGGTGTCGCGCCAGATGGTGAGCACCGTCTCCAGGCCCTGCGGACCGCCCTGGGCATAGCTCGCGGCGAAGCGGGCGCCGAGCGGCTGGCGATGGTCCCGGCCGTCGCCGTTGACGTAGCGGCCGTAGAACGTGTAGCCGGAGCCGTACGCCTCGGCGTCGGCCCGGATGTGCACGGCCTGCTCGCCCTGGGCGCTCCTCTGCTTCGCGTCGACGTAGGAGTACTCGCCGAGGAGCACGTTGTCGTCCGCGGCCACTCCGTCGAAGTAGCCGGGCGACGAGGGGTTGAGCGCCGAGCAGGACTTCACGACATCCACGGTGACGTAACCCGTCGCCATGTTGTCCTTGCGCGGGCTGGCATGGCAGAGGCCGCCGACCTTGCGGCCGAGGTGCGCCTGCTGCAGAGACTGCGCCGCGATGCGCGTCGGAGTCACGGCCGCGGCGCAGGAGGGGAAGGCCACGGCGCCGTCCGAGAGCCCGCCGACCGGGCTCAAGGTGACTCCCGTCGCCGGCAGGACACCCTGCTGCAGGATCTGGCGCAGGTTGACGGTCTGCACGTCGAAGCCGGTGAGATAGACGTTGAAGGTGAGAGTCGGGACCGCCCAGTCGGTCCACAGCGTGACGCTCGCCAGGTGCGGGCGGGAGTCGACGTTGGTGATCGAGAGCACGGTCGTGAGGCCCTCCCGCGACACCAGGTCGACGCCGAACCATGGCACCAGGAGCGTCGCCGCCGGCTGTACCGACACGCGGCAGCCGCCGGCGCCGGCGCAGGCCGGTCCGGTCGAGGACTGGCAGGCATCGCCCATGCCGTTGTGATCGTGGTCGAGCTGGGCCGGGTTGGGAGCGGACGGGCAGTTGTCGCAGGCGTCGCCCACACCGTCATGGTCGGTATCGGCCTGATCGGGATTCGCCGTCTGCGGGCAGTTGTCGGCGAGATCGGTCGTCCCGTCGGAGTCCTTGTCCTGCTCGCAGTTATCGCCTACACCGTCGCCGTCGGAGTCGGTCTGCCCCGGGTTGAAGACGGCCGGGCAGTTGTCGCCACCGGACACGCCGTCGCAGTCGACGTCGACCGCGACGGACGCCGAGGCCTGTGCATCCGCCGTGTCGGGATCGGTGGTCTTGCTCGTGACCTCGAACTGGCCGGCCAGGCTCGAAGCGAAGGCGTCCGTCGCGCGGACGGCCACCAGGATGGAGGCGCTCGCACCGCTGGCGAGCGTGCCGAGCTTGCAGGTCACCGTCGCACCGACGTCGCAGGTGCCGGCGCTCGACGCGGCGGAGAGGACCGTCGCTCCAGCGGGTGGCAGAAATTGCACGACGACGTCCTCGGCGCTGTCGGGGCCCTCGTTGTGGACCTGCGCGTTGAACTGCGCCCGCGGGCACTCGGCTCCGGCGGTGACGGCGATGCTCAGGTCGGCGGAGCTCGTCGAGCCGCCGCCGGTCCCTCCGCCCTCTCCCCCTTCACCGCCGCCGCTCCCGCCCTCGACCGTCGCCAGGTAGAAGGTCTCGAAGCCGCCGTCGGTGCCGCTCACCGTGGCCGCGAGGCCGACGCGGTTCCCGCCGTCGGCGAAGGCGGAAGCCGCGGCGCCGGGGCTCGCCAGGCCGAAGATCCAGCCGGCGCTCCCCGCCCCCGAGTCCGTCGCCACGATGTCCAGCGGCGCGGCGAGCGCCTCCTCCAGGAGCACCGACCCGGAGGGCGCCAGGATGCGCAGCACCAGCGCCTCGAGCCGCAACGGGCGCCTGGAGCCGGGCTCGCTCGGATTGAAGACGAGCCGCAGGTTTTCGGCGGCGGGATTGCCGAGCTCGGCCAGCGTCCGGGTCAGGGTCTGGGACGCGCCGGTCTTCTCATCACCGCCGGGGATCCCAGCCGGGCACGCCGGCGCGCCGGCACCGGTGATGTCGGCGCTGCCGTTCCAGGACACGCACCCGGACTCCGTGTCCTTCTTCTGGATCGTGAGCACCGTCGCCACATGACCGAGGCCGGTGCCGTTCTGGTCCACGGGGCCCAGGAATTCGAGCCCCGCGCCGTGCGCGCCAGAGGCCGTCAGCGCGCTGAGGAAGAGGACTGTGAGCGCAATGGAGCAATAACGGGGAGATTTCATGGTAGATCCCTTCCTTGGAGTAGTCAGTCCCACTTCAGCCCTACGATTGCGCGGTTGTAGCAATTCCAGTGCCAACCTGGTGCGCAGACACCAAGCGAAGAGCAAGTCTGTTCTGGTTGTCAGGGATGGAACGGCGACCGCAGGCCCGACCGGCGGGGGAGGGGCGGCCTTTGCGGAGGACGCCTCGACTCGGCGGAGCGCGGAGACATCAGCGGCGGCCGTTGAGAGGGCGCGGTGCGGGGGAGGCGTCTCTTCGGGGGGAAGAGGGAGCGCACCAGCCAGTCGGGATCGCTCATGATTCCGGCTCCTCCTCGTCCGGCAGGTCCGCCGGCCATTCCGTGAGCCGCCGGGTCCGGCGCAGGCGGTCCAGGTGGGCGAGGATCTGCCGCTCGGCCAGGGGCCAGGCCTCCCGCGGCGTGTCCTCGTAGACCTTGGGGAGCATCTCGGAGGGCTCCCGCAGCCCCTCGTTCCAGGCCTCCAGCACCTTCGCCTCCCGCCACAGCCGGTGATCCACGTACTCCCGCAGCTTCGCGCGGCCGTTCAGGATGGCCGGGCCGTGCGCGGGGAACAGGGTGCCCGGGTGCATCACGGCGAGCCGCGCCAGGGAGGCGACGTAGTCGTCCATGTCCCCCTCGGGCGGATCGATCACGATCGTGCCGATCCCGGCCACGAGGTCGCCCACCAGCGTGGCGCGCTGGTCCTCCTCCAGGAAGCAGAGATGACCGCGGGCGTGCCCCGGAGTGTGGAGCACCAGGACGGTCATAGGAGGGTCTCCGGCGAGCTCGATCCGCTGCTTGTCCTGAAGCTCGCCGTCGATCCGGATGCCCCGGCCGGCGAGCCGCTCGGCCGTGGCGGGATGGGCGAGCACGGGCACGCCGAGGGAGCGCCGCAGCCGCTCGACCCCGCCGACGTGGTCCGGGTGGTGGTGGGTCAGCCAGATCGCCGTGACCCGCCGGCCGAGCCGCTCGCGGGCCACGGCGAGCGCGCGCTCCAGCCGCTCGTTCTCCGCGTCGACGGCCGAGCCCGGATCGACCAGCACCGCCTCGCCGTTGCCCAGGAGATAGGTGTTCGTGGTCGAGGCGGGCGGCAGCGTGTGGGTGGCGAGCGGGAACATCAGGATGCCGGGGCGCATCTCGATGCGGCGGAACGGGCCGAGGTTCGTCTCCCCGGGATCGCGCAGCCGCTTCAATCCGGCCTCCGGGCCGTCGTGCGCGAGCACGTCCAGGATGTGGAGGATCGGCGGGGCGGCCAGCACCGTGCCGCGCCGCCACGACTCCCACGCCGCCCGCGGGTCGATCCACTCGCCCTCGGCGAGCTCCCCCGGCACGATCGCGGGCTGGACCGGCTCGGTCTCCGGCCATTCCAGCAGGAAGAAGCGATTGTCGAAGCGCATCGGCGCGAACGGGGGCGTCAGCCAGCGGCCCGCCCAGACCAGGCGCGAGGCGTCCTCCAGGAGGATGCCGGTCTCCTCGTGGAGCTCGCGGATCGCGCAGGCGACCAGCCCGGGGAGGATGTCCGGTCCGGGCTCGTCGGCCAGCGACTCCGGGAACCCGGCCGCGGGCGGGAATTCGCCCAGGCCCGAGGGCTCGCCGGTCACCGGGACGGCGGCGTCCGACCGCGACAGCCCGCCGCCGGGGAAGGCGTGCCAGCCGCCCATGAACGGCAGGGACTCCGCGCGCCGCACCCAGAAGACCTCGAATTTCTCTCCGCGGCGCCGCCAGGGGATCACCGCGGCCGAGGCGCGCACCGGCGTCTGCCCCTGGTGACGGAGCACCTTCTCGTACAGGCTCGCGGGCTGCTCGTCCATGGCCGGCCTTATATCAGATCGCCGGGGTTACAATGAGCAGGATGAAACCCCCCAAGATCATCCGTCTGACCCCCGGCAAGCGGGTCCTCTTCCTGACCAAGGACCCGGACCTGATCCGCCGCCAGCTCGCGGGCGAGCTGGACCTCCGCATGGCAGACCTGACCGTCGAGGACCTGCTCGACGACATCAATACCGACGCCATGACTCCGGCCTGGGTCTGCTTCAGCCACCGGCCCGAGGACCTGGCCCGCGACGCCTATGCCGGCCTGATCGTGGACGGCAAGCGCCTCTTCGAGCGCGACGCCCTGATCAACGGCGGCTTCGAGGTGATCGTCTCCGGCTTCCGCAAGGGCGTGGGCAGCTCCCGCGAAACCGCGGTGCAGGCCGAGAAATGGTCCGGCATCCGCATTGCCATCGCCGCCTCCTTCGCGCCGATCCATGCCCGCAACAACATCAACCAGGGCGTGCTCATGGGCGACCACGACCAGCTCCGGCGCCTGCAGGCCGGCGAGGGCATCCCGCTGGAGGAGTTCACCCGCGGCTACGACCCGATCACGAAGATCGTCATCCACCAGGGCGGGCTGTTCCCGTTCTCGAAGGCCCTGGCCGCGGGCGAGATCGAGCTGCCGCGCCCCGACACCGGCCCGCGCCCCATGACCATGGCGGAGAAGATCCTCGCCAGGCACCTGCTCGGTGAAGGCCACAAGTACGTGAAGCCGGGAGACGCGGTGGTGGTCGGGGTGGACGGCGGCTACTCGCACGAGTTCACGACCGCCCAGGTTCATTACTTCCTGGAGCAGGAGTATGGCAAGGATTACACGGTCAAGAACCCGGACAAGCTCGCGGTCTTCGAGGACCACCTCGTCTACGCCGACGAGGTCCCGAAGATGCGGCCGTTCCTCGACAAGATCGAGACCCTGCGCGAGCTGCAGCGCGAGTTCCAGCGCCACACCGGCGTGCGCGACTTCTCGGCCAAGGACCGCATCTCGCCCGGCATCTGCCACGAGGTGGCGCGCGAGCACCTCATCGATCCGGGCGACTTCATCCAGGCCACGGACAGCCACACCTGCATGGGCGGCGTCAACAACGCCCTCACCTGGGGCGTGGGCGCCACCGAATACGCCGACCTGGTGCACCAGGGGTTCACCCAGGTGGAAGTTCCGGAGTCGATCCGCTTCGAGCTGACCGGCAGGCTCGGCTCGGGAGTCACGGCCAAGGACCTGATGCTCTACATCCTCCTGAACCATGCCCGGCCGCAGCTCACGCTCAACCGGGTCATGGAATTCACCGGTCCCGGCATCGCGACGCTCTCCATGGACGAGCGCGCCACCCTGACGAACATGGCCACCGAGTGCTCGGCCCGCACCGCGATCGTGATCGCCGACGACGAGACCTTCCGCTGGCTCGCCGAGTGGCGCCCGGGAGTGGACGTCGAAGCTCTCCGTGCCCGCGCGGTCTTCCCCGACGAGGGGGCGGAGTACGCGGGAGGCGTGTACGAGATCGACCTCTCCGAGATGAGGCCGATGGTGGCCCATCCGGGCGATCCGGACCAGGGCATCCCCTCCGATCCGACGAACGGCGCCTGGGTGGACGAGATCGGCGACGTGCCGATCGACATCGCCTATGGCGGGAGCTGCACGGCGGGCAAGATCGACGACCTGATCTTCTATCACCAGGTGGTGAAGGAGGCGCTCGACGCCGGCTTCCAGGTGGCGCCCGGGGTGAAGTTCCTGATCCAGTGCGGCTCGACCGCGGTCGAGGACTTCGTGCGCAAGAACGGCCTCGCCGACACCTTCGAAAGGGCGGGCGTGACGCTGATCCATCCCGGCTGCGGCGCCTGCATCGGCTGCGGTCCTGGAGTTTCCGACACCACGGACCAGGTGACCGTGAGCGCGATCAACCGCAACTACAAGGGCCGCTCCGGCCCGGGCAAGCTCTGGCTCGCCTCGCCGCTCACCGTGGCCGCCTCGGCCTTCACCGGAAAGATCACGGCCTACGAGCCGGGGATGTTCACGAAGATGGCGGCGCGGCAGCCGGAGCTGGCTCCGGCCTGAACCTCACCCCCTGTCCCCCTCTCCCATCTCCCACCCAATCCCCCGCCGGGAGAGGGGGGACGTTTCTGAGATGGCCGTGACCGGCGTAAGGCAAGGTAACCCCAGCTACGTTCCCCCTCTCCCGGGGCAGGGCGGAAGGGAGATGGGAGAGGGGGACAGGGGGTGAGGTCCCCTACCACCGTCGCCTGATCGAAAACCCCCACACCTGCGAGCTCGACGTGTAGCTTCCGTTCACGCCCGGGTTCAGCAGCTCCTGGCCGGAGGCTCCCTGCGGGTCGTGATCGTGGAACGAGTAGCCGAGGTCGAACGAGATGTTCGGCAGGCTGTAGCTGATGCCCGCGGCGTAGATCAGGGCGTCGCCCCGGGGGAAGCCCGGCTCGATCGTGTCGCCCGGCACGGGCGAGGGCTCCCAGGCAACGCCGCCGTAGATCATCAGCGGGTCGGTGATGTTCCCCTCGGCGCCCAGCCGCAGGGAGAGGGTATCGTCCCAGTCGCGCGGGGTCAGGATGACGCGGCTGTCGGTGGGGGCGGGGAAGCTGTAGGTGACGGCGGTCGCCTCCAGGCTCGACCAGCTCTGCCAGGACGCGTCGGCCTCCAGGCGGAGCTCCGGATAGGGGGCGAACCAGACGCCGCCGCGCAGCTCGCGCGGGATCTCGAACGCCTGGCGGCCCCCTCCGTCGCCGAAGCGCTGCCGGAGCTGGGCCTCGGCCGCCGCGTGCCCGATCGGACGGAGGTCGAAGTCCACGTCGCCGTTGCCCTTGAGCTCGGCGTTGCTCCGGTAGACCGCGCCCCAGCCCCAGGAAGGATCGGCGTAGTGGACCGCGAGGTCCCAGGCCAGGGCATCCACGTCGGACGCGGTGGTGAGCTTGCCCTCGAGCTGGATCGGGACCACGGGGCCGCCGGGGGCCGCGGGCACGAGGGCGGTGAGGATCAGGTCGTTGCCCTGCTCCAGGTTGCCGAAGACATAGCGCAGGCCGCCGCCCACGCTCCAGCCGTCGCCCAGGTCGTAGGCGATCACGGGGTGGACCTCGGCGACGCGCAGCTCGAACACCCGCGTCCGGAAGCGGCCCGGGAAGGAGACCGGGAACCAGTCGATCCGGGTCCAGAACGGGGCGTCGAGCCCGATGCCGGCCGCCCACGGGCCGTCCTTGGAGCTCCAGGTGGCATAGAAGGCCGGCGGGAACTCGATGATGTGCTTGGCCGAGAAGCCGCCGGTGGCGCTCTGGTACTTGTCCTCGGAGTTCGAGAAATCGAGCCCGGCCTGGATCTGGAAGCCTTCGAGCTGCGTGATGGCCGCGGGGTTGTAGTAGATGGCCGAGGGCTCGGAGGCGCGGGCGGTGAAGGCCCCGGCCTGGCCGATGGCGCGGCCGCCGTGCTGGAACAGGCCGAAGCCGGCGGCGGAAGCGTGCCCGGCGCAGATGAGCCCGGCGGCGAGGCACAGCGAGACGAGGCGTCGTTGGCGCATGAAACCCTCCCCTGGAATGAGCGTGCTACTCGACCGACAGGATCTCCGGCACGATGCGGTTGTCAGCCACCGTGAGGATAGCGAGCGTCAGCGGCAGATGGAAGCGCCGCGCGCCGCACGCACCGGGATTCAGGAGCAGGCAATCTCCGCGCCACTCCAGCTCCGGCCGGTGCGAATGGCCGAAGACGAGCAGCCGCAGCCTGCGCGGCCAGGCCGGATCGATCTCCTCGCGGCTGTGGACCATGCGGAAGGGCAGGCCGTCCAGATCGCCCGCCAGCGCCGGCGGCAGCTGCGCCGCGGTCTCCCCGGTGTCCGTGTTGCCGCGCACCGCGGCCACGGGCGCGATCTCGCGCAGCCGCTCCAGGATCTCCAGGGCGCCCACGTCTCCCGCGTGCAGGATCCGCTCGCAGCCGGCGAGCCGCTCGAGCACCCGCGGCCGCAGCAGGTTGTGCGTGTCCGAAACCACTCCGATCCGCACCCGTCCTCCTCTCTGTCCCCTTCGGCGGTCCTCCCGGCACTGCTCTTTATGGAGGCTCCCGGCGGGGACCGGATCCCGCGGCGGGAGCATGCACGAAACTTGCACAGCCGTCCAACGTGCGCGATCGAGCCCTGACCATGCTATCGACACCGGTCTTCGCGGGCAGCCAGGACGTCGGGCCCTACTCCGTGCTGGAGGATCTCGGCCCGGCTCCGTTCGGCATGGCGTACCTCGCGCTCGACACGCGGAGCGACCGGACGGTCATCCTCAAGGTGATCCCTCCCTCGCGGCCCGGCCTGGGCCAGGAGATCACGCCCTGGGAAATTCTTCTCGAGGAGACGGCGGCGCTCCTGCGGATTTACCACCGCGGCCTGCCGGCGCTCTTCGAGGTGACCGAGCACGAGGGCTCGCTTCTCGTCGCCTTCGAGGCGGTGAAGGGGGAGACCCTGCACGGGCTGCTCGCGCACGGGGCGCGGCCGGATCGCGGACAGCTCATCGACTGGGGCTGCCAGATCCTGGAGATCCTGGCGGAGGCGCACGCGGAAGGGCTGCTGCACCGGCACATCGGGGAGGACTCGGTGCTGGTGACGACCGAGGGGCGGGTGGTCCTGACCGGCTTCGGCCTGACGCAGCTCGTGTTCGATCCGCTCACGGCGCTCGCGCCGGAGCAGGTCGCGGGGGAGCCGCTGACGCCGCAGAGCGATCTCTACGCGGTGGGCTCGCTGCTGCGCCGCCTGACCTTCGCGAGCCGGCTCAAGAGCGGCGGCGGCGTGGTGGGCACGAACGGCCGCGACCCGCTGCTCAAAGTGCTGGCGCGCGCGACGTTCTCCGACCCGGCCGCGCGCTACCGCAGCGCCGCGGAGATGGCGGACGCGCTGCGCCAGGCCGGCCGCGCGCGGGCCGCGGTCCCGGCGACCGGTCCGAGGGCCGTGCCGCCCGCGGCCGACTCCCGCGTGACCCCCTTCCCCTCCCCGCAGCGGGCCCGCTCCGAAGATTCCGAGGACGGCGACCGCCGCTGGGCCCTGCTGCTCCTGGCGGTGACCCTGCTGCTCATGCTCTCGGTGATTGCCACCGGCTGGTTCCTGATCGGCGGCGATGCCGGCGATGTTCCGGAAGTCCCCGGAAGCGCGCAGACCTCGATACCCTGAAAAAAAGGACATAAAGGACATAAAGGACATAAAGGACATAAAGGACACCGGAGACTCTCCTCGGTCCTTTTCGTCCTTTATGTCCTTTATGTCCTTTGGGTCCTTTCCGGTAGGATGCCGCTTCCCATGAGGATCCACAAGGTCTACACCCGCACGGGCGACGAGGGGATGACCGACCTGGTCGGAGGGGAGCGCGTGCCCAAGGACTCGCTGCGGATCGAGAGCTACGGCACGGTGGACGAGCTGCAGGCCGTGCTCGGCATGCTGCGCGCCGCGCTCTCCGAATCCGGAAGCTGCGGCGAGATCGTCGGTCACATTCACAGGGTGCAGCAGGACCTGTTCGACCTGGGCAGCACGCTCTCGACCCCGCCGCAGCACGCCGACCGCGTCAGGAATCCGATCACGGCGGAGCGCATCGCCTGGCTCGAAGAGACCATGGACCTCTGGAACGGGGAGCTGCCGCCGCTGCGCTCCTTCGTGCTCTCGGGCGGCGGGCGGTACTCGGCCCTCGGCCATGTGGCGCGCACGGTCTGCCGGCGCTGCGAGCGCATCGTGCTCCGGCTCGCGCGCGAGGAGGACGTGCCGGCCGAGGTCCTGCGCTACCTCAACCGGCTCTCCGATTTCCTGTTCGTCCTCGCCCGCCATCTTGCCCGGGTCTTCGGCGAGGACGAGCCGCTCTGGGAGACGCCGCTCCGTTAAGCAACCACCGCCGGCATCGGGTGGCTGCAGATCGCCTTGAGAGTCCTCGCGATGTCGGAGTAGAACGGGCCGGTGAAGCGCTCGGATCCCAGGGCGCGGGCCTCCAGCACGACGTCGTCCAGCGACAGGATGCCCTCGACGCGGTTGTCGAGGTCCACCACCGGGAGGCGGCGCACGCCAAACTCGCGCATCGTGTTGAGCGCCTCGGTGAGCTCCTCCTCCGAAGAGCAGGAATAGACCTCGCCGCTGATCACGTCCTGGACCAGGACCAGGGACGGCCTCTCGTCGCGGCTGGCGAGCGCGAGACAGATGTCGCGATCGGTGAGGACGCCGACCACGCGCCGCGCGGCATCGACGACGGGGAGGAACCCGCACCCCACCCGGGCCATCATCCGGCCCGCCGCAGCCAGGTCGGTCTCCGGCGTGCACGTGCGCGGCTCCCGCTTCATGACGCTGTAGACTTTCATTCCACACCCTCCTTTGCTCATCCGACTTTAAACCGGCTCCCGCATGGCGGGCACCGGTCCCGCGGGTGGCCGGGGCTACGCGGAAGGGTGGGAACGCCGGAAGAGGAGCAGGTTGCCGGCGCCGCCGAGCAGGACCGCCGCGAGGAGCGCCGACGCGCCGGCCGAGGCCAGCGCCGGCCGCGCCAGGCCCAGCCCGGCGGCCAGGAGGGGGACGCCGGCGCTCCAGAGCAGGAACGTGGCGGCCTGGAGCGCCCGCACCGGCGTGGCGTGCGGCGAAGGGGGCTGCACCGAGAAGCCGGCCTGCTCGTAGGCCCGCATCCAGGCGTAGAGCGGCAGCAGGCGGTAGCTCACTCCCACCACGATCTGCGCCAGGAACCCGACCAGCCCCAGGGTGCCGTAGACCAGCGCGGCCTGGAGCTTCCATTCGGAAGGCGGAGTGAACGCGAGCACCAGCCCGAGCGCGGCGGCCACGGCGAGCCAGGCCAGCGCCTGGACGGCGTGGAGCACGCCCCAGTCGGGCCGCCGCAGCTCCTTCGGCGCCGGCCTGGGATGGCGCTTCATCCAGGCCACGTGCAGAAGGAAGGCGAGGATGCCCGCGGCCGCGAGCGGCGCGAACAGGGCCACCGCGCGGCTGCGGGTGAGAAAAGAGAGGAAGAGACCCAGCGCTCCGGCTTCGAGAAGGATCGCGGAGGCGTAGAGCGACCTGCCCTGGGGCATGGCCGAGGGGAGGAGCATGGGGAGCAGGCGGTAGCCGGCGGCCATGACCATCATCGTGCCCCAGCCGAGCGCCGCGAGGTGCGCGTGGGCGAAGACGTTCGAGAGCACATAGCCGCCGAGCACCGGCCGCACCTTGTTGAGCCCGAGGAGGATCCCCAGACCGGCCGCGGTGAGCAGGTTGAGGAACGCCAGGAAGAAGTGGAGCTTCACCGCGGCCGGGATGGGCGCGGGCACCAGCGCGAAGGCGGTGCGGCCCGCCACCCAGAGCAGCGCCGCGGTCGCCGTGCCCGCGGACCACACCATGCCGGCGGGGCTGTCCAGCCAGAAGTGGGAGACCATGCCGACCACGCCTATCAGGAGCAGGGCGAACGCCGTGTAGTCGGGCGCGCGGGCGGGAAGCGGCATGCGCAGCGCCATGGGCGCGATCATGTAGAGGGCGCCCAGGATCGAGGCGCTGATCCAGCCGAGCGTCACCAGGTGGACGACCGCGATCATCTGCGGGTGGTAGAAGAAGGCGGCGAAGCGCGCAGGCCAGACCGCGAGCGCGGCGAACGCCGTGGCCAGGCAGGCATGAGCCAGGGAGAAATAGAGGAGTGGCAACCGCGAGTGGGGAGCTCGTTGGCTTCCGGGCTGCATGGCGGGGGGATCATATTCAATTAGACTCGGGACATGGCGGAAGACCGGGGCCGCGGAAAGGCGGATCTGCTGGCGACCTCCATTCAGGTCTCGGGGCTCTCGGAAGAGGAGCTCGAGCGGAGGCTCGGATGGAGCCCGGGGTCCGTCGGGCGGATTCTGGAGGGCGAGGAGGATTTCGATCCGGAAGAAGTCCTCAAGGTCCTGAGCGAGCTGAACGGGGACGCCGGGCTCAACAAAAAAACCGAGCTCGAGGAGCCGGACGAGGGGCAGACCCAGGTCGTGACCGACCTGCTCAAGCGCTTCCGCGGCCTGGGCTACGAAGCCCGGGAAGTGACCGCCGCGGAAGAGGAGCTGGACCTCCCGAAGCTGGAGAAGCAGGTCCGGGCGATCCTGCGGGAAGCGTTCGGCAAGGAGAGCTAGAGCCAGGCTAGAAGGCCGGCCGGGCTTCCAGGCGCTTCAGATACGCCCGCACGGTCTGGAGCAGCCCGAGGGAGCCGCGGTCCGTATCCAGGGACCGCTTGAGGAGGAGCAGCGCCGCCAGCGCCTCGCGGGCGATCCGGCGCGACCGGAAGATCGTGATCGTCTGCTCGATGAGCTGGCGGGCTGCCGCGGTCTCTCCCTTGTCGAGGAGCACCGCGGTCAGGTCCAGCGACACCAGGGCCGCGTGATAGCCCAGGCCCGCCTGCTCGAAACCGGTCTGCGCATCGCGGAACGCCGCCTCCGCGCGATCGTGCTCGCCGAGCCCGAAAGCGATCTTCCCTTCCACCCAGCGCAGCTTGATCAGGTTCAGGCGGTCGCCGGTGGTGAAGTAGGCCTTCTTGCTGCGCCGCAGGATCCGGCGCGCCTCCTGGAAGCGGCCGCAATCGGTCAGGAAGTTCGCCAGGTTGTGAACGGCGGAGAGCACCAGCTTCGGGTCGCTGGCCGGGTTGATCATGGCCAGCCCGGCGGTCAGGTGCTGGATGGCCCGCTCGGGATCGTTGCCGTACCCGGTGTAGAGGCCCTTGCTGATCAGGGCGCTGCCGGCGTTGAAACGGTCGCCGTGCCGCTCATAGATCGTATAGACCGCGTCGAGAAGGGCCAGGGCCTCCGGGAAGCGCCTCTGCGATCCGCGCTGGGACGCGGCCACTCGCATGATCCGGGCGAGCAGGAGAGGGTCCTGAGTGCCCCGGGCGCTCCACTCGGACGCCCGCCGCAGCGCGCGCTCCGCGGCGTCCAGGTCGTCCGCGACACGGTAGGCGTTCGCCAGCTCGGTGAAGGCGCGCGCCCGCAGGTCCGCGGCGAGCTCCCGGCCGTACTCCATGGGGTCCAGCCCCTCGGCCACCGTCACAGCCCGCTCGGCCAGGAGGATCATCTGCTCCAGATCCTGATAACGGCAGGCCTGGCTCCGGACGAGCAGGGTCTCGCAAAGGCCCCAGTTCTGAGCCGAGCCCCGGCCCAAGAGAGAAAAGCCACCAAAACCCATGCTTCCGGTCGAGAGGGTCTCCCGGGACAGGTTCTGGTAGGCAGATGTGAGATCTTCGTTCACGCACCAAATCTCCGCGTCCGAATCTATGCAGTTCGCATACCAGCTCACGGGGCGACTTCCCGAAGCTCACCCGATGGGATCGATCCCCGGACCGGCATCGCCGCAGCCGTTGGGATTGGTGCAGGTCGGCGGCACGGGAGTCGGCGCCTCGTCCTGTCCGAAGACCATCTTCAGATCGGTCCAGGCTCCGCTCAGCCACTGAACGGCCTGATCGAAGAGCCCGACCTGGTGCTCCGCGGCAGGATTGCTGTCGAGAGCGAAGAGACCGCTGGCCTCCGCGCCACTGCCCATGACTAGGATTGCCGAAATGACAACAGCAATAATGAATCCACGTCCGCGCTCGCTCTTCATTTTGATCTCCTCATCCCTCAATTCGGACAATTGCGCTGGTAGAAAATCCAAGTCTGTCGTTCCTGCGCCCTTACACCTCCAGGAAGAAGCAAGGGATATGCCAGGCTGTAGCGAGGAAGAGAGCGGCAGTGGAGGAGGGAGACGGAGCTCGGCCCCCCGGGCATTCCTGCCTGGAGCGGGGTCCGGCTTGTCGATTTTGCAGAATCGCCGGCCGGCTCGGAGCACGTTCTACTTTACTTGTGCCTCACGCCGTGCTTCAGGACCACGTCAACGTCCTGAAGAAGATCGATGTGACGCAAAACGTCACCCCGGACCGCAATGATGTCGGCCCACTTGCCCGGAGAGAGGGTGCCGACCTCCTTGTCCACCTTCATCTGGACCGCGGGCCAGTAGGTGGCGGCGCGGATCGCGTCCATGGCGGGGACGCCGAAGGTGTTGACCCAGGTGTCCATCTCCCGCCAGGTGGAGTCGCTGTGGAAGTTGAGCGGCACGCCGCTGTCGGTGCCGATCAGGAGGATGACGCCCGACTGGCGGAGCTGCTCGAACTTGCGCGCCAGGGTGGGCCGGCGCTGGGGCACGTACTGGAAGTAGGCCACGCGGGCGGGGTCCGCGAGCGACTGGCGGATGTCGGCCACGACCTCCGGCGGCAGGCCGGCCTGCCAGCGCGGATCGTCGATGCGCTCGGGGAACTCGTCGCGGGTCTCCTGGAAGAGCAGAAGGGGGCCGATGGTCGGAGTCCAGAACAGGGTGTTGGCCCGCCCCTTCATGAGGGCGAACACATCCTCGGGGTACTCGGGCGCGGTGCCCAGCCCGGTGTGCTCGAAGCAGTCGACCCCGGCCGCGATGCCGCGGCGGATCTCTTCGGCCCGGTGGGAGTGGGCGACCACGGGCAGCTTGCGCTTGTGCGCCTCGTCGACCACGGCGCGCACCTCGTCCATGGTCATCTGGTCCTGGTCGATCAGCTTGATCACGTCGACCCCGGCGTCGGCCAGGCGGCGCACCTTGGCGCGGGCGTCCTCGACCCCCTTGATCCCCCAGCGGAAGGCCTCGGTGCCGGGATACGGCTCGTGCTGGAGGAAGGGGCCGGAGACGTACATCGTGGGCCCCGGAATCTCGCCGCGGTTGATCGCGTCGCGCACCGCCAGGATGTCCTCCAGCGGGGCGCCGAGGTCGCGGGCGCTGGTGACCCCGGCCATCAGGAGCTGCTTCGCCGCCGCCGGCATGATCGTGGAGCGGAAGAGCGGCGGGTAGGTGCGGTCCCAGTGGTCGTAGTCGGCGTGGCCCACGATCATCAGGTGGACGTGCATGTCCCAGAGCCCCGGGAGCACGCTCATCCCCTCCGTGGAGATCACCTGCGCCCCCTCGGGCACCGCGACCTCCCCCACGCGGCCGACCGCCTGGATGCGGCCGTCCCGGACGATCACCACGCTGTTTTCGAGCGGCTTGCCGCCATAGCCGTCGATCAGCCGGCCGCCCACGAGGGCGGTGACCTGGGGCGGCTGGGAGAGTGCCGTGCGGGCGAGGAGGATGGCGACGACGGCGAGGATCGAGAGGGCGGCTCGTCTCATGGGGTGGAGTATAGAACCCTCACGGACACACGGACGAACACGGACCCCCACGGACGAGCACGGACCTCCGGAGTCCGTGTCAGTCCGTGATCGTCCGTGTCTGTCCGTGTGCCCCGGGGGTGAGGGCCGCCCCCGGCATCCTTTCGAGCTTCCTCTCGAACTGCCGCCGGAACAGCCTTCCCATGGCCTTGAGCTTCAGCGTCTGCCAGGGGTAGCGGTGGGGGCTCAGCCAGCGGCACTCCTCGGGCAGCATCACCAGGCTGACGTGGATGTTCGGCGCGAGACCGATCGGCAGCCCCTTCTCCATGCAGGCCTCGTAGAGCCTCCGGAAGACCGGCACCAGGGCCTCGGTCTCGGGCGGCTCCAGGTGCTCCAGGTCGGTGCCGGTCAGCGGGCGGAAAACGCAGACCGTGGGGATGGCGCCGACCGAGGTGATCCAGTCGATGGCGCGGATCGACGACTCCGGCGGCTCCAGGCCGGCGATGATCTCGCCGTTCGTCACCCAGGGCTCCATCCGCGGACCCTTCTTCGACAGCGCCGCGCAGTAGCGCACCGCTTCGAGGTAATGATCGAGGCCGTACTCGGCGTGCTTGCCCGGGCAGATCTCCTCGAAGAGCCCACGATCGTAGATCTCGAAGCAGAAGGAGACCCGGTTGACGCCGATCTCCCGCAGGTGGTCGTAGCGCTCGAGGTCGCGGTGCGGCGGCGTCTGGATGCCCACCAGGAGCCCCAGCTCCTCCTTGATGCGCCGCACGAACGGCTCGAGGAGGTCGAGGTAGGTGTCGCCCTCGTAGTGGCCGGTGTTGAAGTCCACGTAGGTGATGCCCGACTCGTCGCGGGCCGCGCGGATGACCTCCATGACCTCGTCGAGCGACTTCTCGTCCGCGTCGTCGATCCCCAGGTTCAGGCCCACCGAGCAGAAGCGGCAGTTCACCTTCTCCGGCTTCGCCGTCCAGTACTCGCAGACCTTGGCCTGGTAGATCCCAAGGTAGGTGCCCTGGAGAGTGCCGATCTGCGTCATGAGCTTGTTGGTGCTCGTCCTGCGGTCGTACCAGCCGGGCCGCGGCGAGAGCTCCACGGTGGTGACGTCCTGGCCCCGCCAGCGCAGGAGGTACTGACCCTTGAGCCGGTGCAGGGTGTAGGGCGAGCGGGCGACGAAGTGCTCGCTCGCCGGCGCGTTGGTCCACAGGTTGCCCGGCAGGATCATCTCCAGGCCGCTCCCCAGGCCGGCGCGGGTGCGCAGGATCTTGCGCCCGCCGTCCTCCTCCACGTGGCAGGAGTCGTCCAGGCGGACGCCTTTGCAATAAAGGTCGAGTTTCAGAAGGGCGGGATTCTCGCGCAGCTCGGCGGCGGTGATCATGGAGGGCAGGCTAACGGCAGGCCCACGAGAGTGTCGCCACCCGCATGGGTGGGGGCGCAGCTCACTTTCGGGGCAGGCGCGGTCCGTTCGTCGGGCTCCAGGCGCCGAGGATCAGGCGGGCCAGCAGCGCGGACGGCGCGACCCGGGGCGGACGGATGTCGGCCGCCGGATTCACCTCGCCCAGCAGCACTTCGCGGGCGCGCAGGCGGCCGAGCTCGATCGCTTGCAGGAGGACGGGCCAGCGGCGCTCCAGAAACGGCGTGGGGAGGCGGTGCCGCGGCCGGATCACGATCAGGCGGTCGCGGTATTCGGGCGGGACCGCGTGCTGGACCTCGCGCGGGTTGCGATAGGGCAGGCCCTCGCTCTCCCCCTTCATCGTCGCCAGCACGACCGCGTCGCAGCCCTCCTCGAAAGCTTTCTCATAGGGGATGTTGTTGGTGATCCCGCCGTCGCCGCAGCGCTCGCCGTCGAGGTGCGGAGCATGGGTGTAGAAGGGCGGCAGGTAGTTCGAGGCGAGCAGCACGTTCAGCGGATCGTCCGCCGTCCGCAGGTCGTAGTAGAGGGGCTGCCGGTCCGAGAGGCGGGTGACGCCCACGAAGACCGGCAGCGTCTCCGGCCGCCGCAGCCGGTCGATGCCGACGTAGCGGCTGAAGGTGCGGCGGTGGATCTCGCTCCAGCGGTAGGGGGAGTGCTCCCGCAGCAGGTTGCTGAGGTCCAGCTCCGGCATGCGGCTGAACGTCCGCCAGTAGGTGCGGAGCCGGTGAGCATGACCCACGGCCACGGCCGCGGCGTTCCACGCTCCCCCCGAGACGCCGGTGCAGAGCGCCGGCCTCACGCCCAGCTCCAGCAGCGTCTCGACGACCCCGATCTGGAACGCGCAGCGGGCCGACCCGCCGGAGAAGACGATCCCGACCCGATGGGCTGCCAGAAGGCGGCGCAGCGCTTCGGTCTCCATCATTTAATTATACGCCTGATGCCCGTTCCCCACCCCGTCCAACCCCAAGGGGTGGCATCCCTCCGGGTGGTTCCTTGAAACCTTTTGTTCCGTACGATGCCGTGCGAGGAGGTTTCCAGCATGTCCGACGCACGCAAGATCACAGTCGACGGCAACGAAGCGGTGGCTTCGGTGGCCTACCGGGGCAGCGAGGTGATCGCCATCTACCCGATCACCCCCTCTTCCGCCATGGGCGAGCTGGCGGACGCCTGGGCGGTCGAGAAGCGCCCCAACCTCTGGGGCACCGTGCCGCAGGTGGTCGAGATGCAGTCCGAGGGGGGAGCGGCCGGCGCCGTCCACGGCGCCCTGCAGGCCGGCTCCCTCGCCACCACCTTCACCGCCTCGCAGGGCCTCCTGCTCATGATCCCCAACATGTACAAGATCGCGGGCGAGCTGACCCCGTTCGTCATGCACGTGGCGGCGCGCACGCTCGCCACGCACGCGCTGTCGATCTTCGGCGATCACTCGGACGTGATGGCCTGCCGCCAGACCGGCTTCGCGATGCTCGCCGCGGGCTCGGTGCAGGAGGCGCACGACTTCGCGCTCGTCGCCCAGGCCGCGACCCTGCGCTCGCGCATCCCGTTCCTCCATTTCTTCGACGGCTTCCGCACCTCGCACGAGCTGGCGAAGATCGAGGAGCTGGAGGACGCCGACCTGCGCGCCCTGATCGACGAGGACCTGATCCAGGCGCACCGCGCCCGCGCGCTCACTCCCGACCACCCGGTGATCCGCGGCACGGCCCAGAACCCCGACGCCTTCTTCCAGGCGCGCGAGGCCGCGAACCCGTTCTACGCCGCCTGCCCGGCGATCGTCCAGATGATGATGGACCGGTTCGGCGACCGCACCGGCCGCCGCTACCGCCTGTTCGACTACACCGGCCACCCCGAGGCCGAGCGCGTGATCGTGCTCATGGGCTCGGGCGCCGAGACCGTCGAGGAGACCGTCGACTGGATGGCCGCCCAGGGCGAGAAGGTCGGCGTCCTGCGCGTCCGCCTCTACCGCCCGTTCTCGATCCCCGACTTCATCTCCGTCCTGCCGCGCACCGTGCGCACGCTGGCCGTGCTCGATCGCACCAAGGAGCCGGGAGCGCCGGGCGATCCGCTCTACCTGGATGTGATCACCGCGCTCCGCGAAGCCAGGGAAGAGGGAATGTCCGCGTTCCTCTCGGAGCCTCGGGTGGTCGCGGGCCGCTACGGTCTCTCCTCCAAGGAATTCAACCCGGCGATGGTCAAGGCCGTGTTCGACCAGATGATGGAAGAGCGGCCGAAGAACCACTTCACGATCGGCATCTACGACGACGTCAGCCACTCCTCGCTGCCCTATGACGCGGGCTTCGACATCGAGCCCGGCGACGTGGTGCGTTCGGTCTTCTACGGCCTGGGCTCGGACGGCACGGTGGGCGCCAACAAGAACTCGATCAAGATCATCGGCGAGGAGACGGGCCTGGAGGCGCAGGGCTACTTCGTCTACGACTCGAAGAAGGCCGGCGCGGTCACGGTCTCGCACCTGCGCTTCGGGCCGCGCCGGATCCGCTCCACCTACCTGATCCGCCGGGCGCAGTTCCTGGCCTGCCACCAGTTCGACTTCCTCGACCGCTTCGACGTGCTGGAGACCGCCATGCCCGGCTCGGTCTTCCTCCTCAACTCCCCCTACGGCGCCGGGGAGGTCTGGGACCACCTGCCCGCCGAGGTGCAGGAGCAGCTCGTCGCAAACGCCATGCGCTTCTACGTCATCGACGCCTACCGCGTGGCGCGCGAGGCCGGCATGGGCGGCCGCATCAACACGATCATGCAGACCTGCTTCTTCGCCCTGTCGGGAGTGCTGCCGCGGGAGGAGGCGATCGCGCACATCAAGAAGGCGATCGAGAAGACCTACGGCAAGCGCGGCGCCGAGGTCGTGCGCCGCAACTTCCAGGTGGTGGACGCCTCCCTCGCGCACCTGCATGAAGTGCAGGTCCCGGCCGCCGTCACCACCGAGCGCCGCCGGCCGCCGGTCCTCACGGGCGACGCGCCCGAGTTCGTGCAGCGGGTCACGGCCGTGCTCGCCGCGGGCAAGGGCGACTCGCTGCCGGTCTCGGCCTTCCCCGTGGACGGCACCTGGCCGCTCGGCACCGCCAGGTACGAGAAGCGGAACCTGGCCCTCGAGATCCCGGTCTGGGACCCCGCGATCTGCATCCAGTGCAACCAGTGCGCGCTGGTCTGCCCGCACGCGGCGATCCGGCCCAAGGTCTACGACGCGGACGAGCTCGCCGGCGCTCCCGAGGGCTTCCGGTCGATGCCCTACAAGGCGGCCGACTTCCGCGGCCTGCTCTACACCCTTCAGGTGGCGGCCGAGGACTGCACCGGCTGCAGCCTCTGCGTGGCCATCTGCCCGGCCAAGGACAAGGGGAACCCCAAGCACAAGGCGATCGACATGCTGCCGCAGCGCCCGCGGCGCGAGGCCGAGCGCGACAATTTCCAGTTCTTCCTCGGCCTGCCCGAGGTGGACCGGTCGAAGGTGCAGCGCATCGACGCCAAGGGCTCGCAGCTCTTCCAGCCGCTGTTCGAGTTCTCCGGCGCCTGCTCCGGCTGCGGCGAGACGCCCTACGTCAAGCTGCTGACCCAGCTCTTCGGCGACCGCGCGGTGGTCGCGAACGCCACCGGCTGCTCCTCGATCTACGGCGGCAACCTGCCCACGACCCCCTACGGCACCGACGCCTCCGGCCGCGGTCCGGCCTGGGCCAACTCGCTCTTCGAGGACAACGCCGAGTTCGGCTTCGGCATGCGGGTGGCGCTCGACAAGCAGCGCGAGCAGGCCGAGGAGATCCTGCGCTCCCTGGCCGACAAGGTGGGCGAGGAGCTGGCCGTGGCCATCCTCACCGCGGACGAGTCGGGCGAGGCGGGCATCCAGGAGCAGCGCGGCCGGGTGGACACCCTGAAGCGCCGTCTGCGCGAGGTTCCCGGCCCCGAGGCCCGGCGCCTGGAAGGGCTCGCCGACAGCCTGGTCAAGAAGAGCGTCTGGCTCCTGGGCGGCGACGGCTGGGCCTACGACATCGGCTTCGGCGGCCTCGACCACGTGATCTCGCAGACGCGCAACGTCAACCTCCTGGTGCTCGACACCGAGGTCTACTCGAACACCGGCGGCCAGCAGTCCAAGGCCACGCCGATCGGCGCCGCGGCCAAGTTCGCGGTGGCGGGCAAGGAGGTGCCGAAGAAGGACCTCGGCCTCTACGCCATGAGCTACGGCCACGTCTACGTGGCGCGCATCGCCTTCGGCGCCAAGATGAACCAGACCGTGCAGGCCCTGCTGGAAGCCGAGGCCTACCCCGGCCCGTCCCTGGTGATCGCCTACAGCCACTGCATCGCGCACGGCTATGACCTGGCGCGCGGCGCGGACCAGCAGCGCATGGCGGTCGAGTCCGGGGTCTGGCCGCTCTACCGCTTCGACCCCCGCCGGGCGCTCAAGGGCGAGGCGCCGCTCCAGCTCGACTCCGGTGCGCCCAAGACCGCGGTGCTGGACTACATGCGCAACGAGACCCGCTTCCGCATGGTCGAGAAGCAGGACCCCGAGCGCTTCAAGCGCCTGACCGCCGCGTCCCAGCGCAGCGCGTCCCAGCGCTACGCCGTCTACCAGCAGCTCGCCGGCATCACGGTGCCGCAGATGGATGAGATGACACCGCCGGCCGTCCCGGCCGCCGCGCCGGATGCCGGCCAGCCGGTCCCCGCCGAGGCATGAAGGGAGAGACGATCATGGACCTGAGCACGACCTATCTCGGTTTCCGCCTGCCGCACCCGATCCTGCCGGGGGCCTCCCCCCTGGTGGACGACCTCGACACGGTCAAGCGCCTGGAAGATGCAGGCGCTCCGGCCATCGTCATGCACTCCCTGTTCGAAGAGCAGATCCGGCGCGAGCAGGTGGCCACGTCCCGGCACATGGACACCTGGTCCAACGCTCATGCGGAGGCGCTCTCCTACTTCCCGGAGCCCACGGACTTCGTCCTCGGCCCGGAGGAGTACCTGGAGCAGGTCCACAAGATCAAGGCGACCGTCCAGGTTCCGGTCATCGCCTCGCTCAACGGCAACACCGACGGCGGCTGGCTCACCTACGCCGACCTCCTGGAGGAGGCCGGCGCCGACGCCCTGGAGCTCAACGTCTACGCCCTGCCCACGGACCTCGACGAGAGCAGCGAGCTGCTGGAGCGGCGCACGCTCCAGATGATCTGGACGATCAAGAGCGGCATCCGCATCCCGGTGGCGGTGAAGCTCTCGCCGTTCTACACCGCGCTCGCCCACTTCGCCCGGCGGCTGGACGACCATGGCGTCGAGGGCCTGGTCCTCTTCAACCGCTTCTACCAGCCGGACCTGGACGTCGAAGCGCTGGAGGTCACGCCGACGCTGCGCCTTTCCGACTCCTCGGAGCTGCTGCTGCGTCTGCGCTGGCTGGCGATCCTGCACGGCCGTCTGCGCGCCTCGCTCGCGGCGAGCGGCGGAGTCCACACCGGGCTCGACGCGGTCAAGGCGCTGATGGCCGGGGCCGACGCGGTGCAGGTGGTCTCGGCCCTGCTCAAGAAGGGTCCGGAGCGCCTCCGCACCCTGCGCCAGGAGCTGGAGTCCTGGCTCGTCGAGCACGAGTACGAGTCGCTCGACCAGCTCCGCGGCAGCCTCTCCCTGCTGCGCTGCCCCGACCCGGCCGCCCACGAGCGCGCCAACTACGTGACGATCCTGCAGAGCTGGAGGACGCGGGGGGCGGCGGTGATGTAGCGCGAGCGGCAGGCTCATCCGGAAAGCTCGTACAATACGGGCATGGCGATGGGACGTGGAAAGGCCGTGAGGAGGGCCGGAATCGACGCCGCGGATCGGGAGATTGCCCGGAAGCTGCGGCAGCACCTCGCGCAAGGTGTGAAGATCGAGGATTTTCGAGTGTACGGCTCACGGGCCCGAGGCGATGCCACGCCCGACTCGGACCTCGACGTCTACCTCGTCGTCACCGAGCTGACTCCTGCCCTCCGCCGCTGGATCGACGAGATCGCCTGGGAAGTCGGATTCGACAACGATCGGGTGATTTCGACCCTCGTGACCACTCGTCGCGGACTGGAGCAGGGACCGTTCGGTGCGCAGCCTGTCGTCCAGACCATCGAGCGAGAAGGCATCCCCATTTGAGTCAGAGCCCTGAGCAGCAACGTGCCGTGAAAGCCATCGAAAAGTTCCTCCAAGAGAGCGGGTTCGGGAGGGTGGGGAACGAGGACAGCGGCGGTCAGGAAGGGCCGGGCAGTTCTCTGTGACCACCGTCCGCCTCGTACCAGGAGACCTCGGTCACCGGCCGGTTCGGGGTTTCGAGCTGTTCGTCCCAGCTCCCGCCGGGGCTCTTTCCGCGAGCTTGCCACACAGGCATCAACGACGTTCCCCCTCTCCCGGGGTCGGGCGGGCGGGAGATGGGAGAGGGGGACAGGGGGTGAGGTCTTTCCCGCCCCTCGATCCGGCTGATACAGTCCCTCTGGATAACTTTTCTCTCAAGAGGAGATCGCGCCTGCCACGCTTCGCCTTCTGGGTCGCCCGTGACTTGCGGAAAGCAATGACGCCCGCCGAGAAGAAACTCTGGCAGCTCTTGCGCCACCGCCGGCTGCAGCAGCTCAAGTTCCGGCGCCAAGCCCCTGTCGACACCTATGTCGCGGACTTCTACTGCCATGCGCTGCAGCTCGTGGTGGAGCTGGATGGCGAGGTCCATGCCAATCCGCAGCAGATGGCCCGGGACGAGGATCGCGACCTCAATCTCCGTTGCCTTGGCTATGCGGTGCTTCGCTTTTCCAATCAGGAGCTTTTCGAGCGGCCCGAGGCGGTTCTCGATCGGATTGTCGAGGTGGCAGCGGAGATTGCGCGAAACAAGGAGGGTGAGGGGTAGAGGCAGCTTGAGTCCTCACCCCCTGTCCCCCTCTCCCATCTCCCGCCCGCCCATCCCCGGGAGAGGGGGAACGTGGTTGATGCCCTTGTGGCGAGCTCGCGCAAAGGGCTCCGGATGCGTCCCCCCTCTCCCGGCGGAGGGGTGGAAGGGAGATGGGAGAGGGGGTGAGGTCTTTCCCGGCGCTCGATCCGGCTGCTTCTTGCCACGGCAGCCGTTTGCAGCAACCAGGGGTTTCGCCCCTGGACCCCAGGCAAAGTCCAAAGAATCAAGGGCTCGCGGGCGCGGCGGCGACGCGGAAGCCGACATAGCCGTCCCTGCCCCTGGCGCGGAACCCGTTGCGGAAAGCTGCCCGCAGGCCCGCCGCGGAAAAGTACCAGTCGCCGCCCCGAAGGGGCCTCATCGCCTCGGCTCGCGTCAGCCCAAGGTCATCCTTGCACCACTCCCAGACGTTCCCTGCCAGATCGCAGTGACCGAATCGGCCATCTCCTGCCGGATAGATGCCAACCGGCGTCGGGCGGCCTACTGCACCGTCGTAATTCGCACGCTCAGGATCCGGGTCTTCCACACCCCAGGGGTACTCACCCTCCACCGGCGTAGCCGCCTTCTCCCGCTCGGCCTCGGTGGGAAGCCGCAGCGATACTCCTTTTTGCTCGCTCAGCCAGCGGCAATAGGCGTCCGCCTCGTACCAGGAAACCTCGGTCACCGGCCGGTTCGGGGTTTCGAGCTGTTCCTCCCAGCTCCCGGGGGCCTCCCAATCCTCCTTTTCCCGCAGCCCCCAGCCGTCGGCATCCCAGAACCGCGGCTCCTCGTAACCGCGGCTCTCGACGAAGCGCTGGTACTCCTCGACCGTGACCGGGTACCTGCCGAGGCGGAGCCCGCCGAGCCCGGGGACTTCCAGGAAATTGTCCTGGTCCGGGGCCAGGCGCGGATCGCCGCCCTGGCCCAGGGCCTCGGCGGCGGCGATCCGCGCCTTCACCGGAACCCGGGCGGCTCCTTCAGGCCGGAAGATCGCCATCGACTGGTCGAGCAGATCCTCATAGGCGCGCGAAATCTCCGGGCGGGGCCGGTACTGGTAGGCAGACAAGCTTTGGAGGAGCCGGCCGGCGATCCCTGCGATCCGCGCCTTGGCGGCAAGGGGCGGTGTCTTGCCGCGCAGCGCGAGGACCCGGTCGAGCAGCCGGTCCACCCTCCCTTCGCCTCCTTCGTCCAGGAGGCAGCCGGGGAGGAGCTCGACGGTTTCCCGCCACTGCGCGTGATCGAGGTGCTGGCGCACCAGCGGCCACCAGGAGGTCTTCTTGCTCTCGCCATCGTCCATCCAGGCGAGCTGCAGCGCGGCGAGGAACTCCTGGAAGGTGAGATGCCAGAAGCGCAGGCGGTTGCCCGGGACCTCCTCGACGATGCCGCTGCCCAGGCACTCGAAGCGGAGCCAGCGGCGGGCCTCGCGGCGCCGCTCGTCGGGCGGCAGATCGGGAAACTGACGCAGGACCGCGGAGTCGATGGCGACCGCTCCGTCCTCCAGGTCGAAGACGGTCTTCTTGCCGCCCTCGGCACCGACCATGGCAAGGGCGAGGCGGGCGAAGGCGTTCCAGGCGAAGCGGTCGGTGAAGCCTTCCGTTTCCCGCAGGGCGGTCCGCGAGGCAATCAGCCATTTGATCACCGCCCGGTAGACGCGCGACCGCCCCTCCGGCAGGTGGCCCTCGTTCCAGTGCACCACGCAGAGGCAGGTGAGCATCACCGGGTTGGTGGCGAGCCGGCGGACCCGCGGCAGGTCGCAGATCGCGGAGACCAGGTCCGTCCGGTAGCGCTCCGCCTCGCCGTGCAGGGCTTCCGGGTCTTCCGCCGCGTGGAGGCCTGCCACCCAGTGATCGAGAAAGGCGCGGATCTCGGTCTCGCCGAAGGGCTCGATGACGGCGGTGTGGAACCCCATCTCGCGCAACGCCGCAGTCTGGATCGGCCGGCTGGTCACCACGATGGGGCACTTCCACTTGCGGCAGGCATCGCGGAAGACGTCGAAGACGCGGGCGCGCAAGTCTTCATCGGCCACCTCGTCGAGACCGTCGAGAAGAAGGATGGCTCCCTCGCCTGCGAGCCCGCTTTCGAGAAGACTGCGCCAGGAGTCCCGGGGGATCAAATGTTCATTCTCCACGCAGCTCCGCTCCAGCAGGTCGAGCAGCCGGCGACGGTCGTCGCGGCGCAGGCCGGTGTCCTCGGCCAGCAGCGGCAGGAGATCGGCGATGCGGAGAAAGACGGGCAGCCAGGGCCGTCCGGTGCCGAGGCCCAGCCAGCGTCGGCGCCAGGAACCTCCATCGGGGCACGGCGACCCGAGAGCGTCGCGGGCCAGCATGCAGGCCGCGAAACGGAGGAAGGTGGTCTTGCCGGCGCCGGGCTGGCCTTCGAGGAGGAGGCGTTCGTGGCGCGGCAGCAGATCGGCGAGGCCCATGCGGCCGTCGGCCAGGGCACGGGCCTCGCCACCCGGCATCCGGTCGAATTCCGCCCGGCTGCGCAGCGGCATGTAGAGCCTCTCGATCGGGTAGCGGAGCGCTCCCTTGCCCGCGCTGGAGATGCCGCTGATGTTGATGTGATCGGTGTGGTCGATCAGGCTTTCGAGGTAGGAGCGGAAGTCCGCCTTGGGTGCCGCCGGTGGTTTCGTCCTCTTCAAGGCCCGGGCTGGACGGGCGCCCGGCCGGATCACGACCCCTTTGGCATCCTCGGGGAATCTCTGATCGTGGACGAAGGCGCCCCGCCCATCGCCCCGGGTGACGCGGGCCAGGGGCCAGATCCGCACCTCGCCGCCTGCGGCGAGCGTCCCCCAGGCGTAGCCGAAAAGACGGTCCTCCTGGAGGGTGCCGTAGTGCTCCAGGCCGAAGAGCGAGGGGGCCTGGAAGTAGTAGCGTGGTGTGCCGCCGGAGACGGCCACGCTGAGCGTCCGTCCCTCGTGCATGTGTCCGAACAGGCACAGATCGAAGCGATTCGCCGGGTAGATGGCCTCATCAAAGGCTCGACAGCCGAGGCGCGAGAGCCAGCCCGGCGGGTGATGCATCATCAGGAGCGCGCGCGGGTGCCGCTTGAAGACTTCCAGGGGATTGCCGGCGCCCGGGTCCTCCAGGGCCGCCTGGAACTGCCGTGCCGGGATCGTGAGCTTGCCTTCGAAGCTGCCGCCCCTGTATTGCTGCCAGGTCGAGTTGAGCCCGACGAGGCAGAGGGGGAAGGCTCCTTCGATTTCCAGCTCCAGGCAGAAGTCGCCAGGAAAACGGGAGAGGTGGAGCTTCTTTGCCCGGCGCTGGAGGTCGAGCAGCAGCCGGCGGCGGAACCACTCCTGGTAGCCGGAAAAGAGCGGCTCGACGAAGGAGGCGTCCCGGCGGTCCCAGAGCTCCTCGTCGAGGGTGCGGACGTCCTCGTCGCCGGCACCCTGGTCATAGCGTTCGAGGACGCGGTACGCGAAGGCGGTGCGCCCCTGCGGCCTTTGGAGGTCGTGGTTGCCCGGAATGGCGACGATCAGCGGATCGGGTGCACCGGTTGCGTCGCGCAGCCAGCCAAGGAGCGTGTCGAGGAGGCGGTCGACCTTGGCGTACTCCTCGGGAGCGCCGCGGTTGGCGAGGTCACCAGAGATCAGCAGAAGGTCCGGCGGCCCAAGGCGCCTGGCCATCTCCTTGACGCTCGGCTCCCACTCCTCCTGCATCTGCCACCACAGATCCTCGCCGCGGCAGCCGAGGTGGAGATCGGAGAGATGCAGCCAGCGGATCGGGCGGGGCGCGGGCATGATCGGAAAATCAGGTTCCAGGGCTGACGAATAATTCTAGCACCGCTGCACATAGGGCCCGGGGCTGGCGATTCGCGGGGCGGGAGCGAGCGCGCCGTGACCACGGCCACGAGCACCGGGAGCAGGATGAACGGGTGCGCGGCCACGGACACCCGGGCCGCGACCCGTCGGCGGAAGGGAGGGGACGCGTCCTCAGCCTTGTCGACCACGGCCGGGATGATATCTCTCGGGATCTGGGTGACGGGGTCCCCGGTTGGAAGGGCAGGGACGCCTGCCTCTGGGACAGAGACCGCGGTCTCCAACGCAGAGACACCTGTCCCTGAGCCAGAGACCACGGTCTCCAACGCAGAGACACCTGTCCCTGAGCCAGAGACCACGGTCTCCAGCGTAGAGACACCTGTCCCTGAGCCAGAGACTACGGTCTCCAGCGTAGAGACACCTGTCCCTGAGGCAGAGACCGCGGTCTCCAGCGTAGAGGCACGTGTCCCTGAGCCAGAGACCGCTGCCTCCAGGATGGAGACACCTGCCTCTGAGCCAAAGACCGCGGTCTCCAACGCAGAGACACCTGTCTCTGAAGCAGAGACCGCGGTCTCCATGGCAGGGACACCTGTCCCTGAGGCGCGAATCACGGGATGCGCCAATCTTGACGCGGTCCAGGAGAGGCCGCCCCGGTCCTACGCAAAATCGCACGCGTCGAGCGACCGACGACCGGCTGTCCGGGCGGACTGTATGGCTCGTGTGACAGCAGCATCGGCTGCCTTCTTCGGCCCCGACGTATCGTTCGTCCGGTTCGAGCCGGGCGCGCTATGCTCCCCGCCGATGAGACGCGTCGTCCTTTACGGTCTTGCGGGCGGGGTGCTGATCGCGCTGCTCAAGGTGCTGGAGTACAAGCACTTCGTCCGCGCCTATCCCACCGAGATCTATGGCGGCCTGGTGGCGGTGATCTTCTCCGCCGTAGGCATCTACTTCGGGGTGCGCTTGGCCCGCTCCCGCGAGACGGTCGTGATCAGGGAGGTCCGCGTTCCGGAGGGCGGGCCTTTCGCGCTCGACCGTGAGAAGCTCAAGGAGCTGGGCATCACCCAGCGCGAGCATGAGATCCTCGGGCTCATCGCCGAGGGGCTGAGCAACCGGGAGATCGGCGAGCGGCTCTTTGTCTCCGAGAACACGGTCAAGACCCACTCCTCCCGCCTGTTCGCCAAGCTGGGGGTCAACCGCCGCGTCCAGGCCGTCCAGAAGGCGCGGGAGCTCGGATTGATCCCCTGAGTGTCAGGTCCAATCGGGGTCAACCAAAGTATGATTCCGGGGCTCCGGCCCGAAAATCACCCGAACGTAGGACGACAGGCGCGGCGCCGCGGCGCTAGGGTGGCGGGCATACATGGAGGAAACGGCAATGAAGAAAATCGTGCTTCGCTACGGACTTGCGTCGGGTGCCATCCTGATGACCCTGTCGGCGGTGATGCTGCCCTGGTGCCTGAACGGGGACCACTTCGACAACGGCGAGATCCTCGGCTACAGCGCCATGGTCCTGGCCTTCCTGCTGGTCTTTTTTGGCATCCGCTCGTACCGCGACAACGTCGCCGGCGGGGCGATCGGCTTCGGCAAGGCCTTCCAGGTCGGCATCCTCATCACCCTGATCACCTGCGCGATGTATGTGATCGCCTGGGAGATCACCTACTTCAACTTCTTCCCCGACTTCCTCGACCAGTACAGCGCGCACGTCCTCGCCAAGATGCACGCGGCCGGCGAGAGCGAAGCCGCCATCCTGGAGAAGACCGCGGAGATGGCCACCATGGCGAAGTACTACGACAACGTGCTCTTCAACGTCGGCATCACCTTCATGGAGGTCTTCCCGGTCGGGCTGATCATGACGCTGGTCTCCGCCGCGATCCTGCGCCGCAAGCCGCGCCAGGACGCGCCGGCGTCGGCCGTGGCGGCCTGAACGCCCCGGACCGGCCTACCCGGTCTTCAGCTCGTCATCCTCATCGCGCGTCAGGAGCAGGGCGCGGAACTCCATCTTGCCGATCACGGGGTGCTTCCTGAGGTCGGCAATCAGCTTCGACAGCACGGCCTGGTGGGCGGCTTTCTCCTTGCTGGGCAGGATGTTCGTGGGAAGCCCTTTCGCGAGAACGTCCTCCGGGATCTTGAGCTCCCGCGGATGTCTGTATGCGCCGCAATCCCGGTGATCGAGGATGACGATGCGCCGGATGTCGTGCTGGAGAGCGAGTGCGGCTTCGATGTGTTCGATGAACACCTTCTGCCAATCCGGGCGGCAGGCTCCGAGCGAGGCGCCCGCAAGGATGAACTGATCATAGGCCACGGTTGGGAGGATGCGCTGCATCGCATCCACGATCCGGCGTGGATAACGGTAGTCGATGCACGCGAGGAGCATCGACATCCCGGGCTTCCCAAGCTCTTCCGCGACGAATTCCTCGAACGTCATCGCTCGCACCTCCCTGGGGCTGGTTGCCTGTTTTCAATGAGGAAGCCACCGGTGCACCGATGACTTGTAGTGGCGGTAGGGATCGCCGAAGCGGCGGGTCAGAGCCGGTTCTTCGTAGAGCAGCACGAGCAGGTGCGTGAGCAGCAGGAACACGAAAGCCAGGCCGGCGATCGCCGGCGACCGCAAGGCCAGACCCGCTCCGAGAAGGACGCCGAAGCCGCCGATGTACATGGGATTGCGCACGTAGCGATACGGACCCGCCGCCACGAACTCGCGGGGAGGATCGAAGGGGGCCGGAGTGCCGCGCCCCCTGGCCACGAAGGTGGCGATGCACCAGAGCGCGAGAAGGGCACCCGCGAGAGCCAGCGCCCAGCCGAGAGGCCGGGCCCAGGCCGGGATGGCGAAAGGCAGCCGGGCGTCGAGCGGCTGCACCGACGCCGCGAGCCATGCCCACAGAAGCACGAAGGCGGAAGCGTAGAGCGCGGCCCGCAGGACCACCAGGATTCGCAAGGGCGCCGGGGTATTCATCGTTGGCTCGTCCTGAAATCCTAGAGTACGTCCAACGAGGAGGGGGCGCAAGGTGGTTGGTACGAGGTTTGCCACGATCCCGGGTTGAGGCGAGGGCTCCCCCTTCCGGCGGAGCCGTGTCGTCCGACGAGCGAGGGGCTCCCTGTCCAGTTGATCGAACCGGCTGGATGTAATACTGTATGACGATGAGCAGAGCAGGGAAGACGACCGCCGTGCTCACCATTCGCATCGATTCCGACCTCACCCGCTCGCTCGCGCGTGAGGCTCGGCGGCGGCGCAAGACCAAGAGCGAAGTGGTTCGCGAGATCCTCGCCGCCGGCCTGGGCGCGGAGGAAGGGAATCTCATCGCGCAAGAGGCTCGGCGTCAATCGCTTCTGGTCAGCCGCCGCCGTTCGGAGAGAGAGACTCTCGAATTCATCGAGCAGGCCGCCGACACTCGGGGCTGGAGGTGAAACGGGGCGCCATCGTCGTCGTGGCGGCGAAAGGCGTCTACACCGGCAAGCCCCGTCCGGCGCTCGTCGTGCAGTCGGATCTGTTCAACCCCACGCACCAGAGCGTCACGATCTGTCCGATCACTTCAGACAGCGTCGACGCGCCCCTCTTCCGCATCCCGTTGCCGCCCGGCGAACGCACCGGGCTGCGGACCGTCTCCCAGATCATGATCGACAAGATCGTCAGCGTTCCTCGTTCCGCCATCACCTCCGAGATCGGCAGATGCGATACTGCCGAGCTGCAGGCTGTCGAAGACGCCCTGCGGCGGTGGCTGGGGCTTGAATAAGCGGCCGAGCAGCAAGCCCCGATCAAAGGATAAAACAATGCAGAAACGCACACTCGGAAAGAGCGGCCTCGAAGTCTCGGTGATCGGGCTCGGCTGCATGGGCATGAGCTTCGGCTACGGTCCCGCCCAGGACGAGCAGGAGATGATCTCCCTGATCCGGTCCGCCGTCGATCTCGGCGTCACCCTCTTCGACACCGCCGAGGTCTACGGTCCGTTCACGAACGAGGAGCTGGTGGGCAAGGCGCTCGCGCCCCTCCGCGAGCAGGTGGTGATCGCCACCAAGTTCGGGTTCCACATCGACGCCGACGGCAAGCAGGCCGGCCTGAACAGCCGGCCCGAGCACGTCAGGGAGGTCGCGGAAGCGTCGCTCCAGCGGCTCGGAACCGACCGCATCGACCTGTTCTACCAGCACCGCGTCGATCCGGAGGTGCCCATCGAGGACGTGGCGGGGGCGGTGAAGGAGCTGATCCGGGAGGGCAAGGTCCGGCACTTCGGCCTCTCCGAGGCGGGCGTGCAGACGATCCGCCGCGCGCACGCCGTCCAGCCGGTCACGGCCCTGCAGAGCGAGTACTCGCTCTGGTGGAGAGAGCCCGAGGAGAAGACCTTTCCGACCCTGGAGGAGCTGGGAATCGGCTTCGTTCCCTTCAGCCCGCTGGGCAGGGGCTTCCTCACGGGGAAGATCGACGAGAACACCACGTTCGACAGCACCGACTTCCGCAGCTCCGTCCCCCGCTTCACCCCGGAGGCCCGGAAGGCGAACCGGGCACTGGTCGATCTGCTCGGCGGCATCGCTCAGCGCAAGGGCGCGACGCCCGCCCAGATCGCGCTCGCCTGGCTCCTCGCCCAAAAGCCCTGGATCGTGCCGATCCCCGGCACCACGAAGCTGCATCGCCTGCGCGAGAACATCGCGGCGGCCTCCGTCGAGCTCACCGCGGACGATCTCCGCGACATCGAGAGCGCCGCGTCCCGGATCGCGGTGCAAGGGGCCCGGTACTCCGAGAGCTCGGAGCGAATGGTCGACCGCTGAGCGGGAAGAGCTCGACGGCAGAGATCGCGACAGGACCGGCATCAACTGCCGAGAGGGCCAGGGGAGAAGATTCTCGCGGCCCTTCAGGCCGCAGGGATGTGGTACCTGTTTACCCAGGGCATCGCTGCGCTCAGCCCTGGGCTAAATTCTCCCGGCCCGTTGGGCCGGTTTGCTGACGAGGATCTGAAGGGGGGCACTTCACCGCGCAGCACATCCGCCATCACCACGCCCAATCCGGGCTTGTGGCAGATGGCAGAACCAGCCGACCGAAGACGCGGAGAAGTCGGATGACGACAGCTTCAACAGGGCCAGTCCACTCATGGCTGTGGAGGTGTTCGAAGGTGTCGGCCGACCGCTGCCGAGAGCTGACGCGTAGAGTTTGCCGCCGGCAGGTGACCTCGTCTTTGGCGGTGCCAGTCAGGGCAGAGGCGACTCTCGGAGAAGAGGCACCAGCCGTATGCCACCTCGGCCCTGAACGGAGACCTCGCAAAATCGACTACTCAGTCAGGCCAAACGACCCATTGGCACTCGCAGATTCCACGCCCGCACACCGGTCTGCAGGCCACCTCTCGGCCCGGTGGGCAAACCAGCCAAAAACAATCCGCGACGGTCGAGCACTGTGACTCCTCCGGGCACATATAGCTGGCCTGTGCCTTCTGTAGCGCATCGAGAACCTGGGGCAGAGGCACCGACTCGCTTGCAGCGAGGCGAGTCGTCGTCTCACTTCCCGTAGACAAGGGTTGGCGTTCCGCGGCCAC
>Ga0068862_100000391_pt1 | contig 47191 bp, 44 predicted proteins | sample KBSSwiS52_FD_66598 | JGI IMG/M metagenome (GOLD analysis project Ga0068862, IMG submission 66598) | Switchgrass rhizosphere microbial communities from Kellogg Biological Station, Michigan, USA - KBS Switchgrass S5-2 | ecosystem: Host-associated > Plants > Roots > Rhizosphere > Soil ...
TGCCGGCGCCGGCGCCGGCGGCGCTGCGCGAGGACATCGCCGAGTTCCGCCGCATCAAGACGATGCGCAAGCGCGCCGGCTGGCTGGGCTAGGGACCACGCTGAACAGCGACGCTTGAGGCTTAGTGGTCGCCGCCGGCCATCGGCGGGGCGGTTGGGTCCTCGCTCTCTTCGCCCAGGCTCTCGCGGGCGATGTACTCCTCGGCCAGCAGCAGGTTCTCGCGCGAGCGCTCGACGACGTTGAGCAGGTCGCCCATCAGCGCCACCTCCTCGACCTGCTCCTTGAGGAACCAGGTGAGGAACTGCTCGGCCCGGTAGTCCTTGAGCTCGCGGGCGAGCTCGAAGAGGGAGAAGATCTCCTCGCTGACCCGTTTCTCCTGCTCGAGGGCCATTTTCACCGGCTGGGAGCCGTCGGCGTAGCTCGTCTGCTGAGCCTTGATGTCGGGGATCCGGACCTCCTCGCCGACGTCGAGCAGGTACTGGACCATCATCATCGCGTGCTCGCGCTCCTCCAGCGCCTGCCGGTAGAAGAAGGCGGCGAGGCGGGGCAGGGTTTCAGCGTCGTAATAGACGGCGGCGCCCACGTACTGCTGCGAGGCGGCGAACTCGTTCGAGATCTGCTCGTTGAGGGCGTCGGCGAAGGATTTCTTTTTTTTCGGCATCGCGGGGCTCCTTTGGTCGCGAGCGGGCGGGCGGGACGGAGGCAACGTAGCCGAAAGCGCGAATTTGGCTGGCCGAAGCAGGCGTCAGGGGCGCCTAACTCACGCCGTCCGCAGCGCCTCGGTCGGGGTCAGCCGGGCGGCCCGCATCGCCGGGTAGAGGCCGGCCACCCCGCCGAGCAGGCAGGCGGCGAGTAGCCCACCCGCCACCGCGGCCGCCGGCACCAGCAGGGTCAGCCCTTCGTAGGCGGCGTAGGCGCCAGTCGCCCCGGCGCCGAGCAGCACCCCGGCGATGCCGCCGCCGATACCGAGCACGAAGGACTCGCCGAGGAACTGGACCGCAATGTGCCGTCGGCGGGCGCCGAGTGCACGCCGCAGCCCGACCTCGGAGCGACGCTCGAGGACCGAGATGATCATCACATTGGCGATCCCGATCCCGCCGACGAGGAGGGCCACCGCCCCCAGCCCGAGGAAGAGCGAGGTGAAGGCGCCTTCGGCGGCGGCTTGGGCCTCGAGGGCATCGGACGGTCGGCTGACCGCGACTTCTTCGGGGCTCCAGGGATCGGCTGCGCTGGGGAGGAGGGCGCGGGCCTTGCGCACCTCGGCTTCGCCCTCGCGGGCACGGACGTAGACCGCCGACGGGCTGCGCTCGGTGCCGAAGAGGCGCGCCGCGACCGGGTAGCCGACGAGAGCCGCCGAGTCGAGTTCGGGGACGAGCGGCAGCGGTTCGAGAATCCCGACCACGGTGAAGAGGCGACCCGAGACATAGACCTGGACGTTGCCGGCGACGCTTCGGATTCCGAGCCGCTTCGCCGCCTTTGCCCCCAGCACGATCGCCGGGTAGCGCTCGGTTGCCCGGTCGAGGAAGCGCCCGGAGGCGGTCGTCCCTTCGAGCGTCGCCAAGAGCTCGGAGTCGGCGGCATCGACGACGATCCCGCCGGTCACCTCGGCTGGCACGTAGGAGCTGCGGCGCACGGTTGCCCCTTCGACCGTGGTCACTGCGGCTGCCGATTCGACCGAGCCCAGCAGCCGGATGCGGCCGGCGGCGGCGGCCGGCAGCTTCGTTTCTTCGCCGAAGAACGATTCGCCGGGACCGACCGTCAAGAGGTTCGTCCCCAGCTCTTCGATCTGCTCCAGCAGGTCGGCCTTGCTGGTTTCCGAGATCGCCAGGACCGCGACCAGGGAGGCGATCCCGATCGAGATCCCGAGCACCGAGAGCGCCGCCCGGAGCTTGCGGGTGCGGATCCCGATCGTCGCCAGGCGCAGCAGGTCGCGGGGCAGGAGGCGGCTCACCGGACCGGCACCTCCACCGCCGCGCCGTCCTCGACGAGGCCATCGCGGACCGCGATCCGTCGCGGCACCGAGGCGGCGATCTCCTCGTCGTGGGTGATGATCACCAGCGTCGCCCCCGCCTCGTTCAGCCCTCGCAGCAGCTCCATCAGCTCGCCGCCGGTCCTGGTGTCGAGGTTGCCGGTCGGCTCGTCGGCGAGGATCATCGCCGGCCGCCCGATCAGTGCCCGCGCCACCGCGACCCGCTGGCGCTCGCCGCCCGAGAGCTTGGCGGCGCTGTGGCGCTCGCGGTGGGAGAGGCCGACCCGGCCGAGCGCCTCGGCGGCACGCCGGCGGCGCTCGCGTGCCGGCACGCCGGCGTAGAGCAGGCCGTCGGCGACGTTGTCGATCACCGGCGCCGCCTCGAGCAGGAAGAACTGTTGGAAGACGAAGCCGATTCGGGTCGCGCGGATCCCGGCCAGCTCGTCGTCGGTGGCGTCCGAGAGGTCACGGCCATCGAGCGAAATCGTGCCGCCGCTGGGCCGGTCGAGCGTCCCCATCAGATGGAGCAGGGTCGACTTGCCCGAGCCCGAGGGGCCGACGACCGCGGCCATCTCGCCGCGCTCGATCCGCAGCGAGACGCCGCGCAGCGCCTCGACCCCGCCCGGGTAGCTCTTGCGGACGTCGCGCAGCTCGAGGACCGGCGGGGCATCGGCGTCCTGGCGCTCGTCGCTCACCCGCCGGTCTCCACCGTCATCCCCGCCTGCAGCCCCTTGCCCTCGACCTCGACGAAGCCGTCGGCGGCGAGGCCGGGGGTGACGACGATCCGCTTGCGGGCCCCGCCCTCGCGGACGTAGACCGCGAAGCGTTCGCCGCCGATCGCGACCAGCGCGGTGAGCGGCACGCTCAGCACGTCCTTGCGGACCTGTTGGGTGAAGAGGACGCTGACCGCGGCGCCGTCGAGGGCGGGGATGCGGTGCTTGCCGGTGACCGAGATCGTCGCTTCGAGGGCCGCTTCTGATTCTTCGCCCGGTGCTTCTTCGCTGCCCGATGATTCGACCGTCGCCAGCCGCTGCACCTTGCCGGGCACTTCGGCGCCGCCCGGGAGGACGACGCCGACCTTCTGGCCGCGCTCGGCAATCGACTGCTGGTCGGGGTCGAGGTCGACGGTTACGACGCGGCGGGTCGAGCTGGTGTGGAGGACCGGAGTCGAGGCCGGTTCGGATTCGCTTTCCGATTCGCCGTCCGATTCCGGCGCGGCACTTTCCTGCGCGGGTCCCGCCGCCTGCTGTTCGGGTTCCGCCTGGGCTTCGGGTTCCGGTTTCGCATCCGATTCCGCTTCCGGCTTCGTTTCTTCGGCCGGCGGCGATTCTGCTTCGGGCGCTTCCTCGGCTTCTTCGATTCCTTCGTCCTCTTCCGCCGGCGCTTCCGCTTCCGCCGGCGGTTCCCAGGCGACCAGGCTGTTGTTGCCTCCGCCGCCGCCGCCGAGCGCTTCGCCGAGCGTCGCCTCCAGCTTGGTCACCCGCTGCGGGCCGCGTAGGAAGGCGACGCGTCCGAGCTCGACTTCGTCCGTTTCTTCCAGCCCCAGATCCTCCTGCCAGGCACCGATCGCTTCTGCGGTCGTCGAGGTGAACTCCTCATCGACCGTGCCCGGTTCGTAATCGAGCGCCGCCAGGTTGCGCTCGAGCTGTTCGACGTCGACCCCGTCCGAGACCCCTTCGGCCAGGGTCCGGTAGGCCGGCACCGCCCCGTACATCAGCAGGACCGGTTCGCCGGCCAGCGCATAGAGCCGTTCGCCCCGCCGCACCACGTCGCCGATCGCCGGCAGCGCGGTCACCGTCCCCGAGAGCCGGGCGAGCACCGTGGTTTCGCCGGCGTAGCCGATCGTCCCTTCGACCGTCACCCGTTCCGCCAGGGTGCGGCGGGCGACGGTGCCGGTTCCCGCCATCTTGGTGCTCGCCGTGCTCGGCTCCGCCGCGTCGCCGGAGCCGCCGCCGGCCAGGGCGACGACCGCGGCCGCCGCGGCGAGGGCGGCGAGCACCGCTCCGGCCACCGCCGCCCGGCGCCTCACTTAGGCGGTGCTCCCATGACCGCGCCGCCGGGCATCTTGTCCTGGCAGGCTTCCTGCGCCTGTCGGAAGGCCGGCGAATCGGGCGAGGGGCCGCTGCTGCCTGGGCCGCCGATCCGCATCTGCACTTTGCCGTCGCCGCTGAACTGCGGGTCCGGCATGTCGACGCCGTGTTCGCGCATGCACTCGGCGAAGGCCAGCGCGTCTTCTTTGAATTCTTCTTTCTCCTCCGGCGAGATGTCCTGGCGGATGGCGCCGAGCTTGTCTTCGCAGGCGGCCATCGCCTTTTTCGTCTTCGGATCGTCGGGGTTGATCCCGGTCGATTTGCCGGCCGGCCCTTTTTTGACCCCGAAGACCATGCCCGCCTGGCCCGGCTGCGGGTCGGGTATGTCGACGCCGTTTTCACGCATGCATTCGGCGAATTCGAGCTGCGCTTCTTCCTGGTTGGCGGTGTTCTCGTCGCCGCTGGCGCTGCTGCCGCAGGCGGCCAGCGTTGCCGCGCAGAGCGCCAGCACGAGTGCCACCGCCCAGTCCCTGCTCGTCATTCTCAGCTCCTTTCGGTTGACGGCCCCAATAGGGCCGGTCGCGGCTGAGAAAAAGCTGAGACGCGCCTAGGAGGCGGTTAAAGCGACGCTGGCCGGGGGCGCCAACTCGAGTGCCGGGAGCGCCGGCAGTCGCAGGCGCACCAGTGCCCCGCCGCCCGGCGCGTTGGCAGCGACGACGGCGCCGCCGTGGGTCTCGGCGACCTGGCGGACGATCGCCAGGCCGAGCCCCGAGCCGGGCCGACCGCGGGCCGCCGGCGAGCGGTAGAAGCGGTCGAAGACGTGGTCGAGCTCGTCCGCTGCGAAGCCCGGGCCGTGGTCGCGGACCGCCAGCTCACTGCCGCTCAGCTCGACCTCCACGGCGCCGCCGGCAGGGCTCCATTGGGCGGCGTTGGCAAGCAGGTTGGCGACCGCCCGGTCGAGCCGTGAGGGGTCGGCGTGGACCAGCGCCGGCTCGAGCTCGGTGCGGAACTCCAGCTCGGGCCAGTGGCGGCCGGCGCGGGCGACCGCGCCTTCGACCAGCAGGTCGAAGCGGACGTCCTCCGGCGCCGCCGGGTGCTCCTCTTCGCGCGCCAGGTCGACCAGGTCGCCGACCAGCGCGGTCAGCTCCTCGAGCTGGGCGACGACGTCGGTCAGCAGCCGCTCGCGCTCGGCCGGGGCCAGCCGCTCGCCGTCGGCTAGCACCTCGACGTTGGTGCGCAGGCTGGTCAGCGGCGTCCGCAGCTCGTGCGAGGCGTCGGCGACCAGCTGGCGCTGGGCGGCGAGCGAGCGCTCGAGTGCCCCCAGCATCGTGTTAAAGCTGCGCGCCAGCCGCGCCAGCTCGTCGCGGCGGCTGCTGCCGGTCTGGATCCGGCGGCTGAGGTCGCGGGTCCGGGCGACGTGCTCGGCCGCCGCGGTCAGCCGCGCCACCGGCCGCAGCGCCGTTCGCCCGACCAGCAGCCCGAGCCCGATCGCCAGCCCGACGCCGGCGGCGCAGACCGCGACGAGGATCAGGGTGAGCCGCGAGAGCGTGTCGTCGACCTCGTTCAGCGAGCGCGCCGCCTGCACAGCGCGGCCGTTGCCGACCGGTCGGGTGTAGACGCGGGCGTGGTCGCCGTTGACCTCGGCGTCGCTGAAGAAGGCGCCTTCTTCGCCGCGGGCGACGGCGACCGTCCGCGCCGTCACCGGCAGTTGCGGCCCCGCCAACGTCGGTCCCAGCACCTTCCCCTTCGAGTTCACCACCTGGGCCGAGCCCAGCTGGCCGCCCAGCGCATCTTTCGGCAGGCCGACCCGGATGTCTTTTACCCCCGCCCCGCCAACGATCTGTTTGAGGTTGTATTTCTGCCTCATCGGGACGGTCGCTTTGTCGCCGGCCGTGCCCTCGATTCGCACCGCGAAGACGCCGCCGGCGAAGTTGCGCAGCTCGGAGTCGACCTGGCTGCGGAGCTCGCTGCGGACCAGCACGTAGACGGCGACCGAGGCGAGCACGATCGCGACCAGGACCGCGGCGCCGGTCGCGAGGACGATCCGCTGGCGGAAGTTCACCGCGGCTCCCGCAGCACGTAGCCGACGCCGCGCACGGTGTGGATCAGCCGCGCCTCGCCCTCCGCCTCGAGCTTGCGGCGCAGGTAGCCGACGTAGACCTCGAGCGAGTTCGAGCTGGGGCCGAAGTCGTAGCCCCAGACCCGCTCGAAGATCGTCGCCCGCTCGAGCACCTGGCGCGGGTTGCGCAGGAACAGCTCGAGCAGCAGGTACTCGGTGCGGGTCAATTCGATCTCGCGGCCGCCGCGGTGGACCTCGTGGGCGCCGGGGTCGAGCCGCAGCTCGCCGAACTCGAGCACCTCCGCCTCGGCCCGCTCGGGCTCGGCGCCGCTGCGCCGCAGGAGGGCCCGCAGCCGCGCCTGCAGCTCCTCCAGCGCGAACGGCTTCACCAGGTAGTCGTCGGCGCCCGCGTCGAGGCCGGAGACGCGGTCGCCGACCCCGTCGCGGGCGGTCAGCATCAGCACCGGGGTGCGGTCGCCGCCGGCCCGCAGCCGCCGGCAGAGCTCGATCCCGTCCATCCCCGGCATCAACACGTCGAGGACGATCGCGTCGGGCGGTCGCTCGCGCAGCAGCCCCAGCGCCGGCTCGGCGGCCGGCGCGATCTGCACGTCGTAGCCGGCGAGGTCGAGCGCCCGGCGCAGCGCGTCGCGGACCGCGTGCTCGTCGTCTACGACGAGGATGCGCATCGGCGGGAGCTTGGCGCCGCCGCCTGAATGTTTCCTGAACCCTTCGCTTTTTCTACTTCATACGAGGTAGAAAAAGCGAACGCGTTAGGCGGCCCAGCGGAAGCCGAGCGGCTCGATCGCCGGCTGCAGCGGGCTCGACGGCAGCCCCGGCTTGGTCGCCTGTTCCGGGTCGTTGTAACCCGAGGGAGCGACATCGTTCGGCGTGTCGGGGTGGAAGATCGCGGCGAGGTACTGGATCTGGCCGCGGCCCGGCCCAAGCTCGCTCTGACCGCCGCCGTAGGCCCCGATCCCGCGCTCCTCGCAGTAGTCGTAGGCGGCGAAGAGGTTGGAGATCGGGCCGAAGCGCGAGGGCTTGACGTTGACGGTGCGCGGCGGCGACCACGGCATCGCCTCGATGTCGGCGATCGAGTGGATCGGCGCGTCCCAGGTGACGCGCTCGGACACCGGGTCGAGCAGCGGTTTCGTCTCGTCGGTCACGTCCGGGTCCTCGAGCCAGGCCTCGGGGAAGGCCTCGATCAGCGCCGCGTAGAGCTCGGGGTCGGTGATGACGTCGACAGGGGTGCCTTTGTAGAAGCCCTTGAGGTCGAGCGAATCGACCGCGCCGGTCGCGACCAGCGCCGCGATCAGCTCGTCGTCCCAGTCGTTGAAGGGGTCGAGCTTGAAGCGCAGGGTCGGGTAGACCTCGAGCCGTTTCAGCAGCGGCTCGATCGAGGACTTCTCAGTCGGGTCGAAGCCGGCCAGCCGCATCGAGTTGACGAAGTTGAGCGGCCGCGGCTCGCGGCCGAGCGCCGCGGCGAGGTTGGTTCCCGCCTGGCGCAGCGCCAGGTCGAGCGCCGCCGACTCGTACGCCCAGCGGCGGTAATCGGCCGAGACCTCGCCGCGCTCGGGCGGGCCGGCCGGGAAGAGGTCGATCTCGTCGAGCTGCTTCGAGAACTCGTCGAACGTCCCGGAGTGATCGAGCCCCTCGGGCGGCCCGTGGCTCTGCTGGCCGACGTGGTCGACCGGGTCGTAGATGACGTCTTCGCCGACGCCCTCCTCGCCGCCGCCGCGCAGCTTGATCACCGTGGTCAGGCGTTCGAACTCGCCGAAGGTGACGTCGAGCCCCTCGAACTCGCACCCCTCGACCGTCAGCGGCAGGTCCTTGATCGCGTCGTAGGAAGCCATCGGCCGAGACCCTAACGGGTCACTCGCGCGTGACCCGCAGGGTCCGGAGCGCCCGGTCGGAGCCGCCGCGGACGTAGCCGCCGTGGGCGACGCTGTCGCGGATGTAGTCGAGCGTCTCGGCGGTCAGTCGCTCGCCGGGCAGGACGTTGGGGATGCCCGGCGGGTAGGCGGCCAGGCCCTCGGCGGCGATCCGCCCGGCGGCGGCGTCGAAGGCGACGACCTGCTGCGGGCCGAGGTAGGCCTCGCGCGGGGTCAGCACCAGCTCGCCCCAGGGCGGCGGCGGCATCAGTTTCTCGTCGGGCGACTCCATCCGCTCCTCGAGGTGGACGACAGCCTCGAGCAGGCCGGCGACGAGCCGCTCGCCCGCCTCGCGCGCCGGCTCGCCCATGCCGAAGATCGCGACGACGACGTTGGTGGTGTAGAGCTCGAGGTCGAGGCCGGCGTCGTAGAAGGCCGCTTTCGCCAGCCGGTAGCCGTCCGAGCCGGTGCCGCGCACGTCGATCGCCAGCCGCAGCGGGTCCCAGCCGGCGATCCCGGGCTGGCCGACCATCCGCTCGTCGAGCACGTCGAGCCCGTCGATCTGTTTGATCGCCTCGCGCGTCTCGCGGATCGCCGCCAGCGTCTCGCTCAGCAGCTCCTCGCCCCGGATCGCCGCCATCCGCCGCGCCGCGTCGAGCGAACCGGAGAGCAGGCCGCTGGGGCTGGTCGTTTCGACCAGGCTGACGCAGCGGTCGACGACCGCGTCGTCGATGCGACCGCCGTGGCCGAGGTGCAGCATCGCCGCCTGGGTCAGGGCGCCGACGATCTTGTGGGTCGAGGAGGTGACGAGGTCGGCGCCCGCGGCCAGCGCGTCCTGCGGCAGGTCGGGGTGGAAGTGCAGGTGGGCGCCCCAGGCCTCGTCGACGACCAGCGGCACGCCGCGTTCGTGCGCGACCTCGGCCAGTGCCGCGACGTCGGCGCAGGCGCCGAAGTAGGTGGGGGAGACGACCAGCGCCGCGACCGCGTTCGGGGTTGCGATCAGCGCCGCCTCCAGCGAGGCCGGGGTCAGCCCGTGGGCGATCCCCAGCTCGGGGTCGATCTCCGGCGCGACGAAGGTCGGGCGCATCCCACTCAGCACCAGGCCGTCGATCACCGAGGAGTGGACGTTGCGCTGGACCACGACGTCCTTGCCCATGTGGGCGAGCGCCATCATCGTCGCGTGGTTCCCCTGCGAGGCGCCGTTGATCAGGAACCAGGAGCGGCGCGCGCCCCAGGCCTCGGCGGCGAGCAGCTGCGCCTGCTGGAACGGGGTCGGTTCGGGGCCGATGTCGACGCCCTCGGTCACCGAGGGGATGTCGTTGCGCAGGCCGACGTCGCCGACCAGCGCCCGCATCGCCGGGTCGGCGCCTAGGCCGCCCTTGTGGCCGGGCACCTGGAAGCGGCCGGGGTCGAGCTCCGAGTAGGCGAGGAGAGCGTCGACGTAGGGGGTCGTTGACTGCTCCGGATCGGGCATCCCAGCGAGTCTACGTACCCGATCACACCACCCGTGAGCGCGTTCAGCGAGACTCCAGTCCGCATGCACCACACCCGTTTCGGCTACTGGATCGAGGAGGCCGGCGAGGTCGAGCCGGCGCCGCCCTTGGCGGGCGAGCGCAGCGCCGACGTGGTCGTCGTCGGCGGCGGCTTCACCGGGCTCTGGACCGCCTGGTACCTGCGGGCCCTCGAGCCCGAGGCGCGGGTCGTCGTGCTCGAGTCGGAGGAGGTCTGCGGACGCGGCCCGAGCGGTCGCAACGGCGGCTTCTGCAACGCGATGTGGTTCTCGCTCGCCTCGATGCGCGAGCGCTGGGGCGACGCGGCGGCGCTGGCGATCGGCACCGCCGCCGCCGAGGCGGTGACCCGGATCGGCACCTTCTGCGCCGAGCAGGAGGTCGACGCCTGGTGGCGCCCGGCGGGGTACCTCGAGACCGCGACCGCGCCCGCCCAGGACGGCGCCTGGGAGCGGGCGCTTGCCGCCTGCCGCGAGCTCGGGCTGCCGGAGGCGATCGTGCCGCTCAGCGCCGCGCAGGTGCAGGAGCGCTGCCACTCGCCGGCCTTCCGCGCCGGCGCCGTCTGTCCCGATTCGGCGACCGTGCAGCCGGCGCGGCTGGCGCTCGGGATCCGGCGGCGGCTGCGCGAGGAGGGGGTCGAGATCTTCGAGTCCTCGGCGGTCCGCAAGCTCGAGGCGAGCGCCGGCGGCGTGCTGGCGCAGACGGAGCGCGGCGCCGTCCGCGCCGAACGGGCGGTGCTGGCGATCGGCGCCGCCGCCAAGGGGCGGCGCGGGCCGCTGCGCGGCCAGCTCACCGTCGCCTCTTCGCACATCGTCCTGACCGAGCCGGTGCCCGACCTGCTGGAGGAGATCGGCTGGACCGGCAGTGACGCGATCACCGACTGCCGGGCGCTGCTCGACTACTTCCGGACCACGCCCGACGGCCGCATCGCCTTCGGCTGGGGCGGCGGCCGGATCGCCTTCGGGGCGCGCACCCGCGGCCGCTCCGAGGTCGACCCGGCGGTGATCGAAGCGACCGCCGCCCATCTCTACGACTACTTTCCGGGCCTTCGCGGACGCCGCCTGACCCACGCCTGGGGCGGGCCGATCGACGCCTCGCCAACCCACCTGCCGACCGTCACCAGCCTCCCCGGCGGCCGCGCCTTCGCCGCTGCCGGCTACACCGGCAACGGCGTCGGCCCCAGCAACATGGTCGGCCGCACCCTCGCCTCGCTCGCTCTCGACCGCCGCGACGACGCCAGCCGCCTCGCTTTCGTCGACGGCGCCACCCCGCGCGTGCCACCCGAGCCCTTCCACTGGATCGGCGGCGAAGCCATCCGCGCCGCGATCGAAGCCAAGGAGAACGCCGAGCTGGCGGGCCGGAACCCAAGCAAGCTCTCCTCAGCTATTGCCAAGGTCCCGGAGCTGATCGGGTTTCACATCGGCCGTTAGGCCGCAGTCGAGGGCAGCACCAGTGCCGCGAACTAGGTGGTCGCCTGCGCCGGCGGCATCGGCATCATGGCGCCCTCCTGCTCGGGGCGAACCTCGGTCAGCTTTTCGGCGCGGCGCTGTTGCCAGGTGGCGAAGCCCATCGCAGCCACGGTAAACCCGAACAGCACCATTGCTACGCAATAGACCTCGACCGGAATCCCGCGCTGCGCGGCGCCGAAGATGTAGAGCGGGAAGGTCACCGTCGTCCCCGAGTTGAAGTTGGAGATGACGAAGTCGTCGATCGAGAGCGCGAAGGCCAGCATCGCGCCACCGAAGACGCCGGGCAGGATCAGTGGGAGGGTGATCAACCGGAAGGTGGTGAACGGTCCGGCGCCGAGGTCGCGGGCCGCCTCCTCGAGCGAGCGATCGAAGCCAATCAGCCGCGAGCGCACGACCACAACGACGAAGCTGATGCAGAACATCACGTGGGCGATCAGCAGCGTTTCGAACCCGAGCGAGAAGGTGCCGATGAGAAGGAAGAAGGAGAGCAGCGCCGCCCCCATCACGACCTCGGGGGTGGCCATCGGGATGACGATCAGGAAGTTGGCGAGCCGGCGGCCGAAGAACCGGTGGCGGACCAGGGCCAGCGCCATCATCGTGCCGACGATCGTCGAGATCACCGTCGCCAGCAGGGCCAGTTTGATCGAGGTCAGCAGCGCTTCGGTCAGATCTTCGATCCCGAAGGCGTTCTCCCAGTGGGAGAGCGTGAAGCCGACCCAGGTGAAGTTGTAGCGGCCGGCGGGATCGTTGAAGGAGAAGACGAAGATGACGACGATCGGGACCAGCAGGTAGAGGACGACGAGCGCGCCAACGAGCATCACTGCGTGTTCGCGCAGCCAGCGCCACGCGTAGGCCAGGCCGCTCTCGCCGGCCCGCCGCTCCATCAGCGCGCCTCCTCGCCCATCAGCGCCTCCGAGCCGGCGAAGCGGATGTAGATCACCACGGCGATCATGATCAACGCCATCAGCACGAAGGAGAGCGCCGCCGCCGAGGGGTAGTTCGACTGGCTCAGATAGAGCGACTGGATCACGTTGCCGATCATTCGGTTGCCGACCCCGCCGAGGAACTGTGCATTGACGTAGTCGCCGGCCGCGGGGATGAAGGTGAGGAGGACGCCGGCGACGACCCCCGGCATCGAGAGCGGCAGCGTCACCCTCAGGAAGGACTGGGTTGCCGAGGCGTAGAGGTCCTTGCCCGCCTCGATCAGGCGGATGTCGATCCGCTCGAGCGAGGCGTAGATCGGCAGGATCATGAACGGCAGGAAGTTGTAGGTGAGGCCGGCGATCACCGCGAAGCTGGTCGCCAGGACGTGGCCGCTCGGCGCCAGACCGACCGCATGCATGAATTCGGTTACCGGGCTCTGGTCGGAGAGGATCGTCTCCCAGGCGAGGGTGCGGATCAGGTAGGTGGTGAAGAACGGCGCGACGACCGCGAACAGCATCAGGTTGCGGTACCTGCCGGCCTTGAAGGCGATCGCGTAGGCGAGCGGGTAGGCGAGCAACAGCGAAGCCCCGGTCGCCACGCCGGCGTAGATGAACGAACGGACGAGCTGCGAGTGGTAGAGGTCGAGGGCTTCGCTGTAGTTGGCCCAGTGCCAGTTGAATTCGAGGTTGCCGACGATCCCCGTCTCCAGCGACAGTTTGAACATGTAGTACAGCGGCACGACGAAGAAGAGGACAAGCCAGAACGTCCCCGGGCCGAGCAGTAAGTAGGGGATGACGCGGCGGCGCAGGACGGCGACCATCAGGCCACCCGCTCCGCGCGTCGGCTGTGCGCCGCGTCACCCACACTCACACCTATTCGTTGACGACCGCGTCGAACGCCCGAATGATGTTCTGTTCCTCTTCGCCCTTGATGATCGGCGTGAGTGAGCAGCTCTTCGTGAACGAGGCGCTCGGGAAGATCAGGTCGTTTTCCGCGAGTTCTGGATCCTTTTTCTGAAGGATTTCCTTGACGCCTTCGACCGGGGTCACGTAGTTGACGTATTCGGCGATCTGGGCCTGGTTCTTCGGGTCGTAGACGTAGTTCATGAACGCCTCGGCGGCGGTCGGGTTGGGTGCCCCGACTGGGATGAACATGTTTTCCGACCAGAGCATGCAGCCCTCGGTCGGCATCCGCCATTCGAGATTCGGGTTGTCGGCCTGCAGCTGGACCGCGTCTCCCGACCAGCCGATCACCGCGACGGCATTGCCGCTGGTCAGGTCCTGCGCGTAGTCGTTGCCGGTGAAGCGGCGGATCTGCCCCGACTGCGCAGCGCTCTTGATTTTGTCGATCGCCTTCATCCAGTCCGCTTCAGTTGCCTTGTCGGGGTCGACGCCTTCGCACTTCATCACCAGCGGCACCGTTTCCCGCACTTCGTTCAGGAAGTCGACCTTGCCCTTGTATTTGGGGTCGAAGAGGTCGCAGATCGATTTGACTTCCGGCGCCAGTTCCTTGTTGACGATGATCCCGGTCATGCCGCTCTGCCACGGCGCGGTGAAGCTGCGTTCGGGATCGAACGCCGGGTGTCGGAGGTTTTTGTTGAGGTACTTTTCGACGTTTGGCAGTGCCGACTTGTCAAGTTCCTGCACGTACCCGAGTTCGAGCATTTTGGCCACCTCGTAGTCGGCCAGGACCATGATGCTGCGACCGCCCGATTCACCCTTGGCGAGGATCGGCTGCATTTTGTTGAAATATTCTTCGTTCGAGTTGATGTCCTCGACGTAATTGACCGAGACACCGGTCGCTTTTTCGAAGTCTGGGACAGTCTGTTTGTCGATGTAGAGCGGCCAGTTCGAGATCGTCAGGCTGCCGCTCGGTTTGCTTTCGAGCTTGACCGCGGTGGCTTCGGTTGAGCCGCCGCCTTCAATGCCCCCGTCACCACCGCCGCAGGCGCCGATTCCCACCGCCACCGCCAGCCCGGCGACCGCCACCGCCAACGTCGCCAGCCCCCTGCCGGCTCTCCTCGTCCTCATCTCGATCCCTCCTCTTTGATTGCAAGTCCAGGCGGCGCGCTCTCACCGGCGGCCGTGGCTTCGCCCGGCGACTCGGTAACGACGTGCATGTGCTCGGGCTCCCAGGTCAGCGTCACGCGGGCGCCGCCGCCCGGCAGCTGCTGGCGTTCGGCCTCGTCGGCGTTGGGAACGAGGACGGTCATCCGCACGCCCTCGCCCAGCCCGACGACGATCTGCGTCGCCGTCCCCAGGTAGACCGAGCTCTCGACCACGCCCTCGACCGAGGGCGCGCCGTTCGGCGCCGGGCCGCCGTCGCCGGCCAGCACGACCCGCAGCTTCTCCGGCCGCACCACCGCGGCGCAGCCTTCGCCTGGACCGAGCGCGCCGGTCTCAGCCGCCACCTCGGGGCCGCTATCGAGCTTCACGATCCCGCGCCGGGCGACAGTCGCCGGCATCAGGTTGGAGACGCCGATGAAGCCGGCGACGAAGGTCGTCGTCGGACGGTCGTAGACCTCCTCGGGGGCGCCGATCTGTTCGACCCGCCCGCGGTTCATCACCGCGATCCGGTCGCTCATCGTCAGCGCCTCCTCCTGGTCGTGGGTGACGTAGACGAAGGTGATTCCGACCTCGCGCTGGATCCGCTTCAGCTCGACCTGCAGTTCCTTGCGCAGTTTGAGGTCAAGCGCCCCGAGCGGCTCGTCGAGCAGCAGCACCTTCGGCAGGTTGACCAGCGCCCGCGCCAGCGCCACCCGTTGCTGCATCCCACCCGAGAGCTGGTTCGGCCGCCGGTTCGCCTCGCCCGCCAGCCCGACCCGGCGCAGCTCGGCGTCCACCCGTTCGGCGATCTCTTCCCCGGAGACCCGCTTGCGCTTGAGGCCGAAGGCGACGTTGGCCTCGACGCTCAAGTGGGGGAAGAGCGCGTAGCTCTGGAATACGGTGTTGGTCGGACGCCGGTGCGGCGGCAGCCCGGCGACGTCCTCGCCCTCGATCCTGATCTCGCCCTCGCTCGGCTGCTCGAAGCCGGCGATCATCCGCAGCGTCGTCGTCTTGCCGCAGCCGCTCGGGCCGAGCAGGGTGAAGAACTCGCCGCGGGCCAGGGTCAGGTCGAGATCGTCGACGGCCGTGAAGTCGCCGAAGCGCTTGGTCACCCCGCGCAGCTCGACGCTCACCCCCTCATTGCCGGCGTGTACGCGGTTCTCGTCCATCGTCACCTCGCTACCCATCGGCGTGGACAACTAAGACCGGTCGCTCCGCCAGGTGCAGCAGCTTGTGCGGAGTCGAGCCAAGAATGAACCCTTTCAGGGCGCCTGCGCCGCCGCCGCCGACGACGATCATCCGCGCGTTGTGCTCGTCGGCGGCCGCGATCAACGCCTCGGTCGCGTGCTTCGGCACCAGCTCGACATCGATCGTGGTGCCGCGGGCCTCGGCCCGCCGGCGGGCGTCGGTGGTCACCCGCTCGCCCAGCTCGGCGATCGCCTGCTCGTGGTCGGCGATCTCGCCGCCCCAGATCCCCGGCGGCGCGTAGCCGAAGACGACGGTGACGTGGTCGCCCAGCTCGCCGGCCAGGGTCAGCGCCTCATCGAGCGCGGCGTCGCCGCAGCTCGAGCCGTCGTAGCCGACCACGATCTCGCTCACGACACCTCCTCCTTCTCCTCCTCCTCGGCTTCCTCGGCGACCGGCGGTGGCGGCGGCGCTTCGCCCTCGAGGAAGCCGGCGGGGACGACCCGCGGCTTCAGCTTGAAGAAGGCGGGCGCCTTGCGCCACTGGACGAACATCAGGATGATCCCCAGCAGCCCGAAGAAGAGGGCAATGACGAGCGGCGGCCCGAGCCCGAGCCAGGAGTCGCCCGATTCGGAGTTGGCCGGGTCGGCGAGGTTGATCGCGTTTTCGATCAGCAGCCAGAAGAGGATCGCGCCGCCGAGGGCGGGGCCGACGCCGACGAAGAAGAAGTTCTTGACGCTGCGCAGCAGCTCGCGCCGGTAGTAGACGGCGCAGGCGATGCCGGTCAGGCCGATGTAGAAGGAGATCATCAGGCCCAGCGCCGCCAGGCTGTCGAAGAGGATGTCTTCGCTGACCAGGGTGAGGCCGACGTACCAGACGATTGAGAGCGCCCCCATCAGGATCGTCGAGACGTGCGGGGTGAGGAAGCGCGGGTGGACCTTGCCGAGGCTTCCGGGCATCGCGTGCGCCCGCGCCATCGAGAGCGTAGTCCGCGCGGTCGGCAGGATCGTCGTCTGGGTCGAGGCCGCGGCCGAGGTGAGGACGGCGATGATCAGGATCTTGTCGAGCGGCGAGCCGAAGACTTCGGCGCCGAGGTGGCTGAGCACGTCTTCGGGTTCGGTCGTCAGGCCTTTGACGCCGTCGTAGGCCTGGGCGGCGACCGCGACGACGATGTAGATCCCGAGCAGGATCAGGGTGCTGATCACGGTCGCCTTGCCCGGCGCCTCGCCGGGGTCCTCGGTCTCCTCGTTGACCGTCGCCGTCGTATCCCAGCCCCAGTAGATGAAGACCGCGAGCAGCATCCCGGCGGAGATCTCGGTTGGGCTGAGGGCGAATGGGTTGATCCAGGAGATGTCGGGGTGGATCGCCCCCGGACCGGCGTCGCCGCTGTAGACCTTGATCAGGGCGACGATGGCGAACAGCGCCAGGGTGATGATCTCGGCTGCCAGCAGCCCGACCTGGGTGCGGGCCGAGAGCTCGATCCCGATCACCACGATCGCGGTCATGATCACGATCCAGACCACGCCGACCGCGGTAACCGCCGCGGTCGATTCGGCCGCCGCGGTCCAGCTGAACAGCTCGAAGGTGTAGAGGCCTGCGATCTGTGCCAGGTTGGCCATCACGATGATGTCGGCGACGACGATCGTCCAGCCCGCGATCCAGCCAAGCTGCGGGCCCATCGCCTTGGTCACCCAGGAGAAGCTGGTGCCGCAATCGGGGTCGGCTTTGTTCAAGTAGTAGTAGCCGCCGGCGACCAGGAACATCGGCACGAAGCTGATCAGCAGTACTGCCGGCGCTTGCAGGGCGACGGCGGCGGCGACGAAGCCAAGCGTGGCGGCGAGGCTGTAGCCGGGCGCGGTCGAGGCAACCCCGATGACGACGCTGGAGACGAAGCCGATCGCGTTCTTCTTCAGCCCCTTGTCTTCGACTCCGGTCGCGGGCTGTGCCGTATCGGCGCCCGCACCTGGCGTGGGAACTGCAGCGCTCTCCACCTATCACCCTCTTTCGATTGCCGACTGGCCCTCCGGCAGGCCGACTGGGAGCGACGGTAAGCCCCGGTGGAGCGCGTTGCAAGTGGCGAATGTCCCAAAAGCACAGGCTCGCCTTGTACGCGGTGTATAACTGCCTGGAACGGCCTCTACCTGATGACCACTTGCGTTCTGGGCTATCGAGGTCTTAGCTTTTGTCCAGATCGTCGTAGTGGCACAAGGCCAGGCAAACGAAGGAGCGCTCCATGTCCACCGTCTCGCAGGCACCGTCGGGAACCGAACTCCAGGAGCTGGCGAAGCGCCATCTGTGGATGCATTTCTCGCGGATGGGGGGCTACGACGCCGAGCACCCGATCCCGGTGATCTCGCGCGCCGAGGGCTGCTACGTCTACGACGACGCCGGCAACCGCTACCTCGACGGGCTCTCGGCGCTGTTCTGCGTCAACGCCGGCCACGGCCGCAGCGAGTACGGCGAGGCGGCGGCGCGCCAGGTCGAAGAGCTCGACTTCTACACGCTGTGGAGCTACGCCCACCCGCGGGCGATCGAACTGGCGGCGCGGATCGCGGCGCTTGCGCCCGGTGAGCTGAACCGCGTCTTCTTCACCGATGGCGGCTCGGAGGCGGTCGAGTCGGCGCTGAAGCTGGCCCGCAACTACCACCGCGTCCGCGGCAAAGGCCAGAAGCACAAATTCATCGCCCGCGAGGTCGCCTACCACGGCACCACGCTGGGGGCTCTCGCGGCGACCGGGATCACCGAGCTGCGCAACCAGTTCGAACCGCTCGTCTCCGGCGCCTGCCACGTCCCGAACACCAACATCTACCGCTGGCCCGAGGACCGCGACCCGCTCTGGGCGGCCGACGCGATCGAGGAGCGGATCGTCTTCGAGGGCGCCGAGACGGTCGCCGCCGTGATCATCGAGCCGGTCCAGAACGCCGGCGGCTGCTTCGTCCCGCCCGACGGCTACTTCGAGCGGGTGCGCGAGATCTGCGACGAGCACGACGTGCTGCTGATCTCCGACGAGGTGATCTGCGCCTGGGGCCGCCTCGGCCACTACTTCGGCTGCGAGCGCTTCGAGTACCAGCCCGACATCGTCACCACCGCCAAGGCGCTGACCTCGGCCTACGCGCCGATGGGCGCGGTGATCGCCTCTGACACCGTCGCCGAGCCGTTCATGCAGGGTGACGCCTCCTTCGCCCACGGCTTCACCTTCGCCGGCCACCCGCTGGCGGCGGCGATCGCGATGGCCAACCTCGACGTCTTCGAGCGCGAGGACCTCTGCGGCCAAGTGCTCGCCAAGGAGGGCGAGTTCCGGCAGATGCTGGACAGCCTCCGCGACCTGCCGATCGTCGGCGACGTGCGCGGCGCCGGTTTCTTCCAGGCGATCGAGCTGGTCAAGGACAAGGAGACGAAGGCGACCTTCAACGACGAGGAGTCGGAGCGGCTGCTGCGCGGCTTCCTCTCCGGCGAGCTCTACCGCAACGGTCTGATCTGTCGCGCCGATGACCGCGGCGACCCGGTGATCCAGCTGGCGCCGCCGCTGATCGCCGACACGCCGCAGTTCGAAGAGATCCACGACGTGCTGAGGAAGGTCCTCGGCGATGCCTGGGACCAGGTAGTCGCCTAGGGACGATTGTGCTCACCGTCCAGAGCCTGCTCGACGAGCTCGACCTCGGCCTGGCGGCCGGGGAGAGCGGCGCCGGGGCACCGGTTCGCTGGGTCCACATCTCCGAGCTGCAGGACCCGACGCCCTGGCTCTCGGGCGGCGAGTTGATGCTGACCACCGGGATCCCGCTCGACACCGCTGCCAAGCAGCGCTCCTTTGTCCGCATCCTCGCCGATTGCAACCTCTCCGGGCTCGGCTTCGGCACCGGCTTCAGCCACGCCGAGCTGCCGAAAGCGCTGGTCGAGGAGGCCGAGAAACGCGACTTCCCGCTCTTCGAGGTGCCCTACTCGACGCCGTTCATCGCGATCACCGAGAAAGCCTTCGCGCGGCTCGTCAACGAGCAGTACGAGGTCCTGCAGCGGGGGATCGCGGTGCAGCGGCGGCTCGAGCGGCTGGTCCTCGAGGAGCGCGGCCTGGAGGAGATCGCGGCGACGATCTCCTCGGCGGTCGGCGGCACGGTGGCGATCCTCGACGGCCGCGGCGAGCGCCTCGCCGGACGCGGCTTCCGCCGCCAGCTCTCGGCCGAGGCGATCGCCGGGATCCGCCGCGAGGCGCTCGGCCACGCCGGCGACGGGCACCCGTTCGTGCCCTCGCACCCCTCGGTCGCCGGGCGGGCGCTGGCCCACCCGGTGGTCTCGCCGGGCGGCGGCGCGCCGCAGGCCTGGGTGGTGATCGTCCGTGACTCGGGCGGCCTCGGCGACTTCGAGCGGCTGATCCTGCAGCAGGCGGTGGCGGTGGTGGCGCTCGAGCTGATGCGCCGCCGCGTCGCCCGCGAGACCGAGCGGCGCCTGGCCGGCGACGTCGTCGCCGCCGCGCTCGGTGGCGGCATGGACGGCAGCGAGCTGCGGCGGCGGCTGGAGCCCTTCGGGATCGGCGACGAGGCGGCGGTGCTGGTCTTCTCGCTGGAGGCGCCGGCAACCGCCGCCGGGGCGCTCGAGCGGGCGCTCGCCGCCGAGGACTGCCCGGCGGTGGTCGCTTGCTACTCGGCGGGCAGCCGCGAGCTGCTCTGCGCGGTGGTCGAAGCCGGCGAGCGCGACCCGGTCGAGGTGGCGACGGCGGCGCGGCGGGCGCTCGCCGGCGAGGCTGGCGAGGTGCGGGCCGCAGCGAGCCGGACCGCCGACCCCGAGAGCCTGCGGCACGCCTTCCACGAAGCGCGCTGCGCGCTCGAGGCGACCGCCTTCGAGAACGGCTCGGCCCCCGAGGTCGCTTCCTGGCGCGACCTCGGCGCCTTCACTCTGCTGCTCTCGATCCAGGACGAGGAGGCGCTGACGCTCTACTGCGACAGCGTGCTGGGCCCGATCGAGCGCGGCGACGAGGAGTACGGCGGCGAGCTGTTGCGCTCGCTGGAGGCGTTCATCGAGCAGAACGGCCAGTGGGAGCGGGCCGCCCGCGAGGTCTACTGCCACCGCCACACGCTGCGCTACCGGATGCGCAAGGTCGAGGAGCTGACCGGCCGCGACCTCTCGCGCGCCCACGACCGGATCGAGTTCTGGCTCGCCCTGCGGGCGCGGGAGCTGGTGGGCCAATGAGGGTCGGCATCCCGACAGAGATCAAGGCCGACGAGTACCGGGTCGCGATCACCCCGGCGGGAGTGCGGGAGCTGCGCGAGCACGGCCACGAGGTGCTGGTCCAGGCCGGGGCCGGCGAGGGCTCGGCGATCGCCGACGCCGACTACGCGGGGCAGGGAGCGCAGATCGCCCCGGACGCGGCGACGGTCTACGGCGAGGCGGAGATGATCCTCCACGTCAAGGAGCTGCAGGCCGAGGAGATCGCGATGCTCAGCCCCGGCCAGCTGCTCTTCACCTACCTGCACCTGGCACCCGACCCCGAGCAGACCCGCGGCCTGTGTCAGTCGGGGGCGACCGCGATCGCCTACGAGACCGTCGAGGACGCCCACGGGCGGCTGCCGCTGCTGGCGCCGATGAGCGAGGTGGCGGGGAAGATCGCGACCCAGGCCGGCGCCTTCATGCTCGAGAAGCCGCTCGGCGGCCGCGGCATCCTGCTCGGCGGCGTGCCCGGGGTGGCGGCGGCCAACGTGCTGGTGATCGGCGGCGGCGTGGTCGGCATGAACGCGGCCTTCATCGCGATCGGGATGGAGGCCGACGTCTTCGTCTTCGACCGCTCGGTCGACCGCCTGCGCGAGCTCGACGTCACCTTCAACGGCCGCTGTTCGACCGTCTACTCGACGACGCTGGCGATCGAAGAGATGCTGCCGCGGGCCGACCTGGTGATCGGCGCAGTCTTGTTGCACGGGGCGCGGGCGCCGCACGTGATCCGCCGCGAGCAGCTGGCGCTGATGAAGCCGGGCGCGGTGCTGGTCGACGTCGCGATCGACCAGGGCGGCTGCTTCGAGACCTCGCGGCCGACCACCCACCACGAACCTACCTTCGAGGTCGACGGGATCATCCATTACTGCGTTACGAACATGCCGGGCGCGGTGCCGATCACGGCGACCGGCGCGCTCACCAACGCGACCCTGCCCTACGCGATAGCGCTCGCCGACGGCGGCGTCGCCGGGGCGATCGAGCGCGACCCGGGCCTGCGGATGGGCGTCAACGTCGCCGCCGGCAAGGTCACCCACCCCGCGGTCGCGGAGGGAGTGGCTATGGAGTACGTACCGGTCGAGCAGGCCCTCGGACTGCAACCACAACTACAGGAGAGCTGATGAGCACCTATGCAGTAGTCAACCCGGCCACGGGCGAGACGGTGAAGGAGTACCCGGAGATCTCAGATAGCGACCTGCTCGCTGCGATCGACCGGGCCGATGCGGCCTCCAAGGGCTGGGCCCAGAGCTCGACGGTGGCCGAGCGCGCCGAGCTGGTGCGCAAGGTCGGCGACCTCCACAAGGAGCGCAGCCAAGAGCTGGCCGAGATCATCGTCCGCGAGATGGGCAAGCCGATCGAGCAGGCGTTGATGGAGGTCGACTTCGCCGGCGACATCTACCACTTCTACGCCGACAACGCCGAGTCTCTGATGGCCGACGAGCCGATCGAGCTGGCCGAAGGCGAAGGCACCGCGCTGATCCGCCGCAGCCCCTTCGGGGTTCTGCTCGGGATCATGCCCTGGAACTTCCCCTACTACCAGGTGGCCCGCTTCGCTGGTCCGAACCTGGTGATCGGCAACACGATCCTCTTGAAGCACGCGCCGCAGTGCCCGGAATCAGCCGCGGCGATGCAGCAGATCTTCGACGACGCCGGGGCTCCGGAGGGCGCCTACGAGAACATCTACGCGACCAACGAGCAGATCGAGTGGGTGATCGCCGATCCGCGGGTGCACGGGGTGTCGGTGACCGGTTCGGAGCGGGCGGGCGCCGCGGTGGCGGCGATCGCCGGTGCCAACCTGAAGAAGGTGGTGCTCGAGATGGGTGGCTCGGACCCGTTCATCCTGCTCGGCTCCGACGACGTCGGCGCGGCGGCGCAGGCGGCGGCCGAAGCGCGGCTCGACAACACCGGCCAGTCGTGCAACGCGGCCAAGCGCTTCATCGTCGCCGAGCCGCTCTACGACGAGTTCATGGCGGCGTTCAAGGAGCAGCTCGAAGGGGCGAAGCCGGGCGACCCGACCGCGGAGGACACGGCGGTCGGCCCGCTCTCCTCAGAGACTGCAGCCGACCGGCTCGAGGACCAGGTCAAGCGGGCGATCGCCAACGGCGCCGAGGTGGTCGTCGGCGGCAAGCGCGACGGCAACTTCTTCGAACCGACGATCCTCACCGGGATCAAGCCGGGTGACGAGGCCTCCCAGGAAGAGTTCTTCGGCCCGGTCGCGCAGGTCTACAAGGTTGGCTCCGAGGAGGAGGCGGTGGCGCTCGCCAACCAGACGCCGTTCGGGCTCGGCTCCTATTTGATGACGAACGACCCCGAGCAGGCCGAGCGGGTCGCCGACCAGATCGAAGCCGGGATGGTCTACGTCAACCTGGTCGGCGCCGACGCCCCGGAACTGCCGTTCGGCGGCTTCAAGCGCTCCGGCTTCGGCCGCGAGCTCGGCCGCTACGGCGCCGACGAGTTCGTCAACAAGAAGCTGATCCGCTCGGCGTAGATGAGGGTCGCTTTGGCGGGGGGCGCGCTGCTCGCATTGCTGTTGGTGAGCAGCGCGCTGGGCGCGCTGCCGCAGAACGAAACGATCGAAGTGCCGCGCTGCCACGGGCGGCAGGCGGAGATCATCGGCACCGAAGGTCCCGACGTCCTGCACGGGACGCCGGAGCGCGACGTGATCTGGGGCGGCGGCGGCGACGACCGGATCTACGGCAGCCTCGGCAACGATCTGATCTGCGGCGGCCCCGGGGCCGACTCGATCCACGGCGGCCGCGGCAACGACGAGGTCGACGGTGGCGCCGGCGACGGCGACCGGGTGATCGGCGACCTCGGCGACGACAAAGTGCTCGGCGGCCCCGGCAACTACGACGAGGTCGCTGGCGACCTCGGGATCGACATCGTCAACGGCGGCCCCGGCGACTTCGACCTCGTCCACGGCGACTACGGTTGGGACCGGATGTCGGGCGGCGCCGGCAGCGGCGACATCGCCTCCTTCGCGACCAAGGTCGCCGGCGGCAAGGGCAGCGGCGTCTGGGCCTCGCTGCCCGCCCACCGGGCGCTCGGCGACGGCCACGACAAGCTGTTCGGCTTCGAGGGCCTCGAAGGCTCGGCCTTCCGCGACACGCTGATCGGGACGCGGCGCGGCAACCTGCTGTTCGGCGGTCCCGGCGACGACCGCGTGCTCGGCGGCGGCGGGCCGGACTCGATCGACGGCGGCCAGGGCGCCGACCGCTGCAGCGGCGCCAAGGGGCGGACCACCTCGTGCGGGAGCGAACGACCGCCGCTCGGCAGCGCCTACGTCCAGCTCGACCCGTCGGTCGGCGGCGGCGCCGGGCTGCAGGTGGTCGGCGGCGCTGGCGACGATCACTTCGTGATCGCCTTCGACGAACCGAGCCAGACCTTCGGCGTCAGCGCCAAACGGCCGCTGGCGGCGGGCTTCGGCTGCACGCACCCGGGAGGCGCGGCGAAGCGGGTCAGCTGTCCGGCGGCGGGCCCGGGCCGCTGGCTGATGGTCGACCTCGGCCCCGGCGACGACAGCGTCCGCGTCTCCGGCTCGCTGGTCGAGGTCGGCAACGTGCGCCTCGCCGGCGGCCTCGGCGACGACCTCCTGAAAGGCGGGCCCGAGGATGACCTGATGGAGGCCGGCCCCGGTGCCGACCGCCTCTATGGCGGCGCCGGCGCCGACGGCCTGGTCGGCGGCCTGCCGGGCCCGACCTTCCTCTACGGCGGCGAGGACGGCGACCTGCTGGCTGCTGGCGGCGGCTGCGGCGGCGGCGCCCTGGTCGGCGGCCCTGGCCGCGACGACGCCTCGTTCGCCGAGATCGGCCCCCACTCCGGCGTCCTCGTCGTCTCCTTCCCCGCCAACAAAGCCTGGATCCCCGCGCTTGAAGCCTGCGATCCCGTCCACCTCTCGAAGACCGACGAGGACATGGAGGGCAGCTTCGGCCCCGACATCCTCATCGGCGACTCCCGCCCCAACGCGATGCTCGGCCAGCCCGGCCGCGACACCTTCTTCGGCAACGGCGGCGAAGACGTGGTCGACGCCCGCGACGGCGACCGCGACCGCGCCATCCAGTGCGGCCCCGGCCAGCTCCCGCACCCCAAACCGAAATCGCGAGGTGGCGGCCTGACCAAACCAACCGGCTACGCGAGCGGTCGCGCGTTGACCGACCCCTTCGACCCCCCACCGTTCAACTGCACGATCACGAAACACGGCACCCCCGTCCCCGGCCTCAACGGCTGAGGGGGAGAGCCGAAACGCGTTCGCCCCCGGCGAACCCTCGTGTTCAATTAGTCTCCGAACCATGGCAACGAAGACCGCGACGGGCGAGGAGGCGGCTGCGATCGCCGCCGCCGTGGCGCGCTTCGAGGCCGAGTTCGCTGCCGCTCCGCCGGCGGCGAGGCCGACCTACGGAGCCTGGCAGCAGGCGGCGCTGTTGGAGGGGGTTAGCGCGAAGGAGACGCCTCAGGACCCACAAGGAGGAGCGATATGGCTGTCGTGAAAATCATCGAGCTGGTCGGCAGCTCGAAGACCTCGACCGACGATGCGGCGAGGCAGGCGCTGAACCAAGCAGAAGGGACGCTGCGCAACATCCGTGCGGTTGACATCGTCTCGACCGGGATCCGCGGCGAGAACCTGGACGAGTACCGGGCCCACGTCCGTGTCGCCTTCCTCGTCGAGGGGACGGAGATCGACTGATGGCAGAAGCGAGCGACGCGCCTGAGGTGCGCGAGGTCAGCCGCGAGGAGGCTCGCAAGCTGATCGACGACGGCGCGCAGCTGGTCGACGTGCGCGCCGATCACGAGTGGGAGGCGGGGCGGATCGCCGGCGCCTCCCACATCCCGCTCGATGAGCTCGCCCAGCGGGCCGGTGAGATCGACAAGGAGCGGCCCGTCGTCCTCTACTGCCGCGGCGGCAACCGCTCATCGATGGCGACCGCCGCCCTGGCCGAGGCCGGCTACGACGCGGCCAAGCTCTCCGAGGGCATCACCGGCTGGGAGGAAGAGGGGCTGCCGCTCGAGCCCGAGGGCGGTTACGTGGCCGAGTCGGGCGAGGCCGCAGCCGTCATCGAGGCCCGCAAAAAGGCTGCACAGAGCTAAATACCCTAATTCCAGTCAGGTTTTGCTACATTCTTCGCCATGGAGGTAGCAACCGCAGTCGACAAGGAGCAGCGGGGCAAAGGGCGCGTCGGCACCCTGGAGAACCCCGAGACCTACGAGAACGTCCCGGGACACATCATCCCGATCATCGAGCGCGAGTTCGACGACTTCGACAACGAAGCCGAGCAGTTCCTCTCGGGTGAGCTGGAGGAGAACCAGTTCATCGGCTTCCGGCTCAAACAGGGCGTCTACGGGCAGCGCCAGCCCGACGTCCAGATGATCCGCATCAAGCTTCCCTTCGGCGGCGTCACGCCGGAGCAGATGGACACCTTCGCCAGCGTGGTCGAGAAGTACGCGCCGCTGGTCAAAGGCCACATCACCACCCGCCAGAACATCCAGATCCACCACGTCCCGCTGCGTGACACCGAGCTGCTCTTGCGCGAGATCGCGGACGCCGGCCTCTCCAGTCGTGAGGGCTGCGGCAACACGGTCCGCAACGTCACCGGCGATCCCTGGGCCGGCGTCCACCCCGACGAGACCTTCGACCCGACCCGCTACGCCGGCGCCTACGTCCGCTACTTCGTTCGCCACCCGACGACGCAGCTGATGCCGCGCAAGATCAAGACCTCCTTCACCGGCTCCGACGAGGACCGTGCGATCAGCGGCATCCACGATGTCGCCTTCCTCTCGCGCGAACGCGACGGGGTCAAGGGCTTCGAGATCCGGGTCGGCGGCGGTACCTCGATCATGGCCCGCGTCGCTCCGACGCTCTACGAGTTCGTCGAGGCCGACAACGGCGACTACCTCAAGGTCACCGAGGCCGTGCTCCGCATCTTCGACCGCCAGGACTGGCTGCGGGTCAACCGGGCCCGGGCCCGGATCAAGGTCCTGATCGACAAGATCGGCATCGACGCCTTCCGCGAGCAGGTCGAGGAGGAGCTCGAAGGCGACTGGGTCGCCGAACGCGAATTCGGACCCGAGCTGGTCGACCGCCTCAGCTTCGAGGACGACGAGGAGGGCCGCGCCCCGCAGGCGGCGCTCTCGGCCGCCTCGCCGAACGGCGACCGCTCCGAGTTCGACCGCTTCGTCGCCGCCAACGTGCAGGCGCAGCGGCAGGAGGGCTTCTCCACCGTCGAGGTGAAGATCGACCGCGGTGACCTCACCCCCGAGCAGTTCCGCGGCCTGGCCGAGATCATGCGCGACTTCAGCGGCGGCAATGCCCGCAGCACGGTGCAGCAGAACTTCGTCCTGCGCTGGGTCCGCGACGAGGCGCTCTACGACGTCTGGCAGCGGCTCGGCGAGCTCGGCCTCGACGAGCCCGGCCCGCGCGAGATCTCCGACGTCGTCTCCTGCCCCGGCACCGACAGCTGCAAACTCGGGATCACCAGCTCGATGGGCCTCAACCGGGCGATCAAAGAGCGGATCGACTCGATGCAGATCGAAGACGAGCTGACGAAGAAGATCCACATCAAGATGAGCGGCTGCCCCAACGGCTGCAGCCAGCACCACATCGCCAATATCGGTTTCTACGGCGCCTCGCTGAAAGTCGGCGGCCGCCAGATGCCGGCCTACATCCCGCACATCGGCGGCAACTACGAGGGCGGCGAGGTGATCTTCGGCACCCGGCTGAAATCGCGGCTGCCCGCCAAACGGGTCCCCGAGGCGGTCGAGCGCTGGGTGCGCCTCTACGAGGCCGAGCGCGACGAGGGCGAGGAGTTCAACGCTTTCGCCGAGCGGACCGCCGCGGCCAGCTTCGAAGAGCAGGTCAAGGACCTGACCCTGCCGGCCGAGTTCAGCCTCGAGACGATGCAGCAGTTCATCGACTGGAACCGCCAGACGCCGTACAAAGTCGAGCGCGGCGAGGGAGAGTGCGCGATTTAGCTCGCGTGCGGGTAATGCGATGAAGCCACCGCCAGTCACGCTCTCCGGCAACGTGCCGACAATCAGCGACCTCGACCACGAGGCGATTGCCGCCGGGCTGGAGGAGGGCACCGCCCAGGAAGCCCTCGAGTGGATGTTCGACCAGTTCGGGCAGGAGCACTACATCGCCTGCTCATTCCAGAAAACGAGCTCGGTGACGGCGCACATGGCGAGCCAGATCAACCCCGAGGCGCGGTTCTTCTACCTCGACACCGAGGTCCTCTTCCCGGAGACCTACGAGACCCGCGACCGCCTCTCCGAGGCGCTCGGGATCGAGTTCGACCGCTTCCACAACATCAGCCTCGAGGAGCAGGCCGCCGAGTACGGCGACGAGCTCTGGAAGCACGAGCCCGACAGCTGCTGCGGACTGCGCAAGGTGGAGCCGATGCGGCGCGCGCTCTCTTCCGTAGACTGCTGGGTCGCCGGCGTCCGGCGCGGCGATTCAAGCACCCGGTCCAAGACCCCGAAGCTTGCCTGGGACAAGAAATTCGGGCTCTGGAAGCTGAATCCGCTCGCCGATTGGACCGAGCGCGACGTCTGGAATTACATCCGTGAGCACCACCTCCCGTACAACCCGCTTCACGATCACGGCTACCCGTCGATCGGCTGCACCCACTGCACCCAGCCCGTCGTCCCGGGCGGCGACCTGCGCGAGGGGCGCTGGATGGGGCTGGAAAAGACGGAGTGCGGAATCAACTAGCGCGTGGCGGCGCTGCCGCTGCGCTCAGGGGGACTCGCTAGCGAGGCAGTGGTCATGAGCGACCAAGTCACTTCCGTGCGTGCCCCCGGCGTCGAGCTCTCCGACCTGGAGACGATCGAAGCCGAGTCGATCCACATCATCCGCGAGGTCGCGGCTGAGTTCGAGCACCCGGTGATGCTCTTCTCGGGCGGCAAGGACTCGGTTCTGATGCTGCACCTGGCGGCCAAGGCGTTCGCGCCGGCCCCGGTCCCGTTCCCGATCATGCACGTCGACACCGGCCACAACTTCCCCGAGGTGATCGAGTTCCGCGACCGCACCGTCGAGGAGATGGACCTGCGGCTGGTCGTCGCCTCGGTCCAGGACCAGATCGACTCCGGCCGGATCCAGGTCGGCCACGAACTGGAAAGCCGCAACCGCCACCAGACCGTCGCCCTGCTCGAGGCGATCCAGAAGAACGGCTTCGACGCCGTCTTCGGCGGCGGCCGCCGCGACGAGGAGAAGGCGCGGGCCAAGGAGCGGGTCTTCTCGTTTCGCGACACCTTCGGCCAGTGGGACCCGAAGAACCAGCGCCCCGAGCTGTGGAGCCTCTACAACGGCCGCCACAAGAAGGGAGAGCACATCCGCGTCTTCCCGATCTCCGACTGGACCGAGCTCGACGTCTGGCGCTACCTGGCGAAGGAAACGGTCGACCTGCCGCAGATCTACTTCGCCCACGAGCGCGAGGTGGTCGAGCACGAAGGCCTGGTGATGGCGGTGAACGAGTTCTTCCCGCTCCCCGAGGGTGCCGAGCCGCGGACCGAGATGGTCCGCTACCGCACGGTCGGCGACGCCACCTCGACCGGTGCCGTCCGCTCGACCGCCACCGACTACCAGGCGGTGATCGAGGAAACCGCGGTCTCGCGGATCACCGAGCGCGGCGCGACCCGCGGCGACGACCGCTTCTCGGAAGCGGCGATGGAGGATCGCAAGCGCGAGGGCTACTTCTAGTGGCCGAGATGCTCAGAATCGCCACCGCGGGATCGGTCGATGACGGCAAGTCGACCCTGATCGGGCGGCTGCTGTTCGAGACCAAATCGATCTTCGAAGACCAGCTCGAGTCGATCGAGCGGACCTCCGAAAAGCGCGGCAACGAGCAGACCGACCTGGCGCTCCTGACCGACGGCCTGCGGGCCGAGCGCGAGCAGGGGATCACGATCGACGTCGCCCATCGCTACTTCGCGACGCCGAAACGCAAGTTCGTGATCGCCGACACGCCGGGCCACATCCAGTACACGCGCAACATGGTCACCGGCGCCTCGAACGCGAACCTGGCGCTGCTGCTGGTCGACGCCCGCAAAGGGGTGCTCGAACAGACCCGCCGCCACGCTCTGCTCTCCTCGCTGCTGCGGGTCCCGCACCTGGTCCTCTGCGTCAACAAAATGGACCTGGTCGACTACGACGAGTCGATCTACGACGAGATCCGCGAGGAGTTCACCAACTTCGCCGCCAAGCTCGAGATCACCGACCTCGACTTCGTCCCGATCTCGGCCCTCGAGGGCGACAACGTCGTCACCCGCTCGCCGAACATGCCCTGGTTCGAAGGGCAGCCGCTGCTCGGCCAGCTCGAGGGAGTCCACATCGCCTCCGACCGCAACCTGGTCGACAACCGCTTCCCGGTTCAGTACGTGATCCGGCCGCAGTCTTCCGAGCAACGCGACTACCGCGGCTTCGCCGGTTCGGTCGTCGGCGGGATCTTCAGCACCGGCGACGAGGTGATGGTGCTGCCCTCGAAGCGGACCTCGCGGATCGCCAGCATCGACACCCCTACCGGTCCCGTCACCCAGGCCTTTCCGCCGATGGCAGCGACGCTGCTGCTCGAGGACGAGATCGACATCTCGCGCGGCGACATGATCTGCCGGCCCTCGAACCAGCCGACCGCGCAGCAGACCTTCGAGGCGATGGTCTGCTGGTTCGACGAGACCACCTCGCTGCGGACGGACATCCCGTACCAGCTCAAGCACACGACGAGGTGGGTCGCCGCCGAGGTCGAGGCGCTGCGCTACCAGCTCGACGTCGACACCCTGCACGCCGATCGGAGCGCCGAGACGCTCGAGGTCAACGACATCGGCCGGATCGCGATCCACACCGCCTCGCCGCTCTTCTTCGACACCTACCGGCTCAACCGCAGCACCGGCAGCTTCATCCTCGTCGACCCGGCGACCAACCTCACCGTCGCCGCCGGAATGATCATCGGCGCCGCCGGCGAGACCGCCGAAGTGCCGATGCCGGTCGCCGACGAGGCGCCGCTGGCGCCCAACATCACCTTCCACCCGAGCCAGCTCAGCCGCGAGGAGCGCTGGAGCGCGCTGGCCACGCAGGGGGCGACGATCTGGCTGACCGGCCTCTCGGGATCGGGCAAGTCGACGATCGCGACCGCGGTCGAGCACACCCTGGTCAGCTCGGGCCAGTCGGCCTTCATGCTCGACGGCGACAACCTCCGCCACGGCCTCAACTCGAACCTCGGCTTCAGTCCCGAGGACCGGGCCGAGAACGTGCGCCGGACCGGCGAGCTGGCGAGGACCCTCGCCGAAGCGGGGACGATCTCGATCGTCTCCCTGGTCAGCCCCTACCGCGAGGACCGCGACCGCGTCCGGGCGCTGCACGAGGAGGCTGGCATCCCCTTCCACGAGGTCTTCGTCGACACCCCGCTCGAGGAGTGCGAACGCCGCGACCCGAAGGGCCTCTACGCGAAGGCGCGGGCCGGCGAGATCACCGACCTGACCGGCGTCGGCAGCCCCTACGAGGCGCCGGCCTCGCCCGACCTGGTGACCGACCCCGACCTCGAGGTCGCGGTGCGCCAGGTCATCGGGCTGCTCGAGTAGCTCGGCGGGTCAGGCGGGGCGGGGCGGGACCTGCGGCGTGCCGAGGCCGTAGGTCTCGTAGGCGCCGAACTTGGCGAACGTCTTGTGGGTCGGGCCGTGGTAGTCGGAGGACCCGGTGGGGACGATCCTGAGCTCGTCGCAGAGGGCGAGCAGGTGTCGGGTCTGCTCCTCGCTGTGGCTCGGGTAGAAGGCCTCGATCCCGTCGGGGCGCAGCGAGCGGACCAGATCCTCGACCTGGGCCGGGTCGGAGACGTCCCAGTAGGGGTGGGCGACAACGGCGGCGCCACCGGCGCCGCGGATCAGCTCGACCGCCTGCTCGGCGGTCGGCCAGCGGCGCGGGACGAAGGCCTTGGCGCCGGGGACCAGGTACTCCTCGAAGAACGGGCCGAGGTCGCCGGTTGCGCCGGCGGCGCGGGCGATGTGGGGGCGGCCGATCGAGTCGGCGCCACCGGCCTCGCGGATCGCGTCGTCGAGGGTCAGGTCGAAGCCCTCGCGGCGCAGGTTCTCGACGATCTCGCCGGCCCGGGCGCGGCGCTCCTCCTGGGCCCGCTCGCAGGCCGGTGCGATCCGCTCGAGGTCGACCCAGTAGCCGCAGACGTGGAGGTCTTCGGCGTAGCGGTGGACGCAGGACATCTCGACCGCCGGCACCAGCTCGAGGCCGAGCCCCCGTGCCGCCGCTTCGGCCGCGGGGACGCCGGCGACCGCGTCGTGGTCGCTCAGGGCCAGCGTCGTCACCCCAGCCTTCGCCGCCTGCTCGACGACCTCGGCCGGCGGTAGCTGACCGTCGGAGACGGTCGAATGCGACTGCAGCTCGATCAGCACCCGCCGCAGACTAGTGGGGGCGGCGCGCCAGCAACCGCCCGTCCAGCGCGTGGGCGCCGGGACCGGCCCAGAGCAGGAAGGTCATCACCGCCAGCAGCGCCGGCGCCAGAATGAGGCTGGGGAGCACCTCGCCCTCGCCGATCCCGAAGGCGACGAAGACCAGGCCCGAAAGCCAGCGTAGCGGCGGCGCCCATCGGGCCAGCGGCGTCTCGCGCGTGCCCAGCAGCGCCTCCGGCTCGACGGTCACCCCGAGCCAGGGTAGGCGCCGATCCTTGCCGGGATGTGAACCGCGAAGCCGCGCTTCCCTTCGCCCAAATAGACTGCGCCGCCGTGTTCCAGAAGGTCCTCATCGCCAACCGCGGCGAGATCGCCATCCGCGTCGCCCGCACGCTGCGCGAGATGGGAATCACCTCCGTCGCCGTCTACTCGGAGATCGACCGCGACGCCCCGCACGTGCGCGCGGCCGACGAGGCGTTCCTGATCGGCCCGGCGGTGCCGGCCGAGAGCTACCTCAACATCGCGAAGATCATCGAGACCGCCAAAGAGGCGGGGGCAGAAGGGATCCACCCCGGCTACGGCTTCCTCGCCGAGAACGCCGAGATGGCGCGGGCCTGCGCCGACGCCGGGATCACCTGGATCGGCCCGCCGCCGGAGGCGATCGAAGCGATGGGCTCGAAGACGCGGGCGCGCGAGATCATGAAGGAGGCCGGGGTGCCGATCGTCCCCGGTTCGACCGAGGTCGCCAAGGACCTGGACGACGCGCGCCGGCAGGCCGAGGAAGCCGGTTACCCGGTCGCCTGCAAGGCGGCAGGTGGTGGTGGCGGCAAGGGCTTCAGGGTTGCGATGACCCCCGACGACCTGCAGGAGGCGTTCGAGGGATCGGCACGCGAAGGCGAGAAGTTCTTCGGCGACGACCGCGTCTACGTCGAGCGCTACCTCGAGGACCCACGCCACGTCGAGGTCCAGGTGCTGGCCGACTCGCACGGCAACGTGATCCACCTCGGGGAGCGCGACTGCTCGATCCAGCGCCGCCACCAGAAGGTGATCGAGGAGGCTCCGGGTCCGCGTGTCGACGCGGAGATGCGCGCGCGGATCGGCAAGATCGCAACCGATGCGGCGGCCGCGGTCGGCTACCGCGGCGCCGGCACGATCGAGGGAATGCAGGTCGGCGAGGAGTACTTCTTCCTCGAGATGAACACGCGGGTGCAGGTCGAGCACTGCGTGACCGAGATGGTGACCGGCGTCGACATCGTCCGCGAGCAGGTGCTGGTCGCCGCCGGCGGGCCGCTCTCGATCTCCCAGGACGACTTCGAGATGCGCGGCTGGTCGATCGAGTGCCGGATCAACGCCGAGGACGCGGCGAAGAAATTCGCCCCCGCGCCGGGGCCGATCGGCAACTCCTACCGCGAGCCGTCGGGACCGGGCGTGCGGGTCGACTCCGGGGTCGAGGGCGGCGGCGAGGTGACGCCGATGTACGACCCGATGGTCGCCAAGCTGATCGTCTGGGACGTCGACCGCGAGAAGGCGACGCGCCGCATGCTGCGTGCCCTCGGCGAATACGACTCCGGCGGCCTGACCACGCTGATCCCCTTCCACAAGGCGATCCTCGCCACCGAGCAGTGGGCCAAAGGCGAGACCTGCCGCGACCTGATGGAGGACGCCGACTGGCTCAAATCCACGGCTCCGGCCGAGGTCGCCGCGCCGCCGGCCGAGTCCGACGGGGCGGGCGAGCTGGTCACGCGCGACTACAAGGTCGAGGTCGCCGGCAAGCTCTTCGACGTCAAGGTGATCGGCGAGGCGGTCGCCGGCGCCGCCGCGGCCCCGGCCGCGGGCGGCCGTAAGCCGCCGAAACGCGAGCGCAAAGGCGGCGGCGGCCCGAGCGCGTCGAGCGAGGCGCTGCCCTCGCCGCTGCAGGGCACGGTCCTCAAAGTCGCGGTCGCCGAGGGCCAGGAGGTCGCCGAGGGCGACCTGGTCTGCGTGATCGAGGCGATGAAGATGGAGAACGAGATCACCGCCCACCGCCCCGGCAAGGTCACCGCCCTCAACGTCACCGAGGGCGGCGCGATCGGCAGCGGCGACGTGATCGCCGTCATCGCGTAGCGCGCTGCCGGTCGCATCACCGCCAGCGGTGTTCGAGCGGATCTAGCCGGCCATCGCGGCCTGCGCCTCGGCGAGTTTCGCCCGCAGCAGCTCGTCGCCCTCGCGGAACTCGAGCAACGGTTTGACGTCCCACTGGACCAGCCCGAAGAGCGGGTATTCGGTCATCAGCTTCAGCAGCGCGGCGTTGTCGGCGGCGTTGGTGACGGCGATGCCACCGCCCTCGAGGTAGCCGAAGACGCAGTCGAACGTACCGTCGGCGAGCCTCGCCTCGATCCACTCGATGGCGGTGTCGAACTGCTCGGGGCTCGGCGGCAGCGGGCCGGGCGTCGCCTCTACGAGGTACTTCATCTCGACCTCCAATCGGTAGCGGCCGAGACCTGCGTTCAGCCTCTCACAGACGCGGTCGATCGCAAGTAGCGTGCTCAGGCCGCGTCGGCTGAAGGAGAATCGCGGCGCGGCCGCTTCGCCTCGCCGAGGAAGGCGAGGGCCGGCTCGCCGTCGCTCGGCGCCTCGGCGATGTGGCGGGCGGAATCGGCGGCTGCCTTCTGCTGCGTGCCGTAGGTCTCCCCGACCCAGCCGCAGGTAGCGCAGATCGCGATCCAGCCGGCGGCCAGTTCGACCGGGGCGGCGTCGTGCTGTCTTTCGGGCTGCTGCATTGGGTGAGGATCGTCATCGCCGGCCGAATCGGCAACCGGAAGGGACGAACGGCTCTCTAGTAATGGCTAGGACGTCGGTTGAGGCGACGCCCGCCAGCCGTCATTTCCCCGGTTTCGGCGCGCGTTTGTGATGTTCCTTTTCTTCCCGTTCCTTTTGTTTGCGCCGTTCTTCTTCGCGCCGTTCCTTGTCGACCTTCTGCTGCTGTTTCTGGGTCAGCGGGAAGGGCGGTGCCGGTTCGGAGCATTTGCGCCCGACGCAGGTCTCCATTCGGATCAGCTGGGCGTGCATGAAGGCCCGGATCGGGAAATAGTTCCGATCGCGGACGATGTTGTTGAGCTCGTAGGGGTCTTTTTCGATGTCGTAGAGCTCTTTCTCGCCGTCGGGCCACTCGATGTACTTGTAGGGGCCGAGGCGCAGTCCCTCGTAGTCCTTCGGCGGGGCGACGATCGAGGCGCTGGCGGTCGGTTGGCGCGACGCGGTGGCGCCGAGTGGCGTCGCCGTGGCCCGCGACGGCCGCGCGTAGGTCGTCCCTTCGGTCTCCGGCGCGCCGCCGTTCTGCTGCACGTCGCTGGTTTCGACGAACGACTCGTAGAGCAGCGCCCGGCGGGTCCGCAGTTCCGGGTCTTTCATGTAGGGGACGAGCGAGCGGCCGTCGATGCTCTTGTCCGGGGTGACTTCGGCAAGTTCGAGGATCGTCGGCGCGATGTCCACGACCGAGGCGAGCTCGCCGGTGCTGGTGTTCGGCTTGATCCCCGGGCCGCGCATCAGCAGTGGCAGGTGGGTTGCCGGCTCGTAGGCGAGGAACTTGCCGCCGACCAGCCGGTGCTCGCCGTAGAAGAAGCCGTTGTCGGATGTGAAGAGGATGTAGGTGTTGCGCAGCCGGTGCAGCGCGCCGAGCGTCTGCACGATCGCGTGGACGCCTTCGTCGACCGAGCGCAGCGACTCGAGGCCCTTCTGGTAGTAGGTGCGGTAGGTGTGGATTTCGAGCGGCGAGATGTAGGGCGCTTCGCGGATGAAGCGCGGCTTGTCGTTGACGTTGCCCTCGTTGAAGCCCTGGGCGCGGCTGTGCGGGAAGGGAGCGCCGGCGAAGCTGCCGTAGTGGCGGGTCGCCGGCTCGGGACCGGCGGGGCGGCGGAAGTCGCCGTGCGGCGCGCTGTAGTCGAGCTGCAGGTAGAAGGGCTGTTCGGGTGAGGTGCCGAGCAGCTCTTCGGCCGAGATCCGGGTCAGAACGTCGGTCTCGTAAAGGCACGGTTTGCCGTTGGTCGGCGCAGTCGGGCAGCCGGGGTCGTCGCGTTCGCCGTATTCGCGCGTTTCCCAGCTGCCGGAGTCGCCGAACGGGCCGTCGAGCGTGCCGTTGTCGTTCAGCGTGTAGCCGTAGAAGTAGTGGTTGGTGTCGGAGCGGACGATCGTGTGCCAGGCGTTCCAGCCAGGCGGCACGTCGGTGCCGCTGTCATACGGCGGATCGCCGTAGCCGTTGAGGAACTTGCCGACGTGGATCGTCCGGTAGCCCGAGCCCTGCAGCCAGGTGGCGAGGTTGTGGGTGTAAGCGGCGCGGCCTTTGAAGCCGGTGTAGCCGCCGTTTGGCTGGACGTTGCCCTTGACCCCGTTGTTGTGCGAGTAGCGCCCGGTCAGCATGCTGACCCGCGAGGGGGTGCAGAGCGGGTACGAGTCGTAGTAGCGGTCGAAGGTGATCCCTTTTTCGGCGATGTCGGCGAGCGTGTAGGGCATCGCCGTCACCGGCACGCCGCCGGCCGGGGTGATCGAGGCGTAGAGCTGGTCGAGCGTCTGGTCGTCGGTCTGGATCACGACGAAGCTGGGGCGCTGTTTGGCCGAGACCGTCGCCTTCGGGACTTCGGCCGCCTGGGCGCGGGTGTCGAGCAGCAGCACCAGAGTCGCCAGCAGCGCCATCACCGCGACGACGAAGACCAGCCGCGTGACCGCGGGGCCGCGTGGTGCCATGGGGGTGCTTGGCTGCGCGAACTTCTGCATAGGGAAAACGGCGCCTCGGGGAGCAAGAACCGGGCCCCGCCGCCGGAGTTGCGGACTGAAAGCTAGAAAACGAAGGGGACGGGACTCAGCCGGCGCCGAGTTTTTTCGCCGCGTCGCGGAAGTTCTTGACCGTCGCGGCGGGGGCTTTGCGACCCTCGAGTTTCTCGTTGTGGCGGTTGACCCAGATCACCGGCACGTTCATTTTCAGCAGCGGCGCGATGTCGCTCGCGTAGCCCGAGGCGATGTGGAGCCAGCCTTTTTTGCCGCCGATCCGCCGCGCTGCCTCTTTGAAGTGGACGGGGTCGGGCTTGTAGCTGCGGACCTGCTGGGCGGTGACGACGAGGTCCAGTTCGGTGCGCAGGTGGCGGCGCGAGATCCCCAGCAGTTTGTCGTCGATGTTGGAGATGATCCCGATGTTGTACTTCTTGCCGAGCCGGTCCATCGCCGCGTTGGCCTCGCGGAACGGCAGCCAGTAGGCGACGCTGTTGGGCAGGAACTGGGCCCGCGAGGGCTCGATTTCCCAGCCCTGCTCGCCGGCGACTTTGACGATCGTGCGGCGCAGGACCTCGGCGTAGAGCTCGTAAGAGCCGGCCATGATTTCCGCCTGGACCTCGAAGAAGCGCTGCAAGAACGGGCCTTCCTCGAAGCTGAAGCCGTCTTTGTCCGCCTCTTTCTTGCAGGCATCGACGATGCCTTTCTCCCAGTCGATCAGCGTCCCGTAACAGTCGGTCGTGACCCACTCGATGGTTTTGAGGCTGGGGAGTGCCATAGGGCGCGGCATTATGCCAATACCCCCGTTTGCAGGGGCTGTCCCCCATCGGCGCGCGCCCCAGGACCGGACTTGGATAGGGTCCGCGACCGCGCCGACCGCGCACCCCCACCGCACCTCGCATGGATCTCCTCGAATACCAGGGCAAGCAGCTTTTCGCCAAGCACGGCATCGCGGTGCCGAGCGGCGAGGTCGCCGAGACCGTTGAGGACGCGGTCGCCGCCGCCGAGCGAATCGGCTACCCCTGCGCGATCAAGGCGCAGGTGCTGATCGGCGGCCGCGGCAAGGCCGGCGGCGTCAAGATCGCCCAGGACGTCGACGAGGCGCGGCAGTACGCGTCCGACATCATCGGCATGGACATCACCGGCCCCCACGGCGAGGGCCCGTTTCGGGTCGACTCGGTCTGGGTCGAGGGCGGCTCCGACATCGCCGAGGAGTACTACGCCTCGGTGATCCTCGACCGCGGCGAGAAGAAGCTGCTGACGATGGTCTCGGCCAAGGGTGGGATGGACATCGAGGCGGTCGCCGCCGAGAACCCCGCCGACCTGACCAAAGTCCACATCGACCCGACCAAGCCGTTCGACGCCGCCGCGGCGCGGTCGATCGTCGCCAGCGCCGGCCTCGCCGAGGACGCACTCGATGCCGCCGCCGACGTGCTGGCGAAGCTAGCCGAGGTCGCCAGCGAAGAGGACGCGACGCTGATCGAGGTCAACCCGCTGATCGTCACCGCCGACCGCGAAGTCGTCGCCCTCGATGCCAAGGTGACGATCGACGGCAACGCTCTGTTCCGCCACGAGGACCTGGCCGCGGTCGCCGACACCGCCGACGACCCGCAGGAGCAGATGGCGAAGGAAAAGGGCCTCACCTACGTCAAACTCGACGGCAACGTCGGCATCCTCGCCAACGGCGCCGGGCTCTGCATGTCGACCCTCGACGTCGTCGCCCAGGCGGGCGGCGCGCCGGCCAACTTCCTCGACGCCGGCGGCGGCTCGAAAGCCGAGGCGATCGTCAACGCGCTCGAGGTGATCACCTCCGACGCCAAGGTCGACGCGATCCTCTTCAACATCTTCGGCGGCATCACCCGTTGCGACGAGATCGCCAAGGGGATCATCACCGCCTCGCAGCAGATCGGGCTCGAGCTGCCGCTGGTGGTGCGGCTCGACGGCACCAACTCCGAGGAGGGGCTGGCGATCCTCGCCGAGGCGAACCTGCCCAACCTGACCCAGGAGAAGACGATGCTCGATGCCGCCCGTCGCGTCGTCGAGTTGGCGGGGAGCGCCTCGTGAGCATCATCGTCGATGAGGGGACGAAGCTCGCCGTCTCGGGCCTGACCGGCCGCGAGGGCTCCTTCCACGGGCTGCGCAACAAGGCTTACGGCACCGACCTGGTCGCCGGCGTCACTCCCGGCAAGGGCGGTCAGGACGTCGAGGGCACGCCGGTCTTCGACTCGATCAAAGAGGCCGTCGAGGAGGCGGGCGCCAACACCTCGATGATCTTCGTCCCGGCGCGCTTCGCCGCGGCGGCGATCGACGAGGCGATCGAGTCCGGGGTCGAGACGGTGATCGCGATCACCGAGGGCATTCCCGTCCTCGACATGCTGAACACCTACTGGAAGGCGCAGGAGGCCGGGGTGCGGCTGATCGGGCCGAACTGCCCCGGCGTGCTCTCGCCCGGCAAGGCCAACGTCGGCATCATCCCGGCCCAGTTCTTCGACCCGGGCCCGATCGGCGTCGTCTCCAAGTCGGGGACGCTGACCTACCAGATCGGCAACGAGCTGAAGCAGGCCGACACCGGCAACTCCTCGATCGTCGGCATCGGCGGCGACCCGATCGTCGGCTCCGACTTCATCGACATCTTGAAGCTCTACGAGGCCGACCCCGACACCGAGCTGATCGTGATGGTCGGTGAGATCGGCGGCGACGCCGAGGAGCGCGCCGCCGAGTTCATCGCCGCCGAGGTCTCGAAGCCGGTCGTCGCCTACATCGCCGGCTTCACCGCTCCGCCCGGCAAGCAGATGGGCCACGCCGGGGCGATCATCTCCGGTTCCTCCGGCACCGCCGCGGCGAAGAAAGAGGCGCTCGAGGCGAAGGGCGTACGGGTCGGCGAAAGCCCGACCGAGACGGCGGCGATCGCCGCCGAAGTCCTGCGCTCGCTGTAGGCGGTCTGGGCCGGCGCATTGCTACTGTCGAATTGATGGCCGGCGGAACGATCTCATTCGCGCGCGGCGCTCCGAGCGCCGACATCCTCCCCCACGAGCAGGTGCGGGAGGCGGCGGCGCGGGCGCTCGCCGAGGACTGGGAGACGGCGCTCTCCTACGGGGTCGGGATCGGCCATCCCGGGCTCTGCCAGTGGGTCGCCGAGCGGCACGGGCACTTCGACCCGGCGCAGGTGATGATCACCAACGGCTCGCTCGAGGCCGGCGCGATGCTGTTCACGCAGATGATCTCCCCGGGCGACCGGGTGGTGGTCGAGCAGCCGACCTACGACCGCACCCTGCTGCTGCTGAAGCAGCTCGGCGCCGAGCTGGTGCCGGTGCCGCTCGAGGCCGACGGGCTCGACGTCGCGGCGCTGGAAGCGGCGCTCGCCGAGGCCCCGATCAAGCTCGCCCACGTCATCCCCAACGCCCACAACCCGGCGGGTTGCACGCTCTCGCCCGAGAAGCGGCGGCGGCTGGTCGAGCTCGCCGCCGAGCACGAGTTCTGGCTGTTCGAGGACGATCCCTATCGCGAGCTGCCGTTCGAGGGCGAGCCGTTGGAGACGATGGCCTCGCTCGACGAGGCGGGACGGGTCTTCCACGCTTCCTCGTTCTCGAAGACGGTCAGTCCGGGCGTCCGGGTCGGCTATCTGGCCGGGCCGGCGGACGAGATCGCGAAGCTCGCCAAGCACGCCAACGAGATCTACATCTCGCCCAACATGCTGGCCGGGTCGATCGTCCTCGAGCTCTGCCGCTCGGGCGAGCTCGACCGCAACATCGAGTTCGTCAAGGGGGAGTTGAAAGCTCGCTGCGAGGCGCTGGTCGAGGCGCTGCGGGAGCAGATTCCCGAGGCGACCTTCGTCGTCCCGCAGGGCGGCTACTTCCTCTGGCTCGACCTTTCCGAGGGCACCGACACCGTTTCACTGCTGGCCGAGGCGAAAGGCGAGGGCGTCTCCTTCATCGCCGGGCCCGACTTCATGATCGAGGGCGGCGAGAGCAGCCTGCGGCTCTCCTTCGCCCCGGTTCCGGCCGACCAAGCCGCCGAGGGCGTGCGCCGGATCGCCGCGGCGCTGGAGCGGGTCCGCTCCGGCTCACCGGCCTGACCAGGCGCCTGCAAACCGGCGCCTGGCTTTTCGGCGCCTGGTCGTCGTTGCGGTGGGCCCGCCTGATCAGCGGCCGTAACGGTCCGACGAGAGCACGAGCTGCTCGGGGATCGCGGCGCGCGGCGGCGGCGCCGGATCGGCGCGGACCGAGACGGTCTCGGCGACGCTGCGGCTGACTTCGTGCTTGCCGTCGTCGGAGGCGATCACGACCGTGTCGTCATCGGAGCTCTCGACCTTGCCCTCGAGACCCGGTTCGAGCCCGGCGGCGCGCAGGTAGTGGAGCAGCTCCTCGGCCTCGTTCTCGAAGCGCAGGACGTGGACGTCGGCGCCGACCTCGACGTCGGCGAGCAGCGAGCCGGTCTCGCGCACCCCCTCGACGATCGGGTGGCCGTGCGGGCAGGTGGTCGCGTTGCCGATCGCAAGGCGCATTTTCTCCTCGAGGACCGGCGACATCGCGTGCTCGATCCGCTCCGCCTCCTCGTGCACCTCGTCCCAGGGAATGCCGAGGACGTCGGTGAGGAAGCGCTCGATCATCCGGTGGCGGCGGACGATGTAGCTGGCGTGCTCGCGGCCGGTCTCGGTGAAGCTGAGCGATTTGTCCGGGTTGCGCTCGACGTAGCCGTCGTTGACGAGGCGGCCGACCATCTCGTGCACGGTCGGCGGCGAGAGCTGCATCGCGCGGGCGATGTTGGCGCCGGTCATCGGCAGCCCCGCCTCTTCGATCCAGAACATGATCTCCAGGTACTCCTGCTCTGCGACGGTCGCGGTCTCGGCGGACAAACCTGCTCCTTCTGCTTTAGGTGTCCCTAATACGGTTTCCCTAATGTGCCGCGGATCTTGGCGGCTATCTACGAGTCGATCCGGCGACCTTGGCCACTTTACCTGGGTGGCGCCCTCGTCGCGCTGCTTGCCTGGAGCGCGTTCAGTGCCCACGGCGGCACCCCCGACCCGACTGATACCCAGCACCTCAGCCACGGCGCGGTGATCGTCGACAGCGGCCTGCTCGTCCTCCGCGAGGGGCTCGAGACGGTCCTCGTCCTCGCCGCCGTTACCGCCAGCCTGGCGGGCGCCGCAGCGCTCTACCGGCGGCCGATCGCGATCGGCGCCGGCGTTGGCTTCCTGCTCACCGTCGCAACCTGGTTCGCGGCGGTCTGGGTGCTCGGCCAACTCGGCGCCGGCGGCCTCGCCGTACAGGCGGCGACCGGATTGCTTGCGGTGATCGTCCTGCTCGTCCTCATGAACTGGTTCTTCCACAAGGTCTACTGGACCGGCTGGATCCAGAGCCGCAACCGCCAGCGCAAGAAGCTGCTCGAGAACGCGGCGATCGACGGTCGCCGCGCGACGATCATCGGGCTGATCGCCCTCGGCGTCACCTCGGTCTACCGCGAGGGCTTCGAGGTTGTCCTCTTCCTCCAGAACCTGCGGCTCGGCTACGGCTCCGGGGTTGTGCTCGAGGGCGCCGCGATCGGCCTGGCGCTGACGCTGCTGGTCGGTGCCCTCACCTTCATCGCCCACCGCAAGCTCCACTACAAGCGGATGCTGGTCCTGACCGGCGTGATGCTCGGCGTCGTCCTGATCGTGATGGTCGGCGAGAGCATTCAGGAGATGCAGCTCGCCGGCTGGCTGCCGACGACGACGGTGCCGCTGGCGATCCCCGGCTGGGTCGGCCTCTGGCTGGCGGTCTTCCCGACCGTCGAGGGGCTGGTAGCTCAGCTGCTGGCGGCGGTGCTGGTCCTCGGCTCCTACTTCGGCGCCGAGTACGTGCGGGTGCGACGGCCGCGGGCGCGGGCGCTCGATCAGCGCTCGATCAGCGTCGAGACGACCGCCTCGTAGAAGCCGTCCCCGTTGGCGCCTTCGGTGACGGTGACGTTGCCCCAGTTGGCGAGCTGCGAGCGCAGGCCGGGATCACGCTCGGGGCCGTTGGCGACGACGAAGAAGCGGTCCACCGCGGGCGAGACCTCGAGGTCCTCGACCGAGTCGCCGACGGCGATGCACTCGGAGCGCTGGTAGCCGCGGGCGCGGGCGTGGGCAGCGACCGCCGCGCCCTTGCTGACCTCGCGGGGGACCAGGTGATAGGCGTGGGTGCGGCCCTCGACCGCCGGCATCGGGGTGCCGATCGCGCCGTTGTCGAGCAGCCGCAGGTCGTCGTCGCCGTGCTCGGCGAGCACCCGGTTGGCGGTGGCGACGTCGACCTTGCCGCGGAAGAGGTGCGAGAGGACGCGGCCGTGGTGCCAGGGCGAGTGGTATTCGAGGTGCTCCGGGAATGCCTCGAAGAGGTAGCGGGGGACGCCGCGGGCCTCGATCTGCTCGTAGATCGTGCCGTCCTCGTTCGGCGCCATCGGGTCGGTGAGGAGGGTCGTCTCGCCGTCGAGGGCGTAGGCGCAGCCGGCCTCGTAGATGTAGGAGGTCTGGCCCATGATCCGCGCCAGCTCGTGGACCTGGGGCTCGCGGCGGCCGGACATGATCACGATCTCGACCCCGGCCCGGAAGCAGGCCTCGATCGCCCGCGACTGGACCATCGAGAAGCCGCCCTCGGCGTCGCGGAAGAGCGAGGCGCCCCGCCCGAGCAGGGTCCCGTCGAGGTCGGTGTAGACGCAGCGCAGCGGCACCGCGGGGAGCCTAGTGGCCGCCGCGCGCTGGACAGCGGCAGCCGGCTGCGCCTAGAGTGCCCGCCATGCGTTGGGGAGCTCTCGTTGCCTGCGTCGCCCTGCTGGTCGTCGGCGTCGCCGCGTACGCGGTCGGCAAGAGCACGTCCGGCGACGACTTGACGCTCTGCGCGGCGAAGTCCGACGGCGACCTCGACCTGTCCGCGAACGGCAGGTGTGCGAAGAGCGAGGACAAGGTGATCATCACCAGCGCGGACGACACGCTCGAACCCGTCAACTACGTCACCGCCCCGGCGACGGAACAGTGCCACGTCAAATCCGGGACCTTCTGCAAGGGGACGAAATCCGGCAGCTGGGGGAACGGCTCGAGCGAATACGCGCGGGCGGGCTTCTACAAGGACACGGACGGGATCGTCCACCTGATGGGCGTCGCCCAGCTCGATGCGACCGGCGGTCACGGCGGCTTCGAACCCGAAGGCCCGTTCTACCTGCCGCCGGCGTTCCAGCCCAGCGACACCAGGGTCTTCGTCGTCGCCGGCGGCGCGGCCTTGAACACCACGACCCTGGTCGAAGTCAGGGCCAACGGCCTGGTCGCCACCCCGGACCCTGCGGCCGTTACCGTCTCGCTCGACGGCATCTCCTTCCGGCCCTAGCTGCCCGGTCAGCTAGAAAGGGAGGATGAGCTCCCGGACCTGGCGCCTTTCCGACCGCAACCTCGATCTCTCGGGGCCGATCGCCGCCGGGATCGTCAACGTGACCACCGACTCGATGTACTCCGGGGCCCGCTCCGGTAGCCCCGAGCAGGCGGTGGAGGACGGTCTGGCGCTGGCGGCGGCGGGGTTCGAGATGCTCGACGTCGGCGCCGTGGCGGCAAAGACGGGGCCGCCGGTGGGGGCCGAGCAGGAGGCGGCGGCGCTGGTGCCGGCGGTCGAAGGACTGGTCCTGAAGGCCGACCTGCCGGTCTCCGCCGACACCTTCTCGCCGCAGGTTGCGGAGTCGGCGCTGGCCAAGGGCGCCGCGGTGGTGAACGACATCTCCGGCGGCGGCGAGGCGATGTTCGACGTCGTCGCCGCCAGCGGCTGCGGCTACGTGCTGATGCACATCGAGGGCCCGCCGCGGGTCGACCGCGAGTGGCGTGACTACGACGACGTCGTCGACCACCTGCTCGCCTGGTTCGCGGCGCGGGTCGAATGGGCAGGCGAGCTCGGCGTCGCCGCCGAGCAGATCGCGATCGACCCCGGGCTCGACTTCGACCTCAGCCCCGAGCAGGACCTCGAGATCCTGCGCCGGCTCGGCGAGCTGCGGGCGCTCGGACTGCCGCTCTATGTGTCCCTCTCGCGCAAGGACTTCATCGGCGCGGTGCTGGCCGGTTCCTGGGAGGAGCGCTGGCCGGCCGAGCGGCGCGAGTGGGGGACGGTCGCGGCGGTCACCCTGGCGGTGCGGGCGGGCGCCGATATCTTGCGACTCCACGACCGCAGCTCGCTGCAGGCGATGAAGGTGGCAGGGCTGGTCGTCCATGGCTAAGCGCGGCGGCAGTTTGCTCGGCAGCGACTGGGCGATCGCCATCGACCCGGCGCGGCGCGACGGCCGGATCGTCGCCGAGAGCGCGGAGCCGGATCGCTCGGCGCGGCCTGTGTCGTTGCCCGAGCGGCTCGACCCCGCGCTCGCCGAGGCGCTGCGGCGAAGCGGCGTGTCCTCGCTCTACACGCACCAGCTGCGCGCCTTCAAAGCGGCCGAGAGCTCCAACCTGGTGATCACCAGCGGCACCGCGTCCGGCAAGAGCCTTGCCTTCAACCTGCCGGTGCTCGACGGGATCGCCGCCCAGCCCAAGCACCGCGCCCTCTACCTCTACCCGACCAAGGCGCTGGCCCAGGACCAGGCGCGCAAGCTGGCGCAGCTGCGGCCGCCGGGTCTGCGCGAGGCGATCTACGACGGCGACACGCCGCGCGAGGAGCGGCCGGCGATCCGCCGCAAATCGAACCTCGTCCTCACCAACCCGGACATGCTCCACGTCGCGGTCCTGCCCAACCACCGCAAATGGGGCGACTTCCTCGCCAACCTGCGCTGGGTCGTCGTCGACGAGGCCCACACCTACCGCGGCGTCTTCGGCTCGCACGTCGCCAACGTCCTGCGGCGGCTGCGGCGGCTGGCCCGCGCCTACGGCGCCGAGCCGCGGTTCCTGCTTGCCTCGGCGACGATCGCCAACCCGGTCGAGCTGGCCGAGCGGCTGGTCGGGACGCCGTTCGAGCTGGTCGACGACGACGGCGCGCCGCGCGCCGGCCGCGAGCTGGCGATGTGGAACCCACCGCTGATCGACGAGGCGAGCGGCACCCGGCGCTCGGCGCTCGGCGAGGCGGCCGACCTGCTGGCCGAGCTGGTGACCCACGGGGTGCGGACGATCTGCTTCCTCAAAAGCCGCCGCGGGATCGAGCTGATCCAGCGCTTCGCCCGCGAAAACCTCGAGCGGCGGGGAAAGCCGGAGCTGGCGAAGCGGATCGCCCCCTACCGGGGCGGTTACACGCCGCAGCAGCGGCGCGAGATCGAGGCCCGGCTGGCCTCCGGCGAGCTGCTGGCGGTGGTCGCGACCGACGCGCTGGAGCTGGGGATCGACGTCGGCGAGCTCGACGCGGCGATCTGCGTCACCTTCCCCGGCACCGTCGCCAGCCTGCGGCAGATGTGGGGGCGGGCGGGGCGGCGCCGGCGCGGGTTGGCGGTCTACGTCGCCGGCCAGGACGCCCTCGACCAGTTCTTCTGCCGCCATCCCGAAGAGTTCCTCGGGCGGCCGGTCGAGGCGGCGATCCTCGACCACGGCAACGAGCAGATCGCTTCGCGGCACCTGATCGCGGCGGCCTACGAGCTGCCGCTCGGGCCCGAGGACGACGAGGTGTTCGGCCCCGAGTGGCGCGAGCGGGCGGAGCGTCTGGTCGCCGGCGGCGAGCTGCGCGAGTTGCAGGGCAAGCTGGCGCCGCGACGTCCCGAGTTCGTCGCCTCGCGGATCGCCCTGCGCTCTGCCTCGGCCGATTCGGTTGCGGTGATCGACCGCGACTCGGGCGAGATGCTCGGCCTGGTCGAGGCCGAACGCGCCTTCACCACCGTCCACCCCGGCGCCGTCTACCTGCACCTCGGGCGCTCCTACGAGGTTGAGCGGCTCGACGTCGAGGAGCGGCGGGCGATCGTCCATCGCTTCGACGGCGACTGGTACACGCGGCCGAAAAAGGAGACGGAGATCTACATCGAACGCGTGCGCGAGCAGCGCCAGGTGGCCGGGGTCGAGCTCAGCTTCGGCGAGGTCTCGGTGACCGAGCAGGTGATCGCCTTCCAGCGGGTCTCGATCTCCGAGCAGGAGCCGATCGACATCGTCGCGCTGGAGCTGCCCGAGCAGAGCTTCGTCACCCAGGCGCTCTGGTACGTGCTGCCACAGCGGCTCTCCGGCGCGCTGCCGCCGGAAGCGCTGCTCGGCTCGCTGCACGCGACCGAGCACGGGCAGATCGCGGTGCTGCCGCTGATCGCGATGTGCGACCGCTGGGACATCGGCGGCCTCTCGACCAACGTCCACTTCCAGACCGGCCGCTCGACGATCTTCATCTACGACGGCTACCCCGGCGGGGTCGGGATCGCCGAGCGGGGTTACCGCCAGTTCGAGCGCCTGCTGGCCGACGCCGAGCGACTGATCGCCGAGTGCCCGTGCGAGTCCGGCTGCCCGTCGTGCGTGCAGAGCCCGAAGTGCGGGAACCTGAACGAACCACTGCACAAGGCCGGGGCGCTGGAGCTGATGGGGCTGATGCAGGCGGCCGGCGGGCCGGCGGAGCGGCAGGCGGCTTGAGCGTGGCCGGTGAGGCGGAGGCCGGTGGCGGGACGGCCGGCGCGCCGCGGGCGCGCCAGATCGCGGTGATCGGCGCCGGCGGCGCCGAGCCGGGCAGCGAGATCTGGGAGCTGGCCGAAGCGGTCGGGCGTGGCCTGGGAGAGGCGGGCGTGGTGCTGGTCACCGGCGGCCGCGGCGGGGTGATGGAGGCCGCCAGCCGCGGCGCGGTGGCGGCGGGCGGCGAGACGATCGGGATCCTCCCCGGCTACGACCTCGGCGAGGCCAACCCCTACTGCACGCGGGTGATCGCCAGCGGGGTCGGGCACGCCC
>Ga0068862_100000397_pt1 | contig 47021 bp, 43 predicted proteins | sample KBSSwiS52_FD_66598 | JGI IMG/M metagenome (GOLD analysis project Ga0068862, IMG submission 66598) | Switchgrass rhizosphere microbial communities from Kellogg Biological Station, Michigan, USA - KBS Switchgrass S5-2 | ecosystem: Host-associated > Plants > Roots > Rhizosphere > Soil ...
ATGTATCGCGAGCAGCCGAACGTTCTGCCGCGAGCCGAAGTGTTCATCCGCTCGATGCAATTGCACGCACCCGACCTTGCCTGCCGGATCGCGCAGTCCTGGGAGCTCTCAGACCTCGCGACTACGGCGCTGCGCGAACAAGTGGACCGCGTGCCGCCGGGCCAGATGCGGCCGCTCGGCCGCGCGACCTACTTCGGCGAGCTCGCCGGCATGCTGACGGTGCTCGGGGCTCGCGATGCGTATTCGTGGGACGGCGCAGAAGCTTTGCTGACCGGTCAGGGTTTATCGCGTAAGACTGCGCACGCCGTCTGGCACGCTGCTGCGGAACTGGGGGCCGGCAGCAATCGTTAATTCCCTGCATAGGCACGAGGAATTGACGATGACGTATCTGCGAACGAAACTGCGCCTCGCGCGCGAACGCGAGCAGGGTAAAGCAGGCTGGATCCTGCTGTGGCTGCTCGGTGTTCCCATCCCCATACTGTTGGTGCTGTTCCTGCTGCGCGGCTGCACCTGAGCGAATCCGACATGCTGGTGCAATTCAAGTCTCCCGCGACCGAAACGATCACGATGTTCGACAACGACGCCGTGCAGCTGTTGAAGCTGATGGGCGCGACGGGTCGTGTCCCCGGCGGATTGACCGGAGAGGACGTGCAAGCGGCCATGGCGCGGCTGGAGTCCGCCGTCGAAGAGATGAAGGCTCAGACCAATGCCGACACGGCCGTGCGGCCGGCGGACAACGAGGATTGGGCGAGCGACGAGGACAAGGACCTGCATCGCTCGGCGCCGATCCAGCTGGAAACCCGCGCCGTGCCGCTGCTGAGCCTGATGAAACGCGCCGCGGCGGCCAAGGCGTCCGTGACTTGGGAGCCCAGCCGCTAGTCAGTAGTACAATGCCGGCCCTGTCCTCAAAGGATCCCCATGGGCCGCATTTTCGAAGTCAGAAAGCATGCGATGTTCGCGCGCTGGAACCGCATGGCGAAGCAGTTCGCGCGCATCGGCAAAGACATCACGATCGCCGTCAAGTCCGGCGGCACCGACCCGAACTCCAATTCCCACCTGCGCCGCGTGATGCAGAACGCGCGCGCGGTCAACATGCCGAAGGACAAGGTCGAGGCCGCGATCCGTCGCGCCTCGGGCAAGGAAGCTGCGAGCTACGACGTGATCCTGTACGAAGGCTATGCGCCGCACGGCGTGGCAGTGCTGGTCGAAGCCGCAACCGATAATCCGACCCGCACCGTCGCGAGCGTGCGCAACGCTTTCTCGAAGCACGGCGGCAATCTCGCCACGAGCAACAGCGTCAGCTTCATGTTCAAGAAAATGGGCGTGTTCCGCCTGAACCCCGAAGGCATCGACCAGGATGACCTGGAGCTGTACCTGATCGATCACGGCCTCGAAGAGATGGGGGAAGGGAGCGGCGAAAAAGGCGAGCCGCAGATCGTGATCCGCTGCCTGTTCGCCGACTTCGGTCAGGTGCAGAAGGCGCTCGAAGACCGCAAGCTCGCGCCGCTCTCAGCCGAGCACGAGTACATCTGTCTCACTCCGACCGAGCTGCCGGAGCCGCAGGCGACGGAAGTGATGGAGCTGGTCGACAAGCTCGAGCAGGACGACGACGTGCAGAAGGTTTATCACACGCTGGCCTAGTTTTCTGGTCGAAAGCGGCCAAGGCCCTTTCGACAACGCCGTCAAAAGGCGTGACTTTTGCCGGCTAACAGCCCGCGCGGCAATCCCGCAGCTCGTCCAGACACATCTTGTCGGACTCGCGCGCGCGCTCTTCGCATTCCTGGCGGCCCGAGGCGAAATTCGATACCAGTTGCACGCACTCGGTATGACGCGTGTCCATGCGCGAGACGCACGCGTCGCGGTTGTACGCGCGGTCGCAGCGCTGCGTGCTGTAGAACGCGCAGTTCGCGGAATACGAGGTCGTAGTGGACAGCCGGCCGCCGCTGCCGCCGAACGCAACCGAGCGCATGCAGTCCTGCTTGCCGCGTCGATTGAGGCTCTTGCACTCGCCGCTGTCGCGCTCGCATTGCGTGACGCACTCCTGACGACGCGTATCGATCTGCGATGACGGGTTGACCGCCGCGACTCGCGTGGACGAGCTCGAAGCCACTTTGGTCTGTGCCGCTGACTCGTCCGATTGCACGAGCGCCGCTGCTCCGCTCTTCTCAGCAGATCCGCTCGGCGGATCTTTCGGCGGCTCCTTCGGCGGCGGAGTCTCGGCTTGCGCCGTCAACGGCGGCATCGTATCGGCGACGCTCTGGCCGGTCGCGGTGGTTATCGCCGGCTCCTTGGGCTTGGAGACCTCGGTACGCTTCTCCACCGGCTCGGTCGCGACGACAGTCGGCGTCGGCGGCGCCGCTGGCTTGATGAAGAAGTAGGCGCCAGCACCTGCGGCCGCCACGCCGGCAGCGAGCAGCAGCAGGCCACCGATTCCCACTGCAACCTTGCGCTCCGCACCTTCCATTTCCGTGAGCAGATCGGCCAGCGCGGGGAAGCGATCGTCCGGCTTCGGCGACATCGCCCGCATCAACGCACGCGCATAACGCTTCGGCAGATCGCGCCGGACCAGCTCGAGCGGCTTGACTGCGCCAGTCGGCAACTGGCCCGACAACAATTCGTACAGCACGACGCCGAGCGCGTACTGATCGGCGCGCCAATCGACGTCTTTGGCTGCGACCCGCTGCTCGGGCGCCATGTAATACGCAGTGCCGAGCGTCATGCCCGTCTGCGTCATGTGCGAGCTGCTGTAGGCGCGGGCGATGCCGAAGTCCATCAGCTTCACGGTGCCGTCTTCGGCGAGCCAGATGTTCTCGGGCTTGATGTCACGATGCACGATGTAGCGATGCGCGTAACGCAGAGCGTCGATGAGCTGGCGCGCGATGTCGGTGACTTCGGCGATCCCGAACTGGCGATTGTCGCGCTCGTAAGCCTCGATGCGATTGCGCAGGTTGTGGCCCTTCAGCCGCTCCATCGAGAAGTAGTAGTAGTTGCCGCTCTGGCCGACGTCGTACACGCGCACGATGTTCGGGTGCGACAGGTTGCAGGAAACCTTCGCTTCGGCCAGGAAGCGCTCCTTCGCCGCCGTGCTGAACAGCAGGTCCTGACGGAGCACTTTGATCGCGACGTCTTCGTCCTTCAGCCGATCGCGCGCGGCATACACGTTGCCCATGCCGCCCTGGCCGAGCAGCGCACCGATCTCCAGGCGACTTGACAGAACGGCGCCGGGCTCCATGCGCACCAGGGTGTCGAACTGCGGTGCGTGCTGCGCGATTTCGGTGCCGGTACGCATCACGGTCGCCGAAGACTCGTTCGCAGCGACCTTGGTGTGACGGCCGGTCTGGGTCACGAACTCGTACGATTCGACCAGTTGCGAGAGTTTCGTGGAGCAGTTGCCACGCTCTGCATCGGTCTGCGCTTTGACCAGCTGATCCTGGATGGCGGACAAGCGCTCGCCGTAGACGCGCGCCACGGTCGCCGTGTCTTCGTTGCCGGATAACCCGAGATTCGCCAGCGCGGACTCTTTGTTCATTCTTCCGCCCCCATCCCCGATCGCAGCTCCGCGATGGGGCATCCTAGAGCACCCCACGACATCGCACCACCCGCGACTGGGCGCTTGACGCCGGGAATGCGACCTAGTCGAGAGTGATGGCCGGGATCCACAAAGTCGCGGCCAGCCCGCCGCCGGGGCGGTTCGCCAGCGAAATCCGGCCGCCGTGCGCCTCGATGACCTCGCGGCAGAGCGTCAATCCGAGGCCGGCGCCGGCAGGTTTTGTCGAATAGAACGGCAGCAGCGCGTTGCGCAGGACTTCCTCCGACATGCCGGCGCCGCGGTCGAGCACCTGCAGACGCCAGCCCGCGGCATGCTCTTGCACGCCGAGCTCGATGCTGTCCGGCGGCGCGCCCGCCTCCTTCGCGTTCTTCACCAGGTTGATGATCACCTGCTCGATCTGCGCCGGATCGAACACGCCGGGCCGGGTTGGCGGCTCGGCGGCGAGCACGAACGGCGCCGTTTCCTGCAACGAGCGCAGGAAGGCCCGCCAGTCGATCTCCTCCGGCTGCGGCCGCGGCAGCTTCGCGAAACGGGCGTAACCGTCGATGAACGTATGCAGATGCCGCGCACGCTCTTCGATCGTGCGGAAGATCCGCTCCAGTTGCGCAGCGTCGGGACGCTCGACGGTTTGACGGCCGGAATGCGCCAGCGAGGAAATCGGTGCGAGCGAATTGTTGAGCTCGTGCGCGATCACACGGATGACCTTCTTCCACGTCTCGACTTCCTGTCGCGCCAGCTCGCGCGTCATCTGCTTCAGCAGATACAGACGGTGCAGCTGGCTGTTGAGCAGAAAGCCGCGCTGCGAGAGATGGTAGATCTCCGACTCGTCCGGCCCTTCGATCGTGAACAGCGAGTCTGCTTCGGAGGCAACGGCCAGCCGCAACGGCTCCGGCGAAGCGGCGATCAGCTCGGCGAACGCGAGGCCTTCGAGCTTGCGCCCGCCGAGAAACGTCTGGCGCGCGGCGACGTTGCTGTAGACGACGCGACCGTTCGCGTTGGTCAGCACCATCGCCAGCGGCGTTGCCTGAATGACCGTGTCGAGCAGCAACTCGCGCTGATAGAGCGACTGGCGTTCCTCGCGCAGCACGTTGCCGAGGCGATTGTAGCCCTCGACCAGCGATGTCAGCTCCGGCTGCTTCGTCGCGCCGATGCTCACGCTGAAGTCGCGATCGGTGAGGCTCGCGATGCCGTCGCCGACGGCGCGTAACGTGCTGGCAACGGGCTTCATGTAGTAGCGCGCGGCGAAAGTCGCAAGCGGAGTGGCGACGCCGAGGCCAATCAGAAAGGCCGACCAGGGCGAGCCCAGCCAGTGGGACAAAGCGGCGACCAGCGCCGCGACGATCAGGGCCAGCCCGAAGCCGAACAGCGCGAGCTTGCCTTCAAGAGAAAATCGCATGGGTCAATGGTGCACGAATGTGTAAGATCCGGCCACGGGGACGGAGCCGCATCAGCCATGCAACGATTTGCTACGAGTGCTGCCGTCATCCTGTCCGCTACGCTGAGCGTCGGCTGCACATCCCAACCGTCGCAGTTCCGCTCTGAGCTCGGGTCCTTCATCGAAAAGCTGCGAAGCAGCCCGCATGCGCCGCCCGGCTTCGTTGTAGTGGCTGTCGATCGCGACCAGACGCTGTTCGAGCGTGCGTACGGCGTTCGCGAGGTCGCAAGCGGCGTCGCAATGTCGCTCGACACCCCTATCTACAACGCCTCGGTAACGAAGGCGTACACGAGCGTTCTCGCCGCTGTCCTGGATGCTCACGGCGAGTTGCCGCTGTCGACTTCACTGCGCGATACGTGGCCGGAAATGAAGTTGCCCGCAGGGCTCGATCCTGCGGCGATCACGGCGACACAACTGCTGTCGCACACTTCCCAACTGAGCGACGGCGGCCTGATCTTCAAGTCCGTCACGACCGGCGAGGTCAGTGCACAGGATGTCCCCGAGCATCTGCAGGCCTTCGCCAGGCGCAGTGCGCCCGGGTTCGTCTATTCGAATCTCGGCCCGTTCGTCTACTCGGCGATGGTGGAGCGCAAGACCGGCCTGCCCTGGCGCGATTCGCTGGCGCGACACGTCCTCGAACCCATGGGACTGCACCGGACCTCGGCTCGCCTCGAGAGCGTCGCCGCGGAAGTGGCGCATTGCCACTACTGGAAGGATGGCGAGTGGCACAGCGCGCCTGCCAAACCCACGCCTGTCCTGAATGCAGCGGGCGGGATGTATGCAAGCGGGCGCGACACGGGTCGATTTCTGCAAGCATTCTTAAGTGACGATGACAGTGCCGGCGGCGGCATCTCTGCTGCAGTCCTGGCTCGCACCTGGCAACTAGTCGCCGAACAGAATCGCGACTTTCTGGGAATGCACCGCGACGGCTATGGTCTCGGCTGGGACCTGGGGACATACGACGATCATCGGTTCGTGTCGCGTTCCGGCGGCTACACGGGCTGTCGCGCGCTGATCCTGTTCTTGCCGAAGGAGCAGTTCGGCGTCGCGGTGCTCAGCGTCGGCGACACCGGAGCGAACGATTTCAACGCCGCGATCGTGCGGCAGGCCATCGACTATCGGGTCGGCTCGCCGCAGGCGAAGCAGCGAGTTGGCGAGCGCGTGTCGGAGTACGAGCGAGCCGCTGCCGCCGAGCTCGTGCGCTTGCCGGGTCCCCTGGGTCCCGCGCAACCGGTCGCTAACGAGCTCGCAAGAGAAATGGTCGGCGCTTACGAGAACGAACGTCTCGGTCTGCTGTTCTTGACGCGAGAGAACGCGGCGTTCGTCCTGCGTGTCGGACTCTGGACAGCCGATCTCCACTACACGGGTGGCGTGGATTTCATCGCAATAGAACGCGGCACGGACACCAGAACCAAGCTTGCTCTGCAACGCGACGGAGCAGGCCGCGTTCCCGCCCTCGTCCTCGACGACGACCGCTTCGAGCGCGTGGCTACTCCTTCAACCCCAACTTCTCCATCCGTCGATACAACGCCTGCCGGCTCAACCCCAACTCCCTTGCCGCGCGCGCAATAACTCCACGCGCCCGCGCCAACGCCCCTTCGATCTCCGCGCGATCGGGCTCGCGCTCCGGCACCATCTCCAAGGTTCCAGGAGCCATGACCAGCCCGAGGTCTGCGGGTGATATCTCCGCCGCCGTCGACAGCAGCGAAGCACGTCGAATCGTGTTCATCAGCTCGCGGACGTTGCCCGGCCAGGCGTGCGCAAGCAGCGCACGCTGCGCAGGCACGCTCAACTTCTGACCATCTTCGAGGAAGTGCTTGGCGAGCGGCAGGATGTCCTCCTTGCGCTCGGCGAGCGGCGGGACCTTCAACTCGATGACGTTGAGTCGATAGTAAAGGTCCTCGCGGAAGCGTCCTGCCACGATGGCCGCAGGCAAATCGGAGTTGGTGGCGCTGATCACGCGCACCTTCACACGACGCGTCGTGCTGCTGCCCAGGCGCTCGAACTCGCCGGTCTGCAAGACGCGCAGCAGCTTCGCCTGGCCTTCGAGCGAGAGATTGCCGATCTCGTCGAGGAACAGCGTGCCGCCGTCGGCCGCTTCGAAGCGTCCTTGACGCACTTTGGTGGCACCCGTATACGCGCCCGCTTCGGCGCCGAACAGCTCCGCCTCCATCAGATCCTTCGGCAACGCGCCGACGTTGACCTTGATGAACGGACCGCCGCGCACGCTCGAATTCGCCTGGATGATCGCGGCCAGCACTTCTTTGCCGGAGCCATTCGGCCCGGTGATCAGGATAGGCACGTCGGCAGCCGCGATGTGCGTGGCCTTCGTTACCACGTCACGCATCGGCTCGCTTTCGAACACCAGCCCGCACAGGTCGAACTTCTGCGCGAGCGCTGCGCGAGACTCGGCGCGACGGCGTGCCGCACGCTCTTGCTCGACGGACAGGCGACGCAGCTCCAGCAGATTACGAATCGTCGTCAACAGCCGCGCGTCGTCCCAGGGCTTCGCTACATAGTCCGCTGCACCCGCCTTGACGAGGTCGACGGCCGTTTCCAGGTGCGTCCACGCGGTGAGCAGCACGATCGGCACCGTCGGGTATCGCTCGCGAGTGGCGTGAAACAGCGCGACCCCCTCCTCGCCCGACGTAGCCTCCTTGCGGAAATTCATGTCCTGCAGGACCAGGTCGATCTGCTCTTTCGCGAGCGTCCGCAGACCTTCGTCCGGACCACTGGCGGCAAGCACGCGATGCCCTTGCAGCGCCAGCAACACTTCGAGCGCAGTTCGCACGGCGTCGTTGTCGTCGATGATCAGAATGCTTGCCATGTGCGAATCATACCGTCCGCGTGGCGATGGCCGGTGGAATCGCCGCCGCGCGCCGCGCCGGGAGGAAAGCGGCCAGCTGACCCAGTACCCACAGCACTAGCACACCGCCGCCAACGTACAGCGGAGGCAGGCGCGGCAGAGAGTAGGCGGAGCTCAGCCATTGCCCGAAGGCGAACGCGAGAATGCTGCCCGCAACCACGCCGCCGGTCGTCAGCAACCAGTTCTCGAGCATGAAGTATCGGATGATGTCGATCCGCCGCGCGCCGACTGCGCGGCGCGTGCCGATCTGCTTCCTGCGCACGTTCACATGGAAGCTCGCGAGACCGACGATGCCGAGCGCCGTGACGGAAACCATCAGCACGATCAGCACGCTGAGGAACGCAACCATGCGGCTGTCGGCACGATAGCTGCGCTTCTTGATCTCCGTGTGCGATTTCACGTAGGTGATAGCGCGATTCGGATTCGAATTCGCAAGCTTCTGCTCGATTTCCGCTATCAGCGCGTCGCGCTGGCCGGGCTCGGCGCGCACGACATAGCGCGCCAGCGGGCCGGCCTCGATGCGCGGGGTCAGCATGACTTGCGTCAGCTTGTCCCAGCCGACCCACGAGCCGAGCATGTTCTCCATGATCCCGATGACGACCGCCGAGTGCGACAGGTCGTAAACCGTCTTGCCCACTGCGTGCTCCGTGCCGAAGATGGCCTTGGCCGCGTCCCGGTTGAGGATCACGAACGGCACGAAGTCCGAAGAGTTCGGATCCGGGGTGTACTGGATCTCGCTCTGAGTGAAGTTGCGGCCCTCGACGAGCTTCACGCCGAGGGCTTCCACCCCGTGCTCGTCGACCGAGAAGTGGTTGGTGTTGATCGTGACCTTCTCGCGCGTCTGCTCCGGTCCGAGGTTCGTCGCCGAGCCGCCTTGCGACAGCGGAATCTGGCTGATCGGCGCAGCGCTGATCACGCCCGGCAGCGAGCGCAGCAGCCGCAGGTCGTCATCGATCGTGCTGCGCTGAACGTAGTTCGGGCCAAAGCCGTAACTTTGCACGAAGATCAGATTGTCGGAGTCGATGCCGGGCGGCCGGCCGATCTTCTCGACACGCGTCGTGATGATGGCGACCGAGTTGGCGACCACGGCCAGGGTCAGCGCGATCTGCAGGCCGACCAGGATCGCGCCGGTCTTGTTACGCAGCATCGCGCTCAGGATGGGACGAAGTTCCATAGGGACCTCTTACTGCGTCTTCAGGTAGGCGGCCGGCTGCACCCGGCAGACGCGCCACGTCGGATAGAAGCCGGCGAGCAGACCCGACAGCACGGCGATGCCGATCGCAGTCAGCAACATCGTGAAGTCGAGTCGGGTCAGCTCGTCGTAGTTTTGATAGAGGTTGCGGACGCCCCATAGACCCAGCGCCGCCAGCGCGATGCCGAGCAGGCCCCCGGCGAACCCGATCACGCCGACCTCCATGAGATGCTGCCGGAAAATAGCCGCCTTGCTCGCACCGAGCGCGCGCCGCAGACCGACCAGCGGCGCGGCGCCGAGAAATTTGGCAAGCAACAGACCGATCATGTTCAACAGGCACACCGCCAGGAACATGAACGACAGGCCGACCAGCACCCGGTTGTCGTCCTGCACGGCCTCGTTGACCCGCAGCCACTCGTCCGGATGCCGCAGGTGGTTGTTCAGCGGGCGCTCGAAGCGGCCGAGCGCCTTCTGCTCGCGCACATAGTTGTCGATGAACTGCTGGAAGGCCGCGGCCTTCTCGCTGCCGCGCAGCTCCACCCAGAACTGGATCCACACGCAGTCGCTGTTGAGGAAGTCCTGGAAGTTGTCGATCTGCTGGTCGCGCCAGCAGTTGGTGTTGCCGGCGCTCTGCATCTCGTACTGCTCGCCGATGCCATACGGCACGAACAGCTCTTCGATTTCGTCGAAGTTTCCGTTGTTCAGGTCGTAGAACTTCGGCGTCGGCGCCCAGTCGTCGAGCACGCCGATGACTTTGAAATCGTGGCCATCGAGCCGCACCGTCTGACCGACGCTGTCCGCGCCGCCGAACGCCTTGTCATTGGTTTTCTTCGACAGCACCACGACCGTCTGCGAGCCATTGTCCGCCGCCTGATCCCAGCCGCCGCCATACTTGAACGGCACGTCGAACATGCCGAAGAAGTCCTTGGTCGTCGTGCGGCCCGTGACGAGGAAGGGTGCCACGCCGCTCTTTGGCGGCGCTTCCACGACGAACGCTGCTTTGCGCATCATCACCTTGCGATCAGGAATATCGGACGCGTACAGCGCCTGCGCGTCGCGATAGGTCAACTCCGGCGGCGGCAGCTCCGGATGATCGTCGGCAAAGGGTTTGTTCGAGTCCCAGCTGTCGAGCGTGACCGAGTAGAGCACGTCGTTGCGTGCCGCCATCGGGTTGCCCGACATCAGGCGATACACCGTCAGCGTAGTGATGCACACGCCAACGCCGACCGCGATCGCGCCGATCATCAGCCCGCTCAACATCGGGTTGCGGCGCAGGCTCTTCAGTGCGAGGCGAAAGTAATAAGCAAACATGGCTGTCATCCTGTGGCCAGCGCCTCGGGGCGGACCAGCGGCTTCGCTGCGAACGGCTGCAGGTCGGTGACCTGCCCATCCATCACGTGCACATTGCGGTGGGCGCGGCGCGCGAGCTCCGGATCGTGCGTGACCATGATGATCGTCGTGCCGCGCCGGTTGATGTCTTCGAGCAGGTCGACCACCTGTCGCGCCATCAACGAGTCGAGATTGCCGGTCGGCTCGTCCGCCAACAGGAAGCGCGGGCTGCCAGCAAGCGCGCGAGCGATCGCGACGCGTTGTTGCTGACCGCCGGAGAGCTGCGCGGGGATGTGCTTCATGCGCGATGCAAGGCCGACGACTTCAAGCGCCTCACTGATCCGCTTCTTGCGCTCCGGCGCGCTCATACCGCGATAGCGCAGCGGCACGTCGACGTTGTCGAACACGTCGAGGTCGGGAATCAGGTTGAAGCTCTGGAAGATGAAGCCGATCTTCTGATTGCGGATGCGCGAGCGCTCGTCGTCCGACAGGCGGCTGACGTCGGCGTCGTCCAGCTTGTACGTGCCGGTATCGAACGACTCCAGCAGGCCCGCAATGTTCAGGAACGTGGTCTTGCCCGAGCCGGAAGGCCCGGTGACCGCGACGAACTCGCCCTGGGTGACTTCGAGACTGAAATCGCGCAGCGCGTGCGTCTCGATCAAGTCCGTGCGAAAGACCTTGGAGATGTTGTGCATGGAGAACATGAGGGTCCCTCTTTGATTAGTCGGCTAGCCGCACGGTTTCGACGCGCTCGAACTCGCCAAGGTTTGAAATGATGATGCGATCGCCGGGCTGCAGGCCCTCCAGGATCTCGACTTCGGAGATGCTGCTCGCACCGGTGCGGATCGAACGCCTGGTGGCGACGTCGCCCTGCACGACGTAGGCGACGCGCCCGCCGCCGGTGTCGAGGAACGCACCACGCTGCACCTTCAGCACGTCGTCGCGCGATTCCAGCACGATGCGCGTCGACAGCCGCTGGTTCTGGCGCAAGCCCTGCGGTACTTCGCCCGAGAAGCGCAGGCGGCCGGTCACCTGACCCGACCGCACCTCGGGCGACACCGCGCTGACTTTCGCCGCGTACTTCTTCGTGCCGTAACTCACTTCCGCGTCCATCCCCAAACCCAGATCGTCCGCATAGCTCTCCGGCACCTGGAACTCGATCTCGAACGCGGTGAGATCGACCACGGTGATGAGCGGCGCGTTCTGCGCGACGGAGGCGCGCTCGGCCACAGCGAGCGTGCCGACGATGCCGTTGACCGGCGACTTCAGGTTCAGCTCGCCAACGCGTCGCTGGAGGTCCTCGACGACCAGGCGCTGCCGGTCGCGCTCCAGCCGGCGCGCGCGCAGCTCGAACTGCAGGCTTTCCTTCTGCAGTTGCGCCGTCTCGATCGCATGCTTGTGATTGACGCGAGCCGCGGCTGCATCATCACGCGACTTCTCGTAGTCGCGCTCGCTGATGAGGTGCTTGCCCCACGAATCCTCGCCGCGGCGCATCTCGCGCTCGGCCGCCTGGATTGCGACGTTCGCAAGGTCGATCGCCTGCTGGTTGGCGGCGAGCTCGCGCCGCGTATCGATGCCTTGACGCTGCACGGCAACCTCGAGGCCGTCGAGCCCTGCCTGTTCACGCTGCAACTCGTTGCGCAGCTCAGGGCTTTCCAGCGCCGCGATCGGCTGGTCCTTCTTGACGACGTCGCCGGCCTGAACGAGGTAGTGCACGGTGCCCGGTGCGATGGCGAACATCGTCGGGCTCACGGCAGCGACGACGGTGCCCTGCGAGGAAATATCGCGAACGAACGGGCCGCGCGTCACTTCGGCGATGCGGACGCGCTCGATCGGTACGGAAATTTCGGCAGCGAGCCAGTTACGGACGACGAACGCGATCACGATCAGTAGCAGCAACACACCGGCGCCGATCCCGATCATTTTATAGCGACGGCGCTTCTGCGCCGGTGCCGGATCGACAGCGATGTCCTGCGCCGAGGTATCGCGAATTCGCGTCACCTTCGGGCCGGAATCGGAATGCAACGGTGTGATCATCGGCCTCGCTCCGCTTCGGTGTGCAGGCAATCGCTCGCTCTCGCGCGCGGCGACTGGATCGCGTAGCGCACGTCGTGCGCTGTCAGCAGCGCCTCCAGGCGGCTCGCGGGAGCAGCCGGCGCCGGCGCATCGGCCCGAATCGCGGTCAGGGGCATCAGCGAGCAGAGGAGTCCCATTCCTAAAAGACGTACTGAACGCGTGCTCATTACTGTCTCCCCTTCGTTTGCCCTGGCGACCTGTCCGACCGGCCTTTGGCTAATTGGATTGCACGGCGTGTGCCAAGGTTGGAACGCGCTCGGAAATGGGGTTTTTCCGGGGAAAATCGCGCGATTGCGCGGAGCTGTAGGCGCTGGCCGCTTGTCCGCTCGCGAGCGCCGGACAGCAACCGGACACTCCCGGACACTTTTCGCGGCGGAACCAGTACAATCGCCGCCCTGCTTTGGACTGGGGCTGTAGGTCGAGCTTCAGCCTGACTCTGATGTGGGTCAGGCTTCAGCCTGACTCCTCTTTATCTCTAAAAGCGCGCCCGTAGCTCAGTTGGATAGAGTACTGCGCTTCGAACGCAGTGGTCGGGAGTTCGAATCTCTCCGGGCGCGCCATCTTCTCAAGTCCGTTCCGATCACGTAAGTCGAACCGTTAGCCGATCGTCAAGGGTGGATCGAGCGCGATGGTTCCGGACAACTTCAGGTCCAGAGTCTTCAGCTCGTTGTGCAGCTTGACCTCGCCGTACTTCAGCTGCGCGCTCGCGGAGCAATCGCCTGCGCCGATCGCGATGATGCGTCCCGCCAGGATCCTGAGCTCGGCGGCACGGAAGTCTGCAGCCAGCTCCAGCGTGAATCGCAACCGAGTGCGGCCGAGGCCGAGCAGGCTGACTTCCACGATCGGGTGCACATTGGTCACCACGCTGTGCTCGCCGAGATACGCGGTCGCTTCCTTGTTCTGCGGCTGTTTGCCGGCGTACTCACGCAGCTCACGCGCCTTCGCCCATGCGCGCGCAAGCAGCCCGAAGGCATCGCAATCGAGCACGTTGCGCACCGCCTCCGTGGCCTTGGAGCCCGCAACCTCCCACACGAAACCCGGGATGCTGGCCTCACCCATCCCGGGCTCGCGACTCAGCTCCTCTTTGACGACTTCGTCGATGCGCTCAAGCTTCTCGGGCAACAAGTCGCGCACGGTGCGTCCGTATTGCTCGCCCATGTCACACCTTCTCCGGAGTCACCGGAATCTGAGTCTTTGGCATCGCGCTGCCAGGCTCGATCCACGAGGAGATGCCGAGGGGCGGGGCGGCCTTGCTCAGCGAGCCGGCGGATGAGGAGCCCGACGGATCCAGCGACGGCGTGATCTTGACGATATCGCGCCAGCGCTGTCTGCGCATGAGGTGTGTTGCCGTGGCTCCGGCGCCGAGTAGTGCGATGCCGCCGCACGTGATCCATATCCACGGGATCGGTGAAACGACCCTGCCGGCGAAACTGAAAGCATTGTTGTCGCGATCCGGATCCTGCTCAGCGGCCAGGAATTCGACCCGACCCTGGAACGGACCCGTGTCTCCAAAGGAGGCTTCGAGGGTGAAGGTCACGTCGGAACGCGCGCGGATCGTGCATGGAGGGTCTTCACACAGTGCGCCGCTGCTTTCGAGATCGACGTTGTTGCCCGAGACGTTGACCTGCACTCGCGTCGCATCGCTCGGCCCCTCGTTGTGGACCGTAAAAATTATTGGAACATGGTCGTCCGGATGGACGCGGTCGTTCAAGCCTTCCATGCGGACGACCGAGATATCCGCGCTGCGCCTTCGCGTCGGCGTCGGCGTCGGCGTGGGCGTGGGCGTCGGCGAAACAATAAGGCCCTCGTGGGAAACGATGTTGTTGTCCCGATTCGAATCCTCTGCTGCAGCGACTGTCAGCAGGTTGCTGAACACGCCGGCAGACCCGAGCGTCGCTGTGATGATCACTGAGGCATCGTCCGCGGCGGCAATGCTTGGAATCGTGCACGGAAATGCTGCACAGTCGCCGGTGACGCTGTCGGCCTGCATGTTCTTCCACGCTGCTTGGACAGTGACGTTCGTTGCAGGCTGTGGCCCGGCGTTGTGGATCGTGATGCGATAGGTGACGTGCTCGCCCGGCCGGTGCTCCCCGTTCGGATCACCCGTCGTCGACACCGAAACATCCGCTTGTGCTGGCGTCGTTGCCGTAGCGACGCGCTCCACGTCACTGAGGATACGGAAGCTGTTGTCGCTGAGATCGGCGTCCGGTTGCCTCGGTCGCGCCGTGACCTGACTCGAGAACCGCGGCCCATCGCCGATACGCGCGTAAACGAAGAAGCTGGTATTGGAGTCGGGAGGGGCCGATTCCATCATGCACGGCATTGCATGACAGGCCCGCTCGAAGGTCGGATTGACGCGCGTGATCGTCAGGTTCTGGAGCTGCATCTCGACGTTGACGAAGGGCACCGGAATCGAGCTTCCGTTGCCGACAACCACCCAGTACTTGACCTCGTCGCCGGCGTGATAAGGGCCAGGGGTTTCCAGCGTCATCCTCGCCGTGATGTTCGCCCGCTCGCGACCATCGGAATAACCCACCTCGATGGCGGTGTTCGGAGTTCGCGTAGTCCCGGGGTTGGGCGACTGACTGACGATTCGTCCTCTGGGCGGCGGCCCCGCAATCTCGCCGGCCTTGATGGCCACATTGATCTGTCCGAGGGCTGTCAGGGTTGGCTTGACCTCGCACCCCAGCATGTCGGGAACGAATCCCTGCCGCACCTGCTCCATGAGTTGCTGCGGCTGGCATTTCTCGGGCTCTTGGGCATGCGCCCACGGCGCGATTGCGGTTGACAGTGCAATGAACAACGCGGCACGTCGCGCGAAGTCGTCCATGCGATGCCCAGCCCTGAAGGAAGCGTTCCGCTTGTAGGTATCAGTTTCGAATCGAGGCTACGCCGGTGATTCGAGATTGTCCATCGTGCTTGAGTTCGCTTGCATGAAGAACGCTGCAAGAAGCTACTCCACTGCTGAAGGAAGCATAGGGCGCTGGACTGACTGCAGCGAATCGCCGGCCGAATGCAGTAAGCGGTCTGGGTCAGTGCAGACCTTCGCACCTACACTGCTGCCATGAAAAAGCACTATGCAGTTTGGTTGATGGCTTCGGGGCTGTGGTCGGTCGGCAGCGCGCCTGCGACCACTCCACCTCTCGACCTGGTTGCGGCACTCGAGGCGACGAGCCCGAATCCCTCGTTGGGCGATCAGGCGCAAGTGCCCGGTCGCCTCGTCGGAACCTGGGACGTCGAGTACACCGACTTCGCGAAGGACGGCAAGGCCATTCACCGCACAGGTGAATTCATCGTTGGCTGGGTCATGGACGGGCGAGCGATACAGGACGTCTGGATCGTCAACCCGTCCGGGAAGCGGTCGGAGCGGGAGGTTTACACCACCCTGCATTACTTCGATCCGAAGTCGCGAACGTGGCACGCAACGTTTGTCGACCCCGAGCACAGTTCAATCGCCCGCTTCACGGGCGGGCCGCAGGGAAACGATCGGTTCGTACTCGAAACGCCGGACCTCGGCAGCGAGACGCACCGATGGTCGTTCAACGATATCCGCTCGGATTCCTTCGTCTACCGCGATGAATCAACCAGCGATGGCGGCAAGACCTGGAAGCTGCACTCGGAATATCAGATGAAGCGGCGGGGCGCAGCCCCAGCCGCGCCGTAATCGTCATGAGGAGCCACCCGTCGTGGGTGAGGATTTGTCACTGGCTGGTTGCTGCGAGTTTCCTGACGCTCGCGGTCAGTGGCTTTCTCATCCTGATGGTTCATCCACGCTTGTATCTTGGCGAGGTTGGCAATGACCTCACCCCGGCCTTCTTGACGCTGCCCATCAGCAACAACTATCTCCCCAGTGAGTTGCAGCCAGCGATTGTCTTTGCAGAGTTGCCTGGCAGCCCCATCAGTGCCGAGCGCAACTATGAAATCTTCAATAAGAACGGTTGGGCGCGCAGCCTGCACTTCCTTGCAGCGTGGATTTTCGTTGTCGCGGGCATTGTCTATCTTGCATTTGGTTTCGCCACGAGCCACATAGCGCGCGAGCTGCTGCCGCGCATTCGTGAGCTTGCACCATCAGCCGTCTGGCAGGACCTGAAGGATCACCTGCGGATCGATTTCGCGGCGTCGCACGCTGGACCGGGCTATAACCTCTTGCAGAAGCTGACGTACACGAGCGTCGTCTTCATCGTCTTACCCGTCATGATCGCGACCGGCCTCACGATGTCGCCAGCGATCACGACTGCTTACCCCGTGCTCCTCGATCTGTTTGGCGGCTACCAGTCCGCTCGGACCGTGCACTTCTTCGGTTTCGCCGCACTGATTCTGTTCTTCATCGTTCACGTTGCGATGGTCATTGCCACGGGCTTCGGCCAACAGCTGCGCGCCATGACGTGGGGGAAATAGCATGACTACGCGAAGTCCAATCTCGCGTCGCGCGTTCGTCGCGGGCATGGCCACATCTGCTGGACTGGCACTGACGGGCTGCACGCAGACTGAGCCTCCAACCTACGGCCACGTCTTGCGCATGGGCGACCTGCTGACCTACAAAGCCCATCGCCTGCTGCTGCCTGCACACTCCCTCGCCCGCGAATACGACTACCGCGACATTTCTTCGGTACCGGCGATCGGTACCACGAATCCGGCCGACCCGAACAAGTCCATCTTCAACAAGGAGTACGGGCCGGTCTATGACCGTCTGCTCGCGAACAACTTCTCCGACTGGCGGCTGATCGTCGAAGGCAGCGTCACGCGGCCAGGCGCTTTCTCGCTGGCTGACTTGAAGCGCATGCCTTCGCGAACACAGATCACGCGGCACACCTGCGAGGAAGGTTGGTCAGCGATAGCACAATGGACTGGAGTGCCACTGCGCAATGTTCTGCAAGCTGTCGGGACTCGGCCAACAGCGCGATTCGTGCGCTTCGACGCCTATGATGCTTATGCCGATGGCATAGACATGCTGGACGCGCTGCACCCGCAGACCATCCTCGCATACGGGATGAATGGCCGTGACCTGCCGATCAGTCACGGCGCCCCATTGCGCGCCAGAGTTGAGACTCAACTGGGTTACAAGAGTCAGAAATTCCTCCGCCGCATCGTCGTGACGGATCACTTCGACGACGACTGGAATATTCGCAATGGCTGGAGCTGGTACGCAGGAATCTGAGCTCTCCTTGTGAACGAACGTTGCACGTTCGGATTTGCTCGAACACAAAGCGACGCGCTCGCGGCCGATGCATTCTTCTATATGCGCCGATCAGCGCACTTGGCGCTACGTGCTGCATTGCTCGCGCGAGCACCAGCAAGCTAAGCTCCGGCGCGTCAAAAAAATGGCCATCTGCACGGAGGCATTGTCATGCTGAAGATGACTCACGTCAGCAAGGTGTATCGCACTGACGTGGTAGAGACGCACGCGCTGCGTGATTTCTCCGTCGAGGTGAGCGCCGGCGAGTTCGTCGCAATCACCGGCCCGTCCGGCTCAGGCAAGACGACGTTGCTGAACGTCGCGGGTTTGCTGGAGCCGTTCGACAGCGGTGTGTACGAGCTGGCGAATGAGGACGTGAGCCGACTCTCCGACAATGCGCGCTCGCGGCTGCGCAACGAGAAGCTCGGCTTCATCTTCCAGAGCTTCAATCTGATTCCAACGCTCGATATCTATGACAACGTCGACGTGCCGCTGCGCTATCGTCGCATGAGCTCGGCCGAGCGTCACAAGCGCGTCAGCGGCGCACTCGATCTCGTGGGCCTGTCGTCGCGGACGAAGCATTTGCCGTCGCAACTCTCGGGCGGCCAACAGCAGCGTGTTGCTATCGCTCGCGCCATCGTCGGCGAGCCGGTGTTGTTGCTGGCCGACGAGCCGACCGGCAATCTCGATTCGCTCATGGCGCGGCAGATCATGGACCTGCTCGCCGCGATCAATCGCGGCGGCACGACGATCGTCATGGTGACGCACGACGCCGAGCTGGCGCGCCGCTCACAACGCAATGTGCACATCGTCGACGGACAACTGGCAGACACCGGCGCCTCGCCGCCGCAAGCAACGCAGCCACCGAGCCCAAGCGCAGCGGCCTGAGCCGCAGGAGCACTTCATGTTCGCGTACTACGGACGGCTCGCGCTCAGGAGCCTGGCGAGCACGCCGGGGCTCACGGCACTGATGGTGCTGGCAATCGGTCTCGGCATCGGCGTGTGCGTCACGATCCTCACGGTCTATCACGGCGTGTCGAGCAACCCGCTGTGGTGGAAGAACGATCGGGTTTATTCGGTCACGATGGATGACTGGGATCCCGAAGGGCCGGCCTATCCGGAGCGCCCGCAGTTGCCGCCACCACAAATGACGTACATGGACGCGACCTACCTTGCGGCCTCGGACGTGCCGCTGCGCAAGGTCATCATGTATCCGGTCAACGGTGTCGTGAGCGGCGGGGCCGACGGCGGCCGGGCGTTCAAGACGCGCACCCGCATCACGACTGGCGACTTCTTCGAAATGTTCGATGTGCCGTTTCAATACGGAGGCGGCTGGACCGCGCAGGCGGACGCCGGGGCCCAGAACGTCATCGTCCTGAGTCGCGCCTTGAACGCCAGGCTGTTCGGTGGTGCGAGCGGCGTGGGCCAGACCATACGCTGGAACGATCGCGAGTTTCGTGTCATCGGCGTCCTCGGCGAGTGGCATCCATTGCCGCGCTTCTATGACATGAACACGGGTCCGTTCGATGATCCGGAGGACGCGTACATCCCGTGGGGCTGGGGTCGCGTGCTCGCGCAGCTGACCAGCGGCACATTGCGCTGCTGGAACACAGCGGAAGCTACCGACACTTTTGAGCAAGTCGCCGCCTCGAGCTGCGCGTGGATTCAGATGTGGGTGGAGCTACCGGACGCGCGCGCCCGCGAGCGTATGCAGACCGTGCTCGATGCCTATTGGTCCCAACAACACGCGGCAGGCCGTTTTCAGCGGCCGCGAAACAATCGCTTGACGAACGTGGAGCAGTGGCTGCGCGATCAGGAGATCGTGCAGGACGACAATCGCATGCTGGTGCGGCTCGCGTTTGCGTTCCTCGTCGTGTGCCTCATCAATACGGCCGGACTGCTGCTCGCGAAATTCTTGAAGGGTGCGCCTGCGAGCGGCATCAGGCGCGCCCTGGGCGCGAGTCGCGCGCAGATATTCATCCAACACATCGTGGAGGCAGGCATCCTCGCGGCGGGCGGCTGCATCGTCGGTCTGCTGCTGAGCGCAGCAGGATTGTGGGGACTGCGTGCGCTGTACGCGAACAGCACCGAGACAGGTTCGGGCTACGCCGGCTTTTCGCACGTCGACTCGGCGACACTCGTCTGGGCGCTGGTACTCACCGTCGTGACGACGTTTCTCGCCGGCAGCTATCCCGCGTGGCGTATTGGCCGCGTGCCGCCGACCGTCTATCTGAAGAGCCAATAGGCTCGCGGGGGACTCGTGAATCTGCAAATCCGCCCGACTCTGCTCGGCTTGCTGCGCGAAGGTGCGGGTCCCTGGCTCGTCGCCGCACAGGTTGCGCTCGCGCTCGCAGTGCTCGTCAACGCGGTCTACATCGCCAAGCAACGCATCGACAAGATCGGGCACGCGACCGGCATCGACGTCGAGCAAGTGTTTGTGATCCGCAGCGCCGGCTTCACCCCGCGCTATCAGCACGCCGCGACGATTCGCGCTGACCTCGAGTACCTGCGCAGCGTGCCGGACGTCGAGGCCGCGTCGGTGATGGACTACGCTCCGCTGGTCGGCCGTGGCAATCGCACACGCTTCATGCTCAAACAGGGAGACATGGCTCACGCCGTGCGCGCTGCGATCCACACGGTGGATGACCAGGCTCTCGACGTGCTAGGTGTGAAGCTCGTCGCCGGCCGCAACTTTCTGCCGCAGGACATTCTGCCGCCCAAAGTGGGCGACGACGCCGAGTCAACCGTGTCACAAGTTCTGATCAGTCGCGTCCTGGCGGACGCCCTGTTCCCGGACGGTCAAGCCGTCGGTAAAGGCGTGTACGCAGCCGGCCCCTTCCTGAGCTCGCCCGCGATCATCACGGGTGTGATCGAGAACCTGGACGGTCACACGATGAACAGGGACAACCAGCAGCACGTGGCCTTCCTGCCGCGCCTCCCCTATCCGGAGGAACCCGCGGCGACCTACGCCGTCAGGGTTCGGCCCGGCCGCATGGCGCAGGTCATGAGCACGGTCGAAAAACACTTCGAGGCGCCCGATCCCGATCGCTTCATCGACTGGATCCGCCCGCTGCAATACTTCAAGGACCGCGCCAGCATCGCTGACCGGAACATGACGACGTTCCTCATCGTCGTGACCGTGCTGCTGCTGACGATCACGGCGTTCGGCGTGTTCGGCCTCGCGACCTTCAACGTCGGCACGCGCACCAAGCAGATCGGCACGCGACGGGCCGTCGGCGCACGCCGCATCGACATCATCGGCCAATACATAGTCGAGAATTGGCTCATCACGACGGCCGGCGTGATCGTCGGCTGCGCGCTCGCGCTCGCTGCCGGTTCGTGGCTGTCCAGTGAATACCAGTTGCCGCGGCTCGACCTGTATTACCTCGTCGCAGGCATTCCGGCGCTGTGGATCATCGGCCTGCTGGCCGCGTGGTATCCGGCACGCCGGGCAGCAGCAATTTCGCCGGCCACAGCGACACGCGCGGTTTGACGACTGCGTCGAAATAATTTACAGGCGAATCGCTCTTTCACTCGGCGTGACTGGAATCTCGCTGCGTTTCCGATACTGGAATGCAGGTACCTGTCATTCAGCTGAGCCAAGGGAGTGATCGAATGAATCGCCTTGTCAAACAGAGCGTCGCTGCCGCCGCAACTTTGATGCTTGCGAGCGCCGCGCACGCCAGCCTCGTCACCTATGAGTTTACCGGCACGCTCACCATCGGTCCGATGGGAGACCTCGCTGTACCGGAAGCCTTCAGCGGCCTCGTTTCATTTCACGACGGGCTTCGAGATCGCGATCCGAGTCATACCCACGGCCAGTACGTCGATCACCGCTGGAGCGCGGTGTTCGAGACTCGCATCGGCGATCAGGAATTCATCGTGCATGGCGGCCGTATCGGAGAGATCGACGTCGACATCTACAACAATGATCCCTCAGTGGGGGTCGGTGGGGGTGCCGACGGTCTGGGGATCTTTGCGACCGATCAATTCCTTTCGATGGGATTTTTCCAGCTCTACGATCCCGACGTTTTCCACAACGCGCGGATACCCTCGATCACGCCCCCTTTGTCCGGGCTCGGCGGATTCTTCATCGACGAAGGCGCTGGCGGAACTTTCTCCGGCTGGTTCGACAGTTTCACTTGCACGACGTGCGCGCCGGCAACGAGCGTTCCAGAGCCCGGCACCCTGTTACTTTCGGCGGCAGGACTGCTGATGACGGGTTACGCCGCGCGTCGGCGCAGGAAAGGCTACGGGCGCATGCCAGGTGCGAAAGCACGGTAGATCCGAGCCAGCGCCACATCCTTCGTCCCGGGCTCGAATAGTTCCTCGAGTGTCGACTGCGCAATGAACCCGTCGCGAGACATGCGCTGCATGACGCGCGCCGCTTCTTCATGCCGCAGATTGCGCGTGCGCACGTTGGCGAAGCAGCGGCCCGGCCGCAGCAGCGCGTCATCGATGTCATTCACGTTGGCCAGGTTCGTGGTGAAGATGATCTTGCGGCCTTGCGCCCGCACGACGCCGTCTGCGATCGCAAGGAAGCGATGCAGGTCGTGATTGCCGTTGCTGCGCGCGAGCAGCAGATGATCGGCATCTTCGATGACGAACGCGTCGTGTGAGCCGGTGACGAACTCGACGAAGATTTCGTCGCTTTCCAGGGCGCGCTTGTCCGCGGTGTACAGGACCTTCGCGCTGTCCTGCTTGCGCGCGGACAGGGCGCTCAGGATGGCGCGCACCAGCCGGGTCTTGCCAGTGCCGGGGCCGCCTTGGAGTACCAGCACGGTCTCGCTCGCGTCCAGATAGCGGTCGATGAACGACGCAATCGGCTCGCCGATGGACGGATACGCTTCGTCGTAGAGCCGATCGACCATCAGCTCGTCGAATGACGTGCTGTTGAGTCCGCGGTTGCTGTCGGTGAAGTACCAGTCGATGGTGAAGGTCTGCTCGGCTTCGTAACGATCGCCGACGATGCGGAACAGCTGCTCACGCAAGTCCATCGCCCGCTGCACGCTGTCGGTCCAGATACCGAACTGGCACGAGCAGTAACCCGCCTTGCGCCATCCGTCCGCGTCGATGAACACGCCCGGTCCATCGAGCAGCAGCGAGCCCTCGGCGAGCCGCAGCGCGGCCAGGCCGGATTGCGTCGCCAAGTCGTCGAAGATGTCTTCCAGCTTGCGCCGCGCGGCGCAGCGGACGCGGCGAAAGATCGGATAGCGCGCGCCCGTGTTTTCGAGCGCACGCATGGCGCGCGTCTTGATCACGCTGTCCGCGAGATCGAAGACCTTGTGCTGGAACTCGAGACCAACCGCGAGCGACGTCGCGTCAGCGGCGGCGCGCTCCGGATTCAATTTGTGAATGCTCATAAGTATTTCATGTCGATAGCGCGCAGCCCGCCGCTGCCGCCAGAAACACAAAGCCCCTGGCAGGTTGACCCGGCCAGGGGCTTTGTCGGAGCCGAAAGGCTACGCACCTGACTTGGGGAGCGAGCAAGCTCCGCAAGTCATCTCGCGAAAGCTCACGCTTGGTTGTCGTTCATTGCGCTGTACTGTGACGTGGGCATGTCGATTGCCAGTAATTCAATTCGTGTCCGGGGCGCGCATATTACTGAGGACGTGCGGCGTGTCAAACCTTTCCGGCAACTGGCGTGTGTCCGACCGAACAGACAGCCCGGACTCAACGGTGCAGCCTTGAGAATATCTCGCAAATTCCAGCTGCATCGCTTGGACGGGCCACATGCCACAGCAGGCTTCCCTTCGCTTCGCATTGATATCGCTCGCAAGCATGCTCTTGCCGCTGTCGGGCCTGGCCGCGCCCACCGGAGTGCCGGTCTACAGCGTCACTCCCATCGGCGGGATCACAGGGCTTCGTGTCAATCAAACGGGCGATGTCGTGGGGTGGACCACGCTCAACGGCCTGGCTGTGCCGATGCTGCGTACTGCCGAAAACGGGGTCATCGTTCTAACGACGTCGAGCAGCCAACCCTATGGAGTCGCACGGGATGTCTCCGCGCGCGCGGCGGGAGTCATCACTGTCGTCGGCGAAGCGCGGCTCGACTCGTCCGGTTCGGCGATTCACGCGGTGCGCTGGCGCGTTGCGATACCACAGGGCATCGTCACCGCCGTGACTGATCTCGGCGTCCTGCCGGGCGGCTCGGAAAGCGCCGCCTACGCCATCAACGACGCCGATCAGATCGCAGGGACTTCAGACGCGAGCTCATCACTGAGTATCCGATCCTTCATCCATTCTCCCGCGACCGGCATGAGAGATCTCGGCCTCGGCTCGACCGGGACCAGCGCGCGCGCCCTGGACATGAATGCCTCGGGTTTGATCGCGGGTTATCTGGGCCTCGAAGCATTCCGCTGGTCGACGATCGGTGGCCTCGAACTCCTGGGTAAACCTGCTGGCTGGGCCAACTCATTCGCCTTTGCGATCAACGCCAGCGGTCAGGTTGCCGGCAGCGCTTCCGGCGCCTCGGGTAATGCCGAAGTCGTCGTGCGGTACACGGACGGGCCAGGCTGGAAGATTCTCGGCGGAACAGGTCAGCGCAACGCCGGGAACGGCATCAATCAATGGGGCGATGTCGTAGGCACGGGGTTACTCAGTACATTGCGCCAGGGCGTCATCTATACCGACAACCTGGGTCTGCTCGCGATGATTGATGATCTCCTGTTCGTTCCGGGGAGCTGGCGAATCATGGAGGCGTACGACATCAATGACGCGCAACAGATCACAGGATGGGCGATCAACACCCAGACAGGTCTGCGCAGCGCAGTGCTCCTGACACCTGTGAGCCCGCCGCCCCCAAATCTGCCGCCGGTCGCGAGATTCACCTATAGCTGCACCGCTTCCTTCTTCTGCAGCTTCGATGGTTCCGGTTCGACGGACGATCGCGGCATCCTGGCATGGGTCTGGACGGTGGCTGGACAGCAAATCGGTGTCCTTCAGTCCAAGTTCATCGGCGTCCAGTTCAACTCACCCCAGACGATCAACCTGACCCTGACAGTGACGGATACTCGGGGAGTCACCAACAGCATCACGCAGCCGGTCGTGATTGGCGGAACGAACCAAGGGTCTGCCTACACTTTGTCTACGAGCTCCCTGGTGTTTGGTAATCAGGCACTGAACCTCGCTTCAAGCGCGAAGACGATCACGCTGCGCAGCACCGGCGTCACGGCATTGCCGATCACCTCGATCACCATCGGCGGCATCAATCCCACCCAGTTCGCGCAGACCAACAACTGCGGGACCTCGGTAGCTGCCGGCGCGAGCTGCGCGATCAAAGTAACGTTCAAGCCGATCGGTACAGGATCGAAGGTGGCTACACTCAGCGTGACTGCGGGTGGCGGGGCAGGTACCAAGACTGTATCGCTCTCGGGTACAGGCGTGAGATCAACTTTCTCCGTGTCCCCGACCGCGCTGCGCTTCGGCAATGTCGCGCGCAATGCCGTCAGCACTGCAAAAACCGTGTGGATCAGCAATACAGGCGGCGTCGTGCTGCCGATCACCTCGCTCAACCTCGCGGGCACGAATCCGGGGCAGTTCGCTCAGACGAACAATTGCCCGGCTCAGGTGGCAGTAGGTGGTAGCTGTACGTTAAGCGTGGTTTTCAAGCCGACGTCGACGGGTGCGAAATCGGCGATCTTGCAGGTCACGCCCGGCGGAGGCGCCGCGCTGCAATCGGTCTCGTTGCGTGGGAAAGGAATCTGAGATTTGACGCCGCGCTTGGGCACTGCGCGGCTGCGTGTTGCTTCGAAGTTCGTGGGCTGCTAACGCGACGCCGTCAATCGCGCCGCCAACGCGTCCAGCTTCGGCTGGACTGACATCGCCACTTCGTGCGCGGCACATTCGTAGCGCACCTGTTCGGTTCCGGCAGAACCTGTGCCCTTCCGCTCGCGGCACTTCGGCGCCAGCTTGGCGACAATATCCTCGTTGGCGGAACGATAGTCCTCCAGCAGCGCAGGCTCAGCCGCCAACCCGCCTTTGGCTTCGCCGACCAGCTTGACCGGGTAGATGACGCTGATGGCCAGAGCGACTGCGGCTGCGTCATCGCCAGACACTGCATCGAAATACGTTCTGGACTTGCTGGCGCACTCCACGGTTTGCATCAGCCAAAGCGCCAACATGTCGCTGGACATTTGTTCGATCGAAGCCGCGCTGGTGACGCTCGTACGGATGCAAGCACTTACGTCGTGCGGGTCGATCGAGCCTCTGCCCAGGTACTTGGCGATGCCGACGCGGCTCTCGATCTCATAGATCTGTTTTTGGGCGGCACCGAGGGCGAGGTTCATTGCCCCCAGCGCTTCGTGAACGTCGGCCGTGGACGCTCCTCGACCGATCTTCTCCGCAACGTCCATCGCCTCGTCCGCCACGCGAACAATCTGATTGATCTCATCGATGGACTTCGGCGGCTGCGAGTCGCAGGCCGTGAGAGTCAACGCCGCCGCGAGAAGCATCGTGCGCACCGGAACCTCCGTGCTGCTGTCCACGTATCCAATCTGGGTACAGTCGCACGGTCATACTACCCATCTTTTTCGTCGTTCTTCGTCGTGGCGCCACCTTCGCCGCCTGAATGAGCCGCCCTGGTCCGATCGTGCTCCACGAACGTGGCGCGCAGATTGCGGAAGTTATTACCGCCGACGAATAACCTTGATGGTCTCCAGCGCTTCGAGATACGCCGCCACGTGCTCGAGAGGCACCGGGCCGAACTCCGCGGCCAGCGCATCGCGAATGTCGCGGACGCTGCGGCGGCCATCGACGAAGTTGAGCGCCTCGATCGAGTACTCACCGCCTCCGCCGCGCAGACCGGAATAATCTGTAAGCGCCAGCGCTGCCGCACGCTCTGCACCGAGATGATCGACCAGGTAGTCGTAGCCGAACACGCTCATCGGACCTTTGGGTTCGGCATTGCGCACGTACACGACGCCGGGCGGCTCGCGCTTGGCGGAGCTGCGATCAGCGACCGAAATGCCGGCCAGTTGCCCGAGAAACCGCTGGCGCGTAGCACGCATCGCAGGTGGCACGGTCAGCCAACGCTCCAGCGAGTCCAACACACCGCGCTCGTACGCCATGTGCAGTGTTTCCAGCGCCCCTTGCTCAGCAGGCGGCAATCCGCCGCGACGCTCCAGCATCACTGCGGTCCGTCGCAAGCTCTGACGTTCGAGCAGTGCGGCGAGCGCCGGCAAGTCTTCTGCGGTCAGATTGGCGAGGAACCAGGCACTCGCTGCACCGATGAAACCTGCGCGCTCCAGCTTCGTCGCGTCGATATTCTCGGGCAGATCGCCGGTCGTATGAATGTAGCGGTCCGGCCAGTCATTCATATAAATAGTCGGGATGCGGAACGAGCTGTCGGTGAACACCACGTGGTCGCTGCCGGCATCGAATTCCTTCACCTGTGCGAGCAGCGCCTGCTTGTCACCGCTGGCAGCAATCAGCGGATAGCGCGAGCCGCGGCCGGCTGCGAAGGCTTCGCTTTCGGCGTTGACGAAGGCAGTAAACGCCTCGGCCACGTCGTTGATGAAGTTCGGCAGGCTGGCGGGCGAGCGCGTGACATGGAACACGGCTTTGGTGCGCGGGCCGCCGCCGACCATGTCCATGTGGATGTCGGCAATGATCTGCTTGGCGAGATCGGGGCGCGCGTTCAGCAGAAGGGTGCTGCCTTCGATTTCGGGAGGCCAGAAGAAGCGCAGCGTGCGGCGCGGACGCGCGAGCTTGCCCTGCGCGATCAGGTGCGCATAGCTGCGCGCAACTTCCAGAATCGTCGCACAGCCGCTGGCGTTGTCATTCGCGCCCGGCCGGGGATGATCGAGATGGCACGTGAAAGCGATCTGCTGCTGAGTCAGCGCGGGATCCGCGCCGGCGATCGTTGCGGTGACGATCTCGTACTCGCCTGGATGGCGCTGCGCTTTGACACTCGCGTGCAGCCGCACCGTTTCGCCCGCGGTCAGGCGCGCCTGAAAACTGCGCGCCTGCTTGAGTGACACCATGAAGCCGAAGGTGCGACGCGGACTGAAGCTGTCCAGATGCCCCCAGCGCACCAGCGACTCATCTTCGCGCGACCAGGCCGTCGGTTGGTTCTGCGCATAGCTGACGATGCCGGCCGCACCGAAGCGATCCACTGCCAGCGGCGCGACGGCCTCGGGCTGCGAGCTGGTCAGCACCAGTTGGCCGCGTAGCTGCTTGCCCGCATAGTCCTGCTCTCGTGTCCCTGCACCCACGTCTACTAAATCGGCAGTGACCTCGCCGCTGTCGCTGTCCTGAGCCAGCGACAAGGGCATGGATTCCCAGCTGGCGATGCGAGTGCCTTGGTCCCACAGTTCGGCAAACTCTGCATCCCAAGCCGGCCGCGCCTTCTGAGTGCCGAACATCGTCTTCCCGTCCGCGGGAAACCGCAGCACTTCCACAGTGTCCAGGCCGGCACGCCGCAGTTCGGCCACGATGTACTCGGTGGCACGATGAAACGGCTCAGAGGCGCGCATGCGATGCAGCTGCGCGAATACTTCGACGTCGTGCTTGGCGCGATCGCCATCGAGCTCATTCGCAAGTGCTGCGATCACCGGTTCGGGCAGCAACGGTGGCGTGGCAGCACTGGCCGCGCCGCTGGCGCACGCGCTCGCGAGCAAGAACATCGCAACACGCTCGATTCCAAACCCACGGCAGTTGGCCACATCCGACTCCGGCAATTGAGGCGCGGCGATCTTCCCCGGGCACTGCGCCGGTTGCAAGCGCGTCGCCAACGATTCAGTGGCCGTCCGGCTCAGTCGGAAGGTTCATCCGACGCAGCAGCGTCTGCCATCTGGGGTCCGAGTGCAGGCTGTCCAGACGCGGATCCGTTTTGACGTAGTTCAGCGCGTCGCGCTCTTCGGTCACCTGGAACAACAATCGGAAGGCTTCGTCCTTATCGCCCAGTGCGGCGTAGGTCGTTGCCAGCACAAACCACTGCGATCCCCTGGTCCGTTGCAGATCGAGGATTCTCCTTGCCTCGTCAGCCTTGCCCATGCGCGCGTAGATTCGAGCCACGGCGGGGCTGAGATCCTGTGCCCGCCCTGACACCCTCTTCTCTTTCTCATGGACGGCAAGCGCCTCGTCGTACCGACCCATCTCCTCGTAGACATCTGCGAGCCGTCCATAATTTCCGGGGGCCTCTGGCTGCAACTCGATGGCCTGGTTCAGATGCAGAATTGCCTCATCGAATCTGCGCGCACGGTAGAGGATCCTGCCGAACGCCGACTGAACCGTCGCCGACAACGGATCGAGCTGCTCGGCTCGCTCGATGTGGGCGATCGACTCCGGGAAGCGCCCCAGAGCCATGAACAACATGCCTTCAAAGAAATGGGCGTCCAGACTGTTCGGGTCGAGTTCCAGGGCGCGGCCGAAATCCATCTCGGCACCCGACCAATCCCAGTCGTATGAGAATTTGATGCGACCGGTCGAGACGTGCGCTGCCGCGAGCTGCGGATCGAGCTCCAACGCCCGAAGTGCGGCGGCGCGTGACTGCACCTCTACTTGTTTCGGAGACTTCGCTCCCCACACACCCCGCCACCACCACGCGTGAGATAAACCGGCATACGCGGCGGCATACCGGCCATCGAGGCGTGTCGCTTGCTCGAAATGATCGATTGCTCGCGTCAGATCCTCCTCGTCCAGCCTCCACAGATAATGCTGGCCCAGCAAGTACTCCTGGTACGCGGCTGGATCGACCGAAGCAACCGATGCCAGGCGGGCACGCTCCTCTGCCGTGATCTGAACCTGGATCTCTTCGGCAACTGCGCGCGAGACCTCACCCTGCAGCTTCAGGATGTCGGTCAAGTCGCGCTCGTATTCGCGCGCCCACAGATGCGCATCCGTCGCCACGTGAATCAGCTGCACGCTGATGCGCACGCGATCGCCCGTGCGCAGGACCGACCCTTCGACGATCGCATCCACGCTCAACGCCCGCGCAATCTCAGGAAGAGAGCGGGTGCCGCCTTTGAATCGCATCACTGACGTGCGCGAGACAACGCGAAGCGCGCGGATACGCGCAAGGTTGCCGATGAGCGCCTCCGTCATGCCATCGGCGAAATATTCCTGCGCCGGGTCGCCTGACAGATTGGCCAGCGGCAGTACTGCGAGCGAAGTAATCGCCGGTGGTGCCGCCGGCGCGCCTGGCGGATGGCGCCAGAGGTAGACCACGAGGACTGCTGCCGCGAGCGCAACCAATCCACCTAGCAGCAGCCATCGCGATGCCCGCGCCTCCTTGGCAGATGCGCCGGCTCCTGCCGCCTCTCGAACGTCCGCCACGAAGCGATACCCCTTGCCCGGTACCGTGACGATGTACGTGTGCTGGTCGGGTTTTTCGCCCAGCGCCTTGCGCAGGATGGAGATGTTTCGCGCCAATCCTCCCTCTTCGACCACCGTGCCACGCCAGACCCGCTCGAGCAGCTCGTCCTTGGTGACGACGCGGTCGCGCAACTCGATCAGCGTCAGCAGCGTGTCCAGGACTTTGGGCGTCAGCGCTACGGGTTCGCTGTCGCGCCACAACAGTTTCTTGTTGCCATCCAGGCAGAACGGTCCGAACTCGTAAGTTGCCTGCGACGCGTTCATGACGCCCAAGAAGACTTTCGAAGAAAAAAGAAGCTCGGTGGGAAGGACTCATGGCCGTCACTGCAGCCACCGTGCGGGCGCAGGGTGCGCCGCGCCGACGATTCTATCGCGGCTCGACGCTCAACCGAATCCGTGTACGTGAAAGGAGAATCCGATGACATTCAGAATCCCGAGAGTCGCAGCCGCTGCCTGGCTGGGCGCCTGGGCCCTCCTCGCCGGCAGTGCGATCCAATCGAGAACCGCGCTCGCCCATGAGTGCGCCCCGGACAACCAGGTACTGGAGTGGAACCAGGTTCTTATCGACACGCTCATCGCGACGAGCACACCGAACTCATCCAGCCAGCGGCTCGGCGCGATCGTGCACACGGCAATCTTCGATGCCTACAACGGGATAGAGCGGCGCTACCAACCAATCCTCGTGCGTCCAGCGGCGGTTCCTGGTGCGTCGCGCCGGGCTGCAGTGATTGCCGCCGCACACACCGCGCTGGTCGGCCTGTTCCCCTCCCGGCAATTGGAGTTGGATTCCAGCTACACCGCCTCCCTCGCGGCGTTGGACGAGGACCGCGAAGATTGCAGCGCATCGCGCGACCACGGTACGCCTTGGCATTCGCGGGAGCGCGCCAACGCATGGCAATCGCGCCAGCGCGGCATTGCGTGGGGCACGGAGGTCGCGCAAACCGTGCTCGCGCGGCGTGCGAACGATGGCTTCAACGGCATCTACGTTGCCTTCGGCGGAGGGCAGGCAGTTGGCCAATGGCGTCCCGTTGCGCCCGCAACAGCGATGAGCGCGCAGGGGTTGGCGTTCACTGCTCCGTTTGTCCTGGTTGCGAACACACAGTTTCGACCGCCCGCACCACGCGGTTTGGACAGCCCGACGTATGTGAACGACTTCAATGCCGTCAAGGCGCTTGGTGGTATAACCGGCTCGACCCGCACCGAAGAGCAGACAGCGCTCGCTCCCTTCTGGGAAGGCAACGCCAGCGTTCACTGGAATCAGGCGGCGAACCAGATTGCGCGCGCCCACCGCCTTTCGATCTCCCGCGCCAACCGCCTGCTCGCGGTGTTGAATATCGCGATGGCCGATACGGCTTTGACCATCTGGAGCGCCAAGCGCTTCTATGGCGAGGATGCGGCGGCGGTGACATGGCGGCCGATTACCGCCATCACGCAGGCAGCTACCGATGACAACCCGGGGACAGGTCCCGACGTTGCCTGGGCACCTCTCGTCACTACGCCGTCTCACCCGGAATATCCTGCCGGGCATCCCAGTCTCAACGGGGTGGCCGCGAGCATTCTTCTCGCGCACTTCAGCGACCGACAAACATTCAAGCTCACGACACCCAAACAGCCGGACCGCACGTATACGAGCATCAGGCAGGCGCGCGCTGACGGCAACAACGCGCGAGTGTGGGGCGGCATGCACTATCCGAGCACCGTCGCAATCAGCGACGCCGTTGGTAAAGCGATCGCGCGCTACGTAGATCGCAACTCCATGCAGCGACTGCATTGGCGGCGAAACGGACCGGTGTATGCAATCGATGCTGATGATCGAGCAGTGATCGATGAGCTCGCGCATTGAATCATCCAGGCGCACGCGAAGCCGCGCTTCGCGTGCGCGATGTTGCGGACTCTCGAAGTCTTCTGGACCCGCAAGCCGCGCGACTGAGTTCGCTCCCGGCTGCTAGTCCTTGCGGCCGGCCACCATGAAGACAGTGATCGCGCTGAAAAACGAGCCTGTCTCGGCAGCCCGTTTCTGAAATGTCATCCACTCGGATGCGTCTGCAGCAGTGATCGAGCCCGCGTGTTGGAGCTCTTCGACTTTCTTGTGGAGCCCGACGGCGTCCATCACGAATTCGTACTCCATCTGGATCGTATGGGGCTCGACCTGGACGTCGCGCAGCCCCAATTCCCGGCACCATACCGGTAGCCAGCGTCCGGTCCAGCCATCGCGAAAGCCGTCGCCGAAGGCGTTGACGATCCTGCGCGTGCAATCGCGCTGGGGCGAAGCAATGACCAACGTATCGTGATCCGGCTCGATGGCCACGAGGTGCCCTCCCGGCCGCAGGACGCGGATCATCTCTGTCAGCGCACGACGCGGCTCATCCACGTGACACAGCACGCGCGAGGATCGAATCCCGTCAAAAGTGCCGTCATCGAACGCGAGACGTTGGACGTCCCCCACCTGGAACTCGACCGGCGAGCCGGCGCTGGTTACCCGCTCGACTGCCTGCGACACCATGAGTTGGCTGCTGTCTACTCCGACCACACGGCCCGCGGGACCGACCAGCGTCCGCAAGGCGAGGGCGTCTCTGCCGGTGCCGCAACCTGCTTCGAGGACGGCAGCCCCGGGCTTGACTCGCAGCATCTCGAACGAACGCGCATTGACACGGCCAAAGTACCGAGTGGAGACGGTATCGAGGAATCGAACCAGAGCGCCGGGATCTGCGGCCTGGTCGACACTGGCGAAGGACTGAATGGTCTGTGCAGCGTTCATGCGTTCGCGAATCCGTGCTGAGGTGTTGGGTCCCGCAGGTTACCCAGTGGCCGCCGATCGGTCGAGACAGCGAGCTCGCATTCTTTGGAGCAGTCGTTGCCGAATATGCAACGTGGTTGATTCTCCGACCGATGAGCGGACCCTCATTCGCGCATGCAACGAATTCCAGCACGTTGCACGGCCTCCCGCATCACATCGAGCGGAATGAACATGGCGATGCATCGAGCCGCGCGCTCATTCTTGCGGTGATGCCACCCTTTCACCTCGTACGTAGTGTGCTTGCCGGGCCTCGGCCGCACACTGCGTCGTGCGCATGTGCCCGGCTCTTCGCATCTTCATCGTGCTCGCGGCCCTGTGCGCCTGTTCGCGCGAGTCCGGATCTCCACCCGCCGAGGCGCCGCAGGACAGTCGCGCCTCGACTCCAACCGCTGCGCCCGCGGATAGTCACGCCTCGACTCCAGCCGCTGCGCCCGAACCCGCCCCGCCTCTCCCGAGCGCCCTCGATCAGGTCATCGAGCCGCACACCGGTGACCTCCCGGAGATGCTGCAGCGTCGACAGATTCGCGCGCTGGTCGCCATCGACCGCACGCACTTCTTTTTCGACCGCGGCGCGCAAAAGGGGATCACAGCCGATGCGCTGGTCGAGTTCGAGCGCTGGATCAACGCAGAGCTGAAAACGAAAAAGAACCTGAAGATGCAGGTCGTGGTCGTGCCGGTGCGGCGCGATCAGCTGTTGCCGGCACTGCTGAGCGGACGCGGCGACATCATCGCAGTCTTCGTCACCGACACGCCCGAGCGCCGCAAGGTCGTCGATTTCGCGGATGCCGGATTTCAGGTCACCGAAGTCTTCGTCCGCAATGCCGCGACACCTGCAGCGGCCACGGTGGATGACTTGTCCGGCCGCGAAGTGTGGGTCCGCCGCGGCACCGCCTATTTCGAGAGTCTCGAGCAGCTGAATCGCGACCTCGCGCAGCGCAAGCTCAAACCCGTCGTCGTTCGCGAGCTGGATCCGTCGATCGAGGATGACGAAGCGCTCGAGATGGTCAACGCCGGTGTCATCCCCGCCACGGTGACCAACCGATACATCGCGAAACTCTGGGCGCCGATACTGCCCGAGCTGCAAGTTCAAGAGACTATTCAGCTGCGCAGCAACGCGCCGTTCACCTGGGCAGTGCGCAAGGAAAATCCGCAGGTGCGGGCGCTCGTCGGCAAATTCCAGAAGGCGCACGGCGAAGGCACGCTCTGGGGCAACATGAAGTTCAAAGAGTACTTCACCGAGGGCAAGTTCATCCGCAACCCCGGCAAAGCCAAGGATGCCGAGCGCCTGCGGCAGACGCGCCAGCTATTCGAACAGTACGGCACCCAGTACTCGCTCGATTGGCTGCTGCTCGCGGCCCAGGCGTATCAGGAGTCGGGACTCGACAACAAGAAGAAGAGCCCGGTGGGAGCAGTCGGCATCATGCAGGTCATGCCGGCGACGGCGCGGGATCCGCGCGTGCGCGTGAAGAACATCGAGCAGCTCGATCGCAACATCGAAGCGGGCACGAAATATCTGCGCCTGATGATCGACGACTACTACGAGGCGGAGCCGATGACGCGGCTCGACAAGGCGCTGTTCTCGCTTGCTTCCTACAACGCCGGGCCGGCCCGTGTCGCGAAGCTGCGCGCCGAGGCTGGCAAGCTGCAACTCGATCCGAACATCTGGTTCGACAACGTCGAGATCGTCGCCGCCCGCCGCATCGGCGCGGAGACAGTCACGTACGTGCGCAACATCTATAAGTACTACCTGGCCTACAAGCTGCTCGAAGAACAGGGGCGATTGAAGAGCGCGTAGCGACTGCTCAGGCTGCAAACGGAAAGACGGCACACGCGAGCGAAGCGACCAGCATCAGCAGACAGACCAGCACCGCCCACTTCAAGGTGAAGCGTTGGTGATCGCCGAACTCCACGCCCGCGAGGCCGACCAGCAGGTACGTCGAAGGCACCAGCGGGCTGAGGAAGTGCACCGGCTGGCCGATCAGCGACGCGCGCGCAATTTCGACCGGCGAAATGCCGAATCCGCTCGCCGTCTCGGCGACGACCGGTATCACGCCGAAATAGAACGCGTCGTTAGAGACGAAGAACGTGAAGGGCAGGCTGGCCAGCGCCGTGATCGGCGCAAGATAGGGGCCGAGCGTCGGCGGAACGATGTCGAGCAGGCTCTTCGCCATTGCGTCGAGCATGCCGGTGCCGTTCAAGATGCCGGTGAAGATACCCGCCGCAAAAATCAATGAGACCACCGCGATCACGTTCTTCGCGTGGGCGGCCACGCGCTCGCGCTGCTCGGAGACTTTCGGAAAGTTGATGACCAGCGCGATCGCAAACGCGACCATGAACAACACTGGCAGCGGCAACACACCGAGCACCAGGGCGACGAGCAGCGCCACAGTAAGCAGCGCGTTGAACACGAGCAGTCTCGGCTTGCGCTCGGTATCCGCATCCGACTGCGGCGGTACCAAGGCGCTGTCTGCAATAGATACCTCTTCCGCTGCAGCCGCACTCAAGGACAAATGACCGAGCCGCTGCTTTTCGCGCCGACCGAGCAGCCACGCGAGACCCAGCACTCCGACTATGCCCGTCACCATCGCGGGCAGCATGGGCACGAACACTTCGGCGGGCTCGACGTGCAGCGCGCTGGCAACGCGAGCGAGCGGACCGCCCCATGGCGTGAGGTTCAGCACGCTGTTCGCGAGAATAGTCACGCAAGTCAGACTCAGCGGGTCCAGACGCAGACGCCGGTAGAGAGGCAGCATCGCGGCGACTGTGATCATGTACGTCGTCGAGCCGTCGCCGTCGAGCGAGACGAACGCAGCGAGCAGCGCCGTACCGACGACGACCTTCAGCGGATCGTTGCCGACCACGCGGAGGATGGCCCGGATCACCGGATCGAACAGACCGACATCGATCATCAGGCCGAAGTAGAGAATCGCGAACATCAGCATCACGCCGGTCGGCGCCAGCGTGCGCAAGCCCGTCAGCATCATCTCGCCCAATTGCGGTCCGCCGAAGCCGCCGAGCAGCGCGAACAGCACGGGGATGCTGATCAGCGCGACCAACGGCGAAAGCCGCCGCGTCATGATCAGCGTCATGAACGTGATCACCATGCCGAAGCCGAGCAGGGTCAACACCGCTATCAAACCCTCCGAATCACCGGCAGCACGACACGAGATGCGCGCTCTTTATCCACGAACACGCGGTTGGTCGCAACGCGTATCCCGCCGCGGGCGCCTTCGGGCGCACCGCTGTTCCAGTTGAGATCGAAGTGCGGGAAGTTGCTCGACGAGACGTCGAGGCGGATCCGATGACCGCGCTTGAACAGGTTCGAGGTCGGAAACGCCGTCACCTTGATGCGATAGACCTGGCCGGGCGTCAGCAGCGACGGTCGCTCCCACGAATCCCGATAGCGGCAGCGCAGGATTCCGTCGGTGAGATTCATCGCATAGCCGTCCGCGTAGTCTGCATTCGGCGGATACACGTCGAGCAACTTGATCGTGAAGTCCGTGTCCGGACAATTCGATGCGATCCACAGCTCGGCTTCGATCGCTCCAGTCACTTCGACATCGCGCTCGAGCGGCGCAGTCTGAAATACGAGCACGTCCGCACGCTTCGCCAGCGGCTGGTACGGCGGGCGTGAGCCGTAGAAAGCGGGAGCTTCACGCTGATCGAACGCACCACCGACCATGACCGGTTGCCCCGATGTGACAGTGCCGCCGATCGTCGGGACGGGGTGGCGCGGATCGTAGTCGTAGATGCGTGGCGGCGCACCGGCATCTGGCGCGGCCTCCGATAGTCCGCCATCCACGTGCAGATAGAAGCTCGTCGGCACGGTTCCCGCCAGCGGCCACTGCTTCTCCGCGCGCCATTGCCCGCCGTGGTCCATGCGGCCCGCGGAATTCTTGCGGCCTGTACCGCCGCCCATCACGAAGATCTGCACCGGCGGCTCACCGTCCACTTCATTCTTCACGCCCTTCAACCAGCGGTCGAACCAGCGCAGCCGCAGCGTCAACAGATCGGGCGCGATGTTGCCGGCGAGCTGTGCTGCCGGCCCGAAGTCGACGTCTCCGGCAAAGGTCTCGTGGTTGTTGCCGTGAGTCCAGGGCCCGAGAATCAAGCGCTGCGGACTGCGCTTGAGCTTGCTGAGAGCGATGTAGTTGTCGGTCGCCGTGCGCGGATACGGGTCGTACCACGATGACATCCAGGTGACCGGCACATCGCTGAAGCGCTCGTACGAGCCTTCGGCGTAGATGCCGACCTGCTTCCAGAAGTCGTCGAAGACGCCGTGCTCCCATTGATCGAAGACATAGTCTTCGTATTCCGGAACGAGGCTGAGCGGCGAGTGGCCGCGCGACCAGGGCATGCGCCCGAACCATTGCTTGATGTCGATCGCCTGCAGCGCCGCGCGCTTGGCCCGATCGTTGCGAATCTCCGGCGCCTCCAGCGCCGCGTTGAAAGCCCACGTGACCTGCTTGAGCTCGAACGCGCCGCCCTGGCGAATACCGCCCTGATAGGCGTTGGCGAATCCGCCGGAGTCGATGAACATCGCCGCGAGCCCGGGCGCATCGAGACACGCCAGCGCAGTGATGGTGTGCGCGCCGTACGACAGACCTTGCGTACCGATCCGGCCGTTGCTCCACGGCTGCTTCACGATCCAGGCGCAGCAGTCGTAGCCGTCGCGACCGTCGCTGAGATACTTCACGTACTCGCCCTGAGAATTGCCGCGACCGCGGCAGTCCTGGAACGCCACCGCATAGCCGTGGCTCGCGTAAATGTTCGCGATCTCCTCGCTCGCATGACGCCGCGTCTTGCCAGACTTGCCGTACGGCGTGCGCTCCAGAATGACCGGGACACGCTGCTCCAACGCCTTGCCGTTCTTCGCAGGGAGATAGACATCTGTCGCGAGCTTCACGCCATCGCGCATCGCGACCATCACGTCGCGCTGGACGATGACCTCGAACTCTCCGCGCGCCGGACCGGCGAAGACCCGTGCAGGCACCGCGAGTGCTGCGGCGAGTTGCAGAAACTGCAAAGCAAATTCGCGACGATCGATCAATGGCACGTCCTCCCCGTGCGCTACGGTAACTGCGGTCGTGCCGAAAGAGAATATTCCTCTGCAACCTTCCCTGTCGGCGGTCCGTCTGAAGTCGTCATGAATCGGTGGATCGCTGTTGTCGCAGCGGCAGGATCGTGTTTCGCAGTGCCCGGCTGCTCGCCGCAGACGCAGGCACCGGCCGGTCTCGTCGTTGCCGACGTGACGGTCGTGTCGCCCGAGCGCGCGGCGCCGCTGGAGCATGCCTATGTGCGCATCACCAACGGGCGGGTAGCGGAAGTGAGTGCGCGTCCGCTGCGCGGTGAGCGGGAAATCGACGGCACGGGCCGCTACCTCATTCCCGGCCTCATCGACAGTCATGTGCATCTGGCTGTGCCGCCCGGCTTCCCGGCGGCCATGACACGCGAGCAAGCCACCGCGCATCCCGAAGTGGTCGCGGTCACGCTCGCGCAGGATCCGAAGAGCTATCTCTTCTTCGGCTTCACGACAGTCGTCGATCTCGTCGGCAGCGGTGACCGCACAGCGCAGTGGAATGCTCTGGAGCTCCGGCCGGACGCCTACTTCTGCGGAGCCGCGGCAATCATCGGCGGCCAGCTGCGCGCCATTCGCTATCCATACTTCTCATACCCCGTAACGTTGCAGGAGCGGCTGGCTGTCATCAGCGATCCGGTCCAACGCACGCCGGAAGCGATCGTCGGCCGCATCGCCGCCGATGGAGCGATCTGCGTGAAGACTGTCTACGACGGATTCGTCGGAGTCACGCCGACCGTGGACGAAGTCAAGCAACTCGTCGCCGCGGCTCACGCACGCGGCCTGCCTGTATTCATGCACGCGAACCGTAAGAGCGCCCAGGCAGTTGCTGTCGGCGCCGGCGTCGATGTGATCGCGCATGGAATGTGGCGCGAGCCGGGCGAGGAAGTCGCGCTGGCTGCAGAAGAACGCGAGCTCTTGATTACAGTCGCGCGGCGCGGCACTGGCTATCAGCCGACGACACAAGTGATCGTCGGCGAGCTCGACATGCTTCAAGCCGACTATCTGACGCGCTCCCAAGTTGCCGATGCGTACCCGGCAGCGTTCATCGACTGGTGCGCGCACGCGAAGGACGGCTGCGGCGCCGACCGTCACAGGGACGCTGCCGCCGAGCCCAGCATTCGCGGAACGATCGCGCGAGCGGCCGAGCTTACTCGCGTCCTTGCGGAGGCCGACGCGCGCTTGCTGTTCGGATCGGATACTCCGAGCGACCTGCTCTACACCAATCCGCCTGGACTCAACGGCCGACTGGAGATGAGCAACTGGATTGCGGCAGGCGTCTCGAACGGGAAGCTGTTCCGCGCGCTCACGATCGACAACGCCCGCATGCTCCGGCTCGATGACAAGCTCGGCACGGTCGAGCCGGGCAAGACGGCCAACCTGCTGCTGCTGCGCTCCAATCCGCTGGCGAGCGTGACTGCGTTCGATACCATCGAGACGGTGATCCTGCACGGCCGCCCGATCCAACGCAGCGAGCTGTCAGCGCGCGTCTGGTAACATCCGCGCGAGTGCCGCCCTCCTCGTCCCGTCACCTGCCACTGCTCGGAATCGCGCTGAAGCTCGCCTCGGTCGCCGTCTTCGCCGGCATGACCGTGTGCGTCAAGTTTCTCGGCCGCGACATTCCCAGCGGCCAGACGATCTTCGTGCGCGGCGTCATCTCGGTCGTGGTGCTGGCACTGATCGCGTGGGGCACGGAAGGACTGCATCTGCTCAAGACCAGCAACTGGCGCCGACATGCACTGCGCTCGTTGTCGGGCACGGCCAGCATGTTTTGCCTGTTCGCGGCGGTCACGATGATCCCGCTGGCCGATCTCACGGCGATCACCTTCACCGCACCGATGTTCCTGACCGTGCTGGCAATGGTATTCCTGGGCGAACGGATTCACCGCTTTCGCTGGACCGCGCTGAGCATCGGCTTCGTCGGTGTGCTGATCACGATCGGTCCGCATCTGTCGTTCGCGCACGGCGCTTCCGCCGGCGTCCTGCTCGCGCTGGCAAACGCCGTGCTATCGGCCACCGCGATGGTCTTTCTGCGCAGCATGAGCGGCGGCGAGCACGCGATCACGATCACGTTCTACTTTTCGCTGACGTTCATGCTCTGCGCAGCCGTGACTGCAGTTCAAGGCTGGCCGATGCCCACGCCGACGCAGTGGCTGCTGATCGTGCTCGCGGGATTGTTCGGCGTGTTCGGCCAGCTGCTGATGACCTATTCCTATCGCTATGCCGAAGCGTCGGCGATCGCGCCGCTCGACTACAGCAACATGATCGTCGCGATCATAATCGGCTACGCGTTCTTCGACGAGATCCCGGCGCTCTCGATCTGGATCGGCGCGCCGCTGATCCTCGCCTCAGGGCTGATCATTCTGTGGCGCGAGTATTACCTGAAGAAGCAACTGAGCGCGCCGCTCAACCAATAGCCGCCGCGTAACGGAACGTGGCCATCGCCAGTACGGCGAGTCCGATGAGCGCGGCAGTGATTCGCGCGCCGGCCGCGGCTTGTGCGCGCAAGGCAGCGACCTGCCGCGCGACCTCCTCGGACGGTGCGCCGGACTTGCCCTGTTGCTCGCTGAGTTGTGCGAGCTTGAGCCCCGCCGGTCGCCCGACGAAAAATCCGGAAACGAACGACAGCAGCGCAGCCACTGCTCCCGAGATGAGCACCATGCCGCCGATGGACCTGTCGCCCTGATGCAGGACGGCCATGAGATAGATGCCCGATACGATCGTCAGAAACGCCGCGATCCCGGACGCCGGGCCGACTTTGCGCGCGATAACCCGGACCCACTGGCCGAAGCCTTCGTTGCCCTTCTGGGCAGCGAGCGGGAGGATCACCGACGTCATCGTGAACACGGCGCCAGCCCAGGAAACGCCGCCCAGGATGTGAACGGCCCGCGCCAGCAGGATCAACAGTGCGCTCGACATGCTCAGGTCCCTCCGTTGATATTGGATATACATCGTGTATAACGAATTCATGACTGTCAAGGGAAAAGACCGGCGCAAGCCCTATCGCAGCGACCTGCGCGACGCCGCGGCCGATGTGACGCGTGCGCGCATCGTGAAGGCAGCACGCAGACTGCTGACGGGCGGTACGGACCTGCCCGCCTTCTCGCTGGACGCCGTCGCGCGCGAAGCAGGCGTTACGCGGCTGACTGTCTACAACCGGTTCGAATCGAAGCGTGGACTGGTGGAGGCAGTGTTCGACGACATCGCCGAGCGCGGCGGCCTATTCGAGCTGCGCTCCGTGCTGGCAGATACGGACGCGATGTCGTCCTTGCGGGGAATCGTCGCGGTGTTCTGTCGATTCTGGGCATCCCATGACCGCGCGCTCGCCAAGCTCGCAGGAATGACCAAGCTCGATCGGGATATCGCTGTAAGTCTGAAGCAGCGTACCGAGCGTCGCCGCGGCGTGCTGACGGTATCAGTCAAGCGGCTTCCCGGAGTACGCGAAGCCGACGACCTGGTCGATATCCTGTTCGCACTCACCAGCTTCGAGACCTTCGAGGCACTCTCCGTCCGGCAGCGCAGTGCCGCTGCCGTAGAAGCCCTCATCTGGCGGCTCGTCGAAGACTCCGTCCGGTCACATCTGCGCTAGCTGCGCTACAAGCAGAAGCCGATGGGGCGGTACTATCGCCCGCTCAGACAGGCGGACGGATCGTACCGGACAGAGGAGCGGCTCATGGCGAAACTGCGCGTTCAATCATTTACCATTTCGCTCGACGGCTACGGCGCGGGCCCGAACCAAAGCATGCAGGCCCCGCTCGGCGCCGGCGGCGAGCAACTGCACGAGTGGCTGGTCGGCACGCGCACGTTTCAGCAGACGCACGGCGACGGCGCTGGCACGACCGGTATCGATGACGACTTTGCAGCGCGCGGCTTCGCGAACATCGGCGCGTGGATTCTCGGCCGCAACATGTTCGGCCCTCCCAGCGGCGGCGCCTGGCAGGACGACACTTGGAAGGGCTGGTGGGGCGACAATCCGCCCTATCACTCGGACGTGTTCGTACTCACACATCATCCGCGCGCGTCGCTCCGCATGGAGGGCGACACGACGTTTCACTTCGTCACCGAAGGAATTCACGCGGCGCTCGATCGAGCGAAGGCAGCAGCCAAGGGTCGCGACGTGCGGCTCGGCGGCGGCGCCGCCACCATCCAGCAGTATCTGCGTGCCGGGCTGATCGACGAGCTGCACCTGGCGATTTCGCCGATCATGCTCGGCTCGGGCGAGCATCTGTTCGGCGGGCTGGACCTCGTGAAGCTCGGCTATCGATGCGTCGAGCACGTGCCGTCAGCCGCCGCGACTCACATCGTGCTGAAGAAGTGAGCCGCGGCCCGGACTTGAACCGGCGCGCTTGCGCCCGCATCCTGCGTCCATGACAGCCAACATGCCTGCCAAGCTCAAGATCGACTTCGTGTCGGATGTGTCCTGTCCTTGGTGCGTGATCGGGCTGCGCTCGCTCGAACAAGCGCTGGAGCGCGTCGGCGACGCCGTGAGCGCCGACATTCATTTCCAGCCGTTCGAGCTCAATCCGCAGCTGCCCCAGACGGGTCAGGACATCACGGAACACCTCGTGCAAAAGTACGGCTCGACGCCCGAGCAGCTGCGCCACAACCAGGAAGCGATCCGGGCCCGCGGCGCCGAGCTCGGCTTCACCTTCGACATGGGCAAACGGTCTCGCGTCTACAACACGTTCGACGCGCATCGACTGCTGCACTGGGCCGAGCTCGAGGGCCGGCAGCTCGAGCTGAAGCGCGCGTTGTTCGCGGCGTATTTCACGGCAGGCCGCAACCCGAGCGATCGTGAGGTGTTGGTCGATCTCGCTACGCAGGCAGGGCTCGATCCCGTGCGGGCGCGCGAAGTCCTGGAATCAGGCCGCTACGCCGACGAGGTTCGCGAGCGTGAGCAGATGTATGGCCGGCTGGGTATCCAGGCGGTGCCGTCGGTCATCTTCAACGACAAATATCTCATCCAGGGCGGGCAGCCCGTGGACATCTTCGAGCAGGCGCTGCGGCAAATCGCCTCAGAAGAACCGCCATCTCACTAGGACGGCGACGACGGCGGGCACCAGGAAGATCAACGCGAAGACGGGCAGCTCCTCCGTGACGGAATAGCCGGCCTTCGCCACGCCGGTCCACATATTGAAGGCGGCGATAACGAGCCAGAGCGCGACGTACACGACCGTCGCCACCGTGGTCGCGGCCGGATAATTCGCAGCGAACAACCTGCCCAGAATCAGCAAGGCAGCCAACAATAGAAAGCCCGTGAGCAGGAACAGTGCGGTGCGCATGGTGGCGAGCTCCGTCGATTCACCATTTATACTGTAGCGGAACCCGAAGGTCGGGTCGGCACTTGTAGGACCCATGAAAACCGCACTCTCCCTTGCAACTCTTATCGTGGCAACGGCGCTCGCTGCGCCGGCGCTGTCCCAGACCGATGAGGCGCGCAGCTTTGCCATCGGCGATTTTTCGGCGATGGCGTTGCGCGACGGCACGATCTCCCTCCCGAATGACAACAAGGTATTCGGCGTCGGCCACACGCCCGCGGAAGTCGCCGGGCTGCTGCGCGAGGCGGGATTGCCCACGGACCGCCTGGAGCTTTCCCTGCAGCCGCTGCTGGTGAAGACCTCTGAGCGCGTGATGCTGTTCGATACTGGAGCCGGCGGCAACATGGGACCGGGCGCCGGCAAGCTCATTGCCTCCCTGACCGCCGCCGGTATCGCACCCGCTACGGTCACCGACGTCTTCATATCGCACTCGCACGGCGATCACGTCGGCGGCCTGCTGAACGCGTCAGGTGCGCTCGCCTTCCCGAACGCGACGATTCACATCTCAGCGCCCGAATGGGCGTTCCTGAAGGGAATGACGGCAGAGCAGGCCCAGGGCGCCGGCGTCGGCCAGCACCCGAAGCTGATCGCCGCGATCACGCCGAAGGTCGCCACGTTCGAGCCGGGCGCCGACATCATCCCCGAGGCGGTCAAAGCAGTCGACATCAAGGGGCACACGCCGGGTCACTCCGGCTACATGATCCGCTCCAAGAACAAGTCGGTGTTCTACGTCGGCGATACGGTGCATCACTTCGTCGTGTCGACGCACAAGCCGGAATGGACCTGCGGCTTCGACACCGACGCGGCTACCTCGGAGGCCAGCCGCAAGGCTGTGCTCGGCGCGGCCGCTGCGAAGGGCCAGCTGATCTACGCGTTCCACTTTCCGTTTCCGGGACTCGGCAAGGTCAAGGCCAAGGACGCTGGCTTCGTCTGGGTGCCGAACTAGCGCTCGATCTCAACCGCCGCCCTAACGACCGCTCTGGGCGATCTTGATCGTGCCGTTCAGCGTCTTGACGCGGATGACCGGCCCGCCGCCGTTCAAGGTCGCCACGATGACGTCCTCCATGCGCACGGAGACGCCGCCGCGGCTCTCGTTGCGCTCGATGCGCGGCTTGCTCGGCTTCACGTCCAGCTCGAAGTCCGAGACCATCTCGCCGCGCGAAGTGTCGAGATGAAGCTCGGCCTTCGCGCTCGCCGGCAACGTCAGCGTGATATCGCCGTTCAATGACGAAAGAGACGTCGCGCCGCCCGCAACGACACCGGCCAGACCGACTGCGATCGGATTGTTGACGCTTTCGGCGATCACCGAGCCGGTGATGTTGGTCGCGGTGATCGGCCCGTTGATGTTTTCCAGCTCCAGGTCGCCGACGACGTCGCGGACGATGATCTCGCCCTCGTTGACCGTGGAGAGATTCAGCGTAGCGCGGCGCGGCACGCGGGCGACGATCGTAATCCGATTCGTCGGCGGAGCTTCGGACTCGATCGAGACGCGGTTGTCGCGCTCGCTGATCTCCAGCCCGGAGCCGCCCCCCGACAACATCTTCGGTCCCGACGGCGTGACGATCTTGCGCCGGCCGCTCGACAGCGTGACCGTGACTGCGACGTCCTTGCGCTCCTCGCCGATCACTTCGATGTGCGCCGAAAGAATATCGATGTTCAGCGACATCGGCTCGCCCGGCCGCGACAGCGGGATGGTGATCGTTTCCGGCTGGGCTTGTGCCGTCGCCGGCACAGGAGTCGCGTTCTTGGCCTGACCGAAGGCCGCGGCCGCGCCGAGCAGGGCCGTGAGCGCGAGCGCCGTGTGGGTGAAGTGTTTTGCGGTGTTCATGATTACTTACTCTTGATTACTTGCTTCGGCGGATGCGCAGATCGCCGTTGAGAGATTCGATGCTGAAAGTCGGACCGCCGGTGCCGAGACGGATCCCGGCGGCCTGCTCGATGTGATAGACGAAGCGCCCTTCCTCTTTGCGCTGATCGATCCTCACCGGCAGTGCGAGCGGCTCGAGGTCGAACTCGGAGACGACGCTTCCCTGCATCACGCTCAGCGCGGCATCGAGCCCGGTGCCACCCGGCACCGTCAGCGTGATGTCGCCGTTGATCGTCTTGATGCTGCAATCGCGGCTCGGTGCGCGTGCGAAGGCAACTTCGACGGCGCCGTTGACGCTCTCGATCTGCGCGCAGTCCTGCAGATCCTTCACCTCGACCGGGCCATTCACGTTGCTGGCGCTCACCGGCCCGCCGCCGCCCGCGACGTCGATGCTGCCGTCAGTGACCGTGCTCACGTCGATCTGCGTGCCCGGCGGCACAGTCACTTCGAATTGATAGTCGACGCGGCAACCGCGGCAGCGATTGATCCTGGGCCGCACCGTGTCGTCCTGCTTGCCGACGACCATCGCGACGCCGTCGCCATCCGCCTTGACGTCCAGGAAGATCGTCTGCTTCGAGAGCTCGAACAGCTCCTGGCTCGGTGCAGAGCGCTTCTCGTCGACGATTACCGCGATCTCGCGCGCTGTGCCGATGCGCACGCGCACGTTGCCCCAGATGTTGTCGATCAGCAGCCGCGGCATTGCCGCGCTGACAGGGAAGCTTTGCGACCAGGTCTTCTGATCGGTGACCGCAGCAGCGGCCTTGTCTGCGAGCGCCAGCACGGCGAAAAATCCAAGCGCGACTTGCTTGTTCATACACGATTCCTCGATACCGACGACTTGACGTGTTGCGCGACGTCGGGATGCAGCCGCCCGCGCTCGCTGAGCTGCAGCAGCTGTTCCATCTGCATGGGATTGCCGTAGCGGAGCACCAGGTCGGCGAGCGCCAGCTGCACGAGCGGCGATTCCGCCTTCTCCAGCGAAGCCATCAGTTCGTCGCCCACCGCCGGCGAACCGACGCGCGGACCGATCGCATCGATGGCAGCGGAGCGCACCGAGTGCACTCGATCGTCGACAGCGCGCTCCAGCAGCGCACGTCGCACTTCCGGGTCGTGCTCGGCGAGATCGCTAGCCTCGATCACGCCCAACAGTCGCTTGCTCGCGGAGTCGTTCTCGAGCCGATCCAGCACCAGGTTGCGATTGAGGATCGCGACCTGCTGCTGCAGGTCTGCCAGCTCGCCGTGATTGGCCGTGGGCTGAGCTCTGAGCAACAAACCGACCATCACGCCGACGAACAGGCAGCCCATCGCCGCCGCCAATCCCGGCGCAGTGATCCAACCGAGCCAACGACGGCGGCGATGCATGCGTCGGTCGACGTGCTCCAGCTCGTCGTAGAACTTGCGCCGCAGATCCTGCGAAGGCGCCTCTTGCGGCAGGTTCTCGAGCTCGCTCCAGAGCTGCTGCTCGGCGGCGTCCTCGCTCTCGAACGGCACGCCGCTCTTGCGTTTGTCAGACATCGATCGGTACTCCGTTCATGCGCGTGAACGTGGTGTTCAACAGTTGCATTGCGCGGTGCATGCGTACGCGTGCGGCGCTTGCGGTGCAGCCGAGCGCGCGGGCCAGGTCGTCGTAGTCTTCGAATACGAAGCGCCCGAGCCAGATGATCTCGCGCGCGGCCGCAGGAATTTCCGCCAGCGCTCGCGCGACCAGTCGCAGGTTCTGCTGCCCGGCGGCGACCTGCTCGCTCGAGCGATGATCGACGAGGCCCGCGGCGTTCTCGTCACTGTCGTCGTCGGCGACGGTGCGCCGGTCAGCGCGGCGCAGGTAGTCGAAGGTCACGTTGCGGGCGATGTTGAAGATCCAGGCCTTGCAGCTGCCCTCGCCGCGATAGCTGGCAGCCTTCTGCAACAACTTGAGGAACACATCCTGGACCAGGTCCTCGCTCGCCGCGGGACTGCGCGTCAGTTGCAGGCAGTATTGATAGACGCCGCGGTGGTGACGCTCGAACAACGTGCCGAGGCACGA
>Ga0068862_100000403_pt1 | contig 46612 bp, 70 predicted proteins | sample KBSSwiS52_FD_66598 | JGI IMG/M metagenome (GOLD analysis project Ga0068862, IMG submission 66598) | Switchgrass rhizosphere microbial communities from Kellogg Biological Station, Michigan, USA - KBS Switchgrass S5-2 | ecosystem: Host-associated > Plants > Roots > Rhizosphere > Soil ...
CCCCCCGTCCTAATTCGCTCTGAATACCAAGGGCAAGCCACGCGCGTTTCCGCTCCTGCCAATATCCTTGACGGGCATCAAGGACAGAAAACGGGGGGACGATAAAGCGTTCGCGTAAGGTGAGGCGAGCGGCTTGGAGTGCCTCTGGCGTCGGGGGATTCGTGCCTGTGGGGAGTGACGAGCCGGACACATCGGGAGCACTCGCCGCGCAGGCTGCGGCTAATTCTTCGTCGGTCCACAATGATGAGACATTCAAGTCGGTACTCAAGGCATTGAGTATCTCCGGGTCCCAGTCGAGGTTCAGGCTCGCGATGCGATTGGCCCGCAAGCTAATCCGTACGGCTTGGGGATCATCAGCCGAGGCGATATCCGTCCGCTGCATCACAATCGGTTTGCGCCCGTCATGTTGAAGCACGAGCACTTCGTCATCGGCAAAGGTAGCAGCGGCGGTTTCGAGGCGCGCGCTCCCGTCAATCACTTCCCCATCGGCGGCGGTGGTAATTGGCGCGACATAGCCATCCTCGGTCATCGATTCGCTGAGGAGGGACATGCCACGGGCGGTGTGACGATTAGCGTTCTGCCGCTGGCGTGTGAAGTCGGAAAGTTTACGAATTTGAACGGTGGGCTTCATACGGGCATTTTCCGACGAGGTTTCTTGGGCATTTTTGCTTTGGGCATCGACTTCGGCATCGTACTCGACATGGGCATATTCGTCATTTTCACTTTGGGAGTGTTGGCGGCACGGGTTGCGCCAGCGACGGTCTTCGGCATACGGGGCTTCATTCCCTTGGGCGGTGATTCCATAGCGGCTCCTGCAAGAAAGATGGGGGAAGTGTACCACAGGGCGAGGAAGAAAAAAAAGAGCGACATCGGGGTAAGGTCGATGTCGCTCAGCGGGAAGGAATGGCCGCGTGGGCATCACTCCAGACGGCAGGGACACTATGCCACGTCCGTCTGTCTCCGTATAGTCAGGTCAGTCGGTTGTACTCCGCCGACGGCGTGCGAAGCAATCTCGCTCCCGATCCAAATACTAATCTGATCCGAGTAGCGGTCTCGTTCGAGCAAGCAATACTGAGTGGCCCCTGACTCAGGCAACGGACGGCGAAACTCCCACAACGAGAGCGCTTCAGCGGAGCGCTGTGTCGCGGTCGCTTTATGACCAAAGGCATCGGTCTTGAGTCCGACTTCAGACGGCGGACGGACGAAGATCCACGGAATCCGCTCGGCGTAAATCTTGAGCTGCTCCCGCTTCATGAGGTCGCCAAAGTCTTTGGTCCAATCGGCAGTGGCGTACAGGTAGAACAGGACGACCCTAAAGGCACGTGCCCCCTCCCCTGGGGGGTCGCCACAGGCTGTGAGAATCGGCGTGTAACGGAGGCGGTAGAGCCGTGTGGTCTCTCTCACACTCGGCTTGGCGAGCGGGACTCTGAACAGGACATCGACCCATCCCGATCCTTTGCTTTCCATCTGGCGAGTCGCGGTGACAGGAAATTGTTTCAAGAAAAAGCCGGGCACATCCAGGGTCACAGTCTGACCCGGATGGCACGCGACATGGGGAGATGAGACGTGCGTCATCTTTGACCTCCAAGCTGCATGGGGGGTGCAACGAGGTGGCGGTGGAAGTCCCCAGGTGTGCCCGACACGATAGGTTAGCCACGTTTGCTAGCAATTGTCAAGCAAAAATGTTCGCCGTCACGCGGCAAGGAGCCCGTCTCATGCCGTTCCTGGTTTAGGTCGTGTGCGTGACCCTCCCTTCTTCCCTGCTTTCTGACGGACTTCCGTTGCCTGATAGTCCTGAAACACAGAGAGAAAGCGGGGAGGAATAAGCAAGGCGGGGCGTTTGGCATCGGCGGGGACTTTCAGGCAGTGCTCATACATCTTCTGCTCTCGCAGAATTTGATAGACACGCTTCGCGGTCACTCCGGCAAGAGCGGCAGCAGTGGCAACGGAGAAATACTGCGTGAGGTCAGGGGGGATCATAAAAATACAGGGTGGAATGCTGGAAGAAGAACGTCAATGGCAACCGGGTACTGTGGGAGCGAAATCGGGACAGTCGGAGGCATAAACTCGAATGTCTTCACCGAGATTTTCGCCCGTGGGTGATCGGCGATATAGGCCAGCCGCGTTGCCAATCCTCGTCGGATAAACCCTGGATCAAGACACAACACATCGCAGACTTGCAAGAATGAAAACCAATACGGGGACTGGTCGTCTCCCTGTTCGTCGAACCAGGCTTGCGCTTCAGCGGCGGCATGTTGTGAAGAGAGACGAGATTTATGGGCGTGGCGAAGAAGGGTGGTGATCGCTTCTTCGAGGACGGCACGCAAGAGGCACCGTTCGGGAAAATTGTCGGTGAGTGGCTGTGGTTCCGCTTCTTCGATGTCGGTCTCGGTATCGACAAGGACGAGCGAGAGATGTTCGACGCGAGCATGTTGCATGAGCAACCTGTTTTCTGCCAGCGGCCTAGTGTCCACCGCACGGCGGTTATCAACGGAAAAGGTTTACATATTGTGTAGCTCCCGGATTACGCCTCAGGGTGAGGCGGTTGTCTGACAGCAGCACCCCCAAAATGCCTATAGCCCGAGATATAACGGGTTTGTGAGGAAAAAAACAAGGGAACCCGGTCTTGAATATCGTTCATTTTTGAACCTCTAAGAAAAAACATGGAAAAGGCAATAGTTCGCCGTCTTTTCTTAGGGGCCTACAAGGGAAGGAGAAAACCCTCCATTTCCCATTTGACAACAGGTTCAACTTATTGTAAGATATTTACAGTATTTCAGCAACTCGCCCTCGCTCTTCGCGTGCCACCTTCGTAGGGTGGGGGGCATAATCTCAAGGAGGTTCTAATGATGACATACGTAGAGGTGCGAAATCAGGTGCTGCGGGCGGTCAAGTATCTTGCGAGCCGGTGTGACGGTGCCAAAGCGCAGGATGGGCAAGGTTTCAGGGGCACCGATACCGTCTTCGGTCACAGTCTCGCGCGCCAGGATTCGCTCTCGTACAATCAGTGTCAAACTGGACTCAAGATGCTCCAGACGTATCGAGGGCAGCTTGCGCGGGGAGGGATCGATCTGCCCTCTATGGCCGATCTGCCCACTCAGGCCGACCCTCCGCTTCCTGCACAGTGGCAATCGGCACAGCGCCCCGTGTATCCGAAAGAAATCACGCCGAGTTCTCTCAGTAACCAGCCTGGTTATGCCTCGCCAGCCTACACACGGCCTATTCCCGCTGGTTTGATCTCACTCCACAATGGATTGGTCTTTATTAAGTTCGGTAGCTTCCCGTCTGAAGACGATCGCTCGTTCGTCAAATCATGTGGCAAGTATCGATTTGACGGAGCCACAAAGGAGTGGTCGGTTCCGGCTGACTTTCTTGACAGGATCATTGCCCGCTTCCCCAAGATTCCGCTCGACCCGAAGTTGGCCGAATCACGTCGGGCGATGGAAGAAGAAGCGAACGCCAAGAAATCCGCGCATGAACAAGAAATCACGGCACTACTCACCGCTGCTGGCGATCTGACGAAGATGCAGGCGAACGGACAGACGCTCTTTCCCCACCAACAAGAGGGAGTGGCGCAAATGTTGACGGAACACAAAATGATCCTGGGGTGGGACATGGGGCTCGGGAAAACAACAGCCGCGCTCGTTGTTGCAAAGGCGTGGCAAACCGTTTATCCGGCGCTCCCGATTTTCGTCGTGTGCCCCGCCTCTCTTATGGGGATGTGGCACCGGGAAGCAGAACAGATGCGCGTAGCGCTTGAGGTGTGGTCGTGGGCAAAAATGCCGGAGCCCCTCGAAGATCGGGAATATCTCCTCATTGCCGATGAGGCTCACTATGCGGCGGCGGGCAATAAGAGTTTGCGGGGCGAAGCCTTTCTCGCCCTGTCTACACACCCGCGTTGTAGAGCGAGCTATCCGATGACTGGTACACCGATCAAGAATGGCAGGCCGATTAACCTCCTGCCGCTCCTGCAAGCAATCGATCATCCCTTATCACATGATGTGAAACGCTACCATGTCCGGTGGTGCGCCGCAAAGGAGACGCGCTGGTCAAAATGGGATGTGACCGGGGCCGCGTTTCTCGACGAACTCCATCTCAAAACGAAAGACAGACTCGCCCGTAAAACAAAAAGCGAGTGTCTTGATCTGCCACCAAAGATTCGTGCCTTTGTTCCTGCCGAACTCAGTGACTACGCCATCAAACAGTATCAAGACGCGTTCAAAGAAATGCAGAGGGAGTATCAGGAACGAGTACGGAAAGGAGAGATTTCGGTAGAGGGGGAAGCGCTGGTGATGACGACCCACTATCGACATGCGTCTTCGATTGCAAAGAGTGAATTTATCGCGGAGATGGCGCGAGAAATTCTCGATGCCGGGTATCCAGTTGGAATCTTCACCGAGTTTCATACCTCACAAGAGATGATTATTACGAGCCTGCGAACAACCCACCCGCAGATGCAGATTGAACATCTCACGGGCGAGACGCCGAAAGAAGATCGGCAGGCGATGGTAGATCGGTTTCAGGCTGGGCAGTCTCAGGTTTTCGTATCGAGTTCTCGCGCAGGCGGGGTGGGCATCACGTTGACGAAGTCGTCGCGGGTCATTCTCGGGGATCGGCCCTGGACTCCCGGCGATACGTTTCAGGTGGAGGACCGCTTTTATCGGATCGGGCAGGAGCAAACGGTGAATGTGTGGTGGGTCCAGCTCCCTGGTGGGATCGACGAAAAAATTGATCAGGTGATTATCGCCAAACAGCGCAATATCGACATCGTGCTGGAAGGCGGAAAGCCGGATTTAGAAATCGAGAAAGCCAGCATTCAAGACATCGTCTACGAAATGCTGATGCAGCAGATGGCCAAAAAGAAGGGCGGAAAGAAAAAAGTGAAAAAAGAAGATCAGGTGGGACAACTACAGGAACTAGCAGCAAGTGAGGAAGGAATAGAACAATGAAACGCACACAAACTATCGTTACCACATACGAATGGGTGAGCCCCACGGGTGAGCCGGTCCGACCGGAGCATGTAAATGCGCTCGAACGGCGGGCACGTGAAGTCATCGCCTCCGAGAAACAGCACGCAAAGCTAAAAGGAGAACTCACGCACTGGGTATCCGAACCAAACGGGAACAGCAAGGATGGAATCGCCTACCGTGGCTGGTGGTCCGTAACCTTACAGAGTGAGGAGAATACCGAATGAACCGCACCCATCCGTCCTTATCGCCCGCCGAACGCAATTTCTACCAGCACGTGAGAGAGAGTCACGGCGGGCACGGCAAACAGAGCAACACGTGCAAGAAGTGCCGCACGCTGAGCACCAAGATTCGCCAGTCTGACGAAGACCGGGCCGCAGCATGGCTGGCACAGAATCAGGACTCACTCGAAGTGAGATAACTACTTGACAAAAGGTTCAACTTATTGTATTTTACCAGGAGGATCACATGATGCCACACAAAGAACGCGACTACCCTGGTCTGTCGGTTGACGAGATCAAAGCCATTCTCTCACGGCATGTGTCATCGGCGGCGCTCGCCGTCGCGTGGGATATGGCGGTGTCGCAAGGACGGCCTGTGTTCGAAGATGCAAATCGAGTCCAGTATGTCAAAGTACATGACGACTACATGCTCGCCGCCGTGAAAGGCTCAGCCCATAGTTCGCTCACGTTGAGCATTCTTCCTATTCCCCGTTTTTGGGTACAGGTCGCCTGGAGTCCCGTCTCTCTCACGAAGTCGCCCTATCAGGCAGCACTCCGCCCACAGCCGAGGGGCATGAGTCCGGCGTTACGGCGGGCGCGGGAACTGGCAATCGGGCGCTATGCGGTTCCTCCATTGGCTGTGCGCTATCTCTGCCATCTCGAAGCGACGTTAGAACCCACCCAACAGACCACCCTCACCGCCTTTGCGCAGTACGCCCAATGTATCGAGGCGATGCCCTGTCACGAGCCGGACTATCAAGCCGATGAAACCGCCCGCCAGTGGTTTCGGGATCACCAAGAATGTTCATAACAGAAAGGATCATATTGTGAAGAATACGCGAGACAATCTGACGCCGATGTCGACTTTGGCAGAAATTACAACGCTGCTTACTGAACTTCTTGCCTTTGAAGCGCGACTCTCAGCGGAGGCTCCGGCCACAGCTCTCCTCCTGCGCGGTGACCTGATGGCTGCGGCGGTTCGGCTGTATAACGCCGCCCACCGGCTCCGACAGACGCCAACAATCCGATCACTCCAAGAAACCCGAATGCATCGGATGGATATTCCGCCAGCGGAACGGGAGGAGGAATAAGCCATGAACGCACCCTACACGCCCGCTATCGGAGATTACGTGCAGTGTCGCATGTTGAGTGGTCCGAAACTGACAGGGAGAATAACGACGCTCGATACAGAGACGCACGTAGCGGTAATCTGTATCAACGGCCAAGTCTTTGGATTTTCGTGGTGGGAGTTGCAACCGTGCGCTCCTCCCGTACCCCAAGCGGAGGAGCCATGAACCGCCCTTACACTTACAAACCTTACACTTACAAAGACCCGACGACCAAATTCAACGAGACCAAACTGCGGGACAAGTTACGGGAGATGGTACTTGGCCCGCACTGGTGGCGCATCGAGAATCGCTTCGGGAAAGGCGTACCTGATCTGAATGCCTGCTACAATTCCAAGGAAATTTGGGTAGAAACCAAGGTAAGACGAGGACCGTTCGCGCTCGTTACAGAGCATCAGAAGAACTGGCACCGTGACCGGATCGCCGCAGGTGGCACGACGTTCTTTCTCCTCGGGGAAAGGGTCGGGCGAGGAAAGATCCTCGTCACAATCTGGAGCGGCAGCAAAGGAACTGAGTTGATTGAGAAGCCGTACAGGGAGGTGCCTGGCTACATGGCGGAGTTATCCGCACTGTATGCGCCGTCGTTACTGCGGGTATTCTTTGAGCCGGGGTACTTTGCGGCAGCGCCGTGGTCGGAAAGGAAAACAGCGTGACTCCGCTACGGTCTCGCACGGAAAGTTGGTCGCATCAGCTTAGGGGGTACTCCTTTCTTGATGAACATAACGGAGGAATACTTTCTATTCATATGGGCGGGGGCAAGAGTAAAGTTAGTGTAGACTATGTAGTAAGTCACGAACTCAGCCCTGTTCTGATTATGGCGCCGCCCAGCGTGGTTGCAGTGTGGTCAAATCAGTTCAGACAACACGCCGCCTCAAACTACCAAGTGCTTGCCTTAGGCGGAGACGCCCACAAGAGGGTTTCCGTCAAGAAACGAACACTCGAAGCCGAACGCTTCGTCCGCAACATGCGCTCACAACGGCAGCCATGTGCGGTCGTCATCAATCACGAGGGGTGCTGGCGCGAGCCGTTCGCCCGCTTCGCACTGGAGGGGGGAAAGTTCCAATGCGCGATCCTTGACGAGTCGCACAGGGCACAGGATCACGGCGGCGCGTTGGGGAACTTTGTGATGGAAATGGCGAAGTGGATTCCCCATCGGATTGCGTTGACAGGAACACCGATGCCAAGGCACGAATTGAACGTCTTTAGTCAGGCCCGGTTCACGCACCCGGAGGTGTTTGGGACGCGCTATACACCCGTGCAAACGAGATATGCGCAAACGGGGGGTTGGCAAGGAAAAGGGACGATCACTATTAAGCCGGACATGCGGACAGAGTTTATCGAGAAATGTAACCGCGTGCTCTTTGTTGTGAGTAAAGAAGAACTCGATTTGTCGTTACCAGAGGAAACTCACAGTCAGAGACTCTGCACACTCGCTCCGCAGTTTCGTGCCCGCTATGAAGAGTTGCGGCGGGACTACTACACCGAACTTGCTGACGAGATCGCCCAAGGAACTATCACTGTGAAGAATGCTGGGGTGAAGCTACTGCGTCTGCATCAATTTACTTCCGGCCATGTTCGACTTGACGATTCAGATACGGTGCAAGACTATTCTGATCACAAAGAGCGGGCGCTGATGGAGTTGCTTGAAGATGTCAATGAGCGAACGACAGTGTTTGCAAGGTTCACGCACGATTTGAAAATTATCTCCCGCGTGACGGAAAAACTCGGTCTTCGCTACGGCGAAATCAGTGGCAAGCGAAAGGACCTCGGTCCGAATGCCACCTATCCTGAGAATGTAGACGTGCTTGGGGTGCAGATCGCGAGTGGAGGGCTCGGAATTGATTTAACGCGATCATCACTTGCTGTATACTTCAGTGTCGATTTTTCTGTTATAAATTATTTACAATCTCAGGCCAGGCTTTGTCGGCCAGGGCAACGTCGTCCTGTGCGATACGTACACATTGTGACTGAGGATACAATTGACGAAATGATCTATGCGGCCTTGGCGGATCGTCAAGATGTCATCGAAGCGTTCCTTAATGATATTCGAGAGCGGCAACCCGTGCGCGAGGAGGGAAGGGCAGTGATGCTATGATGTCAACCCTTTCGCCATTCTTGATAGGGCCTACGATTGTTTGCCTGTTCTTTCGCTGTCGCCCATCGTACATTTCCAGGTTGATAATTTCCATTTACGTTAATTCGGTCGAGGGAATGTTGGGCGCTGGGTCGTGGACCAATATAAGCATAGAACGCTTCAAAGGAGGCACGCCATTCCGCACAAACAGTGATCCCGCGACCTCCGTAGTCTCGGAAACTTGTGGCCTGTGGATTTTCTGTCCGTTGAATCATCCTGGCCCAAGCGTAGTATTCAGGCGCAATACCAATGCTATGGCGGCGCGACATACCGTGTGTAATCCCACGTCGCGCATTCTCTTCTTTTCCATAACAGCCACACGATTTCGTTTCGCCAGTTGTCAAATGAGTGCCTTTGACAACCTTAACCGTCCCACATTCACATTGACATTTCCACAATACGTGACCTTTGCCTGCGCTCGTGGCTCGCTCGATCACCAGATACCGATGGAATTTTTTTCCTGTGAGGTCGTGAACGCGGCTACAGCCACACGAAAATGTCGTCCCTCTCCACAGACCTTGTGCATGGGCAATCGTAATCGTTCCACATTGGCATGTGCAGTGCCATCGAACTTGGTTAGATTTTCCGTTTTCTGCACGCCTGACTACAGTCAGGCGACCAAAAATTTGACCGGTCAAATTTCGAAATGCTGGCATATAACACCTCCTATCGTGTGTATCCTTGTTGGTAAGCGCGGCAGCTCGCAAGGAAACGAGGATTCGGTTCAGATAGCTAGTCCGTTCCTAGCCGCCCATTTAGTCTATCAAATTGCACCAGAAAAACAACCCCAGCAGCAACAGGTCCCTTGTCTTGCGCCGCCGAATATGGTACAACTTACGCAATAAGTTACATAAAACGAAGGGAGACAGGAATGGATACGCAGGCATCAGTCACAATGGAACAAGCACTCCGGTTGAAGGAGTTAGAAGCCGTAAAGGGATTTATTGCCGTTGACCTAGAAATCGAAGCGATTGAAGCGCAGCTTGAAGAACGTAAGGCAGTGTTAAAGGTCCTTGAAGATCGGGTGCAACGTTACTTTCTTACCGAGGGGATTCCGTCACAGCGGATCGGGGATCGGCTGGTGTATACGCATACCCGCTCGTTTCTGGCCTATACGGAAGGGACAACACGGGAACTGGCAACTCAAGTGCTCGCGACGATTCCCGATCTCAGCTATCTGGTGTCGCCAAATTTCAATCACAACAAGTTAAATGCGGACGTGAAGGAGATCGAACAACAGGCAAAAATGTCGATCTTCGAAAAATACCCGAAGCTGCGAGCGGTCTTCAAAGCAGACGAGGCCGTGATGATTAAGGCCAAGAAATCAGAGGCGAAGAAAGTGCCGACGCGTCCTGCTAGGTCGGCAGAAAAGGAGGACCGAGACGCAGAGTTTGCAGAATACACGCACGGCAAATAAGCCCCCCAAAGGAGGGGGCAAGTAACCCGAACCCCAACCCTAACCCGTCCGCATGGACGGACCACATACGAAAGGCGCAACGTTATGGCTAAAGATCAAAAAACCAATTCTCCGGTAGCTACTCCCACAACGATTTCAAATCAACTCGACACCTACGTCATCAGCGACACGGCGCAAGTCGAAGACCGGCTCGAAGCGATCCGTGAGACGCTCGGCAACCGCAAAATGACCGTCTCGGATCTGACAACCCTGAAGGTTCCTTCAGCGGGCTCGCAATTGTGGACTATCCCTAATCCGAACACGGGCGAAGTAGAAGGCAAAAGGACTATCGAGGGCGTAATTATTCATTCAGACTTAGACCCGCGCCGACTGTACATGACGCCGTTTGAAGCAACCGGCGGCGGGACTCCCCCTGACTGCCGCAGTGACGATGGCATTACCGGCGTCGGTATTCCGGGCGGCGTCTGTCATACGTGCATGTACAACGAATGGGGGAGTGACCTGCCTGATAAGCAAGGAAATCCCACAAAGGGGAAACGCTGCAAGGAGCGAGGTGTGCTGGCGGTCGTCGTCGCGGGAGAAGTCTTCCCCGTGATTGTTCATGTACCGACTGGATCGGTAAACGACGTGCGGAAGCAACTCAGTGCAATGGTGAAGGACGGGACACGCTATCATCAGCGGCTTGTTACGTTAGGACTGAAACCCGACAAAAACGGCAACGGGCTTGACTACAGCCAAATTGATCTGCGGCCAGGTCCCAAACTCTCGCCTGCGGATCTGGCAATCATTGCGCCCTATCGAGACCGCGTCAAGAAAATGATTGAGTTTACTGGGGCGACCGATACGGCTCTGCTGGCAATAGGAGGGGCAAATAGTGCGCCGCCGGATACTGACCCTGCCTGGCAGGATTCCCGCGAGTAGAGAGATTCGATGAACGACCAGAGGGGGGAGATGTTCGGGTCTCCCCCCTCTCTTTTTTTCCGCTTGTTTCTTGTGCGACGATTATAGGTCTGCGGTCAGAGGAGCAGTTGCATTTCTTACACGTGCAGGTATACTAGGAAGTATGAAAATTAAATTGCCGCCTCCCCTCACGTGTCTGCGGTGTCAGTATCGATGGGTGCCACGAATAGTTGAGGTGCGTATCTGTCCACGCTGCAAATCAGCCCAATGGGATCGGCCTAAGAAACCATCGGCTCCTCTCCCCGGCTCTCTCTCGCAGGTTCCCGCCCAACCAGCGGAAGTCTCGCAACAAACTTCGTAGCACACCCCTTAGTAGAGGGGGTAAACAGGAGGACCTAAAGCATGGGGGTATCGAAGCCGTTATCTACGGAGGTTCGCGCTCGCCTTTTTTCCGCGTGTCCGAAACATAGGAAAACGAGGTGAGCCTATGCAAATAAATACAGAAATGACCGGAGCATTTTTCGACGCGGTCTTTGGGCTCCACGATCTGCGCGGGGATGACATTTTGCTCTTCTTCATCCATCCCACCTTGAACCGGAGAGAATCTGCTTTTGTCCAGACAAAAGAACAATATCACGAAGCACTCATTCGCTACACGGATTGGAATTCCTACTACGGAATTTGTCTTCGGCCTCACCAAGCGCACCCCAACCCCCATTGGCGAGGCAGTCGGGCGGATACAACGGGGCTCGTGCTCTTAGGTGTCGATGTCGATGTCGTCAATCCAGCTGCCCATAAATCGCACGCATTGCCTGCGAGCGAGGCGGAAGCCCTGACATTGATAGCTGCCTACCCACCCGACGTGAAACCCTCGCTCATCGTCAAATCCGGCTACGGGTTGCAGGCATTATGGTTGCTCGAAGAGCCGGAATGGTTTGGAGAAGGCAGAGATGGAGGAACCGATCGGGCTGTTGCTGAGTGGGTGATTACCCACGTGTGGGGAGTGGCAGCAAGTGTCGCCATGAGTCGAGGATGGAAGCTCGATGGCACCTGTGACCTCCCTCGGGTGTACCGAATACCAGGAACGATCAATTACAAAGATCCAACAAACCCAAGATACGCAAGTTGCGAGATTCCTATTCATATCGTTCGCTATGCGAGTCTTGGCGACATCGACCGCCGATTGCCCTACGTCAAAGACATTCCTCCGTTGACTGATGCGATTCGCGGGGATGCCCCTCCCCCACGGGGGCGAAGAGATATTCCAGCACATATCAAAGCCCTCTGTGATGCGCTTATTTTACCAGAAGAAACCGCATTCACGCTCCAGAAGGCAATTGACGCCCTCTGTGAAGCAGATAGCCGGTTTAAGCGAACCTGGGAGAAGAAGCGAACGGATTTTCCCAAGGGCGATTACTCTCCCTCTGGCTACGATATGTCCCTCGCGATGCAGTGTTTGTATGCCGGAATGAATGCGCAGGAGGTTGTGAATATCCTCTGCGCCTATCGCCGCAAATATGACTGCAAATTCACCTCGCACTACATGCGCTGGACGATGGAAAGCGCGTTACTCTTTTACGAGCAGAAAAAAAGTGGCGATGGGAAGGTAAACAAAGAGGGGCTCGGAGTAGTAGAAACAAAGCTCGCCATTGAACAAGCGAAAGTGGAACAGACACAAGCAGAAGTAGACGCAGCAATACAGGCAGAAGAACAGAAGCAGGCCGAGAGGGGAAGTTTGAAAGACGATCCTGAGCTAAAAAAAAGTAAACAACGAGAGTTGCTCGATCAGATTCAAGAATTCTTTGATTTCCCCCCCGATGTCAGAATCACGACTTGCAAATATATTCTTTGCGACACCCCCTATTATCAATTCGGGATAGAGAACGGACGTGCTCCGTACCCTCCGATTAAGCTGTACTCCCACGCCTGTGATTTCGGGAAAGTCAAGATGCTTTTTACGCCCGCGACACAGGTTCAGCTTCTCGCCAAAGGAAAGACGGCGGGGGTGGTATGGGGCACAATGTATAACCGACTCCGTGATCTCTTCGACAAAGAAGAGAAGTCGGAGTTGCGAGCTGAGCAGGACGTATATTTCTCGCTGTGTACGTATCTCGATGTCTGCGGGTGCCCGGAATTCAAAGAAGAGACTCGCGAGACGTTTTTACGAGCAATGAAACAAAAGCAACCAGTATCGAAAGACGGGGTACTCTATTTTTCGCCAGCACACTATAGCGCGTGGGCAAAGCAAGATGGGTCGATAATCGGAGGTATCACAAAAGAGAAGATTATAGCCGTACTCGAAGCTCTAGGAGGGAGCGCGAGGGGAACCACCCTGACGATACGCCTCTCTGAGCAAAAGAAGACGCAGTCAGGATGGTACTGGGCGTTCCCCTGCGATCCGAGAGAAGCCAAATTCAGGAATAACGGCCTCGATACTTCTCATGAAGAGTAAAGATGCCACTTTTCTCCCCCTACAGCGCGATTTTTATATAGGTTTAGGATGTTTATTCACAGGTCGTTATTTCCTAAACGCGGTAACTGTGCGTTTTCAACAGGTTAGGCATGCGTTTAGAAGTTTAGAATGTTTAGGCCACTTTTTCAGGGTACCATGAAATTTAAATAGGTGGTGTGAAATATTTCGTATAGGGAGAAAAAGTGGGGTGGAAAATCGCGAGCTTTAGTAAAAGTTATTGTGGGCCGAAGACTTGCGGGGATTTTAGGGTTTAACAGCCAAATCTAATCAACAAACACGAAGGGCATCACATGACAAAAACAGCAAAGGTTGTGGTTATTGAAGGACCTCCGGGGACGGGTAAGACCACAGAGTTAGCCAAGAGCACGAAGAAAGCCGTTGAGCGGTATCAGGATAGGGGGTGCATGATCGTCGCCTCACTCACGAACGCGGCAGCGCACAATATCGCCGCACGGGATACCGGCGGGCTGAATCCCCGCAATGTGGGAACTCTCCACGCGCTGTGTGCCCGGCACATGCCGGGGTTCGTATTGGCAGAGAATCACTTGGATGACTGGAACAAGACTCACCCGGATTATCGAATGTCCGGGGTAATGGAGCAAACACAGTCGCCAGAGCAAGACCGGCCTATGGCTATGCCTATCGACGAAGATGATGGAAAGGAAACGGAAGGTGACATCCTTTTGCAGAAAATGAGCATCCTCTGGCATCAGTGCACACCGGTTGATGCGTGGCCGCAAAACGTACAGACATTTCATACTGCCTGGGAGAGGTGGAAAGATAAAAACGGCTATACGGATTTTGACGGGATGATCGCCTTCGGTGCGACGATGGAAGAACCCCCGTTCGGCGCGCGGTTAGGGCTAGTTGATGAAGCGCAAGACTTGAGTAAGCGGGAGTGGGAGACGTGGCTCCATTGGGCGAGCATGATGGATTATGTAATGGTCGCAGGTGACTCATATCAGGGCCTTTATAACTGGCGCGGTGGGGATTCAACGTATGTGGATCACATGGACCCGCCTCCGGTCGAACGTCGGGTTTTGCCGCAAACCTACCGACTTCCGATCAAGGTGCAAGAATACTGCGAGACGTGGGCTGAGCAACTGAGTGACCGTACGCCGCGACTGTACGCTCCTAAAGACGAGCCTGGCATGGTGCAACGATCACCCGACAATCTCAGGCAAATTCATTACACCTTGGATTTGATAAAAGAAGCACAAGACAAAGACAAAACCCTCATGATTTTAACGGCGTGCAACTACCAACTGCGGGGACTGATCCGCCTATTGAAAGACCGAGGCATAGCCTTTGGAAACTCGTGGCGACCTTCACAAGGCGACTGGAATCCGCTGGGAGGTAAAGGCAAGAAAGGCAGCGTGAGCAGTGTTCAGCGGATGCTCTCATTTCTGGCCCCACGAGAGACGGGGCGACTGACGTGGACGGCAACTGAATTGAAACAGTGGGCGGCAGTGTGTCCGGTCAGTACTGTATTCAACCGAGGGGCAAAGGCAGCGATTGAGGACTTACCACAGAGTGACGAGCCGGTTGACATGGGAAGACTCTCGCAGTGGATCAAGAGCGAGGTTTTAGAGAAGTTTTTGACAGCACCGACCGGGTATATGTTCGTCGAGTACGTGACAGAGGCAAAGAAAAAGCACCTTGGCTATATCGCCAGAGTAGAGAATAACTACGGCGTGAAAGGGATCACCGAACTGCCGCCGAAGCTAACCACAGGCACAATCCATTCAGTCAAAGGAGGAGCCTCGGAATGGGTGCTTATTTTTCCAGATATATCTCCCAAAGGCTTCAAACAGTGGATGTCGTGGGGACCAGGCCGGGATGCTGTGATCCGTCAGTTTTATGTCGGATGCTCCCGCGCCAGCGAGCGCCTCTACCTCGGCTCAGCCTCCACACGCGAGGCAATCTCATGGCTGTGAGACAAGAGCAGCCCCCCGATGTGTTGGGATTGACCCAAGGGTTGTTTAACGAAGACACGATCTTGCCGGTGCAATTTGAACTCAGTCGCAAATATACCTGCGAGCAACGGCTCTTGTACGCAGTTATGCAGGATGCACTCAAAGTTTTTTTCCGCTACCAGCAATCCACCACGTTCAGAGGGCGATCTATCTTCAAGGAAATTGTCACGTGGTTCACCGATACGAGATCCTATCGGTACGGGTCCTGTCAGCACGTTTGCGACCATTTGGGGTTTGACTATGAACAGCTCCGGCGCGGGATTCTGAGACTGGTCCCAGAAGAGTTGCCAATGCCGAAGAAGTGCGTCCGGGGGCGAGGGAGTCAGTATGCGGTCACAGGGACGCGGAACAGGTACGAGCGGCAAGGGAAACGAGTGTCGGGCTTACAGGGAGGGAGGCTCTAGTGGGCATTGCAAAAACCTATGTGCTTGAAACGATTGTCCATCAACCGTCAATTTGCTGCCGCCTCTGTGGCCAGCGGTCCTTCAACGAGAATGACATTCTCAATCGGTACTGCGCTTACTGCAGACGGTTTCACGAGGCGCCGCTGTTTGTCTTCTTTACCGATTCGCCGGATGCTGGCTCGCCGGATGCTGGCTCGCCGGATTGCCTATGCTCCTTGTGTCGTAAGAGTATTGGTGAGGAAGAGGTGCCCATTCGCATGATAGGCGGCGAGCCGGTAGTAGAGGCCCGGTTTCATCAGGCGTGCGCGGCAGTGCTCTCCCGGCAGACTACTGTTTCATGGAGTCAGCACGGGAAGGAGAAGAAATGACCGCTACCGAGTCTCCTACACACATGGATTTGTTCAGCGGTCTTGGCGGCTTTGCTTTGGCGGCTCGTTGGACCAGATGGCAAACCATCGGATTCTCAGAAGTTGACCCCTATTGCTGCAAACTGCTGACAAAGAACTTCCCAGGAGTTCCCAACTATGGCGACATCACGAAACTGGATGGCCGAACAATTACCGCTGATCTCATTACCGCAGGCTGGCCATGTCAGCCCTTCTCCCTTGCCGGAAAGCAACAGGGACAAGATGACGAGCGGTATCTCTGGCCGGAAGTGCTTCGCGTTATTGACGAAGCAAAGCCCGTTTTTTTCTTGGGTGAAAACGTTCCTGGTCTCATCGGTATGGCACTCGAACGTGTGTGTACTGACTTGGAAAGCCTCGGCTTTGAAGTCCAACCGCTTATTATTCCGGCTTGTGCCGTCAATGCGCCCCACAGACGAGATCGAGTTTGGATTATTGCCTACGCCACGAGTCATGCCGGGCAACTTCAGCAGAGTGAACGGCAAGATTTACGAAACGAGTCTGCAATCTATGGCACGACGAGGACTGCTCCCAACACCGGTAGCCAACGACGACAACAAAACGCCGAGTGCACATTTAGCAATGAAAGCCAGAATGAAGGGCGGTCCACGATATACAATTACGAGTCTTCAAGTTCTAGCAAAAGCGGGACTACTGCCGACGCCTCGCGCCACCGAGGGGAAAGACCCAAAGGGCAAGACTGGCAACCGCACGGAGGAGGCGGCGAACCGAGCGGGGTGGACGCTCTCCGAAATGGCGAAATTGTTACCAACTCCACGAGCGATTTACGGCGAGCATCCAGGGATGACCTGCCCCAGTCATCTGACTGGGGCAGTACGACTCTTACCGACAGTCAGAGCCAACAAGTGGGGGCTACCAGACAGTCATGGCTCAACGGAAGCGTGGGAACAATTGGCGCAGACGGAGATGGGCGGCTCGCTGAACCCGGAGTTCGTGGAATTCATGATGGGCTACCCTCCGGGCTGGACGGAATTGCCGGAGGATTTTGGGATAGAGACACAGCAATCCCCCCTCTTGCCGAAGGCGTCAGAGACCGAGTGTCCAGATTGAAGGCGTTGGGGAATGCCATAGTTCCCCAAGTTGCCGCACAAATTCTGAAAGCGATGAAAGAGGGGATGCGATGACCGCCACAGCGAACAAGCAAGTTCTCTGGTTGAGCCTGTGCGACCAACTCGCGACCGACGCAAACCAGCGAAAAGACGAAGCCTGGGCAGACAGTGGAGACTCCAAATTTCAGGAGTGGCGGACCATCGAAAACCAGATTCCCACCGCACGTGATGACGACGCGGTGGGCGAGAAAGAGATGCGGAGTCTGTGCATAAAACTGATGCTTATGTTCCAGGGGTGACCCACCACGCAGAGGTTGACAGGAGTAACAAGTTGTCCTATATTACCAGCCTATGCCGAGCTTGCCGCAATATCTCTTATCGGACGCAGGGCGGCGTCCCATCGCGAACCTTGTTTTGGAGCGCGACGAGTACGTGTGTCAGTATTGCTTGTTCTATGCGCGGACGGTTGACCATGTCGTCCCGAAGGCGCGGGGCGGCGGCAATATCGCCGAGAATCTCGTGGCCGCGTGTCTGGAGTGCAATCGTTTGAAAGGCGATATGCGAGTGGTGGAGTTCGTGTTTACGTATCTCGGTAAAGCTGCTCCAGTAGTGAACGAAGATCCGCACGCGATCCTCAGGCGAATTGAGAAGCAGACGAGCCGCAGCGTGTGGCGCGATACGGATACGCGGTGGCTTCGGCAATGGTTACGGAAAGAAGGCTGGCGAGGGACGGACGCTGAGCGAGACGGAATAGATATGTAACGATAAGGAGAGCACGATGCAACTAAAACGACCGAAAAAAAGCTTCTTGTTGGGACTAACGATTGGGGTCAGTAGCATGGGGTTGGTATTCTCGTTACGAGACGGGCACTGGTGGATGGTGGCAATGAACGCCGCTGCTCTTATGTTAGGAGCACTTCGATTTTCAGGACGACGAATCTCTGTTTCTGCATCTTGAAACGTACGTCATGCTCCTCATGTTCACCGCTGGTCTCTGCCAACTCCTCAATCCCGACGGCGCGGCGACGTATGGTTGGAGCGCTCAGGAAGGCCCCAAAGAGATCGCCTGCGGGTGTGACTTCATCGAAGAGGGGCTCGAAGCGACCGTGGCAAGAGCAAGCTATCACGCCATTATTCGGGCGACGGCGTGGATCTGGAAAACGGGCCGTAAAGAGGAGCCGGTGATTCTGCATTCCTCCTCACAATTGGTAGTCAGTAATTTGAAAGGCGAATGGAGTATCACCGTACCCATTTTTGAGCCGCTACATAGCCAAGCACGGCGCGGATTGGAAGGGTTGACCCACAATGACTGCGGCTTAGTCTGGATTCCCAAGGAACGGAATACGCGAGCAATCGAGCTGGCGAATCATGCCTATACCAAGCATACGAAAGAGCATGGCGAGGGATGCGCGGGTTTGATTAAACCTCTGGCGCAATCTGGAGGCGGGCTCAGAGCGATGAAGGAATCTTCGTGAAACTCAGTGATCTAGTCGAGCAACCCGCACCGACTCTCTGGGGCCGTAGTTACTTTTGCGCCACCGTGGGCACGGTCAGTGAGAAAACCGTGCGGCACTACATTGAAAGCCAAAAGGGCAAATAGATGCGACGGGCCTATCTCTACCGCCTGTATCCGACGAAGAGACAGACGCGTGCCTTGGCTGAACAAGTCGAAGAAGCCCGTTGTTTGTACAATGCCGCCTTGCAAGAACGGCGCGATGCCTATCGTAAGGCAGGCGTCTCGCTGAACTACTACACCCAAGCCGCTCAATTGAAACAGGCACGGGTGGACGGCAGTCTTGGCCTCTCTAACTTCTCTGCATGTCAGGATGTTTTGCGGAGGGTAGACAAGACGTTCCGAGCCTTCTTTCGCCGTGTGGCGCATGGGGAGAAAGCAGGCTATCCGCGATTCAAGCCCCGCAGCCGATACGAGAGTGTGACCTTCCCGAGCTACGGCGATGGGTGCAAGCTGCTGGACACTGGACGAGTGCGGTTGCAGGGTATTGGGTGCGTGAAGGTCAAATTGCATCGCCCTATTATCGGACAAATCAAAACTGTCACAGTGAAACGCGATGCAGGACGGTGGCACGTCTGTTTTAGTGTAGAGTGCGCGCCTTCGCCTCTGCCCCACAGTGATAAGACCGGGGGTATTGATGTCGGTTTGGAAGTCTTCGCTACTCTGAGCGACGGCACGCGAATTGAGAATCCACGCCACTTGAAACAGTCGCTGGCGCGGTTGCGCAGAGCACATCGAAAAGTAGCGAGACGAAAACGAGGAAGCACCCGCCGGAGGAAAGCTGTTCACGCATTGCAGCGCGTCCACGCGAAGGTGCGCAACCGGCGAAAGGACTTTCACCACAAGACCGCCCACACGCTGGTAACGCAGTACGGGCGTCTTTTCTTTGAGAAGCTGAATGTCAAGGGATTGGCTCGGGGATTCCTGAGCCGTCAGGTTCATGATGTTGCATGGTCCGCATTTCTGGCAATCCTCAAGTATAAGGCTGAAAGTGCTGAGCGAGAGGCAAGAGCCGTTGAAGCGAAGGGCACGTCGCAAGAATGCCCGTGTGGTGCTCCCGTTCCTAAGCGATTGGGAGACCGCTGGCATCACTGCAAGTCGTGCGGGCTGTCGGTTCCTCGCGATCATGCGTCCGCCCTTGTCATCAAATTACGCGGCCTGGATGAGGCCGTCAGAACATAACGGGAGTCAGTAGACTGTCCGTGTTCTGAGAAACTGTTTGCTTTAGCTGACAGAGTCATCACCTGATTAGTAAACCTGCTGTTATTGCTGCGCTCCTCGCTGCCCGGACCGCACGGCAGAATGGCAAACAAGGAGAAGTCCTATGAAGCTGACCCCCGAAGAAGACGCGGACCTCGCTCACTACATCGATTGTGGGGTGGAGGTTTTCCATCGTGCCTATCGCCAGCTTGAAAAGCAGGGGCACACCAAAGCCACGTGCCTGCACTTCGCCGCGTTGATGGTCACACTTCTGAGCAGTGGGCATCCAGAGGGGCCGCCAGTGCCGGACGAAGCGTTGCAAGAGATTCTGCGGCAAGCTACGTCAGGAAGAGGCGGACATTGAGCCAGATTAGCGACGCGGCATGGAAAGCCTTCTGCGAGCGGCATCCTGAGATGACCGACACCGAACGGCACGAGTACGAGGGTGTATTTGAGGCCGAGTATCCCGTGTACCTCGAACAAGCGGGCGGAGACGAGGTGATGGCCTTTGGGCTCTATACGCTCCAGATGGTCAGGGAGGCAGCGGCAGCGGCGGGCATGACGGAGGACACGATGATGTCGCTCCTGATTGCGAATACGGAAAACCCGCGTCGAACGCTTACAGCGGTCCTTGTGGCTCGTCAGTGGGAGCAGGATCATCCAAAAGAATAGGGAATCCGATTTCTTCCACCTTGCCTATCGCCTCGTCGCCCGTGGCCTGTTCGAACGCGAGATCCTCCGCTGTCAGCGTGCGGCGTAAGAACCACGCAATTTCGTAGTCTTGAAACCCACGCACACAGGCGAACTGCCACTCCACTTGCCGCACGTCCGCAATATCCTTTGCAGGATTCGGTGTGTGGAGGAGAAGACGGGCGAGCGGCTCAGGAATGACTACGTTCCCAAGTGGCTTCATTACTCTATCCGCTCCCCGTAGGTCGCGAGCCCACGTTTCACCACGTGCTGCAAGAAGGTTTGCAGCGGCATTCCCTTGGCATACGCTACATCATCGAGTCCCTTCTTGAGCCTGCGTGAAAAGCGCTTCACTGCGAGCCGGATTTCTCCGCTGTCATCGAACGGCGGCGTTGGGTCCGGTCCCGGTACTGACTTGTGTGAAATTTCTGCTGCGTTTCGTCGAGCCATACAAACTCCTTTCATCCGCAAAAGATATAACAGGTTGTAACGGTTGTCAAGCCAATTTGAGAACCGAGGGGCAAGTGTGCTCAGATGAAAGAATTGAGGGGGAATTATGAAATACTTCGTGCTGATTCTAAGCGTTCTCTTGTGTATCACAACCGCCTACGCCCAAGGAATAGAACCCGAAGTCATGGGCTGCACAACGCCTGCCTGCATTGGCCAGTGGACCGCGCCGATGCCGTCGGGACCTCCGGGCAATCCCACGGTGGTTGTTCACATGGCCGTGCTCCCAAATGGCAAGGTCTTTCTGTGGAGCCGTGCAGGTGCGGCGGGCGGTGGGGAGAATGGTAGCGAGCCGACGATGACGTGGAATCCAGCAAACAATCAGTACGAAGTCGGTCCCCATATCGACGACATCTTTTGTTCCGGCCATGCGCTGCTCCCTGACGGACGGTTACTCGTTGCAGGAGGAACGCTCGAAGGGGCGGCGGTCGTGAGTCCGTACAACGGCGTGACCAAGACGTGGGGAACTCCGGTCAAGATGAACAATGATCGTTACTACCCGAGTAATCTCCCCTTAGCGAACGGCGAGCAACTCATGATCGCGGGCGGGGCGGGCAAGGTGAATGGGAAGAACGTCGAGAATACGATCCCGCAAGTCTGGACTACAAGTAACACGCTACGCACGCTCTCGGGCGCGAACATGAAGTTTCTTCAGTATCCGTGGCTGTCCCTCGCGCCTGATGGCCGGGTGTTCATTTCCGGGCCGCAGCCCTCGACCTATTTCTTGAATACGACCGGCAACGGATCGCTCGTGTCAGGACCGTCCGCACACTCAGTGTGGAACACGTTTCGGGTTGCAGGCGTGCCAGTGACCTATCGGCCAGGCAAAGTCTTGATCACTGGCGGTGCTAATGGCGTTGCGGGCGGAACGGTCCCACGGCAGACAACCAATACCGCCGAGATCATCGACTTGAATCAGTCGCCTCCTCACTGGGTCAAAGTTGGGAGCATGGCGAAAGCCCGCGTGGATCACATGGCCTTCGTACTCCCGACTGGGGACGTGCTGGTTGCGGGCGGTACGACCGGCTTTGGCGGTTTTCCAGGCTTAGATGAAACAGCGGGTCACGACCCCGACGAAAGCAAGGCAGTGCTCACACCAGAGCTGTGGAATCCGGGGCAGCCCGGAACCTGGCAGAAAATGGCGACGATGAGCAAACCGAGGATGTATCACTCGACTGGCGCACTGCTGCCAGATGGGAGAGTCTATGTCGGTGGGGGTGGCAAGAAGGACGGATTTACCGATCAGCGGACGGCGGAGATATTCTCCCCGCCGTATCTGTTCAAAGGCGCCCGCCCTAGCATCGGTACTATTATCAGTCAGGCGGGCAATAACCAAATTCACTACGGCGAGTCGTTCACTGTCACAACGAGTTCTACGAATATCACGAGAGCAACGCTCGTACGGCTGCCGTCCACGACACACAGTCTTGACTTTAACCAGCGCTTCTATGAGTTTGCGCTGCCGGTTGCAGTAGCAGGGGGAGTGCGGCTCACGGCACCAGGGAGTGGAACGATTGCACCGCCGGGGCACTACTATCTCTTTGTGATAAATAGTGCGGGCGTGCCGAGCGTGGCGAAGATTATTCGGATTCAGTAGGCCGGTATCCGTCCTTCGGAATAACGAGTTCGTGCGGATCAGTAAACTCACGATCTGTGACTTCTGGTATCGGCTGCGTTTCCAATTCTTCAAGCGCAAGTTGCAAGGCTCGGACAATCACGTCATGGAATTTGCGGTGTCGTTGGATGGCGGCTTTCTTTAGGTTGTAGAGGACGACGCGCTCGTGCGGGCGCAGCCGGAAGGTCAGTTGCTCGTCGTTGCGGTCGGGGAGTTTGATCGGGCGGCCCATTAGTTCCCCTCTCTTTGTATGACCCTGCCTTTTTTCTTGGACAGGCGAAGAGTCGTGTTGAGGGGCAACGTCCGTTTGCTCAATTTCTCAATCGTCTCATGCATACAGGGCAAGAATATATCCCGTAAGGTATAGCCATGTTCAACGAGTAACCCACGAAACCGGCGATAGTATTTCTTCTCTTCTTCGGTATTCAAGTCGAACCGAACTTGGTTTTCTTCCTTCGTTGTTTTTTCTCTGCGCCGACCCACGACATCCCTCCCCCTCCACAAATTTGTACTTTTGTATCATGCCGACACTTGCATGTATAGAATAATTCTGTTAAGTAGAAAAATAGACAGTACAAAAGTACAGAATATAGAGATCACACAATGAGCGAAGCCGCCAAATATTACGCCGTTTACTCACAGAGTCAAGTTGATTGCGGCTCTGGCATGTGGGAATGGCGGGCGGCAGACGGAAAGCTGGAGGTCTGCACGCACGTTTGCCCACAGTTCAAATGTAAGCACGTGGTCTACAGCGACCGGCTGGACTTGGGCGAAGTCACAGAATGGATCAGAACACTACGGGAGCCACAGCAAAGACGGAAAGTTGTAGGAGGATAGCACAATGAATGAAGCATCGACAGAAATAAACGGCCAATCGAGCGTAAAATCTTTACTTGATCTGCCCGCGTTTCAGGAGATGAAAGAAAAGAAAGCTGAAGCAATGAATAAAGGGGAAGAGACCATCTGTTTGTCGATCTCTGGGACGATCTCTTCTCCTCCCGAGATCGATCGGCAGCAAGAAGAATCCGTGCGCTTGGCTGGGCTCGAAATCAAGGCGCGGCGCAAGGTGGAGCAGTTGCGGGTGGACCTTATTAAGGCGGAGCAGGAACACCGGGCGGTGAGCAGCAAGCAAGCGATTGTCGCAGCGAGACTCACGGAAATCTACCAAGCGCAGGCTGGAGTCAGTGCTGTGACGAAGCGAAAAAGGAACAAGAAGTGACTTCACTCTCGCCTGAAGACTTCTTTGGTCCCCTCGCCGTCATTCATTGGATCGGGCTGTTTTGTTTTGTGGCCTATCTCATTATGCCGATGCTTTCGGCCTTTGCTGAGGGATGGCTAGAGCGGAGCGCGGAACGAAAGAAGGAGCGAGAATATCAACGGGCGGCAGCGGAACGAGACCAGGAAGTGGCGGCGATACAAAGGAAGATGGAGCATGAAACGCTGAATAAGCAGTTAGATGCCCTCTATCGGAAAGAGAGAGAAGAGCAGCGCGGGATTAAGCCCTACGGCACGCTCGAAGAAGAACACCGGGCGTGGGAGGAATTTAATCGGCGGGAGGAGGAGAGGCGATGCCATTCCTAATTGGCCGGGCCGACTTTCCCGAAGAGAAATCCGCCTTCACACCAGGACTGCCACAGTACCTCGGCTACGAAGCCTTTGTCGGTCCCTCCATCATTCAAATGAAGGATGGCGCCCTGCTCGTGTGTTTCGAATACGTCGGCCCGGATCAGGAATTGAACGAACACACACGGCGGGCGTGGGAAGCAGATTTACTGGCCCGCGATCTCCAATTGACGGGTGGGTGGATGTTCGAAGGTCATACCGTCATTGCCCATACCACTGTCCCGCCTCGGTCTCATTTCTGTCCTGACGCCGTGAGTGCCTTAGTCTACGAAGCCCGTGCTAAGCAGTACGCGCAAGAAAAGAAATACGTCAAGAAACGGGATGTCATGGTGCTCACGTATCTGCCTCCAGACGACGTGAAGCAAACCGTCAGTGACTTCTTTCTCGAAGAACGCACACGCACCAAACAATGGTCTCGTGTCCAATTGCTGGAACAGTACGTGCGCGAGGTGATGAAGCTGGTTGACGCGCTGGATCGCTTCCTCACGCTACGACGGTTGAGCGAGGCCGAGACGCTGCACTTTCTCCACTTCTGTGTGACCGGCGAGGATCGGGCGGTGGGTGTGCCGGAAGACGGGGGCGATCTCGATTATGCGATTGGTACGGTCGAACTCGCGCCGCATGACGGGACGGTCAACAACGAACTTCACACGCAAGCGATTGGCATTATCGGTTGGCCGGGGGATGGCACCAAGTCGCAGATGTTTGACCCGGTGTTTCAGTTAGGTATTCCGCTGCGCTTTCAGCAACGAGAAATCTTCATTCCGACGGCGATTGCGGTGAAGTTGTTGGAGCGGCGGCGGAACTGGACGAATCAGTTGAACGACTACAACCCGTTCCGGTTGTGGTGGACGGCGGCGCAACCCAGTGGTGGTGCCGACCCAAATAACAAAAACGTGGTGCGATTCAATAAGGCAGCGGCGGAGAAAGCCAATAGTATCGAGGATGAGATTGCTTTGATTGAGAGCGGCGAGGTGGTTGCGGGCTATTACACCGGCTGCGTGATTCTGCACGATACCGACCCGGATCTACTGGCGCAGAACACGGCTCTGGTAGCGGCGCGGATTCGCAGCCTCGGATTCTCGCCGATTATTGAGAAAGATAATTTGGCTGACGCGATCGGCGGAAGCTGGCCGGGGCACGGCTCACGCAATATTCGCTTACACATTCTCAATAACCGGCAGTTCTCCCGGCTGTGGAGTACGAGCAATCCGTGGGAAGGAGAAGAGACTGCGCCGTGTCCGTTCTTCCCAGAGGGGAGCGGACCGCTCCTCCTGACGACGACGGCGGGCAAGCAAATCCATCGAGCGAACATTCATGCACACGATCTCGGGAATTTCCTCAATATTGGAATCGCGGGGCGCGGTAAGACGTTCCTGAACGGCCAAATTGCACTAGCTTACCGGCAGTATCCTAACAGCCAGATTTTTATACTGGACCGGGACGCGGCGCTGCTGCCCCCGACACTCCTGTGTGGCGGTGAATTCTTCGACGCGGATGCGCTGAGCTATGCCCCGTTCGGACAGATTCACAAAGATGCAGAGTTTGCCTGGGCGCTTACCTTTATTGAATTGCTCGCACAATTGCGGCACTGCAAGCTGTCGCCGACCGTCCAGGGCGACATTGCCAAAGCGTTGGTCTCATTGCGAGAGATGCCCGCCGAACGGCGGACCATGAGCCAGTTTTTGTGGCAGCTCCAGCCACGGGGAGGAGATCGGATTAAGGACGCGCTCAGTTTCTATACCCTGGAGAATCCGGGCGCGATTCTCGATGGTAAACCAGGCCCGGAACACACGGCCAGTTGGCAAACGTATGACATGCTCCGGCTCATTGGTGCGGGCGAGATGATTAGTACCCCGGTCATTCACTACCTGTTACACATGATGGACCGCTATGCCGATGGCCGCATGATTCTCAAAATTATTGAAGAAGGCTGGCAGGTCGCCGGGAACAAGTTGATTCAATCGAGCACCGAAGAGGACAGTGCCAACAACCGCAAACGGAACATTGCGACCGGGCTCGTACTGCATTCGCCTGCGAACCTCGATGCCTTCGAGCGGCGCAATCTCCTGACGATCAACATGGGCAGTCTCTTTCTCTTGCCCAATGAGAAGGCGATGACCACAGGTGAGAACGGTGAGATGGAGCACTATCTGACGCTCGGTCTCACCCCCCGACATTGTCAGGCGTTAGCGCAAGAGATGGTGCCACGGCGTCACTATATGGAAGTAAAAGGTGATCTCGCGCGTGTCTTCGAATTCGAGCCGACGGAGTGGGAACGGGCAATTCTTGGTGTGAACGGCAGGTCGCATAAAGAAGAGTTGTTGGAACTGAAGAAGCAATACGGGCCAGAGATGCCAGGTGTGTGGTTACGGAAACATAAGCACGAAGCGTTAGCGCAGGAATGGGAAACGCGGTTCAAGCAGAAGGAGGCAGCATGAAACAAAAAATTATTTTCGGTTTGTGTATGTGGTGGTTCTTCATGTTGGGGGACAATCCGCAGACGGTCGGCTCGTTCTGGAATCAGGATCAATGTGAGGGGATTCGGGTGTGGATACAAGAAAAGCAAGCTAATTGGACCATTAGAACGCCTACCTCTCCGTGCTGGTCTGATCAACAAGTACCGCCTGAGAAAGAATAAGGAGGCAGTATACATGGGACCATACGTGCAACCACAGATCATCACAGACGTGCAATGTTTAGAGGGCGTAACCTACGCATATACAACCGGAATTGTTCTTGGGCTTGTTCTGGGATTAGCAATCGCCCTGTGGATTATCCCGCTCATGGAAGTGACCATGAAAGCGCTCATGTTCGGCGGGCGATGGCTCTGGAGCAAACGAAAGCGGGTATTTACCGCCTCTGCACTAGGAGTTTTCATTCTCTGGACTGTTCCGGCCCAGGCGTGGTTTTTCCCGTGCGGGGGCAACGTCTGCGAGGCGGAAGAGATACCTGTCAAGGATCAGAAGACCCGTACTGAAACCGCGCTGACTGCCTTGAAGGCTACAGCACTACTGATAGACGCCTTAAAGCAGGCACTCACCAAAGACGGCATTTGGGATCATCGTACGGGCAATCTGCTGAACGAGATTGCGAACTATACAGCCGGTGAGGGAAGTATCCTCTACGGCCAAGATGGGAGCGGGATGTGGCCGGAGGTCTATCAGTATGATTCGACGTGGGTTGAAGGTGGCTGGCTCGAAGCGGAGTTAGCGCGAGACCGGGCTTCGTTGTGGACCCAGCGTAGTCTCATGCATCACTTAGAATTGATGCGCGCGGAAGACGCGGTAGACGAAGAAGAAATTGACGCACTACAGAGACGGGTGGATGAGTGCGAGGGCCGCAATTGCGCGATCCAAGCCGGGGCGGCGGTAAACGCCAAGCTGCTGCACGAACAACGCAAAACGCGGGCGCTTATTGCAACGGTAGCAAACGCACAAATAGTGCAGAATGGCTATGTCGTAAACAAGGACGCGGCCAATAAAGCGCAGGAACGGTTATTCATTACGAATAACGGCCAAGAACCACAGATGCCCGTATTTCGGGATTGGGGGCTTTAATACCCCAATGGCCCTAGGAGGCCACAAGAGGAGGGTACACGTGTCGTACATTATTCTCACATTAGTCTTCATCGGCGGGGCGTTCATTGGCAGTATTGGGACACTCACTTTAAGTGACTCTTGTCACGAACTGGTTGCGATTGAGAAAGCCCGGGATGCGAAAGAACAAGAACGCGAGGCGAAACTGAAGCAGTTTTTCGGCGAATCTTCGCCAGAAAAACCAGAATTTAAGGATCGTGGCCTGTAATGGAACCCGCACTACTTAGCCAAATTACGCAGCTCTTTAAGAACGGGGCGCTCGTCTGGGGACCAACCATCTCAGGCATTGTCGAGCCGTGGTACTTCGACACTTTACTGATTGCCTGGTTCTTCGCTTTTTTTGGAATCGCTTTCAATATTGGGGTAGACTTTTTTCCTGCGCTGTTCTTATTCTTTATTCGAAACGGGTTCTTTTTGAGTATGATCCGGTTTGGGCCTGAGTGGATTAACCAACTGTTTGATAGCATCAAGAATCTTGGGTATCGGATGGGGATGCCAAACTTGGACCCCTCGGCGATTGCGGCAATGGGACCTGTCGTGGCCGATCCGATTATGAAAAGCCTCGCAGACCAGGGGATGTTATCGTATCTCTTTAGCCCTTCGACCTACATTTTTAGTTTTGCTGGTGTCGCCGTCGAGTTCGCGTTTCTCGCGCTCGCCTTTATGACGATGGCAACTCTGATTCTCAGTTATGTATTGACGGCGGGCTGTCCCTTCTTTTTTGTCTTCGCGGCGATCCCGTTCACACGCGGGATGACGATGGGCTATGTCCGACTCGTCTTCGGGACTCTCGCTACATTATTTACCATTCTCCTCATTACGGCGAACGTCGTTGAGGTCGGGGAGTTGATACAGGTATGGGAACGAGCGGTTTTTCTCAATCCTGCGGTGACACTCACTGCAAGTGATTACGCGCTGCCGCTTGGCGTAGCGATCGTACTGACCTGCATGTTCATTTGGTTGCCGATCAAGGTCGGGCGGGAGATGTACGGATTCGTACCGGAGTGGAGTGGCGGGCGGGCGGCAGGGTTTGCGCTTGGCGGGGTTCGTGCCGCCGGTGGTGCGGCACAGGACGCCTTTCAGAAGATGACGGGCGGCGGCGGGAGTCACAGCAGTTCAGGCGGCGGAGGAAGCCCAAGCCGCACTGGTGGGGGCGGTAGTCCCAAAGGGACACTCGGGACAACGCCGTGGGGGTTTGCAAAACCATGATCTCAGGAGGTGCTCGCACATGAGTGGTACAAGCTACCGATCGCGCTTTTCACAGAGCGCATGGGGGTCAATACCCGATGACGACGATGACGGTGGCGGGGGGCAGCGGTGGATGTCCTGGCCTCCGCCTCCCAAGCCCCGGCTGGGAGTGAAGGCCCCGTTGCAAATCCCCTTTCGAGAAACGCTGAGCGAGAAATTCGAACAAGCGTTCGACCGGGCATTCTCTAGAAGGAAAAACAAATGATTAACTCCGGCCAATGGCACGAGTGCCCGGTCTGTGGTGCAACGGTACGGCTTGGGTTTGAGACCTGTCGGCGCGAACGACAGACGATGGTCGTCACGTATGAAAACTCTCTTGGTTGGCTGAGCTGGACGGTCGGACGACAACGCAACTTTGAAGTGCAAACATTGTGTGTGTGGTGCGGGGAGCAGGAGGACGCGGCAATCGCTGCACGGAAGCAGCAGAGGCTCCTCCTGCTTGGTGGGTACGGAGTGGGTTTTTACGGCTGGTTCAAGTACGGAATGGTAGGGTTGTATGGGGCAGGGGGGGCGGTGGTTGCGTTCATACTTGCGAGCTGGTTGTGGCGGCGACATCGCGCAGGACGAATGCAGGAACAGAAGCAACTCTATCTAGAGATAATGGACCGGGAGAGGAGGGCGGAATGAATAGCATCTTATCTTGGTTTCGACGATCAAAACCGAATCCAGTTGACCTGAGCACGCCACACGTTCGCGCGCAAGTCAAACTAGATTCCAAGGAACGGAACCATCAACGACTTGTTCGGGCATGGCAGACCGCAGCGGCGGGAGCGTTCCTTCTGGCGTGCGGATCAGGCTACGGCAACTACTGGCAGTTGAACCGAGCGGAGGTCGAGTATCAGTTTACTGTCTACAGTAATACCTATCAGCCGGTCCCATTTCTTGTTCGCCGGGCCAGTGTCATTTCAAACCTCGACCCGCAGAAGCAAGGCATCGTGGGCATGGTACTGAATCGTTATATCGAGTTATGGCGGCTCCGTATCATGGAAGGCAACTTTCTGATTCGCCAGTTGAACCAAGCGAGGAGCATGATTGCTGGACCTGCGCTTGGGAAGTTCGACGCCTGGTACAAAGATACCGATCCGGTGAACAAGAGCGAACGAGAGAAAGTGGTTGTGCGGGTGAGCGAATCCCCACCGATGCCAGTATCACAGATGCCGTCAGAGAATACATGGGAAGCGGCATGGACAGAGGAACTCCAAGATCGCAATGGCGTGGTGCTAGGAACACAAAATTGCACTGGTCATTTTCGCATTAAGTATGATCCGAAGTTTGCCGATCCGCTCAATGTATTTGGCGCGGTCGTGATCGATCAGACGGAACAATGTGGGAAAGGAGCACCCCAGGGGAGGGTACAAGGGGGGAATTATGCCTCTAAGTAAAGATACGAAATACGGACTATTTTTGGTTCTTTTCTTAGGGGGGTGTGCGGTTCCCCCGGTCAGACAGACGCCAGTTGACGTATCAACGCCACACCTGGCAGCCACGCCAGCAGCACCTCCGGCTATCGCAGGGAGTGTGATACCGGCAGTGCAACTGCATCCTCAGATGGCCGAGGCTCCCATTCCTAGGGCGCGCATTACTCCCGCCGTTGATGTAATTGGTAAGACCGCAGCAACCCTGATTTTCGATCCTGATCGGCAATATCCGCTCGTCTGCCCCATGTGGCGACAGGTGATTGTCAGGCTTCTTCCTGGCGAGATTCTGCGGGATTATGGGGCACCAAACGGAGAAGAGTGGATTATTCAACCCTCCTCTTCGTCGGTGAACGGAGAAGAGGTGGTAGTGTTCTTCATCAAAAGCACGCCGCTCGCTCCGGTGACTGACTTCACGGTAACGACCGACAAGAACATCTACATGATGCAGCTTTTACCCAGTGGTAAGGGTGTGAATCGCAATGTGCGGCTCGTGCGGTTCCGCGATCCAAACGCCGAACTCCTCCGAGAAGAAGCCCGGATTGCTAAAGAAGAACGACGGCGACAACGAGCGCTAGAGCCCAAGATACCGACGCTGAACACAGTGACAGCGCGCACGTATCAGGTCAGCGGGCCTGCGGTGGTGTGGCATCCGGTGAGTGTGACAGGAGACGATGTGCATACCTTTATTAAGCTGCCATCTGAGACCGGGGCAGAGTTGCCGATCCTCACAGTCATGCGAGACGGCGAGTATGAGCAACCAAATTATCGGACAGTACGGGACACAGATGGGCGGGTTGTGCTGGTAGTTGATGGGCCGGTACGACAGCAAGCGAAGCTGACCGGCATGGATGGTGAAGTGCTGATTTCAGGAGGGAATTAAGATGGACATGTCATTATTCAGCTTTTTGTGTGCCTGGGCGCTAATTGTGCTGACTATTATCGGAGTCTTTATTTTAGGGGCTGTTGTATTCGGAATTGCGGCGTGGTTAGAGCAACAAGGGCCGATCTTGCGGCTTAAATTTTGGGCGTATGTTGCGACCAAACCACGACTAGAAAAGGCGGTTCCACTGCTCTTTTCCGGGCTAGGAATTGGCGTCCTTTTTACTCTACCTGCGAGCTTCTTCTGGCTGCTAACTGTTGTCGCATTTCCTGAGGGATTACTTACCGAACCCGCGCCTTCTGTTCCTAACTCGGAGGTTGCCTTAGCAATCACCCTTGTTCTTATGAGCATTGTCTCTGTGTGTGCGATTGGCGTTGTCAGTCCAAAGCCAGAAGCGAAAGAATCGGCAGAGAAAGACATGCAATCTAGTCAGTTAGTGAGGGGGAGCTAATGGCTGGGCCAGCAATCAATAATCCTACTCCACAACCCAGGAAACGGGGCGCGTCACCTCGCTTCTTTAAGCTCGCAGTGGGTCTCCTGGTAGCGATGGCAGTCGGGCTTTTTTGGGTGCGGTGGACCGATATACGGCATCGGGGGGGAGAGGCTTCCGCCTCTCCAACGTTACTCAATCGAGCACAAACTGACCTGACCTTACCGGATAAGAAAAAAGAAGAAGTCAAAACACCGCCTGTACAAAACAAGGAACCGAAGACACAAGACAAGCACGAAGCGCGGCAGCCTAGGAAAAAAACTAAGTTTGAAGAGATGCAGGAAGAGAAGCGGTTAGCGGCGATTTGGGGGAATCCAATCTTGGGACGAAACACCCCAAAGGAGGGTGCAAGGGACGGACAAGAACGTAACAACGCGCAACACGCGGCCCGCTCGCAAGAGCCATATAATGACCGAAACACTTTGGAAGTGGGGTCAACAGGCAGCAATGGGCGCGGCAATCGCGCAGACGCAAGCCTCTGGAACACCAGCTTTGACAAGCGCGGGCGGGGGCAAGTTGGGGTGCTGCAAGCACCGCTCTCGCCGTTCACGGTATGGCCGGGGTGGAAGATTCCGGTCAAGTTAGTGGATGGAATAGATACGGATACGCCCGGTCAGATTAGCGCAGTAGTGGTGGAAGATGTGATGGACTCGGCAACCGGAATGCACAAGTTAGCACCTGCGGGCACGCGCATTCTCGGCTCATACGACGACCAAATTCAGCGGAGTCAGGAGCGATTACCAAATGCTTGGCATACGCTGATCTTGCCGAATGGGCGACCAATGGCACTCGGCGGAATGCCGGGGGCCGACCGGCGTGGGGTGTCAGGCATCCCGATTGAGACTGACAATCACACATGGGAAATCGCAGGCCAAGCCTTGCTAATGACGGTCACAGGGGCAGCGGGTCAGATGGCGACACGAGGTGGGTACAGCGGCAACGACGTTGACCCAGGCGATGCGTTACAGATGGAAGCGGGGCGCGAGATTCGCCGATCGGGGCGGCAGGTAGCGGGGCGCGGGTATCGGCAGCCGACCGGGAAAGCGGAGAGTGGGGAAGTCTTCTTTGTGGTTGTGACGGCCCCATTGGATTTTAAGCAGCCTTATCAAGAAGAGACTGACGTTGCATTTGGAGAAGAGGAATGACCTTCTTTCTTCGCATAATCGGTGCGTTCTGTCTGCTCGTGCTACTGAGCGGGTCGGCAATCAACTCGTTCGGGTATCACGTCAACATTACGAACTCGCTCCCTCGCGGTATCTATAAGATAGCCCACGGTCCAGTAGTTCGGGGAGCTTTAGTAGTTGAGTGTTTGTTGCCGCAACTCTCCAAATTGGGCAAAGATCGAGAATGGATCGGGCGCGGCTCGTGTCCAAGCGGCACTATGCCGATCCTCAAGCGCGTAGTCGGAGTGCCGGGTGATACGGTGACGGCGACACGGGACTACATCCAGATAAATAGTTTCATTCTGCTTAATACGGCGTCTCTGTTTCTGGACTCACAGGGGCGGGAAATCCCCCGTGTCGGAGATCACACCTACACGTTACAGCCCGGACAAGTGTTATTGTTGGCCGACAATCCGCAGTCGTGGGATAGTCGGTACATGGGGTCAGTGGACATGACAACGATCCTCGCAACGGCGGAGCCGGTCTGGTTATGGGAGGACTAATTATGAAGTTTCCATTAGTAATCGCGGTAATTCTTATTGCAACAATTGCATTTAATGTTGGGTATGAATTAGGCCAAGAAAAGGCTGTGATGTCGCAGTTTGAGCACCCACGGCAACATCTTGTAGACGTGTTTCCTGGTCATAAATTTGAGTTGCGAATAGATAAACTGCCCGCCGAGAAAGAATAAGAGTGAACACGAATCGTCGCCAACAAGAGCGCATTCTTGACGATTACGAGACCGGGCTGGGGCCGGAGATTCGGGCTGCGATCCGCAAACCGGGAGTCACGGGGATCAAGGTTGCGGGCGAAGACGGGAAGCTCTTTGTCAAAGAACACAGCACGAAATGGGTCGATACGTTGCATGTGGTTCCGTTAGCGGTCCGGCGATCGACGCTCAATATGATCTCTTCCGAGTTGCAGAAGTCATTCAACGAAGAACAACCAAGCCTCTCCGGCGAGCTGCCGTTGACCGGAGATCGGGTGCAGGCGTGGTGCCCACCGATCGCAGACTACAGTCTCGTGATTCGCCGCCACAGCTCACAAGTCTTTTCATTGGAAGACTATGTTGACGCGCAGATCATGACCCAACAGCAGGCAAATACACTGCGGCGGTACGTACATGAGCATAAGAACATGGTGTGGTGTGGCGCAGTCGATAGTGGCAAAACCACTGCCTGTAACGCCTGTCTAGCAGAAATCGAGGGAACCGAGCACGTCTTTATTGTTGAGGATACCAAGGAACTAAAGTTTCTCGGTGCAAACGTCACGCGACTCCAGACCGCCAATTCAGTCGCCACATTACAGAGTCTTGCGCGTGATTCGTTGCGTGGCGATTACGACCGCTTAGTGATCGGCGAGACACGCGGTGCGGAGGGGGTTGAGGTCATCAAGATATGGAACGCTGGGCGGCGGGGTGGATTTACCACGGTGCACGCGGAGAGTGCGGCGGGTGCGTTTGTGCGGTTTGCGATGTTCTGCCAGGAGGCAAGGTTGCCGCCTTTGTGGATGCAGATCGAGGCAGCGATTGACGTTGTGATACATATCGCCATGACGCAAGAAGGACGGAAAATTACCGAGATCAGGGAGGTGCAGCATGAAGACATAGACATACCAATTAAGTTCAAGCGGCAAGAAGAGATGTACACAACAACACATTAAAACAGCGAAAGGATGGACGGTATGGTGCGTAGGGGACGGTTGATGTGGCTGGTTTTAATTGCGGTCGCGGCGATGGTCGGACTAGACGCCGGTGGGGCGATGGCCTCAGGAACAAACACGCTGGCGGAGATGAGTGCGGGCGTGTTAGCGGTTGGTGACACGTTACAGAGCACGGAAATCCTGGGGAGCATTGGATTCTGGCTGGTGGCGATTGGGGCGGTGGGGTTGCTGCGTGGGGATCTTGGTGCGGGGTGGGTGGGGTTCTTTATTCTGTTTATTGTCGTTGGCGTGCTGTTCAATGGACAGAATATCGTGGAGGCAATCGGCTGGTCGGCGGCGGTGGTATAGCTGCTTCCCCTCTGCCCTCTTGGCCGGAGGGCAGAGGGGCAACCTGGAGTAACTATGAACGATTCATCATACCAAGACACTCCGATTATTCTACCCTTAGCGCAGGGTGTGTTGAGTCCTATCAAGCGGTGTGGAGCAGAACGCGCCCCTGCCGATTTGGGGTTTCTCCTTGCCTTTCTCATGTTCATGACAGCCATGTATGGACAGTGGAAAGCGCTCTACTTTCTTATTTTCCCGATCGCGTGGCACATCGCCTGGATGATCGTTTTCAGTCGAGACCCGCAGTATTGGGCGATCATGATGCGACAATGTGTGTGGTATCCGTGGCCGGAGTGGGTGCAAGCATGGCCGGGCCTTGGGGCAAAGCCAGTGAAGATCGAGGCAAGCGTGCCATTCAGGGGTGAGGCGGCGTATTCGGCATAAGAAAGTGTCGGACTTAAAATCGAGAGTTTTCATGCGGACAGAAATTTCGATTTTAACCCAGAGACGCCAGCGGTTTGGGGATTGTAGACGGCGATTGCATAATCTGGAAATAAGAATCAGCATTAACGCGGAGTTACGGGGAGGGATGGATGTCTACCGGGGTAAAAATAGGGATTGGACTGTTGACGCTTTTGTTGACGGGGTGCGCACAGAGTACGAGTTACCCACGGAACACACGAAGCGGGTACTACGGGACGACTCGGAGCCCCACGTATGAAGTAACCCGCCAGATACAAGAGGTAGCGAGAATGCGGCGGGCATGGGAGCAGCTACGGAGATACTGAAATGCCGTTTCGCAAAGCGGATTACGGCCCCGAGTGGGACCGGATTAAGAAACGGATACTTGAGCGCGAGGGGTATCGGTGTCGCATGTGTGGAGTGAAGCGGTACTCAGTCGGGGTGCGGCATAAGGATGGCAGATTCACGTTACACATTGAAGCAGCGAGTTACGAAGAAGCCCGCCGCTACGCCAGAGACGGCGGGGGATTGATCGTTGTCAAGCTCGCCGTTGCTCACTTAAATCATGACTTAAGTAATCACGAACAATTCTTGACGGCCTTATGCGATTATCACCACCTAAAACACGATCAGCCACAGCACACGGAGAATTCCAAGAAGACACGGGCCGCGAAACGGGAGCGGATACAATCGGAGTTATGGGATGAGCAATACGGTGTACTCATTTAGGTTAAGCGACGAGATGGAAGTACGGGCGGAAGTACAGGCCAAACAGCGAGGGCTGAAGAGCGGGCACGCGCTCATGAAAGAGATCGTCGAGAACTATTTTAATGGAGAGGGAGACAAGCGCCAGAAGAACATGGACCTTTTGTTGGCCGAGATTGCAGGGTTGAAGGGTGAGGTAGGCGAGCTGACGTATGAAGTGATGCGGACGCGGGCGATGGTGGCGCGGGTGATTGATCCGAAGGGCGGAGAGCAAGGGGAGAAGGGAAAGCTGTTGATGGAGGTGGCGGGGAAGGATGTGGCAGCGTACGTGAACGGAGAGAATGGAGGAGCAGCATGTCAGACAAACGGACGAGAGAAGATTACATAGCAGAACACGGGACGCTAGCGGCAGTAATCGGGCAAATGATTACGGACCTGAGCGCGGGCGAGATTTCTCAGGAAGAAGCACGGAGACGCTTTCTCGACTACACCATAGAATACGAGTCGCTTCCACAGCGCGAGGGCTTCATTCAAACGTCCTCGATTGTGTCAGGACGGACCGGCAAGCCGCTGGTGGATTACCGATGGGATGACAAGCGGGTTCAGTGGACACCGGAAGAGGCACAGGCTCATGCGTTAGTGATTCTCGCGTGTGCTGAGGCGGCGATCATGGACGCGGCAGTGGTGGAGTTTTTGAAGGTGCGGATGGATCTTGATTGGGAAAAAGCGGCAGCGTTCGTGCATGACTTGCGGAACTTCAGAGAGGACATGAAAAAGGAATGGCAGTAACCCCCGCTCGCCTTACGGCGGTCCTTCGAGTGGCGAACTTTGTCCGCCGACTCTCAGACCCGCACGCTCGGCTTCGCTACGTTCACACCCTCTGTTGGGGTGACGCTGCTTAAACTACCAGCGGCAGTCCTTCAGTTAGTGACCTCCGGCCACATAACTTCAGACCTGCACGCTTAGGCCCGTATCGAAAGGAATTCAAAATGTGGACTCGACTGACGGACGAGATGGTCCTGACCGAGATTGTGTTGCTGCACGGGTGGGCGACGGCGTATACCGTGCAGCAGTTGGTTGAGGATCGGCTTGGTCGCAGAGTGAGGATGGGAGAGATTGGCAGGCGAGTACGGCGACTGTTTGCTGAACGGAAGATCAAAGTCATCGAGCACCGGGGCGGGGCGCCGTGGCGGTACGAGCCGTGGGGCTATGCGCTGGTGCGGGATGAATGCCACCCCTGAGAAGGGTGCAAGCGGAAGGGGTAGCCAATGCGAGCATGGGTTGTGTGGCTGGTGTTGTGTGTGACGGTCGCGTTCGTGGTAAAGCAATTCCTACTGGCACCCCAGTGCCAGGGAGAGGGGTGGCAGAGTATGGAGACCGCGCCACGACAACCACCAACCGAGGGGACAGCGGCGATTCCGATTGAGTTGTGTTATGCACGCAAGGGAGGGAAGCCTTGGTATGGGCTCTTTGCGTGGACAAATAGAGTACAGGTTGGACCGTCTGCTGACGAAGCAATTCCTCGTATTTACCCACAAGAGAAAGTTGCAGTCTCTAGATGTTTAGGAACGGCGAACGAATGCAGTCAAGCCCTTGTAGTGAAACTGAAAGAATCAGAGTGGGTGAATCTGACCAAGCCAGGACACGGAATTGGGGATGAGAAGTTTTTCCTATGGCGAGTACCAGAGACAACGGACCCGAAGGAGTATGAAGCACTCAATCTAAATAAGGAATAGATCATGCCACTGGGGAACCGCTGTTCACGCTGCGGGCGGGGGCTTGGGCCGGGGGCACAAGAGGCGCTCTTTGGGGGCCACGAGATTTGCTACGCGTGTTTGAATACCCCCGCCTATGAAGAGATGCTCAGTGAATTGCCAACGGACGAGAGAGCGGACTGGGACCGACTGTCGTTATGGGAGAAGGGGTTTATTCGCTCGATTCGGGAGCAATACGAAGAGCGGGGGACGTTGAGCGATTTGCAGGCAGAGAAGGTCGAACAGGTATGGGAACGGTGGCAACGGAGACGGAGATAGGCGTGCCTTGGAAATACTTTTTGCTTGTGTTGCCGGTGTGGGGGATGTTCACTGCGGCGGTTGGGATGGTGTTTCATGATTTGGGGTACAAGGAAGGGCTGGTTGTTTGTGAGCATCCGAAGCAAAGTAAACTACAGGAATGGCGGTATGCAGGTGACTGTGTTTGCCTTGACCCGACCGGCAATCTTGTGTCTTCATCGTGCGAAGCAAAGGGGAGTGGGGGGATCGCATGTCAAAAATAGGGAGTTGGGTTTTCGACAAGATATTCGGACGGAAGCTCCTGACCGACGATCTGGTGTTTGCGGTCATTGCCGAGATGACCCCCAGGCCCGCGCATGCAGAAGATGTAGGAGAAATCATCGCGAACCGCGTAGGGCGGGACATCAGCAAGCGGGTGCTACTCACACACTTTGATAATCTCTTAGAGGCTGGGCGGATTGTCGCGGTGTGGGGTGGGGAGGGGCAGGAAGGGATACACAGACGCAAGTACGCCCCGTTCTTTGCGGTGTTACGGCCCGAACTCCGCCCTCCTGGGAAAGGCGTGCTGCTGACACCGGCCAGGGAGAAGAAGTGACAAAGACAAACGCGCTTCTCTGGAAGCTCGAACAACTCAAGACGTGGTCTCAAATCCAAGCCTCCGCCATGCAGTATTGGTTCCGGTGGGGCATTGTTGTGTGGCTGGTCAGCGCTGTGATTATTCTCGCGATGGGACTGACGATCGAGCCGGAACGGAAACAGAACGCAGTCACGTGGATAATCGCTAGCGTCGGTGCCAAGGCGCGGATCAAGACCATAGGACTCAAGACAGTCTGGTGGAAAGGCGACCCCTACGAGCCGCAGGTATTGGCAGAGTGGATGGACAAGCATGTGTACGGCGGGGCGCGGTTAAGTCAGTGGCTCGCGTGGGCGGCGGTGATGGGAATTGGACCAGTGAGTCTGATTGGCAGTATTGGGTTGTGGCGGGTACGAAAGAAGGCCGCGAAGGATGGAGAGCAACACATCAGAGGGGCGCAGATTCACACAGTTGAGGAGCTACAGAAACGAATAGGAATCAGCAGAGGAGACGGAGTTTTTGTTGGCGAGGTCTTCGTGCCGAGGGAGCAGATCAACGCCCACACCGGGATTGTCGGCTCGACTGGGGCAGGGAAATCGACGCTGATGGAGGGGATACTTGAGCAGATCGAAGCGAGGGGAGAGCGGGTGGCGCTGGTTGATGTGGAGGGAACGTTTACGGCGAAGTTTTTCAATCCCAAGCGCGGGGATGTGATTCTGAATCCCTTGGACCGACGCTGGCAAGGGTTTGACATCAGCGCCGAGTGCGAACGGTTAGAAGACTGCGAAGCGATTGCGACGAGCCTGTTTCCGATTACCGGACGGATGCGCGGGACGACCGGAGAGTATTTTGCTCGCGTCGGGCGGCGCGTGATCCGGGATGTGCTCAATGTGATGCGACAGCAGGGCAATGCCGACCTGCGTGTGATTCCCGAACTCCTCCGGCATCCGAAAGCCCTGCTGGAGATGCTCGGAGACACGGAGGCAGCGGCGGAGCTGGGGTACAAAGACAGCAGAGAACGGCGGCAATTTCTTTCGGGCATTCGCACGGCGACAGACAGCTTTCGGTATCTCGATCCACAGCCAGGCGACTTGGCGAGAGACACTGTCCCGTGGAGTGCCCGGCAATGGGTCACACAAGGGGAAGGCTGGTGCTTCTTTACGGTGAGTGAATCGCAAAAAGCAGCGGTGTTGCCGTTTATTGGCTTAGCGCTTGACCTCCTCGGACGGCAATTGTTAGAACAACCGCTTCGTCCTGAGAAACTCCTGTGGCTCTATTTTGACGAACTCGGAGACTTGCCCGCGCTAGCGACGTTGCCACGGATTGCCACACGAGTACGGAAGCGCGGTGGGGCGATCGTTTACTCGATCCCGGACCGGAGCAAGTTAGAATCGGTGTACGGAGAACACGAGACTGATTCGATTCTGAACGCGGCGGCGGTGCGCGTATATATGCAAACTAATGACCCCAAGACCCAGGAGTGGGTTGCGGCCAGTATCGGGCGGCATGATGTGGCACGGCAGGTCGAGAGCCACACGATGGGGAGTAAAGATGGACGGGATGCGGTGCATCTCAATCCCAACCTGAGCCGAGAAGAATACGCGATCACGCCCTCACAGGCCGGGCAGATTCCGGTCGGGCGTGCCTACTTGAAGGTGGGCGCCTTTGGCACGGCGTATATTCGGATTCCCCTGGTGGAGCGGGAGGAGCAGGAGTCCGGCTTTCTGCCTCGCGCTGAAGCCGAAGAACTAAGAGAGGCTGAACAAGAGGAAGCGGCAGATTGGCAAGCGGACGCGCTGGCGGATGTCAGGCGAGCGATTTAAGAAGGCTGCCATGAAAATCACCGCGCATGATCGACCTGTGAGTTTGCATGTCATGGTGTTTCTCAACGGCAAACTCTGTTCCCGGCACATCTTCTCAGCCGATGAAGACCGGGGAGAAATCGTCGCGTATGCCGACAGTCACGAAAGAAGATTCCGGTTGAATCCTCAGACGCAAGAGCCGGAAACTGACATCCTGACAGGGACGGTGGAAATTGTGTTGAAGCCTAATGCAGGCCCCCTGATCGAACGGCTCTATGCAAAGATGCGCAAGCAGAGGTGAGTCATGAAACTTCTCGTCGTACTCTTGTTGTTGATGACGGCCAGTGTGTGTGACGCCGCCACACTGGCGTGGACCGACAAATCTAATAACGAGCAGGGGTTTATCGTCGAGAAGAAAGTCGGGCCGAAATGGACCGAGATTGGCCGCCCGATCGCCAACAGCACCATGTTTCTTGTGAAGATTCCGCCGAACACCTACCCCTGTTTCCGGGTGCGGGCCTATAACGCGACGGGGAAAAGTACACCGAGCAACGTCGCGTGCACCCCCAAAAAGGGTGCGAGCAAGAAAAAGCCAGGCCCCTCGAATGTGGGAGAATAATGCCGCGAACCTTCGGCCAACACTACATTTTAGTGGGCGGCGAACCGCAGCCGGTCGCCTTCGAAGAGTTCATGGCGTGGGTTCGCGAGCATATTGACGAGACCAGAGTAGCGTACACCCAACTCGGAGAAGTGCTCGTGTCAACGATCTTTCTCGGGATGGATCACAATTTCCATAGCCGTGATACTCCGCCGCTCCTGTTCGAAACGATGGTGTTCGGCGGCCCACTCGATCACAAGTTCTTTCGTTCTCGCACGCGGGCCGAAGCCCTGCGCGCCCCAGGTCTCCCCTTCCTGAGGGGATTCCTGATGGGGTGTGAACACGAGCGTGTCTGTTCACTAGTCCGAAACTCCCAAGCATAAATAATTTTCAGAGTCTTCCTTTTTCTTCTCCTTCTCTCTTGACATTAGGTTCAACCTGATGTATATATAGAAACATGAACACCGAAGAACTGAAGAAGATTGAAAAAGAGGGCATCGTTCCTGACCGCGCACCGCAAGAAGGGGACTGCGTTTTTACCCCTCGGTATGTACAGATTTTTGGAGTTCACAAAGCGCGCAAGCAGTATTCCTGCGATAACGGGCGGTGTACGACCGTTATTGAGAAGGGGCAGCTACATGCTTCGTCGCCGGTCAGTCGGGATCACTACTGTTTGAACTGCGCGACGTTTGAGAATGGGACCCCAGCCGGGCGGGCGCGAGAATGGGCGAAGTGATGGCCCCACCCCACGGCGTCACTTGCCTGCATGGGTCCGGCGTTCACCCCCTAGTTGGTGGCTCGCCCCCTCCGTTGTCGGGTGCTCACACTCTCTCTCTTAATAAGAGGATGACGAAGGCAAGTAAAAACAGGTTGTGAGAGGGAAGGACGAGGGGGGAAACGGGCAGCGGGATGGAAAGCATGGGCGGGCGCATGTTTTACGTGGAACACTATTGACATATTCCCCTTTCTATTGCTATACTCCAATACTATAAAATGAAATATCTCACAGTCAAAATAGCGGCGCAGCAGTTAGGGATCTCTACCAAGCGGGTTTCCAAGCTCTGTAACGAAGGAACAATCAAAGCCGAACGTGCAGGCGCACGAGTGTACATTATCGATCCAGACTCACTTGCTCAGTACAAACACAGCGAATCCCGCAAACATACACCACACACCTTCTCTGGTGGCCGTCCACCGGCCACGAAAAAAAAATAAGAAATATTTTCATTTGCTCTCTTTTATCTATTGACATATGCGCCTTCTATTGCTATAAGTAAATACATGAGAGCGAACCAAGGAAAGGAAGAAAAGAACATGGAAGATCAGGCAACCGCAACGGGGTTTCAGAGTATGCTCACCACGATCTGTTTGACGCCAGAACAGCGCCAATCGGACTATGACCGCTTTCTGTTGAAGAAGGCGCAAGACACGAGCATGACGGGTTTTGAACCCACGTTCATGCCAGACTTTCTGTTTGACTTTCAGCGAGCATTGGTCGCATGGGCGGTGAATAAAGGCAGAGCAGCGTTATACGTCGATACGGGTTTGGGCAAGACGATCATGCAACTAGTATGGGCGCAGAATGTCATTGAACGAACGAACAAGCCCGTATTGATCTTGACCCCTTTGGCGGTTTCATTTCAGACGGTGACAGAGGCGGAGAAGTTTGGCATTGACGCGCAGCGGTCACGCGCTGGCAAATGGACCGGGACACGAGTGATTGTCACGAACTACGAGCAGTTGCATTTCTACAAGCCGGAAGATTTTGGCGGCGTGGTGTGTGATGAATCTGGCTGTATCAAAGCCTTTTCTAGTGTGACTCGCAAATCAGTGACCGAGTTCATGAAGAAGATTTCCTATCGATTGCTGTGTACGGCTACCCCTTCTCCAAACGATTATATCGAGCTTGGCACCTCCAGTGAGGCACTCGGAGAACTCGGTTACATCGATATGCTTAACCGCTTCTTCAAGAACGATTTGAACAATTCTAGCCAGGGGCGTTTTCATGGGCAGCAGGTCAAGTGGCGGTTCAAAGGGCATGCGCAGCTTCCCTTTTGGCGGTGGGTGTGTTCGTGGGCACGAGCGGTACGCAAACCCTCCGACCTCGGGTTTGACGATAGTCGATTCACCCTCCCGCCATTGATTGAGAACGAGCACAAGGTGGTCAGCCGCAAAGCACCAGATGGGATGCTGTTTACCCTGCCAGCGGTGGGGTTGAAGGAGGAGCGGGAGGAACGGCGGCGGACGATTGAAGAGCGGTGCGAATTGGCTGCGGCACTGGTCAACAAGACTGGCAAACCTGCGATTACGTGGTGCCAATTGAATGACGAAGGCGATCTCCTGAAGGGGTTGATACCGGATAGTGAGCAAGTGAGCGGAGCGGATGAAGATGAGGAGAAGGAAGCGAAACTCATGCGGTTCATTACAGGGGAAACGCGGGTGCTCGTCACGAAGCCTGTTTTGTTTGGGTGGGGCTTAAATCTGCAGCACTGCAATCACATGACTGTCTTCCCCTCGCATAGCTACGAGCAACTTTATCAAGCTATCAGAAGGTGCCACCGCTTTGGTCAAACACAGTCAGTGACCGTAGATATGATTACGACCGAGGGAGAGCAACGGGTGATGACAAACGTACAGCGGAAGTCAAAGCAGGCCGATGCAATGTTCGCTACGCTCGTGGCGGAGATGAACGCAGCGGCTCCAGTAGCACGAAGCTATCACGCGACGCGAGATATTACGGTGCCGACATGGCTATTAGGAAATGGATAATTAACTATGGATGTTCAAGGGCAGTGCGAATTTTGTCATCAACCAGTAAAGAGGAAGCAACAATCGGTATCGGCGAATGTACGAATGCATTTCTGTAACAACCAGTGCAAGGGCGAATACCAACGGCTAGCCAAACCTGTCACGAAAGAATGGCTTGAGCAGAAATATCTCGTAGAGAAATTAGACACGAGTATCATTGGAAGGCTCGTCTCTCGCGACCCTAAATCAGTATGGAATTGGTTAAAAGATTTTCACATTCCCACGAGAGGGCGAGGTGGGCACAACAAAAGAGTTGGCGGGCCTAAATGGGTGCCGTGTCATATTGAAGTCATGCGACCTGCTCAAATTGATCTTGAGCGATGGTACCGAGAAGAATGGCAAAGTCTTGCTACCATCGCAGAAAGATTACAAGTCGGAGAAACTACGGTAGGTCGATGGTTAAATCATTATCAAATCCCCTTACGTTCAATAAAGGAGTATCGCGCACGAGATGGCCGTGTTCCCTATCTTAAAAATGGTGTTCATCATTTGAAGGGGAAGCGCGGGGTTGAAACTCCCAATTGGAAAGGCGGCATTACACCGGAGCGGCAAGCCTTCTATCGATCCGAAGAATGGAGAATGGCGTGTATTACGGTGTGGAGAAGAGCAAAAGCGTATTGCGAACGGTGTGGAGAGAAGCAACGTAAGAAAGATCGCGGCACTTATCATATTCACCACGTCATTTCATTCAAGGTTCGGGAGTTGCGAGGAGTGCCAACAAACTTACTCCTCCTCTGTAGCCCCTGTCATCGATTCGTTCATAGCAAAGTAAATGTTCATAAAGAATATCTAGGAGAAGTATCATGAAAACGAACACTCAAGTTATCACTGATAGTTATGCTCTGTACAATAACGATTGCTTAGAGATTCTACCTACATTACCTAGTAAAAGCGTGGGCTTATCGGTGTACTCACCTCCATTCGCGACATCCTCGGGGGCGTTATACACATATTCATCCTCAGACCGGGACCTGTCTAACAGTAAGGATTACGGTCAGTTTTTCGACCACTACCGTTTCCTCGTGAAAGAGATAGCGCGGGTAACAATGCCGGGAAGAGCAAGTGCGGTTCATTGTATTGACATTCCCTCTGGCAATAGTGGGACGGATTATTTGATCGATTTTCCCGGCGATATTATCCGCCTGCATCAAGAGGAGGGGTGGAAATACGTTGCGCGTTATTCGATCTGGAAAGAGCCCCTTGCCGTCAGAAATCGCACGATGGCGAAGAATCTGGCACACAAAACCATTGTGGATGATTCCTCGCGATGCAGTGCAGCAGGGGCAGACTATCTGTTAGTGTTTCGGCGGGAGGGGGAGAACACGATCCCGATTGCGCACCCCAACGGATTGTTGACCTATGCCGGATCACGGCAGATGCCCGCCGATGTATTGCGCTATCGTGGCTGGACCGGCAACCAGATTGAGAACAAGTTCTCACATTGGATTTGGCGACAATACGCCAGCGCCTTTTGGGATGACGTGCGGATCGAACGCGTACTCCCCTACAAAGAATCACGGGAGGAAGAAGACGAAAAGCACGTCCATCCGTTACAACTCGATGTGATCGAGCGGGCGTTGGTCTTGTGGAGCAATCCTGGGGAAACCGTCTTAAGTCCCTTTGCCGGGGTTGGAAGTGAAATTTTTGGAGCGGTCCAGAACGGACGGAAGGGCATCGGCATTGAACTCAAGCACAGTTATTTTCGCCAGATGGTGAAGAACCTCGCTTCTGTTCAGACCTCGCAGCACGAGCAAGGCTCACTCCTGTTCAAAGAGAGCGTCGCGTGAATGTCGATACTGATTCTCGGGGCCGCCGCTTCGATACCCGCCTCCGGCGGTCCCTGGCGGGAAAGAGACGCACGCTGTTGACGACACTCAGAGCAATGCATGAGGCCGGGATTGCAGATGAGGATATTCTCGCGTTGCTCGCACGGTTCGGGGCACGACCGGAGATGCTCACCTACCGACTAGCGGTCATTTTGTTAGACACCTGGGGAAAGTTTGTCAAAGACGGAAGGGGCTATTAACATTAGGTTCAACTTATTGTAGTATATAAGAAGATCACACAAGAGAGGAGAGAACAAAGATGCAATATTTACCCTCAGGCAAAGTGTCGGTGTTCATCAACGGGAAGTGGTCAGCGCCGATGACGGTGGAGGAGGGACAGGCGGTGGAGAACGCGGCGCGCTACGGGGCGGACTGGCGTGAGCAGCTCACAAGGCGGATCGAGGAGGCGGCAGGGGATGGGTGGAGTTGGTGGGAGGAGTTGGACGAAGCGGGGCGGCGGATGCTGGTCCGGGGGCTGTGGCGGCGGCGGTGGGCGGTGTGATTTGACTTCAGGTACAACTTTTTGCTACTATAGAAAAAGTAACAGAGAGTGAAGGGAGGACAGCCTATGCAACACAACTGAGGTGGTGTGGAGTAGGGGATGGGATTCGGTAGGGGCTCTGAGCAAGTCCCTACCGATATGGGCAAAAACACTACACACAGAGCACTATACCTGCCCTGTGTCTAACCGCAACCCTATCAACGGGTGCAAGCACCCCGACAGAGGGTGCAAGCACCCCGACAGAGGGTGCAAGCACCCCGACAGAGGGTGCAAGCACCCCGACAGAGGGTGCAAG
>Ga0068862_100000405_pt1 | contig 46553 bp, 33 predicted proteins | sample KBSSwiS52_FD_66598 | JGI IMG/M metagenome (GOLD analysis project Ga0068862, IMG submission 66598) | Switchgrass rhizosphere microbial communities from Kellogg Biological Station, Michigan, USA - KBS Switchgrass S5-2 | ecosystem: Host-associated > Plants > Roots > Rhizosphere > Soil ...
CACGATGCCTACCGTCTGGCCCACAGTTCCGGAGAATGTCGGCCGTCCGTTCTGACCGGCTCGCAACGTCAGACCGAGCGGCGTATTGGGTGTCAGCGTTCCGGTTGCATCCGCCGACAATGTCGCCGTCAGACTCATCGTCGCCGCAGCGCTCGGCGTCACCACCACGCTGTAGACGCCGGCCAACGTGTTCGACAGGTCGAAGTCGCAGCCACCGTTGCTCGCGAAGCAGTTACCAGACGTCAGCAAAGAGCGATCCGGCTTGTAGACGTAGGCGTTCGCGTAGGTCACGGTCGTCGGCGTGAGCGCCAAGTTCGTCAGGCCAAGGCCGAGGTTCTGACCCGCCGTCGCCGTAAATACGAATCGCTTGGACTGTCCCGCGGCAACCGATGTCAGAGTAATCGGATTGGTGGTATCGACAAAGAGGTTCGACTCGACGCTCACGGAAAACTGAGCCGACGCACCGCTCGCCGGCGTAGCCAGAATGAGATACGTGCCGGAACGCGTCAGCGGCGGGAGATGAATGCTCAGACCGTTGGCACTGATCGACGCATTGGCAGCGACAATCGATCCGGCCGAATCGTAGACATTGACGGTGAGGTTGCCGTTGACTGGGCTTGTAGTGAGCTGACTGAACTGGACGCTCAGCCACTGCGAAGCCGAGCCCGTAAACGTCGCCGCCGCATATTTTCCAGGCGTCCCGATGGTCAAGGCCTCGGAACGCCCGTCGACGCTGAGATTGGCCGTGGATACGACGTTGGAGGCACCCACTGCCGTCGGTACAACGATCAACGGCTGCGCGCTCTGAGTCGAACCGTAAGCGGTAATGATCGAGACAGGGCCGGAGCCCGTCTGCGAAGGAAGCGGAAAGGCCACTTGCGTGTCGCTCGCAGGCAGCACGAAGTCGGTGAACTCGTTCACCCCTGCCCGGATAGGTCCTGGCGCGGCGGCGAAATGACTGCCTGTCACGGTGATCGTCGTCGTCGCATCAGCGACCGGCGGGGAGAAAGACGCGATCACCGGCGGCAGGCCGCCCCCATCGCTGCCAACCACGAAATCTTCGATGCTCGTCGCCGTGACGCTCGCCACGGTGACGGAGAGTGGGCCGGTCGTGGCACCTGTCGGCACGACGGCGACGAGCTGCGTCGCAGTCGCGGACAGCAGCTTCGCGGTTGCTCCATTGAACTTCAGCAAGTCGCTATTCGGGTTGGTGCTGAAGCCTTGCCCGAAAATCGTGACCTGCGTTCCCACCGCACCGTGGTTGGGCGTGAACGTGAATATCGCCAGCTGTCCGGCCGGGACGCTGTCGACGGCAAGCAGGTTACCAAGCGCGTCGTAGATGTACTCGCTGGAAGCGCCCGATGAGCTCGTGACGGCGCGTATGCGACCGTTGGCGTCGTAGACGTAGCTGGCCGCGTTGCTCTGCGAGCTCAGTACGCTTGATATGAGAGTGACCGCGGCAAGAAGACAGCGAAAGCCATACTGGCGCACAAGATGTGCGCCACGACCGCTCAAGATCATGACTGTCCCCTTGCGAATTGCCGACGGTGATGGACCTCTTCAGAACGTCGGCCGCTGAGAACCCCCTCCCATTGGCGGCGTCGTTCTTCTCCCTTACAGTAATCAACATTACGGATGTTTCTCTACAAGTCAATGAAGACATTTGTAAAGCACGTCGCAATGTTTTGCAGCATGCTGAGTACTCTGGTGGCGATCGTATTCGCCTCGTCGGCCGTCGCACTGCCGCTGTCGGAGAGCCGTGTACTTTTGGGGCAACAAATATTCGCGGATGCTTCCCTCAGCTCGGACGGGAAAGTCCGATGCCAAAGCTGCCACATTCCGGCCAAGGCTTATGCCGACCCACGCAGAACGAGTGTCGGTGTCCACGGAAGGAGCGGTACGCGAAACGCTCCGAGCCTCATCGGCATCGCCGACGACGATGCGTTCCTTTGGGACGGCCGGAGAAATCGACTGGAAGACGTCGTGATGGATCCTTTCACCAATCCGGTGGAACTTGGTCTTTCATCCATCGACGAGCTGATGTCTCGGCTCGGCAGCAAACCCGCAACTATCGAGCTGTTCCGCCAGGCGTTCCCCGGCGCGTCGAGCGTCCCCACGCGAGAGCAAACCGGCATCGCACTAGCCAGCTTCGTGCGTTCTTTGTCTTCGCCTGCCGATGAGCTTGCTACGCCATTGCAAGCGACATCCGGCTCCGTCGCACTGGGCAAACAGCTTTTCGAAGGAGTCGCCGGCTGCGCCGAGTGCCACTCCGGCGGCCAAGGGCGCGAACGATTCACAGACGGGAAATATCATCACTCGAGCGTCAGCCCGCCTACGCTGAACAACGAACTCCCCGCATTGACGACCGCTGTTGTCCGCGAAGCGCTGGACGCAGATGCGATCGGCCCGCGGGTTCTCACCGACAGCCAATGGTCCTCGCTCGGCCGATTCGTCGTTACGCGGCGTCCTTCGGATATCGCTGCGTACCGCACCCCATCCTTGCTCAATGTCGCCCAGACGGCGCCGTATATGCACGACGGAAGTATTGCTTCGTTGCAAGCCGCCGTGGATCGCGAGCTCTTCTACAGAAGTTTCAGTCGTGGACATCCGGTCAATCTTTCCGCGACGGAACGCAAGGCAATCACCGCCTACCTGGAATTGCTGGTGGAAAGTCCGTCGGTCCCGTCCGGCGAATAAGAGACGGGCGATTCTCCATCACGCTAAGGGCGCAGCTGTGCTCGAAATTCCTTGCGGAACCTCGCAACCTTCGGCGCGATGACGAGCTGGCAATACGGCTCTTCGCCGTGCAGCTTGAAATATTCCTGATGGTAATTTTCGGCTTTGTAGAACACCTTGAACGGCACCACCTGGGTGACGATCTTGCCGTTCCACTCGTGGCTGTCGGCGGTTTCCTGGATCGCTTTTTCGATCGCCGCCTTCTGCGCGTCGTCGCGATAGAACGCAACCGAGCGGTATTCCGGACCGACGTCGTTGCCCTGGCGGTTCAGCGTGGTCGGATCGTGGATCGTGAAGAACGCCTTCAGGATCGTGTCGCGGCTGACGACGGCGGGATCGAACGTGATCTCGACGACTTCGGCGTGACCGGTGCGCCCGTCCGAAACTTCGGTGTAGCTCGGATTGGAGACATGACCGCCGGAGAAACCCGATTCGACGCGCGTGACGCCATTGAGCTCGGTGAAGACCGCTTCAAGGCACCAGAAGCAGCCGCCGCCGAGCGTCAGCGTTTCGGTCGCGGGTGCGGCCTTGGTTTCGACCGCCGAGGCGATGATCGGCGCACATACGAGGATCAGAACGATCGCGAACAGACGACGCAACATGGGATTCTCGCTTCGATGAGTGCTGAGGAGACCGGCGTCGGGCGCCGCGCCTTTCGCCGCTAAGTCGCCGGGTTCGGCAGGAGTTTCTCCTCGCCGGAGCGCGGCGACTGCAGATTCACTTCGTGCGGCGCGACCATCACGATGCCCGAGTTGCGCAGGCGCGCCAGGATGTCGAGCAGGATTTCGCTCTTGATGTTGCCGGTCTGGCGCGGATTGGTGATGAACGCGACAACGACGAACATCAGCGCGCCGTTCTCGATGCCATCGAGCAGCACCGCGGGCGCCGGCGTTTCGAGAATGCTCGAATGCGCGGCGAGCGCTGCGCGCATCGCCTCGATGACGCCGTCGGCGTCGGTGTCGAGCGGCATCGGCAAGCGAATGCGCACGCGGCCTTCGGCGTTCGCCAGCGTGACGTTGCGCACGGTCTTGGTGATCAGCTCGGAGTTCGGCACGATCACGGTTGAGCGATCGCCCAGCTGGATTTCGGTCGCGCGCACGTTGATGCGGCGGATGTCGCCTTCGATGTCGCCGATGCCGACCCAATCGCCGACCTTGACCGGCCGCTCGACCAATAGGATCAAACCTGACACGAAGTTCTGCACGACCGCTTGCAGGCCGAAACCAATGCCGACCGAAAGCGCGCTCGCGACCCATGCGATGCGCTCGACCGAAAGCCCGAGCTCGGACAATGCGAACGCGAACACGACGACCATGCCGGCGTAGCCGAGCAGTGTCGTGACCGAGCTTCGCATCGCCGGATCGAGCGCCGTCGTCGGCAGATAGCGCTCGTGCAGCCAGCGCTGCAGCGCGCGCGTCGCGAGAAGACCGAGCAGGAATACCGCGAACGCGCCGAACACCGCCGCCGGCGTGATCGCGATCTGTCCGATCGCAAGGCCGTTCGAGCCGATCTGTGTCAATCGCTCCATGAGCTCGGTCGGTCCGCCGCCGAAACCCGAAAGAATCAGCGACAGCGCGAACAGGAACGCGACCACGCGGAACGCACCGGACAACACGACCGCGACCTGCTCCAGCGTGCGTTCCCGGACGCCGAGCGTGTCGTGCATCCATTTCGCGCGTGCGGCGGTCAGCGTGTGGCAGAGATCCTCGATGAAATGCACGAGGAGATAGAACGTCGCCGCGACGATCAGCGTCCACACCATGCGCCCGGCAAGGAACTGCGCGAACGCGACGAAGCCCAAGAGCGCAGCGACGAGCGAGATCGATGCGGCGACCCAGAACGCAGCGAGCGCGAAGCTCGCCCACAGCGAGCGCGTCGCGGCCTTCGCCGATTCGGTTTCGCTTTCCTCGCGCAGCGAACGCTCGCGCGCGATACGCACCAGCGCGGCTATCGTGAGACCAGCGAAAAGAACCGCCGTTACCAGGCTCGCCGCGACGGTCGCGGAGATGCTCGCGCCGACGATGCTGTTGATCCTGCGCAAGAGGACCGCGAGCACGAACGCGATGCCGAACATCAGCGGGAACGGCTGCAGGCGCGAGGCGACCACGTCGGAAATCGGCGGCAGCCGCCACGACGGACGCGCCGCCGAGAGCAGCGCGCGTCCGAGTCCCGCGACGAAACCACCGAGGAAAACCGCACGGACCAGCGACGCGGCGAGCTGCTTTTCCGCATCGGAGAACGCATCATGCCAATCCATCGCGACCACGATCGCCTGCGTGCCGAATCCGGCGAACACGGTCGCGACGACGACGATGGCGAGCGCAAGCGCAGAACGGCGCAGACGCCCTTGCGGCACGCGGTCCGCGGTGAAGCGCATCAGCGCGCGCTCGGCCCACCAGCGTCCGAACACGATCAGGAGAACGCCGACTACGATACCGACGATCGCGACGACGCGATTGTCGGATGCGAATCCGTCGACGACCGCCGAGACCACGCCGATGCGCAACGCGTCGAGCCGCGCGCCGTCGTTGACGAGATTGCCTGCGACGCCTTTCCAGAATGCCGGCGACAGCGGCGTGTCGGTGCGTTGCGAAAGACGCGCCTGAAAACTCGCGCGGCTCGCCTCGGCGATCTCGGCGATGAGCTGCTGACTGTCGACACCGACCAATTTGGCGCGCTTGATCTCGGCATCGAGCGCGGCGCGCTGCTTCTCGATCGCGCTTCGTTGCGCGGCGATATCGGAGGCTTCGGGCGGACTGCCTTTGGCGGGCGCGGGACCGAGCTCGGCGATGCGCGCATCGAGCGCTTCGAGCTTGGGCGCGCGATCGGCGACGAGCGCGTCGGCGCTGGTGCCGATCGCGGTCGCGATCTCGCGGAAATCGGCGAGCTTGGCATCGTCGATGTCGCCGCCGAGCTGCTTGCGCACGTCGGCGATCTGCTGGCGCGCGGAATCGAAGAATTTCGACGAATCGGGTTCCTGGCCGAACGCGGCGGCCGAGAACAGCGCGATCAGGACGAAGAGATAGCGACGGAATCGGGACATCTATGCATGATCGAAGCGCCGCAGGCCGGCGTCAATCGAACATGGGCTGCGGTTACGCGCAGCTTCATGAAAGCGGAAATGCCTAAGCGAGAGCGGTTTCTCGCAAAGACGCCGAGATCGCAGAGGAAGAAATTCGATCGCACTCTGTGCGATCTCTGCGCCTTTGCGAGAGGGCTGCTCTTTCCAACCCTCACACCGCCGTGCCGAACAGCGCCCCGACGCCGGCGGTCACGGCCATCGCCAGCGCGCCCCAGAACGTGATGCGCCACGCGCCTTTCGCGATCGATGCGCCGCCCGTACGCGCGGCGATCGCGCCGAGAAGCGCGAGAAACACCAGCGATGCGATGCCGACGGACCAGACCATTGCCGTTCGCGGCGCGATCGCAGCCACCAGGAGCGGCAGTGCCGATCCGCTCGCGAACGTCGCCGCCGAGGTCAGCGCGGCCTGCACGGGACGCGCGGTATTGATCTCGGAAATGCCGAGCTCGTCGCGCGCGTGCGCGCCGAGCGCGTCCTTGGCCATCAGCTGATCGGCCACTTGGCGCGCGAGCTTCGCGTCGAGTCCGCGCCGCATATAGATGCCGGCGAGCTCGACGTGCTCGCTCTCGATATCGGTCGCAAGCTCGATGCGCTCGCGCGTCAAGTCCGCGTTCTCGGTGTCGCGCTGCGAGCTGACGGAGACGTATTCGCCGGCAGCCATCGACATCGAACCTGCCACGAGGCCGGCGATGCCTGCGGTCAGCACGGCGCTGGTCGGTGCACTCGCCGCGGCGACACCGACGATAAGGCTCGCCGTCGAGAGAATGCCGTCGTTCGCGCCGAGCACGGCCGCACGCAGCCAGCCGATGCGGAACGAGCGATGGCGTTCGCGATGAACATTGCGCATGTCGATGATCCTCCCGGCGGCAGCGCGCCGGGAGATCATCTCACCTCGCTCATCGGCGCGTCACTGCGATTCGAAGCCGTTCGCGAAGATCGCGTCCTTCCAGGCGTTCATGAAGACGCGCACGTCCGGCGTCGTGCTGTAGCCGCTCTGGACAATGAGATCCGGATGTCCGCTGCCGGTGAGATCGGCGAGCATCAGCAATTGCGGCGAAACGGTCAGCGGCAGGATCGCCGGCGTCGCGAAGCCGCCGCTGCCGTCGCCTTTGGCATACGAGGCGAACGTAAGGCCGCAGCAGTTGCCGATGACGAGATCGAGCTTGCCGTCGTTGTCGGCGTCGCCGAGCGCGATCGACTCGAACCAGAAATCCAGCAGCACCTGGGTGCGTGCGGCTTGGAACGTTCCGTCGCCGTTGCCGAGGTAGACGTACAGCGTGTCGTTCGAGTACGCGGCGCTTTCGGCCGTGACGACGACATCGGCCTTGCCGTCGCCGTTGACGTCGCCGACGGCAAGTCCTTCGGGATACGGCGCGCCGGCCAGAGTGATCGGTGTCGCGAAACTGCCGCCGCCGAGATTGCGATAGACGCGCACGCTGCCGGCAGCGGAGGGATTGTCGTAGCGGCGGCCCGTGTCCATCGCGACGAGATCGGGCTTGCCGTCGTTGTCGAAGTCGCGCGCGAGCACGGCGCCGGGCGGATTGCTGGTGCTGGCGAGCGTCGCGTCGATCATCGCCGGCGCTGCGAACGTGCCGTTGCCGTTGCCGGCGAGAAGATAGACGCCGCTGCCGCTTGCGCCGTAGCCGATCACGGCGAGATCGATCTTTCCGTCGCCAGTGAAATCCGCCGCCGCGGGCAGCGCGCCGTTGGTATAGCCGAATGCGCTAAGACCGAAGCCGAGCGCCATGTCCGCGCCGCTGCCATGGAACGTGCCGTCGCCGTTGCCCAGGCGCGTGTGCAATACGCTGGTCGGCGGCGTGTCGAACGAGCTTTGCGTCGCGACGAGATCGGCTTTGCCGTCGCCGTCGAGATCGACCGCGAGCCAGGCCTGGAAATTGTCCTCGTAGAAATTGAAACCGAGCGAGGAGAACGCGCCGGCATGAAAGCCGCCGTGTCCGTCGCCGATCAGCGGACGCACGCCGTGATCCTGCGTCGAGGTGTCGAGCGCAAGGAGATCGGGCTTGCCGTCGCTATCGAAATCCGCGATCGCGGCGACCGCATTGGCGAGATACGGCGGGCTCGCCAGCGTGCCGTCGCCGCGGCCGAGCAGGAATTGCGTCTGCGCCTGCGAGTTGATGCTGGGACCGTACAGCCCGTCGCCGGACGAGCCGACGACGACATCGGCGTTGCCGTCGCCGTCGAGGTCGGTGACGATGAGATCGGACGTGCCCGATCCGTAGCCGGTGCCGTAGCCCGGATCGATGCGGGTGAACTGGCCGGTGCCGTCGCCGCGCCAGATATGAATCGGGCTGCCATCGCCGGTCAATGCCTCGATGGCGAGATCGAGCTTGCCGTCGTTGTCGAAATCGCCGGCGACGAGAGAACCTGCATCGAAGCGCTGTCCCGGCGCGAGGTTGAATCCGCCGGCGCCGTTGCCGAAGAGGAGATAGCCGTCGCCGCTGGCGATGTCGAGCTTACCGTCGTCGTTGAAGTCCGCGGCGATCACGTCGAAGCCGACGTCGTTGGCGACGGTCGTCGCGGGATCGAACGTTCCGTCGCCGTGGCCCTTGAGAAATACGATGCTGCTAGACGAACCACCGATGTTCGTCGACACGACGAGATCGGGCTTCGAGTCGCCGTCGAAATCCGCGACCGTCATTCCGGTTGCGGATGCGGACTTGCCGCTGCCGGCCGGTGCCGTCGCGACGGTCGCGTACGTGGGCGAGCCGAACGCGCCCGCGCCGTCGCCGAGCAGGATCGCGATGCGCGCGACGGCGCCGTCTCCGTAGGCGCTGACCGCGACCGCGTAGTCGGGATGACTGTCGCCGTTGAAGTCGCCGATCGCGAGAAAGCCGACGTACTGGTTCGATCCCTCGGGCGCGAGCTCGATGTCGTGATGATCGACGATCGTGGTGCCGTCGCTGCGATAGAGGACGATCGCGGTGTCGGCATGGAAGTCCGGTCCCGCGCCGTAGTAGCCGCCCGCAGCGAGCCGGCCGCCGACGAGACTGCGTCCGCCGATGCCCGACACCTGATCGATGCAGCCTTGTGGAAATGAATTCGCAGGTCCGTCGAGGCCCGCGGCGCTGCGCAGACGGCTCTGGAAATTGCTGCGCGTCGTCGCGATCGTGTAGTCGGCGAGATCGGCGTAGACCTCGGTCAGCGAGCAGTCGGCCTCGCGGCGAAGGCCAGGCACGTATTGCGTGTCGCCGAGACGCTTCAAGAATTTGTACATGCGGAATTTCAGCGGCGCGCGCTTGAAGACGCCGGGCAGCGTCTCTTCGGGACCGATGACGAGCCCGCTGCCGAAGAACGGCGCGGTGTTGTCGATGATTGGCGCCTGCGTGATGTGGTGGCGCAGGAACTTGAAGCCGCACAGCGCGGCGACGACGGCTAGCGCGAGGACGAGACGCGTTGCGAAGGATGACCGCATGATGTTCCCCAGACGTTGCGTTCGGACGGCGCTGCGGAACGCAGCTTCGTATCGAAGCGTGTCGGGGATGGCACAAATATCACGCGGCGAGGGCGGCGCGCCTAACGTCATTCCGGCGAAAGCCGGAATCCATGGTGATGTTCAGGAGCACCATGGATCCCGGCTTCCGCCGGGATGACGTTAGGGTGAGCGGGGACGAATCCGACGACGTTAGACCGTCGTCGGATTCGGCTTTTCGGGATCGAGCTTCCACTGCTTGATCGCGCGCGCGACGTCTTCGGGATTCATCTTGCCTTCGGCCGCGAGCGCGGCGATCGCGGCGTGGGCGATCCAGTAGCGATCGACTTCGAAGAACGCGCGCAGGTTGGCGCGCGTGTCGCTGCGGCCGAAGCCGTCGGTGCCGAGCACGACGTAGCGCTTGCCGTCCGGCATGAACGCGCGGATCTGATCGGCGTATTCGCGCACATAGTCGGTCGCCGCAATCGCAGGACCGGCGCGATCGTCCAGGCACGCGGTCACGTGCGCCTTGCGCGGCGTCTTCTCCATCGGATGTAGGCGGTTCCAGCGCTCGACGTCGAAGCCGTTGCGGCGCAGCTCCGAGAAGCTCGGGCAGGACCAGATGTCGCTGACGACGCCGAATTCCTTTTCGAGGAGCTCGGCCGCGGCGATCACTTCGCGCAGGATCGTGCCGCTGCCGAGGAGCTGCACGTACGGAATGTTCTTCTTGTTCTTGCCTTTGCCGGCTTCGCCGTTTGCGTTGGCCGAATCCTTGAAGAGGTACATGCCCTTGATGATGTCGGCCTCGACGCCCTTGGGCATTTCCGGATGAGCGTAGTTCTCGTTCATCACGGTGACGTAGTAGTAGACGTCTTCCTGCTCTTTCAGCATGCGCCGTACGCCGTCCTGCAGGATCACCGCGATCTCGTACGAGAACGTCGGATCGTAGGCGATGCAGTTCGGGATCGCGCCGGCCAGGAGGTGCGAATGGCCGTCTTCGTGCTGCAGGCCTTCGCCGTTCAACGTCGTGCGTCCGGCCGTGCCGCCGACCAGGAATCCCCGCGCGCGCATGTCGCCGGCAGCCCAGGCAAGATCGCCCACGCGCTGGAATCCGAACATCGAGTAGTAGATGTAGAACGGCAGCATCGGCACGTTGCTGATCGAATAGCTCGTCGCCGCGGCCATCCAGGCCGACATCGCGCCGGGTTCCGTGATGCCTTCCTGCAGCACCTGGCCCTTCTGGTCTTCGCGGTAGTACATCAATTGATCCGCATCGACCGGCTTGTACTTCTGTCCGAACGGCGCGTAGATGCCGATCTGGCGGAACATGCCTTCCATGCCGAACGTGCGCGCTTCGTCGGCGACGATCGGCACCAGGCGCGGCGCGATCTGCTTGTCGCGCAGCAAGAGATTCATGCCGCGCACGAACGCCATCGTCGTCGAGATCTCGCGATCGCCGCTGCTCTTGGTGATCTGCTCGAACGCAGCAAGATCGGGCACGGCAATCGACGCGCTCTTGGCGCGACGCTGCGGCAGGAAGCCGCCGAGCGCCTTGCGCCGTTCCAGCATGTACTGCACTTCCGGCGAATCCTTGCCGGGGTGGTAGTACGGCACGTCGTCGACCTTCTCGTCGGTCACCGGAATGTTGAAGCGGTCGCGGAACGCGCGCACGGCTTCGTTGTCGAGCTTCTTCTGCTGATGAGTCGGATTCTGCGATTCGCCGGCCGCGCCCATGCCGTAGCCCTTGACCGTCTTGGCCAGGATCACGGTCGGCATGTTCTTGGTATTCACCGCGACGTGGTACGCCGCGTACACCTTGTGCGGATCGTGGCCGCCGCGATTCAAGCGCCAGATGTCATCGTCGGAAAGATTGACGACCATCTCGCGCGTCTCGGGATACTTGCCGAAGAAATGCTCGCGCGTGTACGCGCCACCGAAGGCCTTGTAGTTCTGGTATTCGCCGTCGACGGTTTCCATCATCAGCTTGCGCAGGATGCCTTTGGTATCGCGCGCGAGCAGCGGATCCCAGTAACTGCCCCAGATCACCTTGAGCACGTTCCAGCCGGCACCGCGGAACACGCCTTCGAGCTCCTGGATGATCTTGCCGTTGCCGCGCACCGGTCCGTCGAGGCGCTGCAGGTTGCAGTTGACGACGAAGATGAGATTGTCGAGGCCTTCGCGGCCGGCGAGCGAGATCGCGCCGAGCGTTTCGGGCTCGTCCGATTCGCCGTCGCCGATGAAGCACCACACCTTGCGATCGCTCGGCGCGATCAGGCCGCGGTTTTCGAGATATTTCCAGAAATGCGCCTGATAGATCGCCTGTAGCGGACCCAGGCCCATCGACACCGTCGGCACCTGCCAGTAATCGGGCATCAGCCATGGATGCGGATACGAGGAAAGCCCGCGGCCGCGGCCTTCGACTTCCATGCGGAAATGATCGAGCTGGTTCTCGTCGATGCGGCCTTCGAGGTACGAGCGCGCGTACACGCCCGGGCTCGAATGACCCTGATGAAACACGAGATCGCCGGGATGGTTCTCGCTCGGCGCGCGCCAGAAATGGTTGAAGCCGACGTCGTACAAGGTCGCGCTCGAGGCGAAGCTCGCGATGTGGCCGCCGAGATCGCCGGGCCGGCGGTTCGCGCGCACGACCATCGCCATCGCGTTCCAGCGGATCAGCGAGCGGATGCGCCATTCCATGCTCGGATCGCCCGGCGTGCGCGCTTCGAGGTGCGGCGGGATCGTGTTGACGTATTCGGTCGTCGGCTCGAACGGGAGATAGCCGCCGGCGCGGCGCGTCTCGTCGACCATGCGCTCCAGGAGGTAATGCGCGCGATCGGTGCCGTCGGCGTTGATCACGCCCTTGAGCGCGTCGGTCCATTCCTGGGTTTCGGAGGGGTCCAGATCCTGGTCGAGGATGTCGGTCAGCTGATTCATGCAATCTCTCGGCGGCGTGCGCGCGCGGCGCACGCGATGGTGGCGGCGACGGACCTCGAAGCGGCCCATGCGCGAAGTAAGTCGACAAGTTTAGTCGGCCTTGGCGACGCCTGCATGTTGCGGCGCGCGGCGGCCGGCGATTCGCGATTTGCGGAGCGTGTCGGCTCGCGGGTCGGATTCCCGTATTACAGTGAAGAAGCCGACAACATCGGGGAGCTCGATGAGGGGATCAAGGAGCATCGCAGCGATCGCGGCCTTAGTCCTCGGCGCCGTTGCCGCGGCCACCGGCGCGGGCACGGCCGACACCATCTTCGCCAACGGCTTCGAGTCCTCGCGCTGGGTGCTCGGCTACTACGTCGGCTACGAGCGTGATCTCTACCCGATCGGCGACGTCGACTTCAGCGCGATCACGCATCTGATGGTCGGCCGCGCAAGGCCCACGGCCGGCGGCGACGTGACCACCGATTTCGACATCGACGACGTCAACGGCCCGGTCTGGGCGCACGCCGCCGTGAACGCAGCGCACGCGGCGGGCCGCAAGGCTGTGCTGATGGTCGGCGGCGCCGGCGAGATCGACGGCTGGCGGAGCGCAGCTTCGAGCGCGAATCGCGATTTTTTTGTAGGCCAGCTCATCGCCAAAGCCGACGAGTTCGGTTTCGACGGCCTCGATCTTGACTGGGAACCGCTGGAAGACGGCGACCGCGCCGATTTCCAGGCACTCGCGCAGGCGCTGCGATCGGCGCGTCCGGGACTGATCCTGACCGTGCCGATCGGCTGGGTGAATTCGAACTTCGTCGATCCGCCGGATCCTTGGTGGGGCGAGATCGCGTCGCTGTTCGATCGCATCGACGTGATGACGTACGACATGGCCGGGCCGTGGGAAGGCTGGCAGAGCTGGCACAACTCCGCGCTGCACGGCGAAACCGGAACCACGCCTTCATCGGTCGCGAGCAGCGTCGCCTTCTATCTCGCTTCCGGCGTGCCGGCCGAGCGGCTCGGCGTCGGCATCGCGTTCTACGGCTACTGCTGGCAGGGCGTGACCGGCCCGCATGAAGACGGCGGCAGCATCGCATCGGGCGACGGCACGATGAGCTACGCGAACATCATCGAGAACTATTACACGCCGTCGGTGCGCGTCTGGGACTCGACTGCGTTCGTGCCGTATCTGTCGTCAGCCGCGCCGCTTGGCGATCAATCCTGCAACTTCGTCAGCTACGAAGACGAGCAGTCGATCGCCGAGAAAGGCGCGCTGGTCCGCACGCAGCATCTCGGCGGCACGATCATCTGGACGATCAGCCAGGGTCATCTCGCCGATCGCCCGGCGGGACAACAGGATCCGCTGCTGGACGCGGTGCGCGCGGCGTTTCTCGAATAGCGGTCAACACCGAAAATTTTTTCTCGCAGAGGCGCAAAGGATCGCTGAGAAAGCATTTTCAGAATGCTTTGTCTTTCTCCGCGCCTCCGCGCCTCCGCGAGAGAAATTCTTCTTCGTGCCTCAATGCGTAGCACTCATGCGCGAGCGCAACTGATCGAGCCTGAGCGCCAGCGCATCGAGCGCCGGTGTCCGCGTGCCGATGTCGGCGACGACGCGTTGCGCGCCGTCTACGTCGCCTCGAATCACGTGTAGCAGCGCATCAAGCGTGCGCGCATCGGCCGAATCCGGCGTCTCGGCGAGCAGCGTCGCTACGATCGGCGCCGCCGCCTCCACCGCGCCCTGCTCCAGCAGCCACAACGCCTGCTCGCCGCGAAATTCCGGACTCGCGCGGAGCACGCTTTCCAAACCAGCCCACTTCCCGCGCAGCTGCGCGATCGCGCCACGCAGGCGCGCTTCGTCGCGATTCGCGCCGCGGCCAGCGCCGGAGTCGCCGGCGTCGACGTAGTAACGCGTGGTCGGCTTCTCGACGAAAATAAATTCCGTGCGTTGCGCGCACTGAATGAAAAAATCCATGTCTTCCAATATCTTGAATTGACTATCGAAGCGCGCGCCTTCGCCGACCAGCGAGCGCGAGAACATCGCGCAATGCGGATGGAAGAATCCGGTATCGAGCTGGCGCCACGGCTTGAAGCGGCCGCCGTGATAACCGATGAAGCGGCCGTCGATGCCGACATCTTCGCTGACCGAGTGTGCGAGGCGACACGAGCGATGCTCGTCGAGCGCGGCGAGCAATGTCGTCACGTGCGAAGGCAGGAGCTCATCGTCGTCGTCGAGGAAATTGAGCCAGTCGCCGTGCGCTGCATCGAGCGCCGCGTTGGCGGCCTCGGCGCGCGGCAAGGCATGCGCCTGCGCCAGCATTCGCAGCGGAAATCGACCACAGGTATCCGGCAGCGCGGAGTGCGAAGCGCCGCTCGCGGCGACGACGATGACCTCGATCGCGGGATGGTCTTGCGCCGCGATCGAATCGAGCGCGCGACGCAGCGTTGGCCGATCCATGCTGCGCACCAGGATCGAAACGAGAGGCGCGCTCATGCCACGGACCTAGGCGCCGGGACCGAGACCGCGGCGGGTTCGGCTGGGATTCGAGCGGTAAATAGGCTTTCAAAGCCCGCTATCAGCGTCGATTTAATTGTGCAAGCACTCATTCTGTGATTCACAGCACATTTTTGAATATAATCGGGGGGAGTCCATGGATTCCGGGCTCGACCGGTCGTCCGGGAGGCGGGGCCGGCCCCTGAGGAGTCCAATATCTGGGGAGATATCGTGACATGACTTCCAGACCGAATCGGTCTTCGTACCGGGCTGTCCTGTTGTGCGTCGCTGCTGCCGCGCTCTGCGCGGCGGGCGTGGCGGGCGCGGCTGACGGCATCCACAATCCGAACGCCGTCGTGACGGCGCATCCTTCCGCACCGCCGGCGCCACAAGGCGGCTCGGTCGTCCTGACCTTCGAAGGCCTCGGCGATCAGGAAGCGGTCAACGAGTTCTACAACGGCGGCACCGGCGGCGGCGGCAGCGGCCCGGGACCGAACTTCGGCGTTTCGTTCTCGACGAACTCGCTGTCGATCATCGATCAGGATTCCGGCGGCTCCGGCAACTTCGGCGGCGAGCCGAGTCCGGACACGATCCTGTTCTTCCTGAGCGGCGCGGCCGCCACGATGAACGTGCCGGCGGGCTTCACCACCGGATTCTCGTTCTACTACTCCGCGATCAACAATCCGGGCACGATCCGCGTCTACGACGGGCTCAATGCCAGCGGAAACCTGCTCGCGACACTGGATCTCCCGCTGACGCCGTTCAACGGCGCGCCCGATCCGACCGGCCAATTCAGCCCGCTGGTGCCGATCGGCGTCACCTTCGCCGGCACCGCGCACTCGGTCGACTTCGGCGGCACGGTCAATCAGGTCGGCTTCGACAACATCACGCTCGGCAGCGGCACGCCGGGCGGCGGTGGCGGCCCGCCGGGACTCCCCGCGGTTCCGCTGCCCGCGCTCTCGCCGGCCGCGATCGGCGCGCTGGTCGTGCTGATGGCACTGATCGGATTCGCTTGGCGCAGAAAGCGCTCGCACTGATAAGCAACCTCGGGTTAGAAAAACGGCCGGAGAAATCCGGCCGTTTTTTTTTGATCACGCGTCGAGCGGCGGAACCTGCGCCGCCGCCTGATCGCGGATCTGCGCTTCGACGCAAGCGAGCGCCGTCATGTTGAACACGCGGCGCACGGTCGCCGCCGAGGTCAGCACGTGAGCGGGCTTGGCTGGGCCCATCAGGATGGGACCGAGCACGACGCCATCGGTCATCGCGCGCGTGATGTTGAACGCGATGTTCGCCGCGTCCATGTTCGGGCAGATGAAGAGATTCGCGCTGCCGGTCAGCTGCGAATTCGGGAACAGCCGTCCACGCACTTCCTCGTTGAGCGCCGCGTCGGCGTGCATCTCGCCTTCGATCTCGACCTTCGGCATGCGCTCGCGCAGGATCTCGACCACACGGCGCATCTTGGCCGCGCTCGGATTGTCGTGGCTCCCGAAATTCGAATGCGACAACGCCGCGACTTTCGGCACGATGCCGAAAAGCTTCAGGCGGATGATCGCCTGCTCCGCCGCCTCGGCGATGCGCTCGGCGTCGGGATCGACCGCGACATGCGTGTCGACGAAGAACCAGACGCCCTTGTCGTTGAACACTGCCGTCAGCGCCGAGAAATGGCGCACGCCGGGGTCCATCGGCACGATGCCGTTGAGATAACCGAGTTTCTTCTGATAGCGCCCGACCAGACCACAGATCATCGCATCGACTTCGCCGCGGCGAAGCATCAGCGCGGCGATGACCGTGGCGCGCGAGCGCACGATCGCCTTCGCGCTGTCCGGCGTCACGCCGCGGCGCTGCATCAGCTCGTGGTACAGCGTCCAGTAATCCTTGAAGCGCGGATCGCTCTCGATGTTGCACAACTCGAAATCGACGTTCGGCCGCAGGCGCAAGCTCAAGCGCTGGATGCGCTGCTCGATCACGCTCGGCCGGCCGATGAGCACGGGTTTCGCGATGCCTTCGTCGACGACGTTCTGCACCGCGCGCAAGACGGTTTCTTCCTCGCCTTCCGCATAAACCACGCGCCGCGGATCGGCCTGCGCGCGCGCGAACACGGGCTTCATCAGAAGCGTCGTGCGGAACACGAACGCGTTGAGCTTCTCGCGATAAGCGCGCAGATCATCGATCGGACGCAGCGCGACGCCCGATTCCATCGCCGCTCGCGCGACGGCCGGCGCGAGCTGCACCAGGAGGCGCGGATCGAACGGCTGCGGAATCAGATATTCCGGACCGAACGTCGGCATGTGTCCGCCGTACGCACGCGCGGCGACGTCGCTCGCCTCGCGCCGCGCGAGCTCGGCGATCGCATGCACGCAGGCGATCTTCATCGCCTCGGTGATCGTCGTCGCGCCGACATCGAGCGCGCCGCGGAAGATGTACGGAAAGCACAGCGCGTTGTTGACCTGGTTCGGATAATCCGAACGGCCGGTCGCGATGATGCAATCGGGACGCACGGCCTTCGCCGCTTCCGGAAGGATTTCCGGCGTCGGATTGGCGAGCGCAAGAATGATCGGCCGCTCGCCCATGCGCGCGACCATCTCGGGTTTGAGCACGCCCGGCGCCGAGAGACCGAGGAAAAGATCTGCGCCGTCGATGATCTCGTCGAGCGCACGCGCTTTCGTGTCGCGCGCGTAGCGCTGCTTGTTCGCGTCCATCTCCTCGACGCGACCGGTGTAGACGACACCGAGGCGATCGGCGACCCAGACGTTCTCAGGTTTCACGCCGAGGTTGACCAACATGTCCAGGCACGCGATGCCTGCGGCGCCCGCGCCGGTCGAGACCAGCTTGATCGCGCCGATGTCCTTGCCGGCGACGCGCAGCGCGTTCAACACCGCCGCGCCGACGATGATCGCGGTGCCGTGCTGATCGTCGTGGAACACCGGAATCTTCATGCGCTGGCGAAGCTTCTTCTCGATCTCGAAGCACTCCGGCGCCTTGATGTCCTCGAGATTGATGCCGCCGAACGTCGGCTCCAGGCTCGCGATGATGTCGACGAGCTTGTCGGGATCGCACTCGGCGATCTCGATGTCGAACACGTCGATGCCCGCGAACTTCTGGAACAGCATGCCCTTGCCTTCCATCACCGGTTTGGCGGCGAGCGGCCCGATGTTGCCGAGCCCGAGCACCGCCGTGCCGTTGGTGATGACGGCGACGAGATTGCCGCGCGTGGTCAGGTTCGCCACTTCGTGCGGATCGCGAACGATCTCTTCGCACGCCGCGGCGACGCCGGGCGAATACGCCAGCGAAAGCTCGCGCTGGGTGACGACGGGTTTGGTCGGAGTGACCTTTATTTTTCCGGCCGGCGGCTTGCGGTGATACTCGAGCGCGGCCTTTTTGAGTTCTTCGATGGTCGACATGTTTGCTGCGTCAGGAACGCCGCGCAGGACGGGCGCGCAGGCTCGATTCGACTATAGCATCGCCGTGTGGCGGGACCGCCGCAAAGCGACAAGGATCGGGGCACGAAGAACGCGAAGAAAAGCCTCTCGATCGTGTTCTTGGTGGTTCATTCTTTCTCCTTGAACGTCAGCAGCGCTCGCCGCGCACGGCTCGCTTGCCCGGCAGCGGCGCACATGGCACCGTAGCCGAGGGGGCCTCGTGACCGATATCACCGAACTGCTCGGCAAGGCGCGCGGGGGCGATCGAGCTGCTTCGGACGCGCTGTTCGCCGCGCTCTATCAGGAATTGAAGCGCCTCGCGGCCGGGCAGCTGCGCGGCGAGGACGCCCAGCGCGCGACGTCGCTCGTCCACGAGGCGTACGAAAAGCTGATCCGCCATGGCGGCATCGACGTCAACGACCGAGAGCACTTCTTCGCGGTCGCCGCGCGCACGATGCGCCAGATCGTCATCGACCATGTGCGCGCACGCAACGCGCAGCGCCGCGGCGGCGGCGAGATCATCGTCGCGATCGAGACGACTGCGATGGAAGCCGCCGCCCAAGGCCGCGACGAGGAAGTGCTCGCGCTCGACGACGCCTTGCGCCGTCTCGCCGACGTCGAACCCGCGCTGGCGCATCTGGTCGAGCTTCGCTTCTACGCCGGCCTCGAGCTCGCCGAGATCGCATCGATCGGCGAGCGCTCCGAACGATCGCTCAAGCGCGACTGGCGACGCGCGCGCGCCTTCCTTTATCGAGAGCTCGATCCGGGAGCCGCGCATGCCGCCGAACACTGAACGCTGGCAACGCATCGCGGCATGGTTCGACGAGCTCGCCGAGCTCGCGCCCGCCGCACGCGCCGAACGTCTCGCGGCGATCGCAGCGGACGATCCGGCCGCCGCGGCCGAAGTGTCGGCGTTGCTCGACGCCGACGCGCGCGACGGTGTGCTCGACAGCAGCATCACGACCGCGTTGCCCGATCTCGCCACCGACAGCGCGGCGCCCGAAGACGGACGCGTGGGACCGTATCGCCTGCTGCGCGTGATCGGCGAAGGCGGCATGGGCGCGGTGTTCCTCGCCGAGCGCAGCGACGGCAGCTACGAGCAGCAGGTCGCGGTCAAGCTGATCAAGCGCGGCATGGATTCGGTCGCGATCGTGCGCCGCTTCCTGCGCGAGCGCAGCATCCTCGCGCGCCTCGCGCATCCGAACATCGTGCGCCTTCTCGATGGCGGCATGAGCGCGGACGGCCGTCCGTATTATGCGATGGAATACGTCGACGGACGGACGATCACCGAGCATGCCGGCGCGACGCATCTTTCGCTAAAGGATCGCGTGCGTCTCGTCGCCGAAGTCGCGGAGACGGTCGCGTACGCGCATGCGCAGCTCGTCGTGCATCGCGACCTGAAGCCTTCCAACGTGCTGGTCGATCGCGAAGGCCGGCCGCGCGTGCTCGATTTCGGCATCGCCAAACTGCTCGAAGGCAGCACCGAAGACGATCGCACGCTGACCGCGACCGGCGCGCGCGTGCTATCGCCGGCGTACGCAGCACCCGAGCAGATACTCGGCGAGACGATCGGCACAGCGACCGACGTGTTCGCGCTCGGTCTCGTGCTGTGCGAGCTTCTCGCCGGCCGCCTACCCGTGCGCGGCGCCGAGCCTGACGCGGAACCCGAGCGCGCGAGCGCGATCGCGGCTTCGCGCACGCCGACTGAAATCGCTGCGCTCTATGGCGACGGCGTTTCGCCCGCGCAGATCGCACGACAGCTGCGCGGCGATGTCGACGTGATGATCGCGACGGCGTTGCAGCGCCAGCCTTCGCGGCGCTATCCCACCGCCGCGGCGTTCGCCGACGATCTGCGCCGCTGGCTCGACGGCAGGCCAATCGCGGCGCGCGCCGATTCCCGCGCGTATCGATTCTCCAAATTCGTGCGCCGCCATCGTGTCGCCGTCGCCGCCGCGGTATTGATTGCGTTGTCGGTGCTCGGCGGACTCGGCGCTTCGCTCTGGCAGGCGCGTATCGCGCGCGCCGAAGCGCAACGTGCCGATGCCGAGCGCGCTCACGCGGAGCGCCAACTCGCACGCACCGAGCGCGTCAAGGATTTCGTGCTGACCTTGTTCCGCGAGCAAGACCCGATCAGTCGCGCCAAGGCGCAAGCGCGCTCGGCACCCGAGCTGATCCGCGACGGCATCGCGCAGATCGATGCGACGTTCGCGAGCGAAGATGCGTTGCGCGCGGAGCTCTTGCGCGATCTCGGCGAAATCCAGGTCGGCCTCGACGACAGCAAGGCCGGCGAAGCGACACTCAAGCGCGCCCTGGATCTCGAACAGCGTGTCTCCGGCGCCGACAGCGCGGCGAGCGCCGAAGCGATGGCCGCGTACGCCGACGGCATCTACGCGGCCGGCGATGCCGACAAAGCCGACGCGATGATGCGCGATGCGGTAACGCGCCTGCGCGCGACGCACGGCGCCGACCACGTGAAAACGGCGAAAGCCGAATCCTCGCTGGCCGTGCTCGAGATGATCCGCGGTCGCGACGAAGAGGCCGAACGCCTGGCGCAGCACGCCGTTGCGATTTATCGCGCGACGTACGGCGCCGATGATCCGGAAGTCGCGCAGCGTCTTTCCGTGCTCGGCAACATCCAGCAGGAAGTGGGAACCTACGACAAGGCGTTGGCGACGTTCGATGAAGCGCTCGACATCATCGCGCGCACGCAAGGCAAGGATCACGTGCGCACGGTCATGCTGCGCTCGCGCAAGGGCGACGTGTTGCGCGTGCAGCGCAAGTTCGACGAAGCGCTCGATCAGTACCGTACCGCGCTCGACATCGAGCGCGCGCAGCTTCCGGCGCAGCATGTCGTCATCGGCGGCACGTTGTTGCGCCTGGGCGATCTCGAGCGTCGCGCGGGCCGTCTCGACGACGCCGATCGCTCGTTCGCCGAGGCGATCGCGATCCTTTCCAAGAAACCTTCGGGACAATACGCGCAGGCGCTGCAATTCCACGGGGATCTCGCGCACGCGCAGGGCCGCTTCGACGTCGCGCTGCAGCGCTATCGCGCCGCGCTCGACACGTTCCGCGAGCGAACCGGCGAAAGCGTCTACACACGTCTCACCGCACTGAAGGTCGTCGAGACGCTGACCGATTTGGAACGCCTCGACGAGGCCGAAAAGCTCGGCGTCGAAATCTCCACAGCGATCGCCGCGACATCGAAGGAAGATTCGTACGAGAGCGCCTATGCCGCGGCGATCATGGGCGAGCTGCGCCATATCCAGGGACGCGACGCCGAAGCCGTGCCGCTGCTGCGGCGCACGCTAGCGCTGTTGGTCAAGATCTACGACAACGATCACGCGGAAATCGCGACCGGACGCGTCGCGCTCGCGGCGGGATTGATCGGATTGCGTGACGAAGCGTCGCGCGCGGAAGCATCCACGCTGCTGGAAGCCGCCAAGGCTTCGCTCGAACGCGGCGGCGCCGACGATACCGATGGGATTCTCGGCAAGGTCTATCTCGAGCGCTGCCGCTTGCGGCTCGACAACGGCGATGCGGATGGCGCACGCGCCGACATCGCCGAGGCGCTCAAGCGCCTGCAGACGCCGGAGCACGCACCGACGCTGCGGCGCGCACGCACGCTGGAGCGCCGGCTGGAGACGCGCGCCTAAGAAATCGGAGTTGGCCCCTGCCGCAGCACTCTTACGTGGAATGGAACAGGAGGGTCCCATGACCATACCGATGTTTCGCATCCTGGCCGCCTTGATGGTGGCCATTCCCTGCGCCGCCGGCGCCGCGACATTCACCGTCACGCGCGGCGACGATCCCGTGCCCGACGAGTGCGCCGTCGACGACTGCTCGTTGCGCGAGGCGATCGCAGCGACCGCGGCGACGCCCGAAGCCGACACGATCGTGCTCGGCGCGGGCCAATACCAGGTCACGATCGGCCCGCTCGGCATCCAAAGCGCGATGACGATCCGCGGTGCCGGCAGCAGCGCGACGCGGGTCGTAGCGAGCGGCGGCGACTCGCTGATATACGTCGGAGCGTTCGGCAATCTCACGATCGAGCATCTGGAAGCCGGCAGCATCGACGGCGATGCGATCGTCGTATTCGACAACGCGTTCGCGACGCTGCGCGACATCAAGGTCGCGGGCAACGCGGGCGGCGTCGGCACGGCCAGCGACGACAACGGCACCGGCGCGATCCGCATCGAGCAATCGACAATCGACAGCGGCGTCGCCTGCCTGCAGGCGCTCGGCAGTTGCCGCATGTTCGACAGCCGCGTGCACCGGATCATCGCGCAAGATGCCGAGATCGAATTGCAGCGCGTCGAGGTCGACGGCGCCGGCGAGCCCCTGGTCGGCATCGAAGTCGGCGGCGGCAAGCCGATCACGATCGTCGATTCGACGATCCGCAACGCCGACCTTCCGCTGCGCCTCGTCGGCAACGGCGAAACCGCCGACCCCGTGCACATCCGCCGCACGCGCTTTCTCGACAACACCGGCCCGCTGCTCGCCGATCGCATCGGCGCAATCTTTCTCGACGACGTCGAATTCCGCCACCACGTGGTCTCGGACGATATGCTGAACTTGCCGGCGGTACTGCTCGCCGAGGCGGGCCCGATCTGGTATTTCAGCAATGCGCTCGTCGTCGGCAACCGCGGCGGCAGCACGATCGACGGCGCCGTGTTCCGCATCCTCGCCGGCGGACGCGTGTTCGTCGACAACTCGACCTTCGACGACAACACGTTCCGGCCCGACGTCGGCTCCAGTTACGGACACACGATCGGCGTCTATAACAACACGTCCACGCCGACGCTGCTGTTCCTCGTGCACGTGACGATGCGCCGATCGCTCCTGTTGACCGACGATACGGTCGGATCGCTCCTCACTGTGCGCGGTCCATCGACCGACGTGCGCGTCTTCAACAGCGTGCTGCACGGCACCTGCGGATTCGGCGGCGGCGGCACGATCACGGCGGCGATGGGCAACGCCGAATCGCCGGGACACGGCTGCAACTTCGACGAAGCGGACAATTTCGTCGACATACTGCCGTCCAATCTTTTCCTCGGCAGTCTCGGCGATCACGGCGGATTCACCGAAACGTTCCTGCCCGCGCGCTCGAGCATGCTGATCGACGCTGCCAATTCGGGCGCGTGCCAGGTCTTCGGAACGCTCGACCAGCGCCGCTATCTGCGTTCGGCGGACGGCTCGGACTGCGACATCGGCTCGGTCGAAGTGAACGCGCTCTCCGACGCGATCTTCGCCGATGCGTTCGAGGGGGCGTGAGCGTTTGTCGAAACGCGAAAGCTCCGCCTCTCACCCGCCCGCGTAACCGAGATAATCGAGCGCCGCCTGCAGCATCGCGGACGTGCCGACTTCGAGCGCGCCTTCGTCGAGGAAGAAGCGTGGCGAATGGTTGGTCGGCGCGGTCACCGGGTCCTTTCCGACCGGCGTCGCACCGACGAAGAAATAGACGCTCGGCGCCGGGACGCCGAGCGCGAGCTGCGGAAAATCCTCCGACGCAGTCCAGCGCGGCGCTTCGCTCACCTTGTCCTTGCCGAGCGCTTTTTCGAGGCTCGCGCGCACGCGCTCGGTCAATGCGGGATCGTTGTAGTTGACCGGATTGCTGCCCGGCATCGGGATCTCGGTGTCGACCGTCGCGCCGTTCGCCGCGGCAACATGCTCGGCGATGTTCTTGAGACTCGACAGCGCCTGCTGCCGCATGCCGTCGTCGAACGCGCGCACCGTGCCCCAGAGCTCGGCCGAATCCGGCACGATGTTGAAGCGCTGGCCGCCGTTGAAGATGCCGAACGTGACCACCGCGGGCTGCGTGTTGATGTCCAGCTGGCGGCTGACGATCGTCTGCGCGCTGGTCACGATCTCGGCCGTCGTCACGATCGGATCGATGCCTTTCCACGGCGTCGCGCCGTGGCTCTGGCGGCCGTGCACGACGATGTGGAACGTATCCGAGCTCGCCATCGCGCCGCCGGCGCGTACGGCCGCTGTGCCGACCGTCTGCGTCGAGACGACATGCATGCCGAACACGGCGTCCGGCTTGAAGTCCTTGAAGATTCCTTCCTTCACCATCAGCGGCGCGCCGCCTTCCTCGCCGGGAGGCGCGCCTTCCTCCGCAGGTTGAAAGATGAACATGATCTCGCCGGGAAGATCCTTCTTCATCTTCGCGATCGCTTCGGCGACGCCGAGCGTCATCGCCGTGTGCGCGTCGTGTCCGCACGCGTGCATCACGCCGACCTGCTTGCCGAGATATTCGCCTTTCACCTTGGAAGCGAACGGCAGATCGACTTCCTCGGTGACGGGCAGCGCATCCATGTCCGCGCGGATCGCGAGCTTCGGACCCGGCTTGCCGCCCTTGAGAACGCCGACGACGCCGGTGCGCGCGATGCCGGTGCGCACCTCGTAACCGAATTTCTTCAGCTCCGCCGCGACGAACTTCGACGTGCGCACTTCGCGATTGCTGAGCTCGGGATGCTGATGCAGATCGCGTCGCCATGCCGTGATGTCCGGCAATTCCTTGTCGACGATCGCCTTGACCGAAGAATCCGCCGCGACGGCATCGCCGGCGGCGATACCGAGAACGATGCACAAGGAAAGACGGCGGAATTTCTGGTTCATCGAGACACCTCGGTCGGGAGAGAAAAGTTCGGATCGATCATTCGCGCTCATTCAGCGCGGATTTCAGCGGTCCGAGCCAATGCGCATAGTACGCCGCGCGCGCGCGGCCGCCGCGGAGCGGCCCGCGCACTTGCGCCGCGCTGTGCGTGCGCACGACGCGTTGGGTCTCGTGCGGCGCAAGGCAGGCAGGATCGAAGTCGAGCTCGCAGAAATCGAGCAGAGCGCGTATCTCGGATTCGGGATCGGCGAGCAGCGCTTCGTAACTCTGCTCGCGCAAATTATTCGCATACCGCGCGCGCCAGAATGCGATCGCCGCGTCGAAATCGCGCCAGTACGAAGCGATGTCGTCGAGGTCATAGCTGAAGCGCTGCGCATGCGGCGCGAACAGGCGCGCGAAGCACGCGATCGCGTTCTCGACCGGATCGCGCCGGCACACGATCACGCGCGCACCCGGCAGCATGCGGCGCAACGCGCCGAGATGGCGCCAGTTGCTCGGCAGCTTGTCAGTCGAACGCGGTCGCGTGGCGCGCCAGCGCGCCGTGCGCGAAAGATACTCGTCGCCGAGCCTCGCCCAGTCCGCGGACGTCGCTTGCTGGGCCCAGGTCGAAAGCGGCGTGCCGCGACGTTTCGATTCGGCGTCGAGCACGATCGGAAGATCGGGCAGCTCGCCCGCGCCTTCGACGTCTTTGTGCGTCGCCAGAATCTGCTCGATCAAGGTCGAACCGGATCGCGGCAAGCCGACGATGAAGATGATTTCGCTTCCGCGCTCCGAGCGCTCGTCGGCATTCTTTGCATCGAACGCGGACAACGTCGCGGCGACGTCCGCGCTCATCGCCGAAGCATTCCAGGGCTCGACGCGCCGCACGCGCGCATTCGCCGCGACGAGCGTGTTCCAGGCTTCGTCGTAGCGCTTCGATACTTCGAGCGCTCTCGCGAGCGCAAAACCGAGCGCGGTCCGCGAGCGCTCCGGCGAATCCGTGCGATCGAGCCCTTCCTGCATGCGCGCGATATCGGACTCGTCGAACCGCGCATCGAGATCGGCCAGCGCCAACCACGCGTCGCCATCGTACGGATGATCGCGCAGGATCGTGCGCAACTCCGCCTGCGCTTCGTCCGCGCGCCCGCGGATGCGATGCGCGTATGCGAGCGTGAAGCGCGGCTGCGCGAGATGCGGTTCGAGATCGAGCGCCGTCTGCAGCGCCGCGGCGCCCTCGTCGGCATCGCCGGAATCGACCAGCGCCTTGCCGAGATTCGCCTGCGCCGCCGCGTTGCCGGGCGCGAGATCAGCCGCGCGCCGGAACGCATCGACCGCACCGCCGAGATCGCCGGTCGCCTGCAAGCCGATGCCGAGGCTGTTGAGAAGCTGCGGATCGTCCGGACGCTGTGCGAGCGCGCGCCGCGTCGCCGCGATCGCTTCGGCGTGCCGGCCGCGCTGGCGCAGCAGCGTCGCGTTGAGACGCAAGGCATCGACGTCGTTCGGCGCAAACGCGAGCGCGCCCTGCACCTGCCGCTCGGCATCGGCGAGCCGGCCGAGCGCGATGAACTCCGCCGCCTGCGCGATCAGTCGGCGCACGCGCGCATCCGGCGGCAACGACGAGTCTGGATCCGTCGCCATCAAAGTCCCAGCACCAGATCCTCGGCTTCGACGCGATCGAGCCGGATCTGATTGGCGAACAGCGAAAACGCGAGCATGCCGGCGAGTCCGTTGGCGTGCTGCACCCACGGCGGCAGCCAGCGCGGCTGCGCGATGTAACCGTTGTCGAAATACGGCTGCAGCGACATGACGTCGTGCAGCGCGAGCTTGCCGGCGAAAAGGTTGCGGCACACGGCGAGGCGCTGATGCTTGAGCGCCCAGCGGAAGAACGTGTGCACGGACAGAAGCCCGTGCAGATACACAGTGTCCTTGGTGAACGCCGCGCCGCCGCCGAGCGGCGCGCCGCGGAACACGCGCTGCGCCGAAGCGAAACTGTCGGTCTCGCTCTGTCCCGCGTCGAGGAAGAAGCGGAACACCTCGATAAAATCCGCGCCACCGAGCGCCATGTCGATCGCGATGATGCGAAGGCTGATGCGCTTCATGCGCTCGATGTCGATCGATCCCGACATCAGCTCGGCGAACACCGCGAGACCTTCCTGCGTCGCCGTGATGCGCGGCGACGAGCGCGCCAGCGATTTCAGATGCGGCTGCTCGCGCCCGTTCAACGCGGTCAGCGAATGCACGAACGCTTCGTGCTCGATGAGCTGATGACGATCGTATTCGGAGAAATTCGTCGCCGAGCGCAGCCGAATCCGCGTCGCGCCGGCCGCGGCCTTCGCGATCAGCTCGGGATCGGTCTCGACGCTGACCACGTTCGGGCCGAAGAACGCATCGAGCTGCTGCTGCAGATCCTGTCGCAGCTGTTCCGCCGGGATCGAGCCCGCGCTCTCGTCCAGCACCGCCGCGCTGATGAAATCGTCGGCCAGCGCGATGAAATGGCGCGCGGCATCGACATTGGTCAGGCTCGCGCCCGGCACGCGATCGCTGGGCCGGCCGAACAGCCGCGCCGAATGCTCCGTGATTTCGGGCGTGCCCATCGCATCGAGCAGCTCGGTCGCGATCATCCAGGATTGCGCGGTGCGGCGGATGTAATCGCCGAGCGGATGGCCGGGTTCGGCGGCGACATAGATGCCGGTCAAGGCCTCGCGCGTCTCCGAGAATTCGCAGCGCGGATACGTGATCTGCGGCAACCGCGCCGTGCCGGCCTTCCACGCATCGATGAAATCCATCTCGATCGAGGCCGGCCAGCTCACCGACGCGAGCAGGCGTATGCCCCGCGTCGCCGCGACGAGGCGGCGGTCCAGCTCGGAATACACATCCAGACGATCGGCACCAACAGCCATGCGCTTTGCAGAGCCCGTCGCGAACTCCCCGACGATAGCAGACCGCGCCGCCGCTGGAACCGATTCGCCACCGACGTGGCGGATAAGCCGGCCCCTTTCCGTACCGATTCCACACGGCACCCGCGAGAGCGTGCCTTCATCGGATACGGAGAACCCCATGATCCAGAATCGACCGCGGCGCCCCGTCGCGACCCGCCTCAACACGCTGGCCGCGTGCCTCGCCGCGGTACTCGCCGCCGGCGGCGCCCCGCACGGCGTCGCCGCCCCGACACGCGTCGGCGATTCCCATCCTTTGCGATTCAACGCCAACGTCCGCAAGGACGCTACGCCCCGCTTCCAACGCGCGACGAATCGCTGGCTGCACGATATCCGTCCTCGATCGGCGAAAACCGGCCCGGCACATCCGGCAGTTACGCACACGGTGACCAACTGCGACGATGCCGGGCCCGGAAGCCTGCGCCAGGCCGTCGCGGACGCGATCGACGGTGACGCGATCGACTTCGACTTATCGAGCACCGGCTGCTCGACGATTACGCTGGAAAGCGGGGCGATCTCAATCACCGCGCCGAATCTCACGATCACCGGTCCCGGCCAGGATCTGCTGACCATCGACGGCAGCGACACGACGCTCGTCATCAGCAGCAAGTACGGGATCGCGATCAGCGATGTCACGATCGCTCACGGCGGCAACGACGCCGCGGCCGGCGGATGCCTCTCGATCGTCGGCGATCTGACGTTGACGCGCAGCACCGTCACCGGCTGTCGCGCCGGCAACGGAAGCAACGCGAGCGCCATCGGCGCGGGCGTCAACGTGACCGGCAATCTTTCCATGCTGCGGAGCACGATCAGCGACAGCACGACTTCGGCTTCGGGCACGGCTTATGGCGGCGGCGCTTACGTCGGTGGAGATGCGTATCTCGATCACAGCGTGATTGCTGGAAATACCGCAACGGCGATCAGCGGATACAGTCGCGGTGGCGGTTTGTTCGCGCTTGGAAACGTGGACATCGCGAGGAGCCAGGTCCGCGACAACGTAGTGAGCTCGGACTCGTCGACCGCTTACGGCGGCGGCGTCTATAGCGCAGGCACAACCATCAAGGTGCGAGCTGCGAGCACGATCAGCGGCAATACCGCGTGGTCGGAAACGGAGTGGAGTTATGGCGGAGGCATCCAGGGCGGCACTGGAAATCCCAGCACGAACATCACTCTTTCAGGCAGTACGTTGAGCGCAAACGTCGCAGACTCCAACTGCGCTGGCTGTATTAACATCGGCGGCGGCGCGATGACATTCGGCCGCATCTCTTCGTACTACAGCACTGTTCGCGACAATCAGGTATTGGCGCCAGTATCCACGAGTCGCGCCTTTGGAGGTGGCCTTGCGACAAATTTCGTTGGCGACGACGGAGCGATTGTCACTTTGAACAGCACGGTATCCGGAAACAATGCCATGGGCGGACAAATGGGCATGGGCGGTGGAGTCGCCGCGCTGGCTGGAAGCCCATTTGTGGGAGTGAACACCACGATCGCATTCAACCAAGCAAGCCATGTGGGCGGTGGTGCTTTCGGAGCCATGGGCTCCAGCTACGGTCCGGGATTGTCTAGCAGCATCGTCTCGAACAATCAGGCGCCCGACGGCGCTGATGTGGCTACCACTACGGGACTACCCGTTACTATGGCGGGCAGCAACAACATCATCATGGTTGCCAGCGCCGAGTTCACGCTGCCCATCGACACGATCAGCGAGGACCCACAACTGCTGCCGCTTGCCAACAATGGCGGACACAGTGCGACACATGCTCTCGCTGCGAGCAGCCCAGCAATCGACACTGGACTCAATCAACTGCCTCTGAACTACGACCAACGTAGCTGCCCCTTCCTCCGTGAAAGCGGCGCAGGCCCCGACATCGGCGCGTTCGAACTGCAACCGCCAACGGATCACATGTTCGGCGACGGCTTTGACGACACGCTGGTCTGTCCGTAGTTCAACAAGAAAAAGGGCGGCCCGCGCCGCCCTTTTTCGCAGCAAACGACTCCGCCTCAACCCACGTCAACGCTTGCCGTACTTCTCGTTGAGCCGCTTCCCCAACGCCTTGGTCAACACCCGCGACTCGCTCTTGCGCCGCATCTGCGCTTCGAGGCTATCCGCCGCTGCGGCCAGCTCGTCGCGGAGTTTCAAGTAGTTCTGCCAGCGCTGCGGATCGAGGCGGCCGTCCGCAAGCGCCGCGCGCACGGCGCAGCCGGGTTCGCTCTGGTGGCTGCAATCGCCGAAACGGCAATGCTGCGCGAGCTCTTCGATATCGGCGAACTGCCCCTGATCAAGCTCCTCGTCGCCCGTGAGCTTGAGCTCGCGCATGCCCGGCGTATCGATGAGACATCCGCCGGACGGCAGCATGATCAGCGCGCGGTGCGTCGTCGTGTGGCGGCCGCGGCTGTCGTGCTCGCGAACTTCTTTCGTCGCCTGGCGCGATTCGCCAAGCAGCGTATTCGTCAACGTCGATTTGCCGACGCCGGATGATCCGACCAGTACGGCCGTGTTGCCGGGACCCAGATACGCGAGCAGCGGCGCGACGCTCTCGACCGATTTCGCGTTGATCGCGAGAATCTCGACATCGATCGCGATGCGCGCGCGCAGCGTCGTGATCGCATCGCTCGCATCGCCGCGGTCGGCCTTGGTCAGCACGACGACCGGACGCGCGCCGCTGCCTTCGATCAAGACCAGGTAGCGCTCGATGCGCGCCGCGCTGAGATCGCCGTCGAGACCGTTGAGCACGAACACCGTGTCGATGTTGGTCGCGATCAGCTGGAGCTGATGGCGCTCGCCCGCCGCCGCGCGCGCGAGCACGGTGCGTCGCGGCAGTATCTGGTCGATCTGTGGCGGCGATGAGGGCGTGACCAGCACGAAATCACCCACGGCCGGGCGTTCGGCGGCATCGAGGCCTCGCTTGAGGAATTTCGGGGCCGGCTGCGCGTTGAAAGCGCTCGCCCCGTCGTGGACCTCGTAGCCGGCCCGATGCTGGGCGACCACGCGCACGATCCTCGCGCCCGCGGGCGCGTCGTCGGCAAGCTGCCCGTCACGCCAGCCGATGCGGGCCAGGCGTTCTTCTTCGTTCGCATCGCTCAGCATCGGTGGATTCTAGCCGCGATCGGGCCGCAGCCGGCCGATTCGCGGGCTTTTGCGCCTTATGACCACGCGTTGGGTGCGAGGCCGCGCGCTCGCTGCTAGCATCGAACGAGGTTTTGTTGGGCAGGAAGGACAATGGAACGGCAAGCTGTACCGGTGAGCGCGCGACTCGGCAGCGTTCGCTACGACATCCGCGGCCCCTTGAGTCGGCGCGCGCGCGAGCTCGAAGCCGAAGGCCGCGAGATCGTGCGCCTCAACATCGGCAATCCGGGCCTGTTCGGCTTTCGCGTGCCGGCGCACCTGCGCGCCGCGATCGCCGACGCGCTGCCTGCGAGCGAGGCCTATTGCCACCAGCAGGGTTTGCCCGAAGCGCGCGACGCGATCGCCGCCTACCAGCGCAAGAACGGAACGGCCGCGGCGCACGCCGATCGCATCTTCATCGGCAACGGCGTCAGCGAATTGATCGACATCAGCCTGCGCGCGCTGCTCGATCCGGGCGACGAAGTGCTGATTCCCGCACCAGATTACCCGCTGTGGACCGCGGCGACGCGGCTCAACGACGGCCATCCCGTCTACTACCGTTGTCCGCCCGAGCGCGATCATCTGCCCGACGCGGACGAAATCGCCGCGCTGATCACGCCGCGCACGCGCGCGCTGGTCATCATCAATCCGAACAATCCGACGGGCGCCGTGTATCCGCGCGAGGTGCTCGAAAAGCTCGTCGACATCGCCGCGCGACATGGCCTCGTTCTTCTCTGCGACGAGATCTATGACAGCGTGCTCTACGACGGCGCCGCATTCGAGCCGCTGGCGCCGATCGCCGGCGACGTGCCGTGCGTGTCGTATGGCGGACTCTCGAAAGTGCATCTCGCCTGCGGCTATCGCGTCGGCTGGTTGTCGCTGACCGGCGCCGAGCGCCGCACGCGCGAGCTTGCGCACGCGCTCGATTTGCTGGCGGCGATGCGCCTTTGCAGCAACGTGCCGGCGCAGTGGGCCATCAAGCCTGCGCTCGAAGGTCCGAGCGCGATCGCCGGGCTCACCGAACCCGGCGGACGCCTGCACACCGCGCGCGCGACCGTGTGCGATGCCGTGGCGCGCAGCGAATTCCTCGATGTGGTCACGCCGCACGGCGCGCTGTACGCATTTCCCGGGGTCGATCGCGAGCGCCTGCCCGAGTTCGACGACGAAATGTTCGCGCTCGAACTGCTCGAACGAGAAAGCGTGCTGCTGGTCCCGGGTTCGAGCTTCAATATTGCCGAGCGCAATCACTTCCGCGTGACTTTGCTGCCGGAACCCGCGGTGCTCGAAGACGTGTTCGCGCGCATCGAGCGCGAGCTTGTGCGCCACGCCGAGGCGGCGGGCACGGCACGCCGCGTCGCCTGAAGCAGAACGTAGTCCCTTCTCTCCGTCATCCCGGCGAAAGCCGGGATCCATTTGCTTTTCCGCACAAGAAAATGGATTCCGGCTTTCGCCGGAATGACAGAGTATGGAACGCCTAAACTAGCGCCGAATGCACACCATGTCATCATCCTCCAACAGCTCCCGCTTCCTCGCCCTCGGCGATTCCTACACGATCGGCGAAGGCGTCGCCGAAGAAGGCCGCTGGCCGATGCAGCTTGCGCGGAAGCTGCGTGCCGACGGCATCGCGATCGACGATCCGTTGATCGTCGCGACGACCGGCTGGACAACCGACGAGCTTTCCGCGGCGATGGACCTCGCCACGTTCGAGCCGCCGTACGCATTGGTCACGCTCCTGATCGGCGTGAACAATCAGTATCGCGGCCGCGAGCTCGCGAACTATCGTGACGAGTTCGCGGCGCTGCTCGCGCGAGCGATCGCGCTCGCCGGCGCGCGTAGCGATCGTGTCGTCGTCGTATCGATTCCCGACTGGGGCGTCACCCGCTTCGCGCGCGAAAGCGGTCGAGATACGAAGGAAATCGCCGCCGCGATCGATGCCTTCAACATGGCCGCGCACGCGATCTCGATCGCGAACGACGTGGCCTTCGTCGACGTCACTGCTGCATCGCGTCAAGCGGGTGACGACGAGACGATGCTGACCGACGACGGCCTGCACCCTTCCGCACTGCAATACGAACGCTGGACCGAGCGGATCCTGCCGGTCGCGAAGCGCGCGCTCGTGCCCTTACAGTTGTAAAAAATCGAGACATTTCGCCGGCGCACCGCAGCCTCCCACCGGCCGCGCATCGCGTTATCTCGAAATCGAGAACTTCGGCGTGATCCGCCGCACACGCTTAACGCGAACCAAACAACATTCTTGGAAGCGTTTGCTAGTTTTCGCCCCTCATCGTCGCCGGCGCGGGCCGGCGTTCCCAGCGGACTGTCAGGGGAGCAGCGCATGGCCTTCAAGCGAACGGCTGTCGAGATCGTGTCATTCAAAAAAACGTTGTATTTCCTCGCCCTGTTCGCGCCTTGCCTCTCCGCTCGCCCGCTGCTTCCTCCTGATCCGCCGACACTCGCTCCTCCGGAAATCGCTTCGCACGAAATGCCCGCCGCGCTGCGGCTCGATGTCGCCGCCGCGACCGCGATCACGCCCGGCGCCAGCGCCGGCATGGCCGCTGCGGAAACAAAACCCGACTCCGTCGCCGCGCATCCGCGCCGCGCGCTCGCCGATTTCGCGATGAAGCTGCGCAACATCGCGTATCGCCGCGGCGGCCGCGAGCCGATGACCGGTTTCGATTGCAGCGGTTTCGTCCACTATGTCTTCAATCGCACGCTCGGCCTCGATCTGCCCAGCGATTCGGCGAGCCAGTTCAACGAAGGCAGACAGGTCGATCGCAGCGGCCTCAAGATGGGCGATCTCGTGTTCTTCCGCACCAAGGGCCGCCACATCTCGCACGTCGGCATCTACCTCGACAACGGCCTCTTCATCCATTCGCCGTCGAGCGGCAAGCGCGTGCGCATCGATCATCTGGCCGAGTCGTACTGGGCCAAGCGCTTCGTCGGCGCCAAGCGTCCCGACGCGCTGATCTGATTCTCGATTCCACGGATATCGGCTTCGCGCAGCCTCTTCCGCGCGGGGTTTGAAATCGCGCGCGCGTCTCCACGTCGATGGGAATCCCGGTGGAGAATCGATCATGAAGCAACGCAAGCTCGGCAAGTCCGACCTCGCCATCGCGCCGCTCGCGCTCGGCGGCAACGTGTTCGGTTGGAGCGCCGACGAAGCGACTTCATTCGCCGTGCTCGACGCGTTCGTCGACGAAGGCCTCGAGATGATCGACACGGCCGACGTCTATCCGGCCTGGGTGCCGGGCAACGAAGGCGGCGAATCCGAAACGATCATCGGCAAATGGCTGAAGCGAAGTGGCAAGCGCGATCGCGTCGTCATCGCGACGAAAGTCGGCAAGTGGGCCAAGCGCAAAGGACTCTCCGCCGCGAACATCGCTGCCGCTGCCGACGATTCGCTGCGCCGGCTCGGCATCGATCGCATCGATCTCTACTACGCGCATGCCGACGATGAGACCGTGCCGCTCGAGGAAACACTCGGCGCATTCGCGCGCTTGATCGAATCGGGAAAAGTGCGCGCGATCGGCGCATCGAACTATTCCGCCGAACGCACGGCGCAAGCGCTCGATGTCAGCCGTAAGCTCGGCCTGCCGCGTTACGAAGTCTTGCAGCCCGAATACAATCTCGTCGCGCGCAAAGGCTATGAAGCCGACATCGAACCGCTCGCGCGCCGCGAGAACCTCGGCGTCGTTTGCTACTACGCGCTCGCGAGCGGATTCCTCACCGGAAAATATCGGAGCGAGCGCGATCTCGGCAAAAGCGCCGCGCGCGCCGGCGCCGTCGGTAAATATCTGAATGCGCGCGGGCTCGGCATCGTCGATGTGCTCGAAGACATCGCCGCCGCACACAGCGCGACGGCGGCGCAAGTCGCTCTGGCCTGGCTGATCGCGCGTCCGGGCATCACCGCGCCGATCGCGAGCGCGACCAGCGTCGAGCAGGTTCGCGATATCGCAGGTGCGACGCGATTGTCGTTGACGATGAAAGATATCGCGCGGCTCGACGAAGCGAGCCGCGACTGACCGCGCGTTATTTCGCGCGCCTCTGCGAAAACTTGTCGCGCGGCGACAGCCGCCGCCGCGGCGCGGGTTTGCGTCCGACGAATCCGTAGTACGGAACGCGTCCGAACGGAAGATACGGAACCGCGGTGCGCGCTTCGACGAATTCGTGATCGGGCAGGAGGCGGCGCAACTCAGGCAGGTGCTGCGCATTGAGATGCACGCCGTCGTGGCCGAACCACGCCGGCCAGAAATGCCGCGTGAACGCGCTGTGCCGCACGCAACCTGCTGGCGGGCGCGCGGCGGATACATAGAAATCGACCACGCCGAGCACGCCACCCGGCTTCAGCATCGCGATCGCATTCGCGATCGCCGCGCGCCAATCCGGGATCATCGTCAGCGCGTACGAGAAATACACGCAGTCGACGAGCTCCGCCGGTTGGTACGTCGTCGCATCCGCTTCGACGACGCGAAGTTGCGGCAGGCGCCGCGCACGCTCGCGCGCCTGCGCGAGCAGCGGCGCACAAACGTCGACGATTTCTAGCTTCGCGACGCGATCGAGCTTCGCGCCGAAGAATTCCGCGTTGCGGCCGGTACCGCCGCCGAGCTCAACGACATGCGCGCCGTCCGGCAGCGGCAAACGTTCGATCAGCTCGGCGCGTCCGCGCAGCAATCGCTCGCGAAAGCGATCGTACTGACCGGCTTGCGGGCGGTAAAACTCCGACAGCGCATCCGCGTGCGATGCCGCGCGCGGCATGCCGCGCAGCATGCGCCCGAGCACCGCGACATCGCCGCGCAACGCCTCAAGCCGGGACATCGGCGATGACGAAGCCGGCATAGGTGTGCACGCGATCCTGCGGCTGCAGCGAATCGGCCATGTCGTCCATGAAGCGGAACACGTCGCGCAGTTTTTCGCCGCGCGGACCGATGCGGATCGCATCGAGATACGCAGGCTTGGCGTGCGCGCTGCGCATCAGGATGCGCGCGCGCGGCGTCGCGCGTGCACGAATCATTTCCCATTCCTCGACCAGCGCGGCCGGATGATAGGAGCTCATCCAGTCCATGTGATCGAGCAGCACGAAGCGCGAGATCGGCGTGTCGTTGTCACGCAGGAATTCGGTCACCGTCGTCGTGTGCGCGGCGATGCGGTCGATGAGGCCGCCTTTGAGCCGCTCGAAGTTCTCGCGCTTGAGATATTCCGGACAGCAGTCCTGCCGATAGCGGCCGGTGATGTACACGCGCCAGAAATAGTTGTCGCCGAGCGGCAACTGGCGGAACACGTATTGCACGCAGCTGCGGATGAATCCGGACACGCCGCCCGCGTGCTGCGCCTCGACGAGCCGGCGCTGCGGATACGGAACGCCGAGAAGGCTCATCGTGAACTGCCGCGAGATCGCCCAGTTGACCGCCTTGTTCCACAAGAGCGGCGCGACGCGCTCGTCGTAGATCGCTTGCTGCTCGGCGATGTTGCGTGCCTCGAAGAGATCGGCCATCGCTTCGCGCAGGCGCGGCCGTGCGGCGAAGTACGCGCGCACGCCGCGCGCGACGACGCCGGAAAGTCCATGGAAATAGAAGCTGCCCCGCGAGCTGGTGAACCAGCGCCGGTGCCTATCCCACCATGTCTGCGCGAAAGGCGAGAGCAATGCACGCAAATCGCGCTTGTAGATTTCCTCGAAGCGCGCGTGGAAACCTTCACCGAAGATCGCGAAGAAATCTTCGAAGCCGAGCGCGCGGATGCCGGCGATCTTGAGCTCGAGCAGCGCGGTCTGTCGCGGATTCGCATCGACCGCATGAATGCGCGCGGGCGCCTGCAGCGCGTAGTCGAGCGCGTTGCAGCCGGCGCTGGTGATCACCAGCACGGTGTCGTCGGGACCGAGCGCGAGCGCCTGGCGATCGACGGCGGGATCTTCCCAGCAGGTGTTGTAGACCAGGCTTCGCGAATAGATCGCGTCGAAGAGCTTCTGATCGATCTTGTCGCGCAGATTCGGAATCGACATCGTGATGTGGCAGTCCGCAGTCGCCGCAGTGACGGCTTCGCGGCAAACCCTAGTACGCGCGCATGACAACTCCATGATCGCCGCGCGAAGGCCTCGCGAAGAAACGCAAAGATGCGCGCGGTCGCACGGCGGCCATCGCTGTCATTGCAGTGCAACGCCAGCGCAATCGAAACGCGATCGGGAAAACATAGGCTTGCGCCGGTTTCCTGCGAGGATGCGTGATGTCGCGACTTACATTTCGCAGCGTTTTCGTTTCGGACGTCCATCTTGGCCTGCGCGATTGCCAGGCGAGCTATCTGCTCGACTTCCTGCGCTCGATGCAGTGCGAGCGGCTTTATCTCGTCGGCGACATCATCGACTTCGAGAATCTCGCCAAGCGTCCGTGGTGGCACGCCGAGCACGGCGAGGTGCTGGCCGAGATTCTCGGCCTCGTCGCGCGCGGCACGAAGGTCACCTACATTCCCGGCAATCACGATGCGATGCTGCGACGCTTCGCCGGGCAGCGCTTTGCCGGCGTCGACATCCAGCTCGACGCGGTGCACGTCGGCGCCGACGGTCGGCGATATCGCGTCAGCCACGGCGACGAGCACGACAGCGCAAGCGCGGCGCCCGCCTGGCTGCTTAAGCTCGGCGACGTGCTGCAAGGCTTCGTCTGCGGATTGAATCGGCGCTGCAACGCGTTGTTGCGCAAGCTCGGACTGCGCTACCGGCCGTTGTCGATCATGTTGAAGACGCGCATCGGAACCGCGCGCCGCTTCATCGAAGGATTCGAGTCGCGCGTCGCCGCTGCGGCGCGCGCGGACGGCTTCGACGGTCACATCTGCGGCCACATCCACTACGGCCGCATCCACGATCACGACGGCGTGCTCTATATCAACGACGGCGACTGGGTGGAACACTGCACGGCGCTGGTGGAACACACCGACGGCGCGCTGGAGCTTTTGCACTGGACCGAGCAGCAACGCACGCTGGCGGTGCGGCCGGTCGAGGCGCACGGGGATTTGCCGTTGCCTGCGGCGGCGTAAGATCAAAATGGATCCCGGCTTTCGCCGGGATGACAAGCTCGAAATCGTCGTCCCGGCGAAAGCCGGGACCCATTTTGATTTCACGGCATTGAGCCAAGGCCCATCGCCCTCACCCGTTCGGCGGCAACTCGAACACGTACACCGAGATCGTCCCGGTCGCCGTGCCGCCGCGGCCGTCCGACACCGTGTACTCGAAATAATCCTGGCCGAACATGCCATGCACCGACTGGTAGTGCACGGTGTTGTCGGGATTGATCGTGACGATGTTGCCGACGAGCGGCCCCGTGTGATTGACCGAGACGACGGTCAGCGGATCGCCGTCGGGATCGGACGCGGCCTGCAACACCGGAATATCGGTCGCCTCGCCTTTCATGACACGTACCGACAACGTGCCTGCGACCGGCGGCTGATTCGGCGTGCCGACGGTGACGTGCACCGTCGCCGTCGCGCTACCGCCGCGGCCGTCGCTGATCGTGTAGGTGAAGCTGTCTTCGCCGAGGTAACCGGTTGCCGGCGTGTACGAGAGGCTCTTGGCGGCCGAGAACACACTGCCGTGCGCGGGCTGCGAGACTGCCGTGATGATCAGCGGGTCGCCGTCGGCGTCGCTGTCGTTCGCGAGCACGTCGATCGGATTGGCGAGTGAATTCTCGAGCACGGCGGCGGTGTCGTCGACCGCTACCGGTCCGTGTTCCTTCGGACCGGTTGTCGTCGTCGTGGTCGATTTTTCGAACTTGTAAACGTCGACCGTGCGCTTGTGCTCGGCCGGATTGCGCAACGCGCGCTCGATCCATGCGGGCGGCGCCTTGACCGGTTCCTTGACCCATTCGACCATCGTCTTCGTCGCGGGCACGGCCGGCGCCGGCACCGTCGTTTCTTCGATCGTCAGGAACTCGATGTCGACGCGGCGATTCTTGCGCCGGCTCTCGCGCGTGTCGTTCGGATATTTCGGATTGCGCTCGCCTTCGCCGCGCGCCTCGATTTCCTCGGCGGCGACGCCGTGCGCGGCGAGATACGACTTGACCGCTGCGGCGCGATGTTCGGAGAGTTTCTGGTTATACGCATCGCTGCCGATGTTGCAGGTGTGGCCGACGACGTCGACGCGGCTGACGCGCGCGCCGGACTTGAGCTTGGCGATCAGCTCGTCAAGCGCGGCGACGGCATCGGGACGAAGCCCTGCATGATCGAAATCGAAGAACGCATCGCCGTCGAGACGCACGTCGTTGCGCATCACCTGCGGTGCCGGCTGCGGCGCGGACGCATCGGGGATTTGCTTTTCGACCTGCACCATCTTGTACGGCTCGCGCGCGCGGAAGCTCTGGCCGAAGTCGTAGCGCACCAGCAGCCACGCGCGCGTGTCGTTCTTGTCGGTTTCGAAATCGCCGTCCTTGCGCAGCGCTTCGCCTTCGAGCGAAAGGCTGAAGCCGGTGTTGGCGAAATATTTGTCGATGCCGAGCGAAAGCGTAAGTTGATCCGAGCTGTACTTGCCGCGCTCGTAGTCGAGGCCGCCGCGCACGCGGATCAGCGGATCGTCGAAATACTTGCCCAGGCGCACGCCGACGCCGTTGTCGTACGGGTGCTCGAAGAATTTCGTCAGCGTTTCGACCGTCTGCGTCTGCGTATACGGACCGTTCTCGTCGGTGCCGTCGAGCGTCGTCGTGATCGTGTCGGTCGCCGTGCGCGCCAGGCGCGATCCGCTGACCGCGTGGCTGTAGTAGCCGTCGATCGAGAAGTCTTCTTTCTCCCAGCCCAGGCCAAGCGAGACCTTGCGATCCTTCCACGCGTTCTGGTCGCCCGCGCCGAATACTTTCCAGACGCTGACGGAATCGGGTTTGTCGATCGCGTCCTCGGCGCTGCCGCGCAGCCAGTGATAGTCGAGCTGCACGCCGCCGGCGCCGCCCTGGCCGAGCCATAGCTGGCCGAGCCACGCGTGATCGTCGGTCTTGCCGAGGATGCCGAGGATCTCGCCGAGCACGTCGCCGTCCTGATCGACGCCGAGGGACACACGAAGATTCGATCCGACATACGTGACCGGAATCGAGGGATCGACCGGCGGCGGCCGGTGATCGGGATCGTTCTGCGGCGCGGCTTGTCCGAAGGCATGCGACGACAAGGCCATGCCGATCGCGAACGGCAACAGCTTGCGAGCCATTTCCCACTCCCCTGAAGAGCTTGGAAACAAGTACCCCTGTCACCAAGTATCGCCGATCGGGAGGGAGGCGGCCAAACCCTCCGCCCGAACTCCCTTGGCGCGCGGAGTTATGATGCGCGCCCCGCTATCCGGACACCGTCATGGCTCTCGCTCCCGCCACCCGCGAACGCATCGAAAACCTGCTCGCTTCAAACCGCGTCGTGCTCTTCATGAAAGGCACGCGCAATGCGCCGCAATGCGGTTTTTCGGCGGCGGCGACCGACCGCCTCAATGCGCTGCTCGAGGATTACGCGACGGTCGACGTGCTGGCCGACGACGAGATCCGCCAAGGCATCAAGGAGTTCGGCAACTGGCCGACGATTCCGCAGCTCTATGTCGACAGCGAGCTCGTCGGCGGCTCGGACATCCTGCAGTCGATGTTCGATTCGGGTGAGCTGCACCGCGTGCTCGGCGTGCCCGAGCCCGATCGCACGCCGCCCGACATCACGATTTCCGATGCCGCCGTCGCGGCGATCCGCCAGGCGCTTTCCGACGCCGATGGCATGAAGCTCTTCCTCGTCGTCGACGGCCATTTCCGTCCGCAGTTCCAGCTGCGCGAAGCGAGCGGCAACGAGATCAGCGTCGTCGCCAACGGGCTCGAAGTCTGCTTCGATCTCGCCAGCGCGCCGCGCGCGCGCGGCGCCAGCATCGACTGGACCAAGACGCCGCACGGCGAAGGCCTCGCGATCCATCTGCCACAGGCGCCCTCGCCGGTGAAGTCGATCGATGTGGCGACGCTGAAGCGCCGCCTCGACGCCGGCGACATCACCGTGATCGACGTGCGCCCGCCGCAGGATCGCGCGCTGGCACCGTTCGCGCGCGCGGAAATCCTCGATTCGACGACGCACTCGCGCCTCGCGCAGCTGCCCAAGGACACGCCGCTCGCGTTTCTGTGCCATCACGGCAATTCGAGCCGCAGCGCGGCAGAGCATTTCCGCGAGCACGGATTCCGCGACGTTTACAACGTCGAAGGCGGAATCGACGCGTGGTCGCAGGACATCGACGCGAACGTCCCGCGCTATTGATCGCGCGCGTACTGTGATCTGCGACCTGGAAAGATTTCTTCTCGCAGAGGCGCAGGGGTCGCAAAGGAAAACCTTAGTGATTTTTCTCTGCGTCTTTGCGTCTCTGCGAGACAGATGCTTTTTGTTCTAAAGCGCGTGCCCCACGACTCACGTTAAGCGCTTCGAGGCAACCCGATTCCGCCGACCGGCACCGTCTCGACGTGCTGGTCGAAGCTCGCGATCAGCGGCATCGCGCGCGCGATCGACTCTTTCACGGAAGGCATCTCCAGCGACGCCTTGTGGCTCGCCTGGCTTTCCCAGACTTCGGTGATCCAAACGACATCCGCATCGGCCGGGTCGCATGCGACGACGAAACTGAAACACCCCGGAATCGGCGTGTCGTCGTCGAGCATCGATGCGATCAATGCGTCGCGCTGACCCGGTTTTGCCTTGAACTTGCCGATGAGGCCGTACATTTTCTTCAGGCCCTGCCGCAACGCCGATTCTGTTCCGACAACGAGATCAGCGCGCACGTTGCGAGCGTCGGCAGCAGGACTGCGGAAAGAATTCCCGGCGCGCCGAGGATCGCCGACGCGAAGATCGCGGCGGCCCAGAGCACGGCTTGCGAGACGAGTTGCATGCGATTCATGACGAGCTCCCGTATCGATCGTCTTGCACAGCAGTTCGGCCCACGAAGCCTAGCCGATGGCCTGTTAGGCAATCATCAAGTCGCGATCTGAAGCGGCGCATCGACGACCGTCTGCAGGTATCAACGCCCGCCATCAGCCGTTGCAATGCCGGCGCGCGGACACGCGAGTCCCTTCGCGTCCATCGCAACGAACTTGGCATTCGCCTCGTCGATGCGCCAGGCGGTCTTGGCCGGCAGCGTGTCGTCCTTGCCGCTCGGATCGAGTATCGCAAGGACGGAATAGGAAGTTTCCTTGCCGTCGACCGTGCAGGTCCCGAGAAACGACGGCGCGCTTTTCGAGTGATCGGCACGCACGACGTCGCTCACGACGTCATGGCGTTCAAGCAGGTGATACGACGCGCCGCAGATCGTCCACGACTGATAGAACAAGGACTCCGAGATCTCGTCGCCCCCTTCGTCCTTCAAGGCGATCGCGGCATGCCGTTTCTCGATGGCGGCTACCGGTTCATTCTTGATCTTCTTGCCGACGAGCGCCTTGCCGACGTCGGCGTCACATCGCACGGCGTCGAATGCATCGGCGGCCCGTGAGTTGCGCGCGGCAATGATCAAAACGAACGCGGCGAACAGTGCGTACAGCGTCTGACGATTCATGACATTCATGCGATTCCCTCCTCCGTTTGAACCGCGAGCGCCAAGGCGTCTCGCGAATATTCCGGAATCAATCGCTTTCCAGATCTTCCTCGAACCGCAAATGCTTCACGCTGCGCCCGTGCCGGCGCACGAGCTTGAGCGCCTCGACGCCGATCTTGATGTGCGCCTCGACGAAATTCGCGGTGATCATGCGGTCGCTGAGCTCGGTCTTGACGCCTTCGGGAATCATCGGCTGATCCGATACGAGCAGCAGCGCGCCGGACGGAATGTGATTGGCGAACCCGGCGGCGAAGATGGTCGCCGTCTCCATGTCGATCGCCATGCAGCGCGTCTTGCGCAGATATTTCTTGAACGCAGCGTCATGCTCCCACACGCGGCGGTTCGTCGTGTACACCGTGCCGGTCCAGTAATCGTGACCGAGATCGCGGATCATCGTCGACACCGCGCGCTGCAGCTGGAACGCCGGCAGTGCGGGCACTTCGGGCAAGAGGTAATCGTTCGACGTACCTTCGCCGCGGATCGCCGCGATCGGCAGCACCAGATCGCCGAGCTGGTTTTTCTTCTTGAGCCCGCCGCACTTGCCGAGAAACAGTACGGCCTTGGGCGCGATCGCCGACAACAGGTCCATCACCGTCGCCGCGTTCGGGCTGCCCATGCCGAAGTTGATCATCGTGATGCCGTCGACCGTCGCGTTCGGCATCGCTTTCTCGCGGCCGAGCACCGGCACGTCGTTCCATTCGGCAAAACGCTCGACGTAGTGCCCGAAATTCGTCAGCAGCACGTGTTGTCCGAATCCGTCCAGCGGCGTTCCGGTGTAGCGCGGCAGCCAGTTGGCGACGATGTCGTTCTTGTCTTTCATGCGCGGCGTCTTAGGTTTCCTCGCGTCCGATTCAATGACGGAATGCACTTGCATGCAAGTCCCCGCCGTCGCGCCATCGTGTAAACGCACTCGCGCGGTCGCATAATTGCCGCACGCTTACGAGGAGATGCCATGCTGATCACCTTCATCCTCGCCCTGATCGTGTTCGCCGCGCTGGCTTTTCGCGGCCTCGGATTTCTAGCCTGTGTCGCCGCTGCCGGCGTCTGGCTGATCGGCTGGCGCATCGTCGGCGTCGATTCGCCGATCCTATTCGAAGCGACGGCGATCGTCCTGATTGCGCTCGCCGTCGTGTTCGGCGTTCCCGTCGTGCGCCGGCACCTCGTTTCGCGTTTCGTCATGCCCGTGTTTGCCAAAGTGCTGCCGCACCTCGGCGAAACCGAGCGCATCGCGCTCGAAGCCGGCACCGTCTGGTGGGACGGCGACCTTTTCAGCGGCATGCCGGATTGGCACAAGCTCCTCAACTTCAACGTACCGCAGCTTTCCGCCGACGAGCGCGCATTCCTCGACGGACCGGTCGAAGAGTTGTGCCGTCGCCTCAGCGATTGGGAGGTATACCAGCAGCGCGATCTGCCGCCAGACATCTGGGATTTCATCAAGCGCGAGCGTTTCTTCGGCATGATCATCCCGAAGGAATTCGGCGGCCTCGGCTTCTCGGCGATCGCGCATTCGAGAGTCGTCACGCGATTGTCGAGCCGTTCCGTCACCGCCGCGGTGACCGTGATGGTGCCGAACTCGCTCGGACCCGGCGAGCTTCTGATCCACTACGGCACCGACGAGCAGAAGAAGCGCTATCTGCCGCGCCTCGCGACGGGCGACGAGATTCCGTGCTTTGCGCTGACCGGTCCCGAAGCCGGATCGGACGCGGCCGCGACTCAATCCGAAGGCATCGTCGAGAAGCGCACGGTCGACGGCAAGGACGTGATCGGACTTCGCTTCAACTGGAAGAAGCGCTACATCACGCTGGCACCGGTCGCGACCTTGATCGGCCTCGCGTTTCGCCTGAAGGATCCGGACAAGCTTCTCGGCGACACGGAAGATCTCGGCATCACCTGCGCGCTGATTCCGCGCGCGACGCCGGGCATCGAGATCGGCCTTCGCCACGATCCGATGGGCGTGCCGTTCCAGAACGGCCCGATCGTCGGCACCGACGTGTGGGCGCCGCTCGACGAGGTCGTCATCGGCGGACGCGAGGGCATCGGACACGGTTGGCGCATGCTGATGGAATCGCTGGCCGCCGGACGCTCGATCTCGCTGCCGGCGCTCAGCGTCGGCGCCGCGCAGATGGCGACTCGCATCTGCGGCGCGTATGCAACCGTGCGCGAACAATTCGATACGCCGATCGGCCGCTTCGAAGGCATCGAGGAACCGCTGGCGCGCATCGCGGGCCTCACCTATCTCATGACCGCGACGCGCACGCTCACCTGCGGCGCGCTCGATGCCGGCGAAAAACCCGCCGTGCCCGGCAACATCTGCAAGGCGTATCTCACCGACAGCATGCGCCAGGTGATTTCGGACGCGATGGACATTCGCGCCGGCAGCGCGATCCAGCGCGGTCCGCGCAACACGCTGGCGCGCGCGTGGGACGCTGTGCCGATCGGCATCACCGTCGAAGGCGCCAATATCCTGACGCGCTCGATGATCATCTATGGACAAGGCGCGATCCGCTGCCATCCGTTCGTGCAGAAGGAAATCCAGGCCGTCGCGGCGAACGATCTCGCCAAGTTCGACAAAGCGATCTTCGGCCACGTCAATCTTTTCGTCACGCGCGCGATTCGCGCCAAGCTGCTCGCGCTGACCGGCTCGCGTCTCGCCGATGCGCCGTCGGTGCAGGACACGCATCGCTACTACCAGCACCTCTCGCGCTTCTGCGCCGCGTTCACCATCGTCTCGGATACCGCGATGGGCACGCTCGGCGGATCCTTGAAGCGGCGCGAGAAACTCTCGGGCCGTCTCGCCGATGCGCTCGCGTATCTCTACCTCGCGAGCGCAGCACTGAAGCGCTATCACGACGAGCCGAAGACCGCGTCGAATTTCGCGCTGGTGCGCTGGAGCGTCGAGCTCTGCCTGCATCGGCTTCAAGAAGCGCTCGTCGGCGTGCTCGACAACCTGCCGGTGCGTTGGGTCGCCGTGTTGCTGAAGCTGGCGATCTTTCCGCTCGGCGCACGTTTTCGTCCGCCGTCGGATCGACTCGGCACCGAAGTCGCGCGCGCGATCCTCGAAGATCGCGAAGCGCGGCACACGCTCACCGGCGACGTCTTCGTGCCGCCGTCGGACGAGCCCGGCCTCGGCGCGCTCGAAGCCGCGCTCGACAAGGCGGTTCGTGCGATCCCGGTCGAGACCAAGCTCCGCGATGCGGTGCGCGCCGGCCGGCTCGACCGCGCGCCCGGCCACATGCTCGATGATCTCGGCCTCGCCGCCGGCGTGATATCCGCCGACGAATATGCACTGCTCAACGAAGCGCGCGGCGCGCGCGACGAAGTCGTCGCCGTCGACGCATTCGATCCCGAGATCTACAAGACCCTGCACTGAGCACGCCGATGAATGCGTCCTGGTACTTCGATTTCATCTCGCCGTTCTCGTATCTGCAGCTGGCCAAGGTCCGCGCGCTCGAGCCGCGCCTTTCGATCGAGCCGGTGCCGATCCTGTTCGGCGCGGTGTTGAAGCACCACGGCCAGCTCGGTCCCGCGGAGATTCGCGGCAAGCGCGAGTTCACTTATCGCTTCGTGCAGTGGCAGGCCGATCGCGAGGGCATCGCGCTGAAATTTCCGCCGGCGCATCCGTTCAATCCCATCGCCGCACTCAGACTCGCGATCGCCGCCGGCACGACATGGAACGCCGTCACCGCGATCTTCGATCACCTCTGGAAAGAAGGCCGCGCCGGCGACGATGCGGCGTCGCTCGCAGATGTGGCACGCGCGCTTGGCATCGACGATGTCGAAAACGCGATCTCGCGCGACGACGTCAAAGCGGCACTCCGCGCGAACACCGAATCGGCGATCGCCTCCGGTGTCTTCGGCGTGCCGACGTTGCGCTTCGGCGCCGAGCTTTTCTGGGGCAACGACGCGACCGCGATGATCGAGGATTGGCTCGAGCGGCCGCGCGTATTCGACGGCGCCGAGTACCGGCGCATTGCCGTTCTGCCCAAGGCGATCGAGCGGGCACGATAGGCTCGGGTTGCCCGATTGTCTTCGCGACGCGTTTTATCGTCGTCATTCTGGCGAAGGCCGGAATCCACTCGTCACCTCGTCATTCTGACGGAGGCCGGAATCCAGCTCCTACTCTGTCATCCCGGCGGAAGCCGGGATCCATTTGCTGTTGCTCGTGTCTTCCGCGCTACGCGATAACCGACTCACGTCCCTGTGTTTTCCACTCGCCATCCTGGCGAGCGGGTCACTTTCTCTTGCTTGCCCAAGAGAAAGTAACCAAAGAGAAGGGCAGCCCGGGTAGGACGCCGGC